>Ga0208112_100205_pt1 | contig 82984 bp, 80 predicted proteins | sample HotLakConsoUCCLE_FD_184736 | JGI IMG/M metagenome (GOLD analysis project Ga0208112, IMG submission 184736) | Hypersaline microbial mat communities from Hot Lake, Washington, USA - Hot Lake Consortium UCC-LE (SPAdes) (version 2) ...
CACACCGGCGTCGTGCTCGCGCAGCATGCCGATAATCTGCTCTTCCGAATAACGGCTCTTTCGCATGGTCCATCCTCTCCTCGATGGACTCTACCATTCAATGGCCGGAATTCACGGGGCTGGGTCAGAGCCCAAGCGCCAGCGTCGCCGCCGCGATGCCGACCAGGAACACCCCGGACGTATCGTCGATTTCCAGAAGGATCAGCTTGCGCACCACGGCCAGGATGCCGATGAGCACCACGGTGCGCACCTGCGCCAGGCCATGCTCGCCCATGGCCATCTGCTGCACAGAGCGCGCCAGCTCAAGGGCGATGACCACGGTGAGGACCCTGTCGAACAGGACCTGGAACGCGCTGTAATCCCAGCCTGGAACCGCGCCCATGCTGGCCTCGTACAGTCCCCGGGCGAAGTGAATCATGGCGAGCGCGATGACCACCGCCATGCCGGCGGTGACCATCCAGGCGATTCCGCGCTCGAAAGCGCCGTAGTTGAGGTGCTCTCTCATGAGAGGAACCATAGGGCCCGCAAAGCGTCCTGACCATGACGGAAAGGCCCGCGCGCCAATCAGCCGCGTCGCCTGCGGCTTAGGCGGGGTGTAGCCTGCCATCGCATCCGGGAGCCACCCCCGCCCGCGCGAAACGGAGATCGTTCGATGAAAACCCTAGCAGGCGCTCTTGCAGCCCTGATCCTGACCGCCGCCTGCGCCAAGGCGCAGGACGACGGCTCCGCCGGACCTGAAGCGCAACCCGCACCCACCGCACTGTTCACCATTGTGACCAGCGCCGACGCGCAAACCCAGCTCATGGCCCTCACCCTGACGCGGGCAAGCATCGAGACCGGCATGGACGCGCGGGTTCTGCTGTGCGGACCCGCCGGCGATATCGCCCTCGCCGATCCGCCGGCGGCCGCCACCGCGCCCCAGGGCCCCATGGGCGGCAGCCCGCATGGACTGCTCGCGTCGCTGATCGAGGACGGCGTAACCGTGCAGGTCTGCGCCACCTATCTGCCGAACAGCACGTACGGGTCAGACGATCTCCTCGACGGCGTCGGCTCGGCCCGCCCGCCGGAAATCGCCGCGGTGATGGCGGCGCCGCAGACGCGGCTCTTCACGTTCTGACGAACGCGCGGCGCTTTGATGTCTGTAAGAAAAATGGTCGGAGCGGCAGGATTTGAACCTGCGACCCCCGGTCCCCCAGACCGGTGCGCTAACCGGGCTGCGCCACGCTCCGCCATATCCTCGCCCCGGCGGGGTGACCCGGGACGCCCGGCGCAAGACCGGGAGCGGGTTTATAGGCGGGGCTGCAGCTTCGGGCAACCGGGCAAATGCGGCGGGAGGGCTTTTGAAAGCGGCTGCCCCCGACTAAAGCACGGTTCGCAAGGAGTCGCGCGCCGACCGAAGGCGCTCCTGGACCGCACGCAGGCGATCGGCGGCGTCATGGGGAAGGTCTGAGGCGGCGTGAGCGGACGGCCCAGGCCGGGACGTTTCAGCCGGCTCGGCTTCTGCAGACCTTGTCTCGAGCGGCGCCGGATCGGGGGCGCTGGCGCCGCCCTCGCCGTCCGCCAACCCGCCCACATGGGCGACGCCATGGTCTTTGAGGTATTTCTGCGCGCCCTTGATCGTGTAACCCTCCTCATAGAGGAGGCGTTTCAGCCCCTTGAGGAGCTGAACATCCTGGGGCCGGTACAGCCGGCGACCACCGGCGCGCTTCACCGGTTTCAGCTGGGTGAACTTGCTTTCCCAGAACCTCAGCACATGGGCGGGCAGTCCGGCTTCCTCGCCGGCTTCGGAAATCGTGCGGTAGGCGCTGGCGGATTTTTCCGTCATTTACGCCAGGTCTTTGGACAGGGCCATGTCGACGCGATCCTTGAGGACCTGGCTCGGCTTGAACACCAGAACCCGACGCGGGTCGATGGGGACTTCCTCGCCGGTCTTCGGGTTACGTCCGACTCGCCCGTTCTTGTCGCGCAGAACAAAGGAGCCGAACGAAGAAAGCTTCACCGACTCGCCGTCGATGAGCGTGTCTGAAATCATATCGAGGACCTGTTCGACCAGTTGCGCGCTTTCCTGGCGCGGCAGGCCCACATCCCGATTGACCGCATCGGCGAGATCAGCCCGCGTAATAGTGTTCGACATCGCTTACCCCCTTGAGATTTCTTTCAGTATAGCACGGTACGGCGGCGCCGGGCCGATGGTCAACGTTAACCATAAGGAATGCCTTAATACCGCGCCAGCGCCGCGCCCCAGGTGAAGCCGCCGCCGAGCGCCTCCATCAAGACCAGGTCTCCGCGCTTGATCCTTCCGTCGTTCACCGCCTGATCGAAGGCGAGCGGAATGGAGGCGGCTGAGGTATTGCCGTGCATGGCGACGGTGGAGATCACTTTTTCTTCGGGAATCCCGAGGCGCTTCGAGACGCCGAGCAGAATGCGCTGATTGGCCTGGTGCGGGACGAACCAGTCGATATCGGCGATGTCCACGCCGGCCATTTCGGCGAGCTCGGTCATGGAGCCGGCGATTTTCGAAACTGCGTGCCGGAACACCTGATTGCCCTGCATGCGCAAATGACCGACGGTCTTGGTGGCCGACGGGCCGCCGTCCACATACAGCAGGTCCTTGAACCGGCCGTCTGACCGCAAATGGGTCTTGATGACGCCGCCCTGGGCGGGATCACCCTCCTGCGCGGTGAGGACCGCGGCTCCGGCCCCGTCGCCGAACAGCACGCAGGTCGTTCGGTCTGTCCAGTCGAGGATGCGCGAGAACGTTTCGGCGCCGATCACCAGAGCGCATTTCGCCTGGCCGCAGCGGATGAAATTGTCCGCCGTGGCGAGTGCGTAGAGAAAGCCGGAGCAGACGGCATGGACATCGAACGCCGCCCCCTGCTCCACGCCCAGCTTCTGCTGGACGATGGTCGCCGTCGCGGGAAAGGTCAGGTCGGGCGTGGCGGTGGCGACGATGATCAGATCGACATCGCCGGCCTCTAGCCCCGCCGCCGCCAGCGCGCGGCGCGCCGCCGCGGTTCCGAGATCGCTGGTGAACTCTCCGTCTCCGGCGATATGGCGCTTCTCGATCCCGGTGCGCTCACGGATCCACTGGTCGCTGGTCTCGACGATCGCTTCCATCGCCTGATTGGTGAGCACCTTTTCAGGCAGAAACGCCCCGATGCCGGCGATGCGCGAATAAATCACGGCCTATCCTTCAGCCGCAGCAGCGGCGTTTTGCGTCTCAAGCGTCGCGAGCGTCGCGAGATTGTTCTCGATCTCAGTGAGGAATCTGCTGTCTGCGAGTTCAAGGGCGATCCGCAGCGCCGTGGCGAACCCCGCCGCGTCCGCGCCGCCATGGCTTTTCACTACGACGCCGTTCAATCCGACGAACACGCCGCCATTCACATTGCCCGGATCCATCCGGGCGCGAAGACCGCGCAGCGCGCCCAGTTGCAGGATCGCCGCGGCCAGCTTGCCGGTGATCGATCCGGTCAGCGCTTCGCGCAGCCAGCCGGCGACTAGGCGCGCGGTGCCCTCGGCGGTCTTCAGGGCGACATTGCCGGTGAACCCGTCGGTCACCACGACATTCGTCGTGCCGGCCGAGATGTCGTCGCCTTCGACGAATCCCTTGTAGTCCATGTCCAGCCCGGCCTTGCGCATGAGCGCGTCGGCCTCCCGAATGATCTGGCTGCCTTTCAGCTCCTCTTGACCGACATTGAGGATGCCTACGGTCGGCCGGGCCACGCCATGGACGGCGCGGTGAAACGCCTCGCCCAGAACCGCGAACTCCAGGAGTTGCGAAGGGGTGATCTCCACGTTCGCGCCGACGTCGAGCACGGTCGAAAACCCCTGCGGCGCCGGCCAGCTGGCGGCGATCGCGGGACGATGGACGCCCGGCTTCATGCGCAGGATGACCTTCGAGATCGCCATCAGCGCGCCGGTGTTGCCGGCCGAGACCGCGACACCCGCCTCGCCGTCCTTCACCGCATGAACGGTGTTCCACATGGACGAGCCGCGCGAGCGCCGCACCGCTTCGGACGGCTTGGCGGACATATCGACTTCTGTGTCGCTGTGGCGAATCTCGCTCGCAGCCTTGAGCGCCGGATGCTGATCCAGCAGCGGCGCAATACGGGCCTCGTCGCCATGGAAGAGGAAGGAAACGGCGCGGCGGCGGCCCTTTAAAAACTGAGCCGCGCCAGCAACCACGCTCTCGGGCGCATGATCACCGCCCATGGCGTCGACCGAAAGAACCAGCGAAGACGTCATTCAAAATCCGTTAATGGATAAGACCTCGCCCCGGTCCGGGGCGGCTTCCTTGTTACCCATCGACTTTGAAGATGCAAGGCGGGCGGGCCGGGCCCGGCACGCGGCGGCGACGTCAGACAGCGGCAGGAAAGCGCGGTGCGTCGCCGGACAGCATCGCGTCGATGCTCTGATCTTCCAGCGCGCTGGCCGACCGGGCGAGATAAGCCGCGATGCGGCGGGATGCATCGGACACAGCGCCCTGAACGATCACCGGCGGCTCGGTTTCAGCCTCATCCTCGTCGGCGAACAGATTACGCTCGAGCACCGCCGCCAAGGCGGCTTCATCGCCGGCGTTCAAGGCTTCCTCATAGGCTTTGGCGCGTCCGTAGAAGGCTTCGCCCATTTCGCGAATCTTCTTGCCCACCGACAGATCGCCGGTCCCCATCTCGCGCAGGGCGCCGTCAAAATCGTGAAACATCGTGTCGAATACAAGCTGGCTGAGCTCGGTGGCCGCCTCGCCCTCGCCGCGCAGGCGACGGAACAAGAGAATCGCATGGGCGGTGATCATGTCGAAACGGCCGTCCACCGTGTCCGGAGCGCCCTGCGGGCCGTAAAGGGCGGGCTTCCGGGCCGCGCGCACCAGGGCGTCATAGACCAGCCGGGCCCGCACTTTCATCGGGTCTTTCCTGAACAGACGGGCGAACATGTGACGCGGGCTCCCTTTAATGCGTGCTTGAAGCTAAGATCGTGAACAGCTACGTCAATCAGCGCGCGGCGCAAAGCCGCGCCCGCACCGCTCACCACGCCCTTAAGGAGGGCCGTCATGCGTCTTCGCCGCGCCGCCATCGCCGCCGCAATCGTCGCCAGCGCCGCGCTGGTCACCGCTTGCAACCCGACCCTGCGCAGCCACGGTTTCCGCTATCCCGACGGTGAGCTGCCCGAGATCACCCCTGGCGAGGACACCCAGGCGAGCATCCTCGCCACCCTCGGCAACCCGTCCACCCGCGGCATGTTTGAAGACGACACCTGGTATTACATCTCCGCGACGCGCGAGTATCTCGCCTATCTGCGCCCCGACACTCGCGAGCGCCGCGTCATCGCCCTCACCTTCGATGAGGAAGGCGTGCTGAGCGAGATGGAGGAGTACGGGCTGGAGGACGGCCGCGTGATCGCGTTCGTCGATCGGGAGACCCCGACGCGCGGCCGCGAACTCACATTGCTCGAGCAACTGCTCGGCAATGTCGGACGTCTGCCCGGCGAGCAGTTCGGCGGCGAACAGAACCTGCCCGGCGGCGCCGGCGGTCCGCGCCCGGACGGGCGCTGACGCAAGGGTCGCTGACGTAGAACCGGGTCAGATCGGCTTCATCGCGAACAGGCGAACGTAAAAAGCCCCGGCCGAACGGCCGGGGCTTTTCGATTCAGACCTCCGCCCTCCGTCAGAACCCGGCCAGCACCGCCAGCATCAAGAGCGCCACGATATTGGTGATCTTGATCATCGGGTTCACGGCAGGCCCTGCGGTGTCCTTGTAGGGATCGCCGACAGTGTCGCCGGTCACGGCCGCCTTGTGAGCTTCGGAGCCCTTGCCGCCGTGATGGCCGTCTTCGATGTATTTCTTGGCGTTGTCCCAGGCTCCGCCGCCGGCGGTCATGGAAATCGCCACGAACAGGCCCGTGACGATGACGCCCAGCAGCATGGCGCCTACCGCCGCAAGCGCTTCGTTCAGGCCCGCGATGAAGTAGAGCACGGTGAACAGGACAACCGGCGCCAGCACAGGCAGCAAAGACGGGATGATCATCTCCCGGATTGCGGCTGTGGTCAGAATATCGACCGCGCGGCCATAATCAGGCCTCTCCTCATAGGTCATGATTCCCGGCTTTTCCTTGAATTGCCGGCGCACCTCTTCCACCACGGCCTGGGCGGCGCGGCCCACGGCGGTCATGGACATGCCCGCGAACAGGAAGGGGAGCAGACCGCCGAACAAGAGGCCGACAACCACATACGGGTTCTGGAGCGAGAAGTTCACGTCAATGCCGGCGAAGAAGGGATAGGCCTCCGGATTCGACGCGAAATAGGCCAGATCCTCGGTATAGGCCGCGAACAAAACCAGCGCGCCCAGCCCGGCCGAGCCGATGGCGTAGCCTTTTGTGACCGCCTTGGTGGTGTTGCCCACCGCGTCGAGCATGTCGGTGGTTTCGCGCACCGAGCCTTCCAGCTCCGCCATTTCAGCGATGCCGCCGGCGTTGTCGGTGACCGGGCCGAACGCGTCGAGCGCCACGACCATGCCGGCGATCGCCAGCATCGTGGTCACCGCGATCGCGATGCCGAACAGGCCGGCCAGGTTGAACGTGGTCACGATGGCCACGACGATCACAAGGGCGGGCAGCGCCGTGGCCTCCATGGACACCGCAAGGCCCTGGATCACATTGGTGCCATGGCCGGACTCAGACGCCTTGGCGATGGACTTCACAGGGGCGTACTGGACGCCGGTATAGTATTCGGTGATCCACACGATCAGCCCCGTCACGACAAGGCCGACGACGCCGCACAGGAACAGATCCATCCCGGTGATCGCGACGCCGGTGCTGGTGGTCGACTCGGCGCCGAAGCCGATAAGGAAGTGCGTGGCGACCGCCACGCCGCCGACTGCAAGCACCGCCGTGGCGATGAAGCCCTTGTAGAGCGCGCCCATCACATTGGTGGAGCCCTTTCCAAGGCGCACGAAATACGCGCCGATGATGGAAGCGACGATGCAGGTGGCGCCGATGGCCAGCGGATAGACCATCATCGCATCAAGACCGAAATCACCGGCCGCGCCACGAAAATAGATTGAGGCCAGCACCATGGTGGCCACGACGGTCACGGCGTAGGTCTCGAAGAGATCCGCAGCCATGCCTGCGCAGTCCCCCACATTATCCCCGACATTATCGGCGATGGTTGCCGGATTGCGCGGATCATCCTCCGGAATGCCGGCTTCGACCTTGCCCACCATGTCGCCGCCCACATCGGCGCCTTTGGTGAAGATGCCGCCGCCCAGCCTTGCGAAGATGGAGATCAGGGACGCCCCGAAGCCGAGTGCGACAAGCCCGTCGATGATCGTGCGCTGGCCCTCGGCGGCCTCGAACCCGTTCCCGCCGGTGAGCAGGGCGTAATAAACCGCCACCGAAAGCAGGGCGAGGCCCGCCACGAGCATGCCGGTGACCGCGCCGGCCTTGAACGCCATGGACAGTCCGGCCTGGAGCGAGGTCTTCGCAGCCTCGGTGGTCCTCACGTTCGCACGCACCGAAACGAGCATCCCGATGAAACCGGCTGCGCCGGAGAGCACGGCGCCGATCAGGAACCCGATCGCGACGATCCAGCCGAGCAGCAGCCCCACAATGATGAGGATGACGACACCGACCACCGCAATGGTGGTGTACTGGCGCTTCAGATAGGCGTTTGCGCCTTCTTGGATCGCCCGGGCGATCTCCTGCATGCGTTCACTGCCGGCGCTGGCCGCCAGGATCGAGCGGATCTGAATCGCACCGTAGATTATCGATAGAAGGCCCGCCGCGATCGCGAGCCAGAGCCAAGCCGCTTCCATACCCATGAGTGGGTCCTCCCATACAGACATTGCTGTGGATCGAGGCCCCGCCCGCACCTTGTTTATAGAGATAGAGATTTGGAATCAGTGCGGTTTAGGCCCTCCCCGATGGAGTGCGACTATGCCGAACTGCGCAGACGCGCGCAAGAATTCAGAAAGACCCGTTCGCAAAAAGGCTTAGCGTAGATACCGGATATCCTCGCCAAGCAAATCCATCCGGTCGATCTGGCCGGGCTCGATGAACTCGCCGACAGCCTCCAGCATGGCCTGCGTGGTGGCGTCACGCGACACGGCTCCGTCTCCGTCGAGTACGAACGGGGCGCGATGGGCGGCGCGAAGGAAGCGGTCGGTGAGCAAATGGACATTCGAGAGGTGGTCGAACCGGACGCTCTGCTTCAGGCAGATGCGCGGCACGACGAACGCGTAGCCGGTCAGCCGATCATCGGAGAGCACTGGAACCACGATCGGCGCCGAATCCAGATTGCGTGGGCAGGACTCGTCGGGACCGAAGAGCGCCTGGGCCCGATCGGCCGCCTCATCCATGGCGTTGAACAGCTCGACCGGGCCGCTTGATCCGGACTCCGCAGCTGGCGCAGGTGCGCCAGCCCAGGCCGCGCCAGGCAAGGTGAAGGCAACCGCGATGAGAAGAAGCCGCTTGAACATATGCGCATGGTAACCTCGGCGAGGTCAAAAATGCGTAAAGCCGAGCGCATCGGTCTCGACCGGTGATTCGCCGAAGGTGACTTGCAGGCCTTCACCCGCCTCCAGCACCCCGATACGGGTCACGCGCTGGCCAGCCTCTTCGCATCGCTGCTCGAACCGGCCGATGGCGTCCTCAGGGATGGCGGCGATGACTTCATAATCGTCGCCTCCGGTCGCAAGCAGCAGCCTAGCCGCCGCCTCGTCCGGCTGCGCCGCCAGCCAGGCTTTTGCGAAATTCGAGACAGGAACATCCTGGAGATCAACACTCGCGCGAAGTCCCGAGGCAGAGAGGATATGACCGAGGTCTGCGAGCAGGCCGTCGCTCACGTCGATGGCGGCATGGGCGCAGTCATTTATCGCCGCGCAGAGTGCGACGGGTGGGAACGGCAGCGAAAACGCCGCATCGAAATGGGCGCGGGCGTCTTCATCGTCGATGCTGACCGCACCAAGGCGAAGCTCCAGGCCAAGCCAGGCGTCACCGATCTGGTTCGTCACCACCAGAATATCGTCGGCTCTTGCGCCGCCCCGGCGCGGTGTCCGACCTCGAGGAACCTCGCCCATGGCGGTCATCGAAATCGTCCAGGGTCCGTCCGCGCTGGTCGTGTCGCCGCCCGCCAGAGTGAGGCCGAATGCGTCCTGCGCCTTGGCGAGCCCGTCGACAAAGCCGTCCATCCGCGCTTCTGGTCCGCTTCGAGGCCAGACGACGTTGAGCAGATAGGATTTCGGCTCCGCCCCCATGGCCACGAGGTCGGACACGTTCGCCGCCAGAGCCTTCCAGGCGACCTTGAACGGATCTTCGTCCACCGGAAAATGGACGCCTTCCACCAGCGTGTCCGAGGTGACGGCGAAGGCCTGACCGGGCGACGGTACAAGGATCGCGCCGTCGTCTTTCAGCCCGTAAGCGCCGGGCTGTCCACGCGTCAGCGGCGCGAGGCGCCGGGCGATGAAGTCGAACTCCCCCTCGCCCGCCACGGCTTCAGGCCGCGCCCTGGCGCACCCGCCTGGCGAGCGTGTCCAGCGTGCCGTTCACGAAGCCCGGTTCGGGACCTTCGAAAAACGCATGGGCGATATCGATGTACTCGTTGATCACGGTCTTCGTAGGCACGTCTTCGCGCGCCAGCAACTCGTACCCGCCCGAACGAAGGATCGCCCGCACCGTGGCGTCCAGACGCGAGAGACGCCAGCCGTCGCGCAGCGCGCCCTTGATCAGCGTGTCGACTTCATCCTGGCGCGCGACGATGCCGTGCAGAAGCGCTTCAAAAAAGTCCTCGTCAGCTTCGATATAATCGCCCGGCTCTTCATCATGACCGAAACGGTGATCGCGAAACTGCATCACGACGCTTTTCGCGCCGTGACCGGACACCTCCATCTGGTACATCGCCTGGACCGCGGAGAGACGTGCGGCGCGGCGCAGGCGCGCCCGCTTTTCGCTGACGCTTTCAGTCGTCCCGGCCGGCTTTGTGTTTTCAGCGTCAGACATTCAGGCGGCCTTGAACTTGCGTTTGATCTCGAGCATGGCGAGCGCAGCCTCAGCGGCGTCCTTGCCCTTGTTTTTCTCGTCCACATGCGCCCGTGCGCGGGCCTGCTTGATGTTCTCGACGGTGAGGATCCCGTATCCGACCGCTACACCCTTCAGGGACAGATCCATCAATCCGCGCGCGCTCTCGCCGCAGACATAATCGTAATGGCTGGTCTCACCCCGGATAACGCATCCAAGGGCGACATAGGCGTCGTAACCGGCTGCGCCGGCCTCAGCCATGGCGATCACGCCGGGAATCTCGAACGCGCCAGGGACATGCTGGACGTCGAACTGCGCGCTCTTCGCGGCAAGCTCGTCGCTCGCGCCTTTCACCAGCTGTTCGGTGATGTCTTCATAGAACGGCGCGGCGATAATCAGAACGCGCGGCTTATCGGCCATGTCGGCCCCCTTCGATTTCACGCTGCTCGACGACCTCGAGGCCGTAACCGTCGAGACCGACGATGGTCTGCGGCGCGGTGGATAACAAAATCATTTTCCTGACCCCGAGATCGAGCAGGATCTGTGCGCCCACGCCGTACTCGCGCAGGCGGCGCTCTTCACGGGCGTCGGGCGGATCGGCCGGAGCTGCGCCGAAGCGTTCGGTGATGGCGGACGGATTGGTTTCGCGAATGAACACCATCACGCCTGGACCGTCATGGTCGGCGAGGGTCTGAATCCCCTCTTCGACAAGGCCCGAACGCCCGCCGAGCGCCCCCAGGACGTCATCGGCGAAGCTCACCTTGTGCATGCGCACCAGAGCCGGCCCGCCCTGGCGCGGATCGCCCTTGGTGAGCGCCACATGCTCGACATTGTCCACCAGAGAGCGGAACACGGTGAGCTTGAAGGTTCCGCCGGCGTGCGTATCCACCTCGGTGTCCAGGCGGCGCTCGACAAACCGGTCGTTCTGCCGGCGATAGGCGATCAGGTCGGCGATCGCGCCGATCTTGAGCCCATGGCGCTGAGCAAGAGCGACAAGCTCAGGAAGACGGGCCATCGTGCCGTCCTCGTTCATGATCTCGCAGATCACGCCGGAGGGATTGCATCCGGCGAGGCGGGCGACATCGACCGCCGCCTCGGTATGGCCGGCGCGCACCAGAACCCCGCCGTCGCGGGCCACCAGCGGAAAGACATGACCGGGCGAGACGATTTCGTCCGCGCCCTTGGTGGGATCGATCGCAGCGGAGATCGTGCGCGCGCGGTCATGGGCGGAGATGCCGGTGGTCACGCCTTCGCGTGCTTCTATGGAGACCGTGAAATTGGTCGTGTGCCGGCTTTCGTTTCGCTGGCTCATCAGCGGGAGTTTCAGGTGCTCGGCCCGCTCACGCGTCATCGGAAGGCAGATCAGGCCGCGCCCGTGCAGCGCCATGAAGTTGACGGCTTCGGGCGTCGCGAACTGCGCCGGCATGACGAGGTCGCCCTCGTTTTCACGATCTTCGGCGTCGACAAGGATGAACATCCGGCCGTTGCGGGCGTCTTCAATGATGTCTTCGATCGGGGAGAGCGGGCTCTCGGTATCTCTGTACGTCTCGGTCATTGATCAGGCCTCGCCCGGCGCGCCGGACGTGCGCGCCTCCATCAGGCGAGCGGCGTAGCGCGCCATCACATCGATCTCAAGGTTCACGCGCGCTCCCGCCTGCAATGCGCCCAGCGTCGTGGCGTTCGCGGTGTGCGGAATGATCATCAGCGAGAAACGGTCCCTGTTGACGCCATTGACCGTCAGGGACACGCCGTTGACCGCGACGGAGCCCTTCTCAGCGATGAAAGGCGCCAGCGCGGATGGCGCGCGAACGTCAAAGCGGATCCATCCATCCTCGTCGGAGCGCGAGAGAACCTCGCCGACCCCGTCCACGTGCCCCTGAACGATATGACCGCCCAGTTCGTCACCGACCTTCAAAGCGCGTTCGAGATTGGTTCTGGCGCCCTTGGACCAGTCTCCAAGCGTCGTGCGGTCCAGAGTCTCAGGCGACACGTCTAGGTCATGGATGGCCCCGTCGCCGGCGGGTTCCACGGCGACCACGGTGAGACAGACGCCGTCATGGGCCACAGAACACCCGAGCTCGAAGCCGTCAGCCGGATAGGGACTTCTGACCCTCAGCCGGCGCACCGGCCCTTCTGTGATGGAGACGATCTCGCCGACCGCCGTGACGATGCCTGTGAACATGTCAGCCCCGCTCGTAGCTTTCCCATAGATCCGCACCGATCGGGCGCGCTTGCGTGCGGGTGAAGATGGGCGCCGCATCCAGGCTCTCAAGGCCCAGGCCTGCGATACAGGGGCGACCTTCCGCCCCGATCAGCTTCGGCGCGCGAAACCACTCGATGCGATCGACGAGCCCGGAGCGCAGCGCGGCGCCGGCAAGTGTACCGCCGGCCTCGATCATCACGGTGCGTACGCCGAGCCCCGCCAGGTGGTGAAGCGCAGCGGCGAGGCTGGTCCGCCCTTCCGCGTCCGCCGCCACGCGCTCCAGCTGCGCTCCTGCGGCCACCAGCGCCAGAGCCGCCACGCCGGTATCGCGTGCGTGGAAGATCATCACCGGACCAGCCTTCAGTAAGGCTCCGCCGGGAGGCGTTCGAAGGCTGGTGTCCATGACCGCCCGAATCGGCTGAACCGCCGCGGGTTCGCCGCCCGGACGAGCCGTCAGCTGCGGATCGTCCGCGAGCACTGTGCCCACGCCGGTCAGAACCGCATCGTGGGCGGCGCGCATAAGGTGCACCTGGGCGCGCGCCTCCGGACCAGTGATCCATCTGGAGCGGCCGTCAGCGAGCGCGATCCGTCCATCAAGGCTTGTTGCGAGCTTCAGCGTGACGGTCTGGCCAGACCCGCTCACTCCTTTTCACCGTCGTCCTCTGCACCATCCAGATGATGCTGTCGGATGAAGCTGGAGAAGTCCTCGACCTCCTTGAAGTCGCGATAGACCGAAGCGTAGCGTACATAGGCGACGGTATCGAGATGGCGCAGGCCGTCCATCACAAGCTCACCGATCGTCTTCGACGGAACATCAGGATCGCCGCCGCTTTCCAGCCTTCGCACAATGCCGGAGATCATCTGATCCAGCCGGTCCCGGTCGATCGCACGCTTCTGCGTCGCGAGATCAATAGATTTAGCCACCTTTTCCCGATCAAACGGCTCGCGCTTGCCATCCGACTTGACCACGAAGAGGTCCCGCAGCTGGACGCGCTCGAAGGTGGTGAAGCGCGCGCCGCACGCCGGACACAGCCGGCGGCGGCGAATGGCCTGACTGTCCTCGGCCGGACGGGAGTCCTTTACCTGGGTGTCGGGATTGGAACAGAACGGACAGCGCACGCGAGCGGCCTCTTAGTTGAGTTCGGGATAAATCGGGAAGCGTTCGCACAGGGCGATCACTTCGTCACGAACCCGCCCCTCGACCTGCGCATCGCCCTCACGGTTGGCCGCGAGCGCATCGAGGACTTCCGCCATAAGCTCGCCCACCCTGCGAAACTCCGCGGCGCCGAAGCCGCGCGTGGTGCCGGCCGGCGCACCGACGCGCAGTCCGGACGTCACCGTGGGCTTCTCCGGATCGAACGGCACGCCGTTCTTGTTGCAGGTGATATGGGCGCGCTCGAGCGCCGCCTCGGAAATGTCGCCAGTGAGCGATTTGGGACGCAAATCCACAAGCGCAACATGGCTGTCGGTTCCGCCGGAAACAAGATCGAAGCCGGCTTCGTCAAGGGCGCCGGCCATGGCCTTGCAGTTTTCGATCACGTTGCGCGCGTAAGTCTTGAACTCCGGCCGCAACGCCTCGCCGAAAGCCACGGCCTTGGCGGCGATCACGTGCATGAGCGGACCTCCCTGCATGCCCGGGAAAACGGCCGAGTTGAACTTCTTGCCCAGATCTGTGTCGCGCGAGACGATCATCCCGCCGCGCGGCCCGCGCAGCGTCTTGTGGGTCGTAGTGGTGCACACATCCGCGTAGGGCACCGGGTTGGGATAAGCCCCGCCGGCCACGAGACCGGCGAAGTGCGCCATGTCGACGAGCAGATACGCGCCGACCTCGTCGGCGATTTCACGGAACGCTTTGAAATCGATCGTACGCGGATACGCGGACCCGCCGGCGATCAGCATCTGCGGCCTCACCTCGCGCGCCTGATCGCGAAGCTTGTCGTAGTCGATCAGGGCGTTGTCTTCCCGCACGCCGTAATGATGCGCTTCAAACCACTTGCCTGAGAGGTTCGGCCGCGCGCCATGGGTGAGGTGGCCGCCGGCCGACAGGTCGAGGCCAAGGATCTTGTCGCCGGGTTTCAGGAGAGCCAGGAACACCGCCTGGTTGGCCTGGCTTCCCGAATTGGGCTGGACGTTGGCGTAGGCGGCCCCGAAGAGCTGCTTGGCCCGGTCGATGGCGAGAGTCTCCGCCAGATCGACGAACTCGCACCCCCCGTAATAGCGCTTGCCCGGATAACCTTCAGCGTACTTGTTGGTGAGCGGAGATCCCTGCGCCTCAAGCACGGCGCGCGAGACAATGTTCTCGGAGGCGATCAGCTCGATCTGGGTCTGTTGACGCCGAATCTCCTTGGAAATCGCGTCAGCCAGTTCAGGGTCGGCCGAACCGAGAGTCTGCGTGAAAAAGCCTTCGGCGACTTCGTTGGCGGGGGCGTCGGCCATGACCGGATCTCCAGATGCTGCGCGTGAATCCTCGTCGCCTACATACGGCTCGGGAGGCGTCGCGACAACCGGCCGGCGCGCCGGTGCGCCGGTGCGAGCACTCCCGATGATCAATCGTAGAACAGGCCGGCCTTTCGGTTCGTCAAATAACAGGTGATAGGATATTCATCTGTTTACTTGAACGAAAGATTCATCTGACTTATAGAGGCCGATAGGCCGTGACGATTCGTCTCGGGATATGGATAACGACAGGATACACCATGAACGAAGATGCGATCCGCCAGATCGACAGCGAAGAAATCCTTCGTATGACCACGGATATCGTGGCCTCTTTCCTTACGCATAATTCCGTCCCTGCGGAGAGCGTGCCCGAGATGATCAAGTCGGTGCATGCGACGATGAAGGAAATCTCCGGCGACGATCCGAAACCGGAGCCGAAGGCCAAACCGGCCGTCCCCATCTCGAAGTCTGTCGCGGACGATTACATCGTGTGTCTCGAGGACGGCAAGAAGCTGAAGATGCTCAAGCGCTATCTGCGCTCTCAGTATGACATGAGCCCGGAAGACTATCGCCGCAAATGGGGTCTGCCGGCAGACTACCCGATGGTCGCGCCGAATTATTCCAGGCGCCGGTCCGAATTCGCCAAAGAGATCGGCCTCGGTCGCGGCGGACGCAAGAAAGCCAAGTAAACTCTTTGTCTTCGTCTACACGATCACGCCCCGGCCGCCGCGCCGGGGCGTTTTTATTTCTGTATCAGTGTCAAAAAGCCCCAGCTTGCGGGCGAGCTTGCGGCCCGCGATTCGTTCAAGATCCCGGCGTGCTGTGGACACTGGACCTGTGACCATGGCCTCTTCGCCGGTCGTGACGTCAACCGCGGCCACGCGCACCGAATCGCCAAGCGACACGAACTCGAAGATAACCTCACGACCCGAAAGTGGATCGCGGGCCGCCATCAGGCGACCTTGCTCGCCGCATGCCGGGCGTAAACCACCCTCACCGCTTCGATGAGCTCGTCCATCATCTGATCGTCGTGCAGCGGAGTCGGCGTCAGCCGCATCCGCTCCGTGCCTCTCGGCACGGTTGGGTAATTGATCGGCTGCACGTAAATGCCGTGTTCGATGAGCAGCTCGTCCGTCATGCGTTTACACAGGACCGGGTCACCGACATGGAGCGGAACGATATGGGTGACGCTCTCCATCACCGGCAAGCCCGCTTCGGCGAACCGCCGTTTCAGGGTCGCAGCGCGCTCCTGGTGGCGCTCACGCAGGTTATGGGAGGCTTTCAGGTACTCGACGCTCGCCCGGGCGCCGGCCGCCAGGGACGGTGCAAGCGATGTGGTGAAGATGAACCCCGGCGCCCACGAACGCACGGCGTCCACGATCACCTCGTCGGCGGCGATATAGCCGCCCATGACGCCGAACGCCTTGCCCAGCGTGCCTTCGATGATGTCGAACCGGTCCAGCAGCCCTTCCCGCTCGGCGACGCCGCCGCCGCGAAGCCCATAGAGCCCGACCGCGTGAACTTCGTCGAGATAGGTGAGCGCGCCATACTTTTCGGCGAGATCGCAGACCTCGTTCAGAGGACCGATGTCGCCGTCCATGGAGTACACCGACTCAAGGGCGATCAGTTTCGGCGCATCGGCCGGCGCAGCCTTGAGCAGCTCTTCAAGGTGAGCGACGTCATTGTGCCGCCAGACGTGTTTCTCGCAATTGGCGCCCTTCACCCCCTCGATCATCGAAGCGTGGTTCAGGGCGTCAGAGAAAATGATGAGCCCGGGCAGGATCTTGCCCAAGGTCGCGATCGTCGCCTGGTTCGCGATATAGCCCGACGTAAAGAGGAGCGCGGATTCCTTGTGGTGCAGGTCGGCCAGAGAGGCCTCCAGCTCCACATGGTAATGCGTCGTGCCGGAAATATTGCGGGTGCCGCCGGCGCCCGCGCCGACATCGTCGATGGCCTGTTTCATCGCGCCGGTGACGCAAGGCGACTGACCCATGCCGAGGTAATCGTTGGAGCACCAGACCACCACATCGCGGACATCGCCGGCGGGCGTGCGCCAATGCGCACGGGGAAACTGGCCGCGCACCCGGCGCAGATTGGCGAAGACGCGATAGCGTCCCTCGGCCCGAACCCGGGCGAGAGAGGCTTTGAAGGCGCTGCGATAATCCATCGTTTCTGCGCCGGCGTGGAGGGGGAGCGCCGACGACTCTCCATCGTTTGTGTTTGTTCTGCGACAGACTTAGTTCAGTCGAGGCGGCGCGTCTTCCCCCCGATGACTAAAGGTCGCGCCTTCTCTTTGTAAACGCTTCGCAAAATCAGCGTTTGGCGTTCAGGTCCCCGGACAGAAGCTTGATGATTCCGGAGAAGTCCATCGAGGATCCGCCGTTCCGATTGAACATCTCGTAAAGCGCTTCGGCCTGGGCGCCCAGCGGGGTCGAGACATCGTTGCGCTGCGCCGTGCTCATCGCGAGTTTCAGGTCCTTGAGCATCATCGGTGCGGCGAAGCCGGGCTTGTAGTCGCGGTTGGAAGGCGCCGCGGGGACCGGCCCCGGCACCGGGCAATAGCTTGTGAGCGACCAGGACTGACCGGACGCCTTCGATGCGATATCGAAGAAGTTCTGCGGGTCCAGCCCCAGCTTCAGCGCCAGATTCATGGCTTCGCACGTGCCGATCATGGTGATGGCGAGCAGCATGTTGTTGCAGATCTTCGCCGCCTGCCCGGCTCCGGCGTCGCCTGCGCGAATCACAGCCTTGCCCATGGCGTCCAAAATCGGCTCGGCCTTGGCGAACGCCTCTTGCGGGCCGCCTACCATGAAGGTGAGCGTGCCGCCTTCGGCCGCCGCCACACCGCCGGAGACCGGCGCATCGACGAAGCTGAATCCCTTTGAAGCGGCCATCTCGCCCATCTCGCGCGCCGTCTCCACGTCGATGGTGGAGCAGTCGATCAGCACGGTGTCAGTGGTCGCCAGAGAGAACACGCCGTTGTCACCGGCATAGACCGATTTCACGTGGGGACCGGCCGGCAGCATCGTGACGACAACTTCAGCGCCCTGCACCGCGTTCTCGACGCTGGCCGCCGCCTTCGCGCCCTTGTCCGCCAGCGCCTTGACCGCATCCGGGCTCAGGTCGAAGGCGCGCACGGCGTGACCCGCCTCAAGCAGGTTCGCGGCCATGCCGGAGCCCATATTACCCAATCCGATGAATGCGATTTCGGCCATGAGAGGCCTCCCTGTCTGTATGATCTGGCGAGGTTCTGGCGGCGCTAGTCCAGGAAGGTCATTTCCTGATCACCGGGCAGCGGCTTGAAGTACTCCGCCACCTGGACGGGCGAGGACTGCGGTCCCCATTGCGGATCATTGTCCTTGTCCAGGATCACCGCGCGCACGCCTTCATAGAAATCCGAGCCTTCGTCGAGGAAGCGTGTGGAGACGCGCAGATCCTGCTCCATCACGTCGCGGAAGGAAAGATCACCGCCCTTGCGCAGCGCCGCCAGCGTCACCGCGAGCGAGGTCGGCGATTTTGTGTTGAGGATGGAGGCCTGTTTCGAACTCCACTCATCGCCGGCGTCCGACACCCGCTTTCGGATGGTGTCTACATCATCGCCGGCGAAGGCGGCGTCGATCAGGGCGCCGCGCACGCCGAGCTCGCTTTCCCCGGCGTCACCGCCGAAGCCGTCCAGAAGCGCGTCGATCCGGTCACCGTGCTCGTCCAGGTTTTCATGTTCGAGCGCGTGGATCAGTTCACCGAAGCGCTCGGTCGGCACATAGTGAGTGGCGACGCTCGCCGCGATGCAGTCGGCGGTTTTCAGGCGCGCGCCGGTGAGGCCCATCCAGGTTCCAAGCTCGCCCGCGAGACGGGGCAGAAAGTAGGCTCCGCCCACATCTGGATGGAAACCGATCCCGGTCTCCGGCATGGCGAAAAGCGTGTTGTCGCCGGCGACACGAAACTCGCCATGAACGCTGATCCCGACGCCGCCGCCCATGGTGACGCCGTCGATCAACGCGACATAGGGCTTTGGAAATTCCTCGATCAGCGTATTGAGCCGGTACTCGTCGCGCCAGAAGGTCCAGGCGCGTCCGTCGCCGGCCTTGCCGCTTTCGGCCAGCATGCGGATATCGCCGCCGGCGCAGAAGCCCTTCTCGCCCTCGCCGTCGACCACCACAGCCTTCACCGCCGCATCGTCGCGCCACTCAAGGAGCGCCTTGGTCATGGCGTCGACCATGTCTTGGTTGAGCGCGTTGAGCGCCTTCGGACGGTTGAGCGTGACCCGGCCTACATCGCCGGTTCTGCGGATGATGATGTCGTCGGTCATGACGGCTCCTGACTCTGTCCTGAAGCGTGAGTAAAATACGGGCCGCGCCCGATCAAATCGGAAGCGTTTCTTGGTCTGGTTGGAAAAATCTGTGACTACTTCAACATTTCCTTGGCGATGATCACGCGCATGATCTCGTTGGTGCCCTCCAGGATCTGGTGGACGCGCAGATCGCGCACGATGCGCTCGATGGGATAGTCTTTGAGATAGCCGTAGCCGCCATGAATCTGCAGGGCGTCGTTGGCGATCTTGAACCCCATATCGGTGGCGAAGCGCTTGGCCATGGCGCACAGCTTGGGCGCGGACGGGTCCTTACGGTCCAGTGCGTCGGCGGCGCGCAGGAGCATCAGCCGTGAGGCCTCCAGCTCGGTGGCCATGTCGGCGAGCTTGAACTGGGTTGCCTGGAAGTCCGCGATCGACTTCCCGAACTGGCTGCGGCCCTTTGCGTAGTCGATCGCAAGATCTGTGGCTTCCGCCGCGCCGCCCAGCGAGCAGGCCCCGATATTGATGCGGCCGCCATTGAGCCCCTGCATGGCGAAGGAAAAGCCTTGTCCCTCGTCGCCAAGCTTGTTTTCCGCCGGCACGCGGCAATCCTCAAAATTCACCACGGCGGTGGGCTGGGAGTTCCAGCCCATCTTCTTCTCGTTGGCGCCGAAGGTAAGCCCCTGCGTGCCCTTCTCGACCACGATGGTGGAGACGCCTTTCGGGCCCTGCTCGCCGGTGCGGCACATCACCACGTAGAGGTCGCTTGTCCCGGCGCCGGAGATGAAGGCTTTGGCGCCGTTGAGCACGTAGTGGTCGCCGTCGCGGACCGCCCTGGTGCGCATGGCGACCGCGTCAGACCCGGATCCAGGTTCGGTGAGGCAGTAGGAGCCGATCAGCTCCATGGTGGCCAGCTTCGGGATCCAGCGCTGGCGCTGCTCCTCGCTGCCCCAGCTGTCGATCATCCAGCTGACCATGTTGTGGATGGAGATGAAGGCGGCGGTCGAGACGCAGCCGCGCGAGAGCTGTTCGAAGATCAGCGCCGCATCCACTCGGCTCATGCCCGACCCGCCGACATCGTCGCGGGTGTAGATGCCTGCAAAGCCCAGCGCGGCGGCCTCGCGCATCACATCCACGGGAAAGAACTTCTCCTCATCCCATTGGGCGGCGTTGGGCTTCAGCCGGTCGTCGGCGAAACGGCGCGCGGCGTCCTGAATCAGGGCCTGGTCTTCACTCAGCTCGAAATGCACGGAAAAACCTCCTAGAAGGATCGGGCGCGGCGGTCGCGCAAAACTGACTTTGGCCAGCGAGATACACCGAGATGAGCCGGTTCCCAACCACCCGCCTGCGCCGGATGCGCGCCCACGACTGGACCCGCCGCCTGATGCGGGAGACCACGCTCACCCCGAACGACCTGATATGGACCATGGTCATCACCGACAAGTCCGAGAGCGAGCCGGTCGCGTCCATGCCTGGAGTCACCCGCCTCACCGTGGCCGATGCGGCGAAAGCCGCCGTGGAGGCGCGCACGCTGGGCATCCCTGCGATCGCCGTGTTTCCCAACGTGGATGCCGCGAAAAAGGACCCAATGGGCCGCGAGGCGGACAATCCGGACGGCCTGGTCGCGCGCGCCATCAATGCCATGAAGGACGCCGCGCCGGAGGTGGGGATCATCTGCGATGTGGCGCTCGATCCCTTCACAGATCATGGCCATGACGGGATCATCAAGGACGGGCGCATCCTCAACGATGAAACCGTCGACCGCCTCATCAGCCAGTCGCTCAACCAGGCGCGCGCGGGCTGCGACGTCATCGCGCCCAGCGACATGATGGACGGACGCGTGGGCGCGATTCGCGAAGCGCTGGACGCCGAAGGCTTTCCCGACGTGCTGATCATGAGCTATGCGGCGAAATACGCGTCCGCCTTTTACGGCCCCTATCGCGACGCCATCGGATCGGCCATGGCGCTCACTGGCGACAAGAAGACCTATCAGATGGACCCGGCCAACACCGACGAGGCCATGCGCGAGGTCGCCATGGACCTCGAAGAAGGCGCCGACATGGTGATGGTGAAGCCCGGCATGCCCTATCTGGACATCGTGGCGCGGGTAAAGGCCGAGTTTCAGGCTCCAACCTATGTCTTCCAGGTCTCCGGCGAGTACGCCATGATCGAGGCGGCCGCCCACAACGCCTGGATCGACGGCGAACGGGCGATGATGGAGAGCCTTCTGGCGTTCAAGCGCGCTGGCGCAGACGGCGTTCTGACCTACTTTGCGCCACGCGCGGCGAAGGTGCTCAATGGCTGAGACGCATCCCGCAACCCGCGCCGCACAGGCCCTGCACCGCACCGACACGGAAACCGGCGCGGTGATCCCGCCCCTGCACGCTTCGACGACCTTCCTGCGTGACCGGAACAACCAGCTGGTCGGCCCGATGGATTACCGGCGGCCGCAAGGCCCCACCGAGCTGCAGGCCGCCGAGATCCTCGCCAGCCTCGAAGGCGGCGCCGCGGCGCGGCTGTTCGGCTCGGGGCTTGCTGCGGCGGCGGCCGTGTTCGAAACGGTAAAACCCGGCGCGACGATTCTCGCCCAGACGCAGATGTATTACGGCGCGAAGAAGCTGTTGCATCACCTTGAAGCGTCAGGACGAATTCGGGTCACCCTCTTCGATCCGTCAGTTCCCGGCGATCTCGCCGCAAAGGCACGCGAGGCGAAGCCGGAATTGATCTGGGTGGAGACGCCGGCCAATCCGGGCTGGGCGGTCGTGGACCTGTCCGAAGCCTCAGGCGTCGCCAGGGGCGTCGGCGCAGCGCTCGCCGTCGACGGCACCTGCGCCCCGCCCTGCACCACGCGCGCGTTCGAGCATGGCGCCGACCTGATCATGCACTCATGCACCAAATATCTGAACGGCCATTCCGACGTGCTGGCGGGCGCCGTAGTCACGAAGACCGAGGATGACCGCTGGGCGCGCCTCACCGCAGCGCACAGCCTGACGGGCGCAGTGCCCGGAGCGCTGGAGACCTGGCTTTTGATCCGGGGCATGCGCACCCTGTTCGTGCGCTTTGAACGCCAGAGCGCCAACGCCATGGCGCTGGCGCGCGCCCTGGACGGCCACTCGAAGGTGGCGGCGGTGCGCTATCCCGGCCTTGAAAGCCATCCCGGCCATAAGGTCGCGGCGCGCCAGATGACCGGCGGGTTCGGAGGTCTCCTCTCCATCGAGGTGACCGGCGGCGCAGCTGCGGCGGCGAAGCTCGCGGCCTCCACAGAAGTTTTCCTGCAAGCTACCTCCATCGGCGGCGTGGAGAGCCTCATCGAGCATCGCAAACCCATCGAGGGCCCGCAAAGCCCGACGCCGGACTCGCTGGTGCGCCTGTCCTGCGGAATTGAGGCCGAGGCCGATCTGATTGGGGACGTGCTTCAGGCGCTGGACCGGCTTTAGGCGGATTGGCCGTAGTCGCGCGGGTCGCCCATGCCTTCCTTCACGCCGCGCTTGACCAGGACGTAATTCACAGGCCAGGCGGCGACGAAGCCGAGGGTGAGCGAGATGATCAGGGCGCTCCAGAAGCGCGCCTCTCCCATGCCCGCCTCGCCGGCGATCCACAGGTCGGCGCTGATGGCGACGATCTCCATCACCGCGATGGAGGCGGTTTCGGTATAGACCGCGTCCTTGAGCGCCGTTTTCAGACCGGCCCCTTCCTGCATCATGGGAAAGACCGTGGCGGCGTAGCCGAAGACATAGGCCAGGGTGAAGGTGATCGCGGCGACCCATATGTTCGCGAGAGACAGGATCCCCACAGCGATGACCACGCCGGCGATCTCGCCCATGCCGCATCCGGAATAGCAGTGGGCCGTAGACCGGAATCCGCGCCGCCAGTCCTTGTCGTCATCAATCTTCGGACGCCCGGTCATCCAATAGATGGCCAGCCCGAAGAAACCGGAATAGGCGACGGAAAAGCCCCACACCCATTTCATCATGGACGGCATGTGCCGGTTCTTCTTGCGCACGTCGTTGATCAGGATCGCCACCGCGATCAGGGCCTGCGCAACGAGCGCGGCCAGCAGAAGCGGGCTTTCGATGATCGAAATCAGAATATCCATGCCGCACCGAACGCACCGAGGCGGCCGCCGGTTCAATCCACCTTGCCGATCGAAGGCAGGCTCCACTTGAACACCACGGCGCAGCCCCGAAGGGCGAAAGCGGCGAGCGCCCCGACCGGCGCCGCCAGGCTTTCCCCCAAGCCCAGCACGACAAGACCGACATAGATGGCCGCGCCGAACAGCGCCGCCAGCGCATACACGTCCTCGCGAAAGATCAGCGGCACGTCGTTGACGATCACGTCTCGCAGGACGCCCCCGAACGCCGCGCTGAGCACGCCGGTGACAAGCGCGATGGACCAGTGCGCCCCGGCGGCGAGGCCGGCCTGCGCGCCGAGCACACAGAACACCGAAAGCCCCGCGGCGTCGGCCCAGACCAGGGCGCGCCGGCGCGCGCCGGTTTCGCCGCGAACCAGCTCCGAACCATAATATCCGGCGACGCCAGCGATCACCGCGACAAACAGATAGTGAGGCGCCTCGATCCAGTAGACCGGCAGCGCGCCCAGCAGAATGTCACGGATCGTGCCGCCGCCCATACCCGCGGCCATGCCGATCACGGCCGCGCCAAACGGGTCCAGACCTTTTCTCGCGGCGATGATCCCGCCGGTGAGCGCGAACAGCGCGATGCCTGCAAGATCAAGCAAGGCGAAGACGAGCGCGACGCTCATGGGCGCGTTCCAAAGGACGGTGGGGCGGTGAGACTTGCGAACGTCAAACGGTGCTCCAGCGAGCGGGTGCTGATTGGCCGGCCATGGGCGTCAGCCCGCGCGATACGGCTACATCGCTACGCTTACAACGGCCATACCAGCAGCAACAGGGGAATGCTGACCGCGACGACCAGAAGCTCGACCGGCAGGCCCAGGCGCCAGTAATCGCCGAAATGAAAGCCGCCCGGCCCCAGGATCAGCGTGTTGTTCTGGTGCCCGATGGGCGTGAGGAAGGCGCAGGACGCGCCAATGGCGACCGCCATGAGAAAGCTGTCTGGATTGACCCCAAGGGCGGCCGCGATGCCGATGGCGATGGGACACAGCACGGCGGCGGTCGCTGCGTTGTTCATCACATCCGACAGGAACATCGTGGTGATCAGCACCACCGCCAGCGCCGCGACGGCGTTGCCTTGTGCGATCACGCCCACCAGGAACTCCGCGAGCAGCTCGGCCGCTCCGGTGGTCTGCATGGCCCCGGCGACCGGTATGAGCGCACCCAGCAGGACGATCACCGGCCAGTCGACGGCGGTATACACTTGCCGCAAAGGCACGGTGCGCAGGACCATCGAGGCCAGCACACCAAGCGTGAAGGCCGCCGCCGCCGGGAGCAGGCCCAGGGTCACGATGCCGATCGCGCCCAGCATGATCGCGCCGGCGATGATGGCCATGCGCTTGTCCGGAATGCGCAACTCACGCTCGCCCAGCGGCACGCAGCCTGTGTCATTGATGAACTCGGCCATGGTCTCGCTCGAGCCCTGCATGAGGAGCAGGTCGCCGGATTTCAGCGTCAGATGCCGCAGGCGGGCCTTTGGCGGGTGGCCTTCGCGCGACACCGCCAAAAGATTCAGACCATAGCGCCCACGCAGCCTCAGCCCGCTGGCCGACTGTCCGACGATGGTCGAACCCGGCAGGACGGCGAGCTCACGCAACACGATATCGCTGTCGCGATCTTCGCTCTCGCCCGCGTCCTCGTCCTTGTCCTCGGGGATTTTGACCGCCGTCGACTCCGTCTTCGCGACGGCTTTGGCTGAGTCCTCGGCGGACTCATTGGTCTCACCGGCCTTGTCGTCTTTTTCGTCCTTGTCCTGCTTGTCCGGAGATGTGGGTTTCTCCTCCTCCAGCTTGATGCCGAAGAGAGACAGCGTCTCGGCCAGGGCGTCGACATCGGCCTGGAGCACCAGAATGTCGTCAGCCTTGATGCGCCGTCCGCCGGAGGGCGCGGTCATGCGCACACCATTGCGGACCAGGCCGACGATCTGCGCGCCGCTATCATCGATCTCTTTCTCGAACCCGCGCAAAGTCAGGCTTACAGCCTTGCTCTTTTCGGGCACCCGCACTTCGGTCAGATACCGTCCGGTCTCGAACTCGTCGCCCGCAGCCGACTTGCGCGCCGGCACCAGCCGCCAGCCAATAAGGGTGATGAACAAGATCCCGAGGGCCGCGACTGCGATCCCCACCGGGGCGAAGTCGAACATGGCGAACTGGCCCAGCCCCGCCTCTTCCCGGAAGCCGGAGACGATCAAGTTCGGCGGGGTTCCCACCAGCGTCGTCATCCCGCCGAGGATCGTACCAAAGGCGAGCGGCATCAAAATCTGCCCCGGCGTCAACTCCAGACGGCCTGAAAGCTGTATCGCGACGGGCATCAGGAGCGCCATGGCGCCGACATTGTTCATGAAGCCCGACAGCGCCGCGCCGAGCCCCAGAAGAGACAACATGGTCAGCAAACGCCCGGCCTTGCGCGGCAGGATCGTGCGCACCAGCCAGTCCACAGCGCCGGTATTGCGCAGGCCCTGGCTGAGTATCAGCACGCAGGCCACTGTAATCACAGCGGGATGGCCGAAGCCCGCAAAGGCGTCGTTCGCTGGAACCACACCCGCGATGACGCACGCCAGCAGCGCCCCCAGGGCGATGATGTCATGGCGGAATCTGCCCCACAGGAACAGGGCCATCATTACGGCGAGAATGGCGAAGATCAGGATTTGCGGGCTGGTCATCGAAACGGCTCTCGTGCTGCACCCGCCCGCTGGCCGGCCGACCCGCTCACCATCGCACGGGCCGCTGTTGAAGTATCATCGCCTCCGCTGCAGGACTGGCGCTCGCGTCTCGGCGTTCGCCGTTCAGATCGCGGCGCGAAGCCGGCCCGGCTGGGCTTTGAACGCACCCGCCCGGGCTCCTCAAGGCTTGGTCCCGGCGCCCTTCCCCTCAGCGCTCTCGAGCCGGGCGATGAGGCTGGACGTATCCCAGCGCTCTCCGCCCATGGCCTGCACCTCGGCGTAGAACTGATCTACCAGCGCGGCGACGGGCAAGCGCGCGCCATTGGCGCGCGCCTCCTCCAGCGCAATGCGAAGGTCCTTTCGCATCCAGTTGACAGCGAAGCCGAATTCGAATTCGCCATCTACCATGGTCCGCCAGCGGTTTTCCATCTGCCAGCTCTGGGCCGCGCCTTTGGAGACCGCACCGATCACTGTTTCGGGATCAAGCCCCGCCTTCCTGGCGAAGTGCAGGCCTTCCGACAGGCCCTGCACCAGCCCCGCGATACAGATCTGGTTGACCATTTTGGTGAGCTGTCCGGCGCCGGCCTCGCCGCAATGAACGATGGATTTGGAATACGCCTCCATTACCGGCCGGGCCGCTTCCACCACGGCGGCGTCGCCGCCCACCATGACAGAGAGCTGGCCGTTCTCCGCACCGGCCTGCCCGCCGGACACCGGCGCGTCCAGAAACCCGACGCCGCCGGACGCCAGCGCCGCCTCATGAAGCCGCCGCGCAAGCTCGGCGGAGGCCGTGGTGTGGTCCACCAGGACCGCCTTGGCCTTCATCGCCTCCAGAGCGGGTTCGGCGACGGCGCGCACGTCGGGATCGTCACCAAGACACATGAACACGAGATCACTGTTTTGAACGGCGTTCTGGATCGTGTCGGCTCCATGGCCCTCATGGCGCGCGGTCCATTCGCGGGGCTTCGCAGGGGTTCGATTCCAGACGGTGACCTCGTGGCCCGCCGCGGCGAGATGGCCGGCCATGGGAAACCCCATTACGCCGAGCCCGAGAAATGCTGCTTTGGCCAAACCGGTCTCCCTTAGTCGCCGGCGCCGGCGGAGCCGTAGCCGGAGCGATAAAATATCAGCGCCGGTGCGTCGCGGGGCGCATCAAAGTGGCTGACCTCTCCGAGGATGATGTCGTGGTCGCCGCCGGCATGCACCGCAGCGCGCGTGCACTCGAACCGCGCAACCGCGCCCTCCACCAGCGGCGCGCCGTTTGCGCCCGCGATCCACTGGGCGCCCGAGGCGCCGAGATCGTCGTTCTGGGCGCACGCATTGGACAGGAACGCCTGATCAGCGCCCAGCACGTTCACCGCAAAGGTCGGCGCCTGGAGAAACGCCGCATGGCGCAGCGAATCCCGGGCCACCGACCACAGGATCAGAGGCGGATTGAGCGAGACGGACGAAAACGAGTTCACCGTCATCGCCCGAGCCCGGCCCGCGTCCATAAGCGTAATGAGCGCCACGCCGGTGGGAAACCGGCCCAGCGCATCGCGAAACGCGCGCGCCTTGTCCAATCTGTCGCCTCCTGATTCGCCGGGAAACCCGACCTTAACTCTGACAGCGTAAAAAGCCTGATCATCACGCCGAAGGATGGGTGGATATGGCCACGGATCAACCGATCATCATCAAGAAAGTCAAGAAGGGCGGCGGTCACGGCCACCATGGCGGTGCGTGGAAAGTCGCCTACGCCGATTTCGTGACCGCCATGATGGCCTTCTTCCTGATGATGTGGCTGATCAATAACACCGAGCCGGAGCAACGCCAGGGTATCGCCGACTATTTCGCGCCGGCCAGCGTCTCTGAATCCACCTCGGGCTCCGGCGGCGTGCTGGCCGGCACCACCTTCGGTGACGAAGGCGTGCGCGGGTCTGGCTCGGCGAGCGTCGTCGACCGGCTGGCCCCCCGCCCCGCCCCGACGCGCGAAAGAGAGCAAGAAAGCTCCGAAACGTCCGGCCAGGGGGAAAACCAGCCCGAGGTCACCACAGACGCCGTCGCCAACGCCCTCGCTCGCCGGGAATCCGCCCAGTTCGCCAGCGCGGAACAGTCGCTGCGCCAGGCGCTGCAGGACATGCCGGAACTCGCCGAGCTGTCCCGCCACGTCATCATCGAAGAAACCCCGGAAGGCCTTCGGATCCAGCTGGTCGATCAGGAAGGCCGGCCGATGTTCAATCCCGGGCAGATCGAACCCAATGAACGCGCCAGCGTCCTTTTGCGCGCCGTTGCAGAGATCGCGCAACGCCTGCCCAACCGGATCAGCATTTCCGGCCACACCGACGCGAGCCCGTCCGCGCGGTCGGGCCCGACCAACTGGCAGCTCTCTTCGGCGCGTGCCAACGCAGCCCTCGAGGTCCTGTCTGGAGCGGGCATCCCGGAACATCGGATCGCCGAAGTGCGCGGCAAGGCCGGCGCTGAACCGCTCTTTCCCGACGATCCCTACCTGCCCGGCAACCGGCGCCTGTCCATCACCCTGTTACGCGAGGCGCCGGTCCTTCCGCCCTCCAGCCGCCGCTGAGTTCGCACTCAAGCGCTCTCGACGCTTTCACTTCACCCCGCGGCCTGTTTAGTTTGCTCGCCTGGCTGGCGCGATTCCGCGCCGTGACGCGAAATGAGCAGGCATGGAAGAGCTGTCCGCGCTTACCGACTGGCGCATGTGGGTCGTCCTCGCAGGCGTCTGCGTCGCCATCGTGTTCTATTGTTGGGAGCGTTTCCCGCTGGAGCTGGTGTCCGGCGCCATCGTGTGCGCGGCGTTGCTGTTTTTCCAGCTGTTCGGCGGTCCCGACGCGCCCGACGCCGGCGACATTCTGTCCGGCTTCGCCAACCCCGCGCTGATCACCATCATGGCCTTGCTCATCGTGGGTCAGGGGGTTTTCCACACCGGGGCGTTGGACGGACCGACGCGCGCCTTGCTGTCCATGTTCGACGTTCGGCCGAAACTCACAATCCTGGCGATCTTCGGCCTCGTCTTCGTGGTGTCCGCTTTCATCAACAACACCCCGGTCGTGGTGATGTTCATCCCGATCCTCGCCGCGGTGGCGGCCCGCATGAAGGGCTCGCCGAGCACCTTCATGATGCCCCTGAGCTTCGTGTGCATCTTTGCGGGCATGACGACGCTGATCGGATCGTCCACGAACCTTCTGGTCTCCGACTCGCTGCGCGAGGCGACCGGCGGCGGCGTCGGCTTCTTCGAGCCGATGTTTCCCGGTCTTCTGTTCGCCGGGGTGGGCATGGTCTACATCACGTTCATCCTGCCCAAACTGCTCCCCAAGCGAACGGATATGGAAGCCGAGTTCGCAGGAAGCACGGGAAAGCAATACATCGCCCAGATCGAGATCAACGCCGATCATCCGCTGGCGGGCCAGAAGCCGGTGGCCGGATTGTTTCCCGACCTGCAGGACATCACGGTCCGGATGATCCAGCGCGGCGAACACGCCTATCTGCCGCCATTCGATGAAATCGAGCTGCAGGCGGGCGATCTCGTGATCGTTGCAGCGACGCGCAAGAAACTCACCGAGCTGCTGTCCAGCAAGCCGGAATTCGTCAAGGGCGTGCTCCGCTCGGCCGGGCCGCTCGACGCTCCGACTCCGGGCGAGCGTCTCGCGCTGACCGAAGCCGTCGTTTCACCAGGCTCCCGCCTGATCGGCCGCACCGTCCGCCAGATCGGCTTTCGTCACTCCGTCGGGGCCATAGTGCTGGGCGTGCAGCGCCGGTCGCGCATGTTGCGCGCCCGGCTCGGCGAAATCCGCCTTGAGTCCGGCGACGTGCTGCTGCTCTTTGGCGGCGCGGACAGCATGCGCAGGCTGCGGGCTGACCGCGACGTCCTTCTGATGGAGTGGTCGACCAGCGACCTTCCCGATATTCGCCGCGCCTCGATCGCCCGGATCATCCTGCTCGTCGTTATCCTGCTGGCCGCCACCGGGCTTCTTCCGATCGTCGTGGCGTCAATTTTCGGAGCCGTGGCGATGATCGCGTCCGGCTGCCTGAACGTGCGCCAGGCCGCGCGGGCTGTGGACCTGAAGCTTTTTTTGCTGATCGGGTCGGCGTTTGCGCTGGGTGAAGCCATGGACGCCAGCGGCGCCGCCAATGTGCTGGCTTATTCCGTGGTCGCGGTGTTCGAACCATTCGGCGTCACCGCCCTGCTGTCGGCGTTGTTTATGCTGGTCATGGTGCTCACCAACGTCCTGTCGAACAACGCCACGGCTATTTTGTTCACCCCTATTGCGGTCGGAGCCGCGACCGCGACGGGATCTGATCCGCAGCTCTTCGCCTTGACCGTGCTGTTCGCCGCCAACACCTGTTTCGCAACGCCGATCGGCTACCAGACCAATTTGCTGGTGATGGGTCCGGGCAAATACAATTTTCTTGACTTCGTGCGCGCCGGCGTCCCGCTCTCACTGCTGATCTGGCTGGTGTTCACAGCCTACGTCGCGTTCAGTTTCTCAACCGGCCTCGGCGGGTTAAGCTAGTCCACGCCCCCAGGGAGTCGAAACCGACCGTGACCCGCCCGTTCGCCGCCAAGCAGCTGCCGTTTTTCCTCACGGCGCCGTCGCCCTGCCCGTACTTGCCGGGACGGATTGAGCGCAAGGTGTTCACCAAGCTTGAACTCGCCGACGGCCCTGCTCTGAACGACACCCTGACCCACGCCGGGTTCCGCCGCTCCCAGTCCATTCTCTACCGGCCCGCATGCGAGCGCTGCTCGGCGTGCAAGTCCGCCCGGATTCCGGCCGCCGAACTCACGCTTACAAAGAGCCAGCGGCGCATCCTGAAGCGCAACGACGATCTCATCCGCATCGAGAAGCCCAGCGAGGCGACGCCGGAGCAATTTGCGCTCCTCTCCCGCTATCTCGAAACGCGACATGGCGATGGCGACATGGCCGGCATGGATTTCTTCGATTTCGCCGGCATGATCGAGGACGGCGCCCAGAGAACCGAAATCGTCGAATATCGCGACGCCTCCGGGGCCCTCGTGGCGGCCGTGCTCGTGGACGTGCTGAACGACGGATTCTCGCTGGTCTACAGCTTCTTCGATCCGGAGCTGGACCGGCGAAGCCTCGGCGGATTCATGATCCTCGATCATGTGCTGCGCGCCCGGAAGGCCCTGCTTCCCTTCGTCTATCTCGGATACTGGGTGCAAGGCAGCGCGAAGATGGACTACAAGGCGCGCTATAAGCCGCTGGAGATTCTCGAGCCGTCAGGCTGGCGACGGCTCACCGACGCCGAAGCGAAGGCGGATATGCCCGCACCCGACGCGCTCCGGGATATCTGAGACATAAGAGGGGCGCGAAGGGCGAAAAGCGCCCGCGCCATGGGGAGGGACGACATGGATCGCCGCACATTTCTTTCGGGCGCCTGCGTAGCTGCGGCCGGCGCCGCCTCGGCCTGCTCGCAACAGGACGGTGAGCAGACCGCTCCCGCCGCTCCTGCGGTGAATCGAGGCCGTACCCGCAAGTTGCGCATGGTCACAACCTGGCCGAAGGGCTTTCCGGGCCTCGGTACGGCCGCGGAACGCACGGCCGATTACATCGGTCAGATGAGCGGCGGCGCGCTGGAGGTCGACGTGTTCGGGGCCGGCGAGATCGTCGGCGCTTTCGAGGTGTTCGACGCGGTCTCCAACGGCGTGGCCGACATGTATCACGCCGCCGAGTACTACTGGCAGGGCCGGTCTCCCGCTTACAATTTCTTCTGCGCTGTCCCGATGGGCATGACCGCCCACGAAATCATGGCCTGGGTTGAATTCGGCGGCGGACAGGAACTCTGGAACGAACTCGCCGGCCAGTTCAACCTGATCGCCTTCCAGGCGGGCAATAGCGGCCACCAGATGGGCGGCTGGTTCAAGCGCGAAGTGAGCACGCTGGCTGATTTCCGCGGCCTGCGCATGCGCATCCCGGGCCTGGGCGGGAACGTCATCCGCGAGCTCGGTGGTGCGGCGGTCGCGCTTTCGGGCGGGGAAATCTATCAATCGCTTCAGTCCGGCGCCATCGACGCCACCGAATGGGTCGGGCCCTGGAACGACCTGGCCTTCGGGTTCTACCGCGAGGCGCCCTTCTATTACGGCCCCGGCTTCCACGAGCCGGGCTCGGCGCTCGCCGTCGGTCTCAACAGGGGCGTCTGGGACGGGCTCCCGGCCGACCAGCAGGCGATCGTGAAGGCCGCGTGCCGGGCCGCAAACAACCAGTCTCTCGCTGAATTCACCTACCAGAACGGACTGGCGCTGCGCTCGCTCACCCAGGAACACGGCGTCCAGCTTCGAAGCTTCTCCGATGAAATCTGGCGCGAGGTGGGCCGCATCTCGGAACAGGTGGTCGCCGACACCGCCAACGCCGATCCGCTGTCCCGCCGGGTGTATGACAGCTATGTCGAAGCGCGCCGGATCGGGCGCGACTGGGCGAACATCGCCGAAGCGCCCTATTACCAGAAGCGCGAACTTGTTCTCGGGCGATGACATGCGAGCGGGAGACATTCTTCTCGTCTGCCTGCTGGGTCTGACCGGCGCCGGCCTGATCGTCGATGCGATGACCGGCGGCGCGCTCGGCGCCTGGCTTTCCATGAACCTTTCAGCCGTCGGTGTCGGCGCCGGAGCGGCGCTGGGCTGGATCGGCCTCGCCCTGAGCCCGCTTCTCCTCGCGCCCGCCATCGCGGCGATCTGGGGCCGCTTCGCCAGCCTGCCCGGCGCTTTCGAACGCATTCTGCGCGCAGGAGCGCGGACGATCGACGCGCTGTCGATCACCATCGCCGACGCTGTGCGATGGGCGGCGCTCGCGCTGGTCGTCGCCACCGCAGTGATCGTAATTCAGCGTTATGTGTTCGGCGCTTCCATGACAAAGCTCCAAGAAAGCGTGATCTATCTGCACGCACTCCTGTTCTTGTTGTCGAGCGCCGCGGCCCTGCTCACGGGCGGACATGTGCGGGTCGATATCTTCTATTCAAAGCTTGACCAGAAAGGCAGAGCCTGGACCGATCTGGCCGGGACCTACCTCGCTCTTATCCCCATGAGCTGGCTGATCCTGGAGACCTCGCGGTCGTATGTGGGCGGGGCCTGGCGCATCCTCGAACGGTCGCGTGAGAGCGACGGCCTTCCGCTGATCTTTCTACTGAAAACCGCCATCCCGGTATTCGCTGTGATGATGATCCTGCAGGGCCTGTCCATGGCGGCGCGGGCCGCCCTCACCCTGTCCGACCGGCCAGCCCCGCCCACCGGCGAGAACGCCGGCGATCACGAGATCTGACTTCATGGCGCTGTTTCTCGAGACCCTCCCCTTCTTGATGTTCATCGCCGCGTTCGCGGCGCTGCTGCGCGGCTATCCGGTGGCGTTCACGCTGGCGGGCGTGGCGATTGTCTTTGCGCTGATCGGACTGGCGCTGGACCTGTTCGATCCGCTGCATCTGCGCGCCTTCCCGCAGCGCATCTACGGCAACATCATGGAGATGGACAAGGCGATCCTGGTGGCCGTGCCGCTGTTTGTCTTCATGGGCGTGATGCTGGAAAAATCACGCATCGCGGAAGAGCTGCTCGAGGCCATGGGGGCGCTGTTCGGGGCCATGCGCGGAGGCCTCGGGATTTCAGTGGTGATTGTCGGGGCCTTGCTGGCCGCCTCCACCGGCATTGTTGGTGCGACGGTGGTGACCATGGGCCTGTTGTCCCTGCCCACCATGCTCAAGCGCGGCTATGATCCAGGGCTCGCATCGGGCACCATTGCCGCATCCGGAACCCTGGGCCAGATCATTCCGCCTTCCATCGTGCTGGTCTTGCTGGGTGATCAGCTTTCATCGGCCTATGCCGATGCCCAGCGCCGGCAAGGTGTTTTCTCGCCCGATATCATTTCTGTGGGCGATTTGTTCGCCGGCGCGCTGATCCCCGGCCTGATGCTGGTGGGCGCGTATATTCTCTATCAGGTGTTTGTCGCCATCACCCGGCCCGGCGCCGCGCCAGCTGCACCGCGCTCCGAAGTGAAGGCCGACTGGGGCAAGATCCTGGCCGCCCTCCTGCCCCCGCTTGTGCTGATGATCGCCGTGCTCGGCTCGATCCTGGGCGGACTGGCCACACCCACAGAAGCGGCCGCCGTCGGCGCGGTCGGCGCGACCTTGCTGGCGGGCTTCCGCAATGCCGGGGGAAGCGCCAATCCGCTGGCGGGGCGCGGCGTTGTCGCGATCGGGGCGCTGGCGCTGGCGGTCCTTATCGGATCGGTGCTGGTGATAGATTTGCGGTCGGGCGCTCCGGGCGCAGCGCTCACCGCAGGCTATGCCCTCGCCGCGATGGCCGCAGCGGGCGGTGCGTTTGCGCTCTGGCGGTTGCACCGCACCGGCGTGCTCGATGCCGTTATGCGCGCGACTGCCCAGATCTCGGCCATGGTGTTCGTGATCCTGATCGGTGCCAGCCTGTTCGCCCTGGTGTTCCGCGAACTGGGCGGCGACGAAACCGTGCGCGCCGCGCTGGAAGCTGTGCCCGGCGGGATATACGGCGCACTGGCCGTGGTCATGATCATCATGTTTCTGCTGGGCTTTTTCCTCGATTTCATCGAGATCACCTTTGTGGTGGTGCCCATCGTCGCGCCGGTGCTCCTGTTCATGGGCGTGGATCCGATCTGGCTCGGCGTATTGATGGCGCTGAATCTGCAGACAAGTTTCCTGACGCCCCCCTTCGGTTTTGCGCTATTTTACCTGCGCGGCGTGGCGCCGCCGCAGGTCACCACCGCAGCGATCTACCGTGGTGCCATGCCCTTTGTCGGCATCCAGATAGCGGCGATCATCGCGGTGATCGCCCTGCCCTGGCTGGCGACCGCTTTGCCAAGGATGCTCTATGGTTCATGACGCGCGCCGGCTGCAGCTTCAACGGGTCTTCATTGTCGCGCTCGCGCTGGGCCTGACCGCCGTTTTCCTGTGGATGATCCGAGATTATCTCGGCGCGCTGTTTCTGGCCGCCGTGATGGCCATTTTCCTGATGCCGGTTCAGCGCAGGCTTTCATCACTGCTGGGCGGGCGGCCCAAGATCACCGCGTCCCTGCTTCTGGTTCTGGCCGTGTTTCTGATCCTCCTGCCTCTGCTGGCAGTCCTTGCCGTGGTCGCCCAGCAAGCCGTGGAGGTGGGCCAGACCGTGCTGCCCTGGCTGCAGGGCGAGATCCGCAATTTCCGCGAAGAAGGCCTGGCCGGTCTGCCCGACTGGGTGCCGTTCAAGGACGCCCTCGCCCCCTATCAGGGCGAAATGGCCCGCCGGCTCAATGAGCTGGCCTCCGGTCTGGGCGGCGCGATGATCAATGGCCTGACCCGCGCTACGGGCGGCGCGCTGGGTTTTGCGCTGGGCGCCATCGTCTTCCTGTTCGCCCTGTTCTACCTGCTCACGTCCGGCGAAAGCTCGCTCAAGGGCGCCATGAACCTCCTGCCCATGCGCGACACCGACCGTGAATTGCTGGCTGAACGCACCCTGTCGACGATCCGCGCGACCGTGAAAGGGACCTTCATCATCGCCCTTATCCAGGGTTCGCTCACCGGCGGTGCCCTGGCCGTCGCAGGCGTACCGGGTGCTGTGTTCTGGGGCGCCGTGGCAGGCCTGATCTCGATCATCCCGGCCGTGGGCACGCCACTGGTCTGGGGGCCGGCTGTCATCTGGCTGTTCGCGACAGGCTCGCCGATGACCGCCGTAGTACTGGCAATATTCGGCTTCGTCGTCATCATGCATGTCGACAACGTGCTGCGCCCCATCCTGGTGGGCAAGGACGCCAAAATGAGCGATCTGATGGTGCTGCTCTCCACCCTGGGCGGCCTGACCCTGTTCGGCTTTATCGGCCTGGTGATCGGACCGGTCGTCGCCGCCCTCTTCACCTCGGTCTGGTTCATCTATGCGCGCACGTACGAGCAGCTATTGAATGAGCGGAACGACGTGACCAACGTGGAAGACGCCAATGACGTGGAAGCGAACGACGGCAAATTCGACGAAGCTGGCAAAAACCGCGACTAGATCGTAGGCGTCGGCCAGCAGCGATTCTTCTGGCGACTATTGCCAGACGTTACCTTCAATCACCAACGAACAGCGGGAGAACGTACTCGTCCATCAGCGCGAAAGGCCGCTCCATCTGCGGCCAGCGCCCGTAGTTTTCACCTGTGAACACAGCCACGAGGTCCAGGTCGGGAAAGATCATTATAAATTGGCCGCCATTGCCCCATGCCTCCCAGGACCGCACAGGCCAACCCTCAATATCGCGATCGATCATTCGCCAGAGATAGCCGAAATCCTCACCGTACAGATCCGAAGTCGAATGGGGTGCGACCGACGCCTCGATCCAGGTCTCCGACAGGATTCGTTCGCCATTCCACATGCCGCGGTCAAGATAGAGCTGACCGAAGCGCGCCATGTCCCGCGGACGCAGGTGAAGTCCGCCGCCAGTCATTGCGAGGCCCTGGCTGCCCCGCGAGTTGGTGATCGGCCAACGGCGTTGCGTGATGCCGAGCGGGTCCAAAAGATAGCGGTCCGCAAAGTCCGGAATGCGCTGTCCGGACGCGCGCGTAATTACATCGCCCAGAACCACCACGCCGCTAGTTGCATAGGAAAAGGATTCGCCGGGAGGATTGGCCAGCGGCTGATCGAAGTAGAACTTGATCCAGTCGTCTGTTGGATACATGGCATCCTCGTTGCCACGCACCCCGGAAGTCATCGTCAGGATGTGCTCGACCGTAATCGCCCGCTTGGCCTCATCCCAGTGGTCGATCTCGCCCTCATACTCGGGAAAATAGTCAAGCACGGTGGCGTCTGCCGAGGCGATGAATCCCTGCTGGATCGCAATGCCGACAAGGGCAGAGGTAACCGCCTTTGCGGCGGAGCGCATGGTGTGCAGGTCATCGGCGCCCCACTCTCCGAAATAGGTTTCGTGGATCAGTTCGCCACGATGAACGAGGAGAACCGAGCTGATCCCGATCTCCGGTTCCGAACCAATCAATTCCGTCATGGCCAGGAGCGGCGCAGGGTCCAGCCCATGGGATTGTGGCGTTGACACGCGCCAGTCGCCGTCGGCGGCCCCCGGCTCCTGAGCTGCTGACGAAAGAGCCGCCGAAGCGAGCAGAACGAAAATCGACTGAATCATGATGAATAGCACTCCGAGAAACAGCAGTGATACTCGCCCGTACGGCCGACCGCAGGCAACTTAACTTTTTGCAATCGCCCCCGCGCGCGGGAGTGTTCAGCGAGGCGCGATTATTCCTGGCTCATGGCGTTCGCATAGCTCCGTCCCCCGCCATACTCCACCAGCGCCGCAATCCGCTTGGGGATCGGCGGATGGGTCGTGAACAGGCCGGCAAAGGACGCCGTGTCATTGTCGAGGAACATCTGGCGCACCTCTTCGGGTGCCTCCTCAATCGCCGATCGCCCGGAAATCTTGCGCAGCGCCCCGATCATGGCGTCGGGATTGCGCGTCAGCTCCACCGCGCCGGCATCAGCCATGTATTCGCGTTTGCGCGACATGGCGAAGCGGATCAGGAGCGCCAGCACATAGCTCAGCGCCACAATGGCCAGCGCCACGAGGATCAGGACGCCCGCATTGCCGCCCCCGCCCCGGCGTGCCCCGCCCGCACGCACCATGGAGCCACGCAGCATGCCGCGCGCAAACAGCTGGCCGACGAAGGAAATGATCCCCACGAAGATCACCGAGATCACCAGCAGGCGCACATCGCGGTTGCGAATATGCGTCAGCTCATGGGCCAGCACCGCTTCGAGCTCGTCATCCTCAAGGCTGTCCATCAGCCCGCGCGTCACGGTCACCGCCGCCTGGCGCTCGCTGAGCCCGGTGGCGTAGGCGTTCAGCGCCGGCGTCTCGATAATGCGCAAGGCCGGCATGGTCAGCCCGCGCGAGATACACAGATTTTCCAAAAGGTTATAGAGCTTGGGCTCATCGGCCCGGCGCACGGTCCGCGCACCGGTGGCCGCATCGATCATCTTCTGGTAGCCGAGCCAGGCAATGATGAACCAGACCCCGGCGGCCACCAGCACGAAGGGGATGGCCGACAGCGTCCAGTCCAGCGCCAGCGCGAATTCCTGCTGGCCCGGCGCGTCCACCGAGTACGCGATAAAGAACAGCGTTCCGGCATAGGTCAGCGCCAGCAATAACAGCGGGAACCCTGCCATCAGGACGATGGATTTCAGGTTGTTGTTCCAGATATGCGTGCGCAGACCCGCCGCAGCGATCATGGGCGGCTCCTCCGGAGCGTGTCAGGGACCCCCAGACTAGAAAGACACGGACGGCGTGGCGCGTTCGGTCCCGCCGATCTCGAAGAATTCCTTCTCCGTGAAGCCGAACATGCCCGCCAGCACGACCGCCGGGAATTGCTCGATAGCCGTGTTGTATTCCGACACCGCATTGTTGAAGAAGCGGCGCGCGGCGGCGATCTTGTTTTCCAGATCGGCGAGCTCGGTCTGCAGCGACAGGAAGTTCTGGTTCGCTTTCAGATCGGGATAGCTTTCAGACAGCGCGAAGAGCTGGCGCAGCGCGCCGGAGAGCATGTTCTCGGCCTGGGCGAGATCCTTGGTGGAGCCGGCGTCCACCGCCTGCTGGCGAGCCTGCACCACGCGCTCCAGCGTCTCTTTCTCGTGGCTGGCGTAGCCCTTCACAGTCTCCACCAGGTTCGGCACGAGATCGTGGCGCTGTTTCAGCTGTACGTCGATATCGCCCCAGGCCTGGCGGGTCGTCTGCCGCAGCGCCACAAGGCGGTTGTAGACCAGGACGATGACCAGGCCGACCAGAACGATCAGGCCGAGTATGACAAGCATTTCCATTGAACGCGCGCTCCCTTGGCCGCGGGGCGTCCCCGCGACTCCGTCACGCCAAGGGATAGCGCCTCAGCCGCCACACAACAACGCCCGCAAGCTCTGAAGCCTTAACGGGCGTCGAATTTCTTCGAGGTGAAGCCCCGCGGCGCCATGCGGCCGGCCTGAGCGCGCTTGGCCTCGAACAGTGTCCAGTTGTCGATCTCATGGCGGCGGCCGGCGGAATCGATGCGTACGAGGCCCGCTTCGGCGTCGAAGACCGCGATGTCGGCGACCTGGCCGCCCTTGCCGCCGAGAAGACGCACGCCCTTGCCGCGGCTCATTTCGGGGATCTCGCTGGCGGCGAAGATCAGCAGCTTCTTGTTCTCGCCCAGCACTGCGACCCGGTCGCCGGCGAGCGGGATTGCGGTCATGGCCCGCTCTCCCGACTGCACGTTCAGGACCTGGCGTCCCGCCCGCTTCTGGGCGGGCAGATCCTTCTCGGCCACGACAAAGCCGTGCCCTGACGTCTGGGCGATCAGCAACTTGCGCTCGGGCTCATAGCGGAAGAGCGAAATCGGCTCGGCGTCTTCATCCAGCTCGACCATGAGGCGCACCGGCTCGCCGAATCCGCGCCCGCCCGGCAGCTTCGCCGCGTCCAGCGTGAAGAACCGCCCGTCGCTGGAGAACATCAGGATCTTGTCGGTGGTTTCCGCCTTCACCACGAACAGGGTCTCATCGCCATCCTTGTGCTTCAGGCCGGAGAGGTCGTCCTGGTGACCCTTCAGCGCCCGGATCCAGCCCATTTTCGACAGGATGATCGTGACCGGTTCGCGAGAGATCAGCGCCTCCTCCACCGCGTCCGCGAGGTCGGCGGCGGGGGCGTCGGCGAAATCGGTGCGCCGCTTGCCGATCGCGGTGTTCGGCCCAAATCGCTTGCGCACGTCGGCGACCTCGGCGTCGACCTTTTTCCACTGCAGCGCCTCGTCGCCGATCAGCGCCTTCAGCTCGGCGCGCTCGGCGCGCAGGCGTTCCTCCTCGCTGCGGATCTCCATCTCCTCCAGCTTGCGCAAGCTGCGCAGGCGCATGTTGAGGATGGCTTCCGCCTGACGGTCGGTGAGCGAGAAGGTCTCGATCAGCTGATCCTTGGGATGATCCTCATAGCGGATGATCCGGATCACCTCGTCCAGATTGAGGAAGGCGATCATGTAGCCGGCAAGGACCTCCAGCCGGTCCTCCACCTTCGCCAGCCGCGCCTCGGACCAGCGAACCGCCACGTTGCGGCGATGCTCCAGCCAGATCTGCAACGCCTCCTTCAGGCCCATGACCCGCGGCGCGCCGCGCTGATCGAGCACGTTCAGGTTCATCGCGAACCGCACTTCCAGATCAGTGACCCTGAACACGCTTTCCATGAGAAGCTCCGGATCGATCGTCCGGCTCTTCGGCTCGAGGATGAGGCGGACGTCCTCGGCGCTTTCGTCCATGACGTCGCCCAGCAGGGGCAGTTTCTTCTGATCCAGCAGCGCGGCGATGCGCTCGATGAGCTTGGCCTTCTGGATCAGATAAGGAATCTCTGTGACGACGATCTGCCACTGTCCGCGCCCCAGATCCTCTTTCTCCCACCGGGCACGCAGACGGAACCCGCCGCGTCCGGTCTCGTAGGACTCCAGCATGCTCTCGCGGGATTCCACGCAGATCCCGCCGGTGGGAAAGTCGGGGCCCTGCACGTATTTCAGCAGCGTCTCGGTGGCCGCGCCGGGCGTCTTGATCAGGTGGCGCGCCGCGTCGCACAGCTCGGCGGCGTTATGGGGCGGGATGTTCGTCGCCATGCCCACCGCAATGCCCGCGGAGCCGTTGGCCAGAAGGTTCGGGAAGGCCGCCGGCAGGACAACAGGCTCGGAATCCTCACCGTCATAGGTGTCGCGAAAATCCACCGTGCCGGCGTCATAATCTTGCAGCAGCAGGGTCGCGGCTTCGGTCAGACGCGCCTCGGTGTAGCGCATGGCCGCAGCGCCGTCGCCGTCCACATTGCCGAAATTGCCCTGCCCTTCGACCAGCGGATAGCGGCTGGCGAAATCCTGCGCCAGACGCACAAGCGCCTCATAGACCGCCTGGTCGCCATGGGGGTGGAAGCGGCCGATCACGTCGCCGACCACGCGCGCCGATTTCTTGTAGGCGCTTTCGGGATCCAGCTTCAAAAGACGCATGGCGTAAAGCAGGCGCCGGTGCACGGGCTTGAGCCCGTCGCGCGCATCAGGCAGCGCCCGCTGGGTGATGGTCGACAGCGCATAAGCGAGATAACGCGAGCTCAGAGCCTCATCGAAGCTCTGCTCGAAAATCCGCCCGCCTTCGCCGGTGATCTGCTCGCCCATCTCGTCCTCGCGATTCGCTTACCCTTCAGTATAGGCGGGCGCACCCCGCCGCGTCGTCAGGCGCTGCAGGGGTTTTGCACAGGGGAATGCGGTTGTCCGAATGTTGGAAAACGAAATGAGCCGCGGCTTATCCACGGGGCGGCGCCCCTATAGCAGCCCCGCCGTCTCGAGGCGTTCGATCATGCGGGCGCGGGCGTCGGGAAGGCGCTTGTCGGAGGGCCACAGGACGCGGCGGTCCAGAAAGTGCGCGGTGAGTTTCAGGCCGGCCGCCACGTCGCCGGGGCCAAGATCGCCGGAGCCCGCCATGAATCCGGGCAGCGCCAGCATCTTGTCATGATAGGGCTTGCCGGCCTCGGCGCTTACGGAGCGGCCGGATTTCGGGCTGACATAGACCAGATCATCGGTCTGGCCGGTGGCGGCGCATTTTCGAAGATCGAGCCCGTAGCCGAGATCGGCGAGCAGGCCCGCCTCCCAGCTGACATAGAGCGGCGGCCAGAGATCGGGATTATCGAGGGCGCCGACAAGCACTTCGAAGGCTTCGGCGACGCGCCGATGGGCCTCGCGTTCCGGCAGGCAGGTCGAGGCCATGGCGCAGGCGGCGTTAAGGCCGGAGAGCGCAAGCGGATCCTCCATCAGGACCCCGGCGACAAGCTCTTCGGCCTCCACCTGGAACCCGCCCAGATGATCCTCCAGCCGCGCGCGCCAGACGGCCCTCACCCGGTTGCCCGCCTGCAGGACCGGGCGCATGGACCGGGAGCGCCCGCCGCGCACAAGCCCCGCGTGCCGGCCATGTTCGGCGGTGAGCACCTCGATGACCGCGCTGGTCTCGCCATGGGGGCGGACCGCGACGATCCGGCCTGAACCCGTCCACTCCATCTAGACGTCGAAATCCAGGCCCATGGCGCGGTAGCGCTCACGGTCCTCGCCCCATTTCGGGCGAACCTTCACGAACAGGAACAGGTGCACCTTGCGGCCCAGCTGCTCCTCCAGTTCTTCGCGCGCGGCCTTGCCGACCCACTTGGCGGTCTGGCCGTCCTTGCCCAGAATGATCGGGCGATGACCCTCGCGCTCCACGAACACGGTCTGCTCGATGCGCACGGACCCGTCGCGGAGCTCCTTCCAGGTGTCGGTCTCCACGGTGAGCGCATAGGGCAGCTCCTCGTGGACGCGCAGGAACAGCTTTTCGCGGGTCACCTCGGCGGCGAGCAGGCGCTCGGAAAGATCGGCGATCTGGTCTTCGGGATAGAGCCACGGGCTTTCCGGCATGACGGTCGCCAGATGCTCGGCGAGATCCGCGATGTGCTCACCGCGGCTCGCGCTGATCATGAAGACGTCACCATAGACGCCTGTTTCAAATAGCGTTTGCGAGAGCGCCAGAAGTTCGTCCCGCTTGATGAGATCGATCTTGTTGAGCACCAGAACCGCCTTGTGGTCATGGCTCTTCAGGCCCTCGATGACGCGCTCCACGTCCTGGGCGGTGCGGCCGCCGCCCTGCAGCTGGGCCGCGGCGTCCACCACGTGGACGATCGCGTCCGCGTCGTTGGCGCCCTCCCAGGCGCTGGCCACCATGGCGCGATCGAGGCGCCGGCGCGGCGCGAACACGCCGGGCGTGTCCACCAGCACGATCTGGGCGCGGCCATGGATCATCACGCCGCGCACCTGGAAGCGCGTGGTCTGGACCTTCGGCGTGACGATGGAGACCTTGCGGCCCACCAGGGCGTTGACGAGTGTGGACTTGCCGGCGTTGGGCGCGCCGATGACGGCTGCGAAGCCGGCGCGGGTAGGTTCATCCATCGACGTTTTCTCGCTTTAAAAGGGTGTGTGCGGCCTCGCGCTGGGCGTCCTGCTTGGAGCCGCCCTCTCCGCGCGCCGGGTCGAGCCCGGTCACGGCCACTTCGATTTCAAATACGGGACGGTGATCCGGCCCCTTGCGGGCGATTGTCTTGTAGACCGGCGCGCCGAAGCCCTTGGTGGCCGCCCATTCCTGGAGCCGGGATTTTGGATCCTTGGGTCGCTTGGTCAGGCCTTCGATCTCTTCGGCCCAGAATTCGTCGAAAAACGTCCGCGCCGCCGTCAATCCACCGTCGAGATACAGGGCGCCGATCACCGCCTCGCAGGCGTCGGCGAGGATGGAAGCCTTCTCCCGCCCGCCGAGGCGCTCCTCGGCCGGCGACAGGCGCAGCGCCTCGCCCAGCCCGACCCGCTGGGCCGCGCGGGCGCAGGCGTCCTTGTTGACAAGGGCGTTCAGACGATGGGCCAGCCCGCCCTCATCCAGCCCCTCGAACGCGGTGAACAAGGTCTCCGCAGCCATCAATCCAAGAATACGATCGCCGAGGAACTCCAGGCGTTCGTTTGACGCGATGCGCGAGCGCCCGTCGCCGTGGGAGGCGTGGGTCAACGCGCGCTCGAGCAGCGCCCGGTCGGAGAACGTGTGGTCCAGGCGCGCTTCAAACACTGTGGTTCTGTCACTCATGATCTAGGCCGGCTCCGGATCGAGCGAGCGGGCGAACCGGTCGCCGCGCAGGCGATGCCAGGTCCAGGGACGCCACAGGCTGAAATCGGGCCGCGCGGACAACAGGACCAGGTCGGCGCGCCCCACCAGAGTCTCAAGCGGGATAGGGCCGGGACCGAGCGGCGGCGGCACGCGGCTGTCGCGCGATTCATCGCGATTATCGCCCATTGCGAACACATGCCCGGCAGGTACGGTGACCGGGCCGAAATCGTCAAGATCGCCGGCGCCGAGATCAAGCACCTCATAGGCCACGCCGCCCGGCAGGATCTCTTCATAAACCTCATAGCGCCGCATCTCGCCGCGCTGGTTCAGCCGCACGTCCTCGCCCACCAGCCCGCGCGGAACCATGCCGTCATTGATGAACAGAACGCCGCCCCGCAGCTCGATCACATCGCCCGGCAGCCCGATCGCACGCTTGATGAAGCTCTGACCGCCGCCTTGCGGCGCCCGGAAGACGATCACCTCGCCGCGCCGGGGCGGCCCGCCGAGCACACGCCCGTCAAACAGGTCCGGAGCGAACGGTATGGAGTAGCGCGAATAGCCGTAAGGCCATTTCGACGACACCACGTAATCACCGGCCTCCAGGGTCGGGCGCATGGACTCAGAAGGTATATGGAAGGGCTGGAAGACCAGCGTGCGCACGGTGAGCGCCAGAAGAGCCGCCAGGAGAATCGTCGCGCCAAGGCTTTCCCCGCGCTTCGGCCGGTCGGGCGCTGATCGCGCGGACTCGACCGCCTGCGGCGCCGCAGGGGCGCTCTTGGGCGTGGAGAGGGGGTCGCTCATTTACGCCTCGACGGCTTCGATGATGACGAAGGCTTGCGCCCAGGGATGATCATCAGTGAGCGTAATGTGGATTTGCGGCTTCATCGCGGCGGGAGTCAAAGCCTGCAGACGCTCCAGCGCCGCGCCGTTGAGCTTCAGGGTCGGCCTGCCGCCGGGCAGATTCACCACCTCCATCTGGCGCCAGGTGACGCCGCGATAGATGCCGGTGCCCAGCGCCTTGGCGCAGGCCTCCTTCGCAGCAAACCGCTTGGCGTAGGTGTCCACCCGCCGGCGGCGCCCTTCAGCCTTGGCCCGCTCGCCCTCGGTGAAGACCCGGTTCAGGAACCGCTCGCCGAAGCGCTCCACCGATCGTTCGATCCGCCGGATGTCTATGATGTCGGTTCCGATCCCGACGATCACGCCGCGCCTCGCGCCTCGTCCATCAGCGCCCGCATGCGGCGCACCGCTTCGGGCAGGCCGGTGAAGATCGCCTCGCCGATGAGGAAATGGCCGATATTCAGCTCGGCGATCTCGGGGATCGCGGCGACCGGCTTCACATTGTCGAAAGTCAGGCCATGGCCGGCATGGGGTTCGATGCCGCGCCTGCGCGACTCCCGCGCCGCCTCGGCGATGCGCTGCAGCTCGTCCTTCGCCGCGGCCTCGCCGCCTTCAAGCCAGAGTTCGGCGTAGCGCCCGGTATGCAGCTCCACCACAGGCGCGCCCAGCACTTCGGCGACGGCGATCTGCACCGGATCGGGTTCGACGAACAGCGACACGCGGGCGCCCGCCTCGGCGAGCCGGCGAACGATGGGCGCGATCTGAGCATGAAGCCGGGCGACATCGAGACCGCCTTCGGTCGTGCGCTCTTCGCGTTTTTCCGGGACGATGCAGGCCGCGTGGGGTTTGAAGGCGACAGCGATGTCCGTCATTTCCTCGGTGGCGGCCATCTCCAGATTGATCGGCAAGGTCGAGGCCCTGCGGATCGCATCAAGATCGCCGTCGCGGATATGGCGCCGGTCTTCACGCAGATGGACCGTCAGACCGTCCGCGCCGGCTTCCGCCGCCATGGCCGCTGCCCGCGCCGGATCGGGATGCGCCCCGCCGCGCGCATTCCGGATCGTCGCCACATGATCGATATTGACGCCGAGGCGCAGCGTGTCCGCCATCAGGAAAGGCCTCGGCTGCCCGGCTTCATCGCCGGGATGCGCTCCATCTCCGGCGGCAGCCGGTCGCTGGGATAAGCTGGAAAATTCACGGTCGCCAGGGCGGTCAAGGGAACGCCGACATCCGCCTTGCCGCCGGAGCGGTCCACCAGGCATCCCTCGGCGACCACCTTGGCGCCGGTCGTTTCGATCGCCTTGATGCATTCGCGCGACGACAGACCGGTGGTGACGATGTCCTCGATGACCAGAACCCGGTCCGCGGCGGTGAGCTCAAATCCCCGGCGCAGGGCGAACTCGCCGTCTTCGCGCTCCACGAACAGGAAAGGCAGCGCCATCTGGCGCGCGGTCTCATAGCCCGGGATCAGACCGCCGAGCGCCGGCGAGACGATCGCGGTGAAGGGTCCGTGCCCGTCGGCGAGGATGCGCGCCGCCAACGCCTTGCACAGGCGTTCGGTGCGCGCCGCATCGCGAAACACGAGGGCCTTCTGCAGGAAGACCGGGCTTCGCAGGCCGGAAGACAGGATGAAATGACCTTCGAGGAGCGCGCCGGCTTCCTTGAATTCACTAAGCACTTCGTCGGCGGTCATGGGGTCGCTTTCTCGCTGTCCTGCAGTTCGGGCTCTGTGGGTGTGACGGCCTCGGCCTCTATGGCGGCGTCATCGTCTTCAAGTCCACCGCGCGCACGCTCCACGCTCACCACCCGGTCGCTGGTCTTGAGAGCAGACACGATATTCGAGAGGTGGCGGGCGTCGAACACCTCCACGTCGAAGGCCATCATGAAAAAGTCCCTGGTCCGGTCGAGCGTCTTCACGTCGGTGATGTTGCCGCGCGCTTCGCCGACCGCGCCGGCGATTTCGGCGAGCACTCCGGGTTCATTGCGCACCGTGGCGTGGATCCGGCCGACCGACACGGCGTTGTTGGCGGCTTCCGGCGTCCATTTCAGATCGATCCAGTTCTCCAGATACTCGTCATCCTCGAACCGGGCCAGGCGCTCGCAATCAATGACGTGAACCTCGACGCCGCGCCGGGCCCGCAGAACCCCCACGATGCGGTCACCCGGCATGGGCGAGCAGCAGGTGGCGAAATGCAGACTCACGCCGGGCGTCAGGCCGCGACCATGGACATAGAGGCCGCCGGCCGAGTCGCCGATGCGCTCACGGTCCTGGGGTCGGCGCCCCCGGGCTTCGCGGTGACCGGGATAAACCGCCTCGAGCAGTTCGCTGGAGCTGATCGAGCCCCGGCCGAGCGCGAGATACATGGACTCGACATCGTCCAGCTCAAGGCGTTTCAGCGCGTCGCCAAGCCGGTCTTCGCGGAAGGTCTTGCCCTCGCGCAGAAAGGCATGTTCGGCGATGACGGTCCCGATCCTTACAAATTCCTCGTTCTCCGAGGAGCGGATCAGCTTGCGGATCGCCGCGCGCGCACGGCCGGTGATCACCTGGTCTTCCCATCCGGCCGGCGGCTGGCGCACGCCGCCCTTGATGATCTCGATCATGTCGCCATTGTTCAGCCGCGTGCGCAACGGACGCTCACGGCCGTTGATCTTGGCGCCGATCGCGGCGTGGCCCAGCTCGGTATGGACCGCATAGGCGAAGTCCAGCGGCGTGGCGCCGCCCGGCAACGTGATCAACTCGCCTTTAGGCGTGAAGCAATAGACCTCGTTGGAGAACATTTCGAGCTTGGCGTGCTCGAGGAATTCCTCCGGGTCGCCGCCCTGCTCCAGGATCTCCACGAACGGGCGCAGGCGGATCAGCGGATCACCGCCGGCCTCCTTCGCCGCTTTGGGATCATAGGCGTAACCACCTGATTTGTAACGCCAATGTGCGGCAACGCCGGTTTCGGCCACCAGCTCCATCGCTTCGGTGCGGATCTGCAGCTCGACCCGGATATTGCCCGGCCCGATGATGGTGGTGTGCAGCGAGCGGTAATTGTTCGGCTTGGGGGTGGAGATATAGTCGTGAAACCGCTCCGGCACGCAACGCCAGGCCTGATGGACCACGCCGAGCGCCCGGTAGCAGTCGGACGGATCGTCAACGAGGATCCGGAAGGCGTAGATGTCGGCGATCTCGTCGAAACTCACACCCTTCTTTTCCAGCTTGCGCCAGATCGAATAGGGCCGCTTCTCCCGGCCGAACACCCGGCACTCGATACCGACTGCGTTCAGCTTCTCGGAGAGGTGTTCTGACACCGAGCTGACCGCGCCGGCGCGTTGGCGGCGCATCTCGGCGAGGCGGCGCGTGATGGACTCATAGGCCGCCGGATTCATGTTCCTGAAGGCGAGATCCTCAAGCTCCACACAGACCCGGTTCACCCCGACCCGGCGAGCCAGAGGCGCGTAGATGTCCAGGGTCTCGCGCGCAATGCGCTCGCGCTTTTCGACCTTCGGCACGAAATGCAGCGTGCGCATGTTGTGCAGGCGGTCGCATAGCTTGACCAGGAGCACGCGGACATCGCGCGTGATCGCCACCACGAGTTTCTGAAGGTTTTCCGCCTGCTTGGTGCGCTTGGACGTCAGCTGCATCTGACCCAGCTTGGTCATGCCGTCGACCAGCTGGGCCACGTCCGCGCCGAACAGATCCTCGATGTCCTCGAGGGTGGCCGCCGTGTCTTCGACGGTGTCGTGCAGCAGTCCGGTGCAGATGGTCGCCGCGTCGAGCCGAAGCTCGGCGAGCAACATCGCCACCTCCACCGTATGCCCGTAGTAAGGCGATCCGGAATGCCGGGTCTGGCCCTCATGGGCGGTTCGCGTGAACTCGTAAGCGCGCCGTATCAGATCCCCGTCAGCCTGGGGATGGTAGGACCGCACGCGCGCGACGAGATCTTCGGCGCTTGGAATGGCGTCGGCGGGAAGCGCTTGCGCGGACGGTGTCGCCAGCGCGCTCACAGGTTAGAGGCGGCCGTCGGCCGGACCGTCGCGGTCGGACTGCAGCGCCTTGAGCATGGCGGCTTCGTCCATTTCCGGCTGCGGCAGCGCCAGGCGCTCCTCGTCCTTGCCGCCACGGCTGCGGCCGTCGCGGTCTTCCTCTTCCTCGTCGGCGGGAATGACGCGCTGCAGGCCGGACACGAGGCTCTCGGAGAGCGCTTCCAGATCGAGCTTGTCTTCGGCGATTTCACGCAGCGCCACGACCGGGTTCTTGTCGTCGTCACGATCGATCATCAAGGATGCGCCAGCGGCGATGTTGCGCGCGCGATGAGCCGAAACCAGGACAAGCTGGAAGCGGTTGTCGACCTTTTCGATGCAGTCTTCGACGGTGACGCGAGCCATGTTCCGGGCGCTCCTTCAAGAATTCTGGATTTGATCCTGTAACCGGTCTTCACAACCGCATCAACCCGCCGGGTCAGCGCATAGAACGCCGCCCGCCGGGCGGCAGGCGCTCCGGTCAGCGTACGGCAAGGCCGCGATCAACTGCTGCAGGCTATCACCGCTGGCCGGATCGCGCCAGCGCGGCGCGATGTCCCTCAAGGGCAGGAGAACGAAAGCACGCGCCCTGGCCCGCGGGTGCGGGAGGATCGGGCCCTTCAAGCCCGGTTCGACGCGCCCGTGATAATCGAGGAGATCAAGATCGATCGTGCGCGGGGCGTTCCGGCGCCCCCTCACCCGGCCGAACCGCGCCTCTGTCTTATGAAGCACAGCCATGAGGCCCTCCGGATCCAACTCGGTGCTCACCAGGGCGGCCCCGTTCACAAAGGGCGGGTCCGACGCATCGGGCCAGGCGGGGGTTCGCCAGGGCCGCGACGTCGCCTCGATCCGCACGCCCTGCGAAACGAGCGCACTGAGCGCTGAATTGAGGTTTTCAAGCGGTGGGGCGCCTCGATATGCTTGGTTTGCGCCCAGAGCGATGTAAATGCTTGCAGGTGCGTGATTTGAAGCGGCTTTTATCGCGAAAGGCATTGCCATGACCTTCTACCCGAATGAACGCCTCGGCCTGTTCATCGACGGCGCCAACCTCTACTCCGCCGGACGCGCGCTGGATATCGACATCGACTACAAGAAGCTGCTGGAAGAGTTCCGCAAGCGCGGACGTCTGGTGCGGGCGAACTATTACACCGCGCTGATCGAGAGCGAGGAATACACGCCGATCCGCCCGCTCATCGACTGGCTGGACTATAACGGCTTCAAGGTGGTCACCAAGGCCGCCAAAGAATATTCCGACGATTCCGGCCGCCGCCGCATCAAGGGCGACATGGACGTGGACCTCGCGGTCGACGTGATCGAGGCGGCCAGCTATCTCGACCATATCGTCCTGTTCTCCGGCGACGGGGATTTTCGCAGGGTCGTCGAGGCCGTGCAGCGCAAGGGCGCACGGGTCTCGGTGGTGTCGACGATGAAATCCTCCCCGCCCATGGCCAGCGACGATCTGCGCCGCCAGGCCGACGCCTTCATCGAACTCGCCGAGCTGGCCAAGCTGGTGGGCCGCGAGCGGCGCGCGCGTGACTTCAACGACGAGGATTAGGGTGGTTTCGACGCAGGCGCACGGCGCGGAACCGCCGCGCGACTGCACGCTCTGCCCGCGCCTTGTCGACTTTCGCGAGGCCAACAGGCGCGCCCATCCGGACTGGTGGAACGGGCCGGCGCCGAGCTTCGGGCCGCAGGACGCACGCCTGCTTGTGGTGGGGCTGGCGCCAGGGCTGCGGGGCGCCAACCGGACCGGCCGCCCGTTCACCGGAGACTGGGCCGGCGACCTGCTCTATCCGACCCTGGCGAAATACGGGTTCTCCGAAGGACGGTTCGATCCCGACGGCCAGGACGATCTGCGCCTGCTGGACGCCATGATCACCAACGCCGTGCGCTGCGTTCCGCCGCAGAACAAGCCCGTCGGTGCCGAGTGCGACACCTGCCGGCCCTTCCTGACGGCGCGCATCAAGGCCTTGCCCCGGCTTGAGGCGTTGATCGCGCTGGGCGGCGTGGCGCACCAGAACACGCTGAAGGCGCTCGGCTACCGCCAGAGCGCCTTCAAGTTCGCCCATGGCGCGGCCCACGCGATCGAAGGTCCCCATGGGCCTCTGGTCCTGATCGATAGCTATCACTGCTCGCGCTACAATACGAACACGGGCCGGCTCACCGAGGCGATGTTCCACGACGTGTTCGCAAGCGCGCGACAGCGGCTTGGCCAGGCCTAACCGAAATCCTTCAGGATGCGCTGCTTCTGGCGGTTCCAGTCGCGTTGCTTGATGGTCTCGCGCTTGTCGACGGTCTTCTTGCCTTTGGCCAGACCGATCTGGAGCTTGGCGATCCCGCGGTCATTGAAGTACAGGCGCAGCGGCACGATGGTGCGGCCTTCGCGGTTCACCGAGCCGGCGAGCTTGTTCACTTCCTTCTTGTGCAGCAGGAGTTTGCGGTGCCGGCGCGGCTCGTGATTGAAGCGGTTGCCATGGCCGTAGAGCGGAAAATCGGCGTTGATCAGATAGACTTCGCCCTTCTCCGGGCTGACATAGGCTTCGGCGATGTTCGCCTTGCCTTCGCGCAGCACTTTCACTTCGGTGCCCAGGAGCTGGATCCCGGCCTCGAACGTCTCCTCGATCTCGTAATCGAACCGGGCGCGCCGGTTGACGGCGACCAGGCCCTTTTTGTCGTCGGGCTTGCTCATAGCAGTCCGCACCCTTCCATGGCCGCCCGCACCCGCTCCTTCACCGAATCGGGCGTTTCGATCAGAGGCAGGCGCACATCCGGCTCGCACAGGCCCAGCAGCGACAGCGCATACTTGCTCGGCCCCGGGCTCGGCGCGGCGAACAGCGCTTCATGCAGCGGCGTGAGACGGTCGTTGAGGTCGCGCGCGGCGTCCCAGTCGCCGTTGGTGCAGGCGTTCTGAAACTCGGCGCACAGCGCCGGCGCCACGTTGGCGGTCACCGAGATCGCGCCGTGTCCGCCATGGGCGTTGTAGCCGAGCGCGCTGGCGTCCTCTCCCGACAGCTGAGCGAAGCCCGTCCCGAGGAGGCGGCGGTGCATCGTCACCCGCTCCACCTCGCCGGTGGCGTCCTTCACGCCGACGACATTGGGATGCTCGGCGATCCGCGCCAGGGTCTCCGGCTGGATGTCGGTGATGGTGCGGCCCGGCACGTTGTAAACCACGATGGGCAACGCCACGGCGTCCGCGATCGCTTTAAAGTGCGCTGCGATCCCGTCCTGGGACGGCTTGTTGTAGTACGGCGCGACCACCAGGCCTGCGTCCGCGCCGACGCGCTTGGCGTGCTGCTGCAGCTCGATGGTGCCGGTGGTGCTGTAGAGCCCGGTCCCGGCCACGACCGGGACGCGCCCGGCGGTCGCCTCCACGCACAGCTCCACCATGCGCAGGCGCTCCTCCAGGGTGAGGGTCGGCGTCTCGCCCGTGGTTCCCGCCGGGACGAGGCCATGGGTTCCCGCCTCGATCTGGCGCTCGATGAGGGCGGTGAAGGCCGCCTCGTCAACGGCGCCGTTCTTGAAGGGGGTGACCAGCGCCGTCAGGGAGCCGCGCAGCATGACCATGGTTCATTCCGCAATGCGTGTTTTTCAAAGGGCGCGGACCATACGACTGCAATCGGTCCGCGCCAAGATCAGCTGATCAGCATGGACAGAGCGTTCCCCGTACACCACCTTCATTCCCGGAAGGGGCCCTTCCATCTGGAGGCTTGCACCACGCGATGATCCTACGCAACGCCGTCTTCGCCGGAGCCCTGATGTTGTCAGGCGCGACCGCAGCGCTCGCCGACATCCCGACGCCGCGCGAGAAACCCGACGTCCCCAATTATTCGGAGCTGCTCAACGACTCCGATTTCGCCGCGTTCCGCCGGGGCATGCGCGCAGCCGATGAGGACAACTGGGGCGATGTACGCCGCGCCCGAGACCGCATGGAGAACCCGGTCGCCTCAAAGCTGCTGCTCTGGCGCATGGGGATCTCCGACCCGCGGACACATTTTGAAGAGCTGCGCATCGCCGTCGAGCAGCTGCAGGGCTGGCCGCGCGCCTGGTCGATCAGGCGCGAAGCCGAGTGGAAAATGCCTGAGTCAGGCATGAGCCCGGCCCAGATCGTCACCTGGTACGAGACTCATTCCCCGGCCACCGGGGAAGGCCGCGTCGCGTTCGGCGAGGCGCTGATCGCGCTTGGCCGCGTCGACGAGGGCCGCGCCGAGATCCGGCGCGCCTGGCGCACCGAATCCCTGCGCCTGTCCAATCAAAGCTCGGTGCTCAGTCAGCATGGCGACCTGTTCAGCCAGGAGGACCACGCCGCCCGCGTGGACTTCCTGCTCTGGAACGATCAACGCACTGCGGCGAGCCGGATCATGCCGCAGCTCGCTGAAGGCGAGCGGCGCGTCGCCGAAGCCCGCATCCGTCTCGCCGCCCGTGGCGCCGGCGTGGATACGGCCGTGAATGCGGTTCCCGCAAGCCTCGCGAACCATCCCGGCCTGATCTACGAGCGCGCCCGCTGGCGCCGGCAGGCCGGAATGGACACCTCGCTGGACCTGCTCCTTGAACTGCCCGGCGCCCATATCAACACCGCCGCCCTCGCCTCCATGTGGACCGAGCGCAAGCTGATGATCCTCAACCTGATCCGGGACGAGGACTTTCAGACCGCCTACGAGCTGGCGGCCAATAACGGCATGACCGCAGGCGTGGACTTCGCCGACGCGGAATTCCTCGCCGGCTGGCTCGCCTTGACCCGGCTGGAAGACCCCGAGGCCGCCTACATCCATTTTGAGCGGCTGCAGAACGGCGTCACCACGCCGGTCTCCCTGTCGCGGGCGAAATACTGGCAAGGGCGCGCCGCAGAAGCGTCGGGCGATCTGGACCTGGCGCGCGAGCGCTTCATCGCCGCCGCCGAGCATCCCACCGCCTATTACGGCCAGCTCGCCGTGCTGGCCCTCGGACCGGACGCGGCGCAGCTCGACCTTCCGCCCGACCCCCAGCCGACGCCGGAGCAGCGCGCCGCCTTCGAACAACGCGAAGAGATTCAAGCGATCCGGCTGCTGGCCGAGATCGACGCGGACTATCTCTTCCGGGTGTTCATCTATCACTATGACGACGAGATGGAGACGCCCATCGAGCAGGCCATGATCGCCGACCTGGCGCTGGAGTTCTTTCGCGTGCGCCAGTCCGTGCGCGCCGCCAAGGCCGGGCGCCTGCAGGGCATGATCCTGGCCGAACGCGCCTATCCGGTGATCGACCTGCCCGCCAACGCGCCGATCGTGCCGGAAGCCGCCCTCACCTACTCGGTGATCCGTCAGGAGACCGAGTTCGAGGCCCGGGCGGTATCCGGGGCCGGGGCGCGGGGCCTGATGCAGATGATGCCGGCGACGGCGCGGCAGACGGCCGCGCAGCTCAACATGCCCTTCAATTTCCAGTGGCTCACCGACGACCCGCAATACAATCTTCAGCTCGGCATGGCCCATCTGGACGAGGTGGTGAACGACTATGACGGCTCGCTGGTGATGGCGCTCGCCGCCTATAACGCCGGCGGTCACCGGGTGCGGCGCTGGGTGGAGAGCTATGGCGATCCGCGCACCGGCGACATCGACCCCATCAACTGGGTCGAGAGCATCCCGTTCTCGGAAACCCGCAACTATGTCCAGCGCGTGATCGAAAACGTCCAGGTCTATCGCGCCCGTCTGGGCGACGGTCAGCCGGAGCCCTTGCGCATCGAGCAGGACATGGCCGGCCGCGGCCAGTTCGCCCGCGACCTGCCCGCCCTGCCGGAAGATTTCGTGGAAGCCCTGCGTGAGGTCGAGGAGGCTGCGGACGCCGCCGAGATGGCCGAACCGGAAATCGCGGACGAGGGTCCCTATCTGGGCGAACCGGATCCGGAGTCCGGCGAGGACGATGACGCGACCCGCATTCCGTTCGGCGGCGACAGCGACCGGCTTCAGCCCTAGCCGCCGATCGCCCGGGAGAACACAGCCGGGTCCACATTGGCGCCGGTGAGGACGACGACCACCGTCCCGCCGGCGATCTCCACCTTGCCGGACAGAAGCGCCGCCAGCGCCGCGGCGCCGCCGGGCTCCACCACGAGCTTGAGGGTCTCGAACGCAAATCGCATCGCGGCGAGCGCATCGGCGTCGCTGACCACGCCGACGCCGGCCAGGCGGCGCTTGTTGATCGCGAAGGTCAGCTCGCCCGGCGCCTCGGACAGAAGCGCGTCGCACAGCGAACCGGACTTGCGCACATTGGTCTCGCGCTTGCCCGAGACCAGCGAGCGGGCGTGATCGTCGAACCCTTCCGGCTCGGCGCCGTAAACCCGGGTTTCCGGCGACAGCGCCTCGGCGGCGAGATTGATTCCGCCGATCAGACCGCCCCCGCCGACGCAGCAGATCAGGGTTTGCGCGGTCTCTCCGGCGGCCGTGAGCGTTTCGAAGATCTCCAGCCCGCACGTGCCCTGCCCGGCGATGATGTCCGGATGGTCGAAAGAGGGAATCAACGCCGCGCCGCTCTCATGGCAGAGCGCGCGGGCGATCTCTTCGCGGCTCTCGCTTTCCCGGTCATAGAGTCGCAGCTCGGCGCCGCGGGCGATGACGCCGGCCTGTTTGATCGCCGGCGCATCGGTCGGCATCACGATGGTGGCCCGGACCCCAAGCAGTTTTGCGGCCTCGGCGACGCCCTGGGCGTGATTGCCGGAGGAGAAGGCGACGACGCCCCGCGCCCGGTCCGCCTCACTCAGCGCCAGCAACGCATTGTAAGCGCCGCGGAATTTGAACGACCCTGTGCGCTGCAAGGTCTCCGCCTTGACGAGCACGCGCGCGCCGACGCGGGCGTCCAGAGCGAAATTATGGATCAGCGGGGTTCGCACCGCCTCCCCCTTGATCCGCTCTGCTGCGGTGCGGACGGCGTCGAACGTGGGGGGGCTTGGAAGGATCGTGTCGCTCATGGCGGCGTATCCATACGCATTTTACCGGGTTTTCAAGCGGGTTTTTGCGGTCAGGGGTATTGCGCCGGAAGGCCGGCCCGGCTTCCATGGGGCCTGAAACGGGCAAAGCGCGCCGCGACACCGAGACGGCGCGCGCCCGGCCTTGAGGGAGGACACGGATGCTGCGCGGTCAGATGATGGACCGTCCGCTCATGATTGCGGACATACTCAAACATGCGGCCCTGAATCACGGCCGCCGGGAGATCGTCTCCCGCCTGCCGGATACCGGCGAGATTCACCGATACGGCTACGCCGACTGCCATGCGCGCGCCCAGAAGCTCGCCAACGTGCTCACCGACACTCTGAAGGTGAAGCCGGGCGACCGGGTGACGACCATCGCGTGGAACACCCATCGCCATCTGGAGCTCTATTACGCGGTGTCCGGGACCGGCGCGGTGATCCACACCGCCAATCCGCGCCTGCCGGCCGAACAGATCATCTGGATGATCAATCACGCCAAATCGAAGATCGTGTTCTTCGACGTGACGTTCGCGCCGATCATCGAGGGCGTCGCCAAGCACTGCAAGACGGTGAAACGCTGGGTCGCCATGACCGGCGAGGCCACCAAGCCGAAGATGACCACGAAAGTCGACGTCTACGAGACGCTGCTCGGCAACGCCGATGATCATTTCGTCTGGCCGGAGTTCGACGAAAACGCCGCGGCGGGCCTGTGCTACACCTCCGGCACGACGGGCGAGCCCAAGGGCGCGCTCTACTCGCACCGCTCCACCGTCATTCACGCCATGATGTCGGCCACCACCGACGCGGTCGGCGTCGGCGCCGACGGCGTGATCATGCCGGTGGTGCCCATGTTCCACGTCAACGCCTGGGGCGTGCCCTACGCGGCGGCCCTGTCGGGCGCAAAAATGGTCATGCCCGGCGCGCAGCTCGACGGAAAATCCGTCCAGGAGCTGATCGACGGCGAGAAGGTCAATCTGGTCCTCGGCGTTCCCACCGTCTGGCTCGGGCTGCTGCAGTATCTGCGCGAAAGCGGCAAGCGCATCGACACCGTGGACAAGGTGCTCATGGGCGGATCGGCCATGCCCGAGGCGCTGCTGCGCGCCTATGAGAACGAGTACGGCGTGGAGATGCAGCAGGGCTGGGGCATGACCGAGATGAGCCCGCTGGGCACCGTCGGCAAGCTTCTGCCCAAGCATGAAGGCCTGTCCGACGACGAAAAGGTCAAAATCAAGCTGAAGCAGGGCCGGCTTTTGTTCGGCGTCGACATGCGCGCGGTGGACGATGACGGCAATGTCCTGCCCCGCGACGGTCAGTCGGCCGGCCATATCCATGTGCGCGGTCCCTGGATCATCTCCAGCTATTATCGCGGCGCCGGGCCGGAGAGCTTCACCGATGACGGCTGGTTCAAGACCGGAGATGTGGGCCATATCGACCAGGACGGCTACATGACCATCACCGACCGGTCCAAGGACGTGATCAAATCCGGCGGCGAATGGATCAGCTCCATTGATCTGGAAAACGCCGCCATGGGCCATCCGGACGTCGCCATGGCCGCCGCGTTCGGCCATCGCCATCCCAAATGGCAGGAGCGCCCGCTCCTGGTGGTGCAGGCGAAACCCAACACCAATCCCACGGCGGACTCCATCCGCGCCTATCTCGCCGAGCGCCTGCCGAAATGGTGGCTGCCCGACGGCATCGAGTTCATCGACGAGATGCCCATCGGCGCCACCGGCAAGATCCTGAAGACCAAGCTGCGCGAGATGTTCAAGGATTACGAGTTCCCGAACACCGAGCACGAGAAGGTCTAGGCGCGGCCAGACGGCCTTAGGCGAAGCCCCGGCGTCCGCGCCGGGGCTTTTTTGTGGACAGGCTCGAAAGGAGCGAACCTTACCGCGCTGTCACTTGCACCGACCGCCGCCCGCCCCTATCTTTATCGACAATCGATAAAGGAGCCTCCCCATGGAAGTCTTGTTGATCTCCGCCCTGATCTATTTCCTGCCCACGGTCATCGCCCTGGCGCGCGGCCATCACAACGGGTTTGCGATCTTTCTCACCAACCTGTTGCTGGGCTGGACCCTGATCGGCTGGGTGATCGCCCTGATCTGGTCGGTGACCGCCAGCGAGCGCCGGGTGCGGGCTTAAGCCACCTCTCAACTCCCTCCCCCTTGCGGGGAGGGTGGGCCGGACCGCAGGTCCGGGTCAGGTGGGGGCGGCGCACCTCCCCCGTGAAGGGGGAGGAGTCTGGAACGCCTGCGAAGCCACCGCCCCCGTCACCGAAAATCGCTGATCTGATCCAGCGGCTTCTTGCTGGCGGCGTGAGCGGGATAGGTGGCTCCGTCGGCCGGATAACCCGTGACGATGAGCATGACCGGCTTCTCGCCCTTCGGCCGGCCGCAGATTTCGGTTAGAAACCCCATGGGGTTGGGCGTATGGGTGAGCGTCGCCAGCCCGGCCTGGTGGAGGCTCGCGATCAGCAGGCCGCAGGCGATGCCGACGCTTTCGCTGACATAGTAATTCTTCTTCGCATCTCCCGGCGCCGGCCCGCCCCGGCGCTGGGCGAACACGGCGATGATCCAGGGCGCGGTCTCCAGGAACGGCTTGTTGGCGTCGGTGCCCAGCGGCCCAAGCGCCTCCAGCCATTCCTCGCCCGCCTTCCCGGCGTAGAAGGCGCGCTCCTCCGCCTCGGCGGCCTCGCGCAGACGCGTCCGGAGCGGACCCTTGCCGAGCGCTGTGAACCACCAGGGCTGGTGATTGGCGCCGTTGGGCGCGGTCCCCGCGGTGAGGATCGCCGTCTCGATGAGCGCGCGCGGCACGTCGCGATCAGAGAAGTTGCGGATGGTGCGGCGCGCGCGCATGGTCTCAAAGAAGGCCCGCGCCCGCGCCTGCATCTCTTCGGGGGCCAGCTCGGAGAAATCGAGCGGGAGCGCGTCGTGAGACACGCCCCTACCCCAACAGCTTCTTCTGAAGGATCTCGTTGACCGCTTGCGGGTTGGCCTTGCCCTGCATGGCCTTCATCACCTGGCCGACGAACCAGCCCATGGCCTTGGGCTTGTCCTTCACCTGGGCGGCCTGTTCGGGATTGGCGGCGATGAGGTCGTCCACGACCTTCTCGATCTCGCCGGTGTCGGTGACCTGCTTCATGCCGCGCGTTTCGACGATGTTCGCCGGGTCGCCGCCCTCGTCCCACAGGATCTCGAACACGTCCTTGGCGATCTTGCCGGAGATCGTGCCGTTCTCAATGAGGGCGACCAGACCGCCAAGCTGGGCCGGAGAGACCGGGCTTTCGGTGATGGAGAGGCCTTCCTTGTTCAGCCGGCCGAACAGCTCGTTATTGACCCAGTTGGCCGCGAGCTTGGCGTCGCGCCCCTGGATCACCGCCTCGAAATAATCGGCCCGGTCCTTGTCGGAGGCCAGCACCGAGGCGTCGTAGTCTGAAAGGCCCAGCTCCTCCACGAAGCGCTTGCGCTTCTGCGCCGGCAGTTCGGGCAGGTTCGCCTTGATGTCGGCGACAAAGGTCTCCTCCAGCTCGAGCGGCAGCAGGTCCGGATCGGGGAAGTAGCGGTAATCGTGGGCTTCTTCCTTGGACCGCATGGAGCGGGTGACGCCGGTGTTCGCGTCGAACAGGCGGGTCTGCTGAATGATCTTGCCGCCGTCCTCCAGAATGTCGATCTGGCGGCGCGCCTCGTATTCGATGGCCTGCTGGATGAAGCGCAGCGAGTTGACGTTCTTGATCTCGCAGCGCGTGCCCAGATGCTTGAAATCGTCGCTCTCGCGGAATTTCTCGTAATCGCCGGGCCGGCAAACCGAGACGTTCACGTCGGCGCGCATCTGGCCCTTCTCCATGTCCCCGCCGCAGGTGTCGAGATAGCGCAATATCGTCCGCAGGGTGCGCACATAGGCCGCGGCGTCTCCGGGGCTGCGCACATGCGGGCGCGACACGATCTCCATCAGCGCCACGCCGGAGCGGTTCAGGTCCACATAGGTGGCGCCTGGATCAAGATCGTGGATCGACTTGCCGGCGTCCTGCTCCAGGTGCAGACGCTCGATCCCGATGATGAAGCGCGAGCCGTCGTCGCGTTCGCACTCGATCTCGCCCTCGCCTACGATCGGATACGCAAACTGGCTGATCTGATAGCCCTGGGGCAGGTCGGGGTAGAAATAGTTCTTGCGGTCGAAGCGCGAGAACCGGTTGATCTGCGCATTCAGGCCCAGCCCGGTGCGCACCGCCTGCGCCACGCACACCTCGTTGATCACCGGCAGCATGCCCGGCATGCCCGCATCCACCAGGCTCACCTGGGTGTTGGGCGCGGAGCCGAACTCGGTGCTGGCGCCGGAGAACAGCTTGGATTTCGACTTCACCTGGGCGTGGACTTCAAGCCCCACCACGATCTCCCAGTCCCCGGTGGCGCCGGAGAGGCGATAGCTGTGATCGGTGTCGTCGAGCGGCATGGCGGCGATCCTTGGCGGTCAGAAGTCCTGACCCGTTTGTTCTCTTTCAGGCGCGCGGCGTCAAGCGGGCGGGCGCCGGCGCGCGCCGCGCCCGCGCCGTCACGCCGCCTCCTTGGCGCGCCGGGCGGCGTCGGCCACCGGAGCGAGCAATCTCTGCACGCCCTTGAGCCGGTCCTCCACCTCGGGGAACTCTCCGCGCAGCACCAGCGTGTGGTCGGGGCGGATCTTGTAGTCCTCGGGCCGGCGCGACATGAGCTTGACCAGCTCGGCCGGGTCGTCGAAGGCGTGGTTTCGAAACGTCGCCACGGCGCCCTTCGGCCCGGCGTCCAGCTTGGAGATTCCGGCCCGCTTGCACAGCGCCTTGATGGCGACGACCTGCATCAGGCTCTCCACCTCTTCAGGCAGCGATCCGAACCGGTCGATGAGCTCGGCGGCGAAGGCCTCGCGCTCCTGCTTGGTTTCCAGATGCGAGAGCCGGCGATAGAGCGCCATGCGCACGTCGAGATCGGGCACGTAGTATTCAGGGATCAGCACCGCCGCGCCGATATTGATGGCCGGCGACCAGTCCTGGCTTTCATGGCTCGTATCGCCCTGCAGGCTGGCCACCGCCTCCTCCAGCATGGACTGGTAGAGTTCAACGCCCACGTCCTTGATATGGCCCGACTGCTCCTCGCCCAGGAGATTGCCGCCGCCGCGTAAGTCGAGATCGTGGCTGGCCAGCGTGAACCCGGCGCCGAGACTGTCGAGGCTCTGCAGCACTTTCAGGCGCTTGTCGGCGCCCTCGGTGATCTTCTGGTTCGCCGGCGTCGTCATGTAGGCGTAGGCGCGCGCCTTCGACCGCCCCACCCGGCCGCGCAGCTGATAGAGCTGGGCCAGGCCGAACCGGTCGGCGCGATGAATGATCAGCGTGTTGGCGGTGGGGATGTCGATCCCCGATTCCACGATGGTGGTGGACAAAAGCACGTCGTACCGGCCCTCGTAGAAGGCCGTCATGATGTCCTCCAGCGCGGTGGGCGCCATCTGGCCGTTGGCGATGACGAAGCTCACCTCGGGCGCCCGCTCGCGCAGGAATTCGGCGGCCTCGTCGAGATCCTGGATCCGCGGCACCACGAAGAAGCTCTGCCCGCCCCGGTATTTCTCCCGCAGCAGCGCCTCGCGCACGGTCACCGCGTCGAACGGCGTCACATAGGTGCGCACCGCCAGACGGTCCACCGGCGGCGTGGCGATGAGGGAGAGATCGCGGATCCCGCTCATGGCCAGCTGCAGCGTGCGCGGGATCGGCGTCGCGGTGAGCGTGAGCACGTGCACGTCGCTCTTCAGCTCCTTCAGCCGCTCCTTGTGCTTGACCCCGAAATGCTGCTCCTCGTCGATGATCAAGAGGCCCACGCGGGCGAACTTCACCGACTTGGCCAGCAAAGCGTGGGTGCCCACCACGATGTCGCAGTCCCCGCTCTCCAGCTCCTTGCGGGTGGCGGCGGCGTCTTTCGCGTTCACCAGGCGGGAGAGCTGGCGCAGCTTCACCGGCCAGCCCTTGAAGCGCTCGCAGAACGTATTGAAATGCTGGCGCGCCAGCAGCGTCGTCGGTGCGATGATCGCCACCTGGCGGCCCGTCATGGCGGTGACGAAGGCGGCGCGCAGCGCCACTTCGGTCTTGCCGAACCCCACATCGCCGCAGATCAGCCGGTCCATGGGCCGGCCGCGCGCCAGATCCTCGAACACGTCGTCGATCGCATTTAATTGATCATCGGTCTCGGCGTAGGGGAAGCGCGCGGCGAACTCGTCATAGAGCCCCGCCGGCGGCTCGATCCGCTCCGCATCGCGGGCGTTTCTCTGCGCGGCGATCTTGATCAGCTGGTCGGCCATGTCGCGCAGGCGCTTTTTCGCCTTCGCCTTCCTGGCCTGCCACGCCGCGCCGCCCAGCCGGTCCAGCTGCGCGGTCTCGCTGTCCTGACCGTAGCGCGACAATAGCTCGATATTCTCCACCGGCAGGTAGAGCTTCGACTGACCGGAATATTCCAGCTCCAGACAGTCATGGGGCGCCTCGCCCACGGTGAGCGTCTTCAGCCCCAGATACCGTCCCAGCCCGTGATCGGCGTGGACCACCAGATCGCCGATGCTCAGCGATCCCGCCTCGGCGATCACATCGGAGGCCTTGCGCTTCTTGCGCGGCCGCGCCAGGCGGTCGCCCAGCACGTCCTGCTCCGACAGCACGGCGAGGCTTTCGGTCTCGAAGCCGCGCTCCAGCGGCAGCACCACGCGCACGACGGCGTTCTTCTGCAGCCCGCCGGCCTCTTCAAAGCTCTGCGCGGGCAGGATCGGCGACAGGCCGTGCTCGGACAGCACCCCGGCCATGCGGTCGGAGGCGCCCTCGCTCCAGCTGGCGATCAGCACGCGCTTGCCGGATTTGCGCAAGGCGGCGGCGTGTTTGGCCGCCACGTCGAAGACATTCTGGTCGGCCTGGCGCTCGGCGGCGAAGGTGCGGCCCTGCTTGCCGCCCAGATCCACCGCGTTCGGCCCGGCTTCCTGGAACGCCGTGAAGCGCCGCGTGGCGCGCGCCTCCAGGGCGGCGTCCCATTCGGCGTCGGTGAGATAGAGGGCGTCCGGCTCGATGGCGCGGTAGGCCGGCGCGCCCATGGCGCCGGCGCCGGACTTTCCGGCCTCCTTGCGGGCCTCGTAATAATCGCGGATCTGCTCGGCGCGCTCTTCGCGGGCGTCGCGCACCAGCGGGTCCAGCCCGATCAGCGCGCCCTCGCCGGCGTAATCAAACACCGTGTCCAGATGGTCGTGGAACAAGGCGAGCCAGTGCTCGGCCCCGCCCGGCCGCGCGCCGGCGCTGACGCTGTCATAAATGGGATCGCCCGACCCGGCCGCGCCGAAACGCTTGATGAAGCCGGAGCGGAAACGCGAGATCGAGGCCTCGTCCAGCACGATCTCGCTCACCGGGGTGAAGTGGACGCTTTTCAGCTGTCTGGTGGTGCGCTGGGTCTCCGGATCAAAGCTCCTCACCGTCTCCAGCGTGTCGCCGAAGAAATCCAGACGCACCGGCTCGGCCGCGTCGGCGGGAAACACGTCCACCACCCCGCCGCGGATCGCGTAATCCCCGCGCTCGGTCACCGTGGCCGCGCGGGTATAGCCGTTCTGGGCGAGATATTTTTTCAAGCCCTCCACGTCCAGAACGCCGCCCGGCTTCGCGCCGATCCCGCCGCCGGCCATGGCCGATTTCGGGGCGCAGCGTTGCAGCACCGCGTTCACCGTGGTCACCACGATCAGCGCGGAGTCCCCCTCATGGGCGGCCAGGCGATGCAGCGCCCCGGCCCGGCGCGCCGCGGTGCGCGGGCTCGGGCTGATCCGGTCATAGGGCTGGCAGTCCCAGGCCGGCAGGCGCATGCGCGCCACGTCCGGCGCGAAGAACTCCAGCGCCGCATCGAACCCGCTGGCCCGCGTCTCGTCCGACGCGATGAACACCGAAACCCCGCCGCGCGCCCGCGCCAGATCGGCGAAGATCAGCGCGTCATACCCGTCCGGCGCCCCGCATACCGTCAACGTCTCGGGGCTGCGCGCCAGCTTTTCCAGATCGTTCACCGCATCACTCCAAACGCAAAGACGCCCGCACGCCCGGTCGGGCGGCGGGTTCGTCTTTTCCAACTCTTTTCCCCGGCGAAGGCCGGGGCCCAGAGCCGCCACGCACCGGCGGCTGCTCAGTCTGGGTCCCGGCCTTCGCCGGGAAAGAGAAAATCAGTTCGTTCGGCTTCAGGTTTCTCTTCCCATGAGGGGAAAACCAACCGCCTAAGCCGGCCCGTCGCCCGCCGGCGCCGCTTCATCGAACCGGAACGCCTTCAGCCGGTCCAGAACCGGACCGTCATAATTGGCCGGCGTCGGCTGCGTTCCGCTGATCCACGTGTAGACCTCGGTGTCCGGCGCGTCCAACAGGCGCTCGAACTCGTCGATTTCGGCGGGGCTCAGCGCGTCCAGCTCTGCGTCGGCGAACCGGCCCATGATCAGATCGGCCTCCTTGAATCCACGCCGCCAGGCCCGGAATGTCAGCCGCTTTTTTCGGTCGACAGGATCGACCGGCTTGTTCGGATCGGAAAAGGGATCATCACTCATGACCGCGCATATAGCGCGCAGGTGGGGGCGGGTGAAGGGGTGAGCCGCGGTCCGCGAAGCGGATCAATCGATCCAGTGGATCGATTGAAGCCAGCGAACGGGCCGGCAGGCCCTATGAGCCGCGGTCCGCGAAGCGGATCAATCGATCCAGTGGATCGATTGAAGCCAGCGAACGGGCCGGCAGGCCCCGACGAAACGACCCCGATCGCACCACCCCATCGATCCATGCTGGAGGAAACCGCAAGGGCGGCTGGGCGAGTCAAGGCTCGTCGGACCGCTTCGCGGCGGGCCTAAGGCCCGGCCTTGACTCGCCCAGCCGCTTGCGAAAATCCCCGGCATGGATCGAAGGGGAGGTTTGGCCCCTGAGTTGACCCCCTATCCTCTTCCCCGGCGAAGGCCGTGGCCCAGAACGGTGAGCCGCGGCGCCGGAGGGTCTGGATCCCGGCCTTCGCCGGGAAAGAAATGGAAGGAGCAAAGCAACAACAATACTGAATTCCCGGCCAAGGGCGAAGCCCTCAGAGCCGGGACCTCTCTCCGGATAGATGCTGCACCAGATCCCGGATCGGCGCGCTGCGCGCCTGTCCGGTACTTCTGGGGTGGATAACCGCCCCTACTCCAGCCGCTCGGCGATCAATAGCTTGATCAGGGACTGCCGGGTGACGCCCAGATGGCGCGCCTGCTTGTCCAGAGCCTCCACGACCCAGGCCGGGAAATCCACATTCACCCGCCGTAGCTTGTCATTGGGGCGGCGCGCTTTGGACCAGTCCACCGCCTCGCTGATGTCTTCGCTGACGTCGAATTTCGCGTCAAACTCATTGGCCTTCATAGTAGGCGATCTCCTCCTTGCGGGCCCGTCGCGCCGAAGCCGCTCGGCGATCCACAGCTTGATAAGCGATTGCCGCGTGACGCCCAGACGCTGCGCCTTCTTGTCGAGTGCTTTCACCACCCGGGCGGGGGTGTCCATATTGCCCCTTCGCGGAGACTGGTTTGGGTGCGTCGCGTTCGATCACTCCACAGCGCCGGACAAACCCTCACCGGCGTCGAACGCGACGTCGAAGCCTCTAACCTTCATACACGGCGATTTCCTCGATAGCTTCATCATATTTAGAGCAACCGGCTTTGGCTCAAATCGTTCTCATGAACTTCACTATCGAATATTCGCCGCGAGGCTCGAGCAACAAGGGTATCAATATCCCGCTTTAATATATGATAAAAACTTGAATCAACGTCACTTGAAAATACAAAGCATGGAATTTTATCCTCTTTGCGGGCCATAGGGTAAGGAATAAAAATTGCATGCTTTTCTGAAATTATTGCACTGTAAGAAGTTGGAAACCTATGACCGAAAATTTTAAGCCGATGATTGTTTTTGGTATTTCTGCGGAGCATTCGAACCGACTCCTCAATTTTTTTGGTTAAGGCGTCAACATCCGCCTCAACCTTCTCAGCAAGGCTTGGAAGAAACCCCGAAGCCGGATGTGCGATAATAACCGTTGTCGATCGATCCGCCCGTGCGAGTCGGTCCGACAAATCAGCTTCATGCCGAGAAAACCATGTGCGACCATCATTGAAAACAAACGTCAACTCTTGAGATTGATTAATTATTTCTGTGTAATCAAATGCGCTCTCAGCGATATGAACAGCATCTAAACCTATCTTGTTACAGCTACCGGATAACGTGAATTGTTCTGCAAGTTTATCATGTCTCTCAATCAGACCCTCATTACCTTGTTTGAAAATACCGATCACTTCTTCACGAAGAAAAAACTCGTAAGCGAATCCCAATATTGCACCCACCATTATTGTCTGAGAGACACTTCGAAGAAGCTCCGAAAACCAACCATCTATAAATATAGATGCCAAAAGGGTTAATAGCGCCAAAACAAACAATAGTAGCACTATAATGAAGTTTTTTAACCTATAAGTCGGCTGATCCATTGTCATTTTCCCCGCTGCGGCTCGCGCGAAAATTGTTAGAACGATTTGAAGCCCGAATCTATAAGAGTGACGTCCATGCGCCCCGCCATCCTCTTCCCCCTCTTCGCCGACCTCACCACCCTCAAGGGCGTGGGACCGCGCCTGGCCGCGCTCATCGAGAAGGTGGCGGGGCCTTATGTGCGCGATCTGGCGATGACGCCGCCCACGGGGCTGGTGGATCGGACGCGAAGACTGTCGATCTATGAGGCGGGGGAGCTGGGCGGGCTGGTGACGCTGGAAGCAGAGGTGGAAAAGCACATTCCGCGGCCGACCCAGAAGCAGCCCTACAAGGTGCGGATGCGCGACGAGACAGGGTTTCTCCATCTCACCTTCTTCAACGCCAAGGCCGATTATCTGCGCCGCATGCTGCCGGAAGGCACGCGCCGGGTGGTGTCGGGCAAGGCGGAGCGTTTCGCCTCGGAAATCCAGATCGTGCATCCAGACCTCATCGCCGCGCCGGGCGAGATCGAGGAGGCGGACTTGCTGCAGCCGGTCTATCCGCTCACCGCGGGCCTCTCGGCCGGGGTGATGAGGAAGGCCGTGAAGGGCGCCCTCGCCGCCCTGCCCGATCTGCCTGAGTGGATCGATAAAAGCTTGCTGGACCGGGAGGGCTGGACCGGCTGGCGCGGCGCGCTGGCCGCGCTGCACAGCCCGCAATCGGGGCTGGAGCTGGAGGGGCAGAGCCCGGCGCGGCGCCGCCTGGCGTTCGACGAGCTGTTCGCCCACCAGCTCGCCCTCAAACTCGCCCGCGCCGAGCGCCGGGCCCGCAAGGGCCGGACGCTGCCGGGCACGGGCGCGATGGTGGCGCAGGTTCTGAAGCATGCGCCCTTCACCCCCACCGGCGCGCAGATGCGCGCCTTCGCCGAGACGAAGACGGACATGGAGAGCGGCCAGCGCATGATGCGCCTGATCCATGGCGATGTGGGGTCGGGCAAGACCTTCGTGGCGGCGCTGGCCGCCGCCCACGCCGCCGAATGCGGGGTTCAGACCGCCCTGATGGCGCCCACCGAGATCGTCGCGCGCCAGCACGCCGGGGTGCTCAAAGCCCTGCTGGAGCCGGCCGGGATCCGCGTCATCGCCCTCACCGGCCGTGACAAGGGGCGGGTGCGCGCGGAGCTCACCGACGAGATCGCCGACGGCCGCGCCACGGTGGTCTGCGGCACCCACGCTCTGTTCCAAGACAGCGTGGCGTTTCACGATCTGGGTCTGGTGGTGATCGACGAGCAGCACCGCTTCGGCGTCTCCGACCGCCGCAAGCTCACCCTGAAGGGCCGCGCGCCGGACGTTCTGGCCATGAGCGCCACGCCGATTCCACGTACGCTGACGCTTGCCGCCTTCGGCGATCTCGATGTCAGCCGCCTCGATGAAAAGCCCGCCGGGCGCATTCCGCCCACCACCCGCGTGATCAACGCCGAGCGCCTGTCCGACGTGATCGAGGGGCTGGGCCGCGCCGTCGCCAGGGGGGAGCGCGCCTACTGGGTCTGCCCGCTGGTGGAGGAAAGCGACGTCTCCGACATGGCCGCCGCCGAGGCGCGCCATCACATGCTCGGCGAGATGCTGCCCCGCGTCCGCGTCGGCCTGGTCCATGGCCGCATGCCGGCGCGGGAGAAGCAGCGCATCGCGGAGGCGTTCCGGGCCGGAGAGATCGATCTGCTGGTGGCCACCACGGTGATCGAGGTGGGGGTGGACGCCCCCGACGCCACCATCATGGTGATCGAGCACGCCGAGCAGTTCGGCCTCGCCCAGCTGCACCAGCTGCGCGGCAGGGTGGGCCGGGGCGACAAGGCGAGCTCCTGCCTCCTCGTCTATCACGGCAAGCTGGGGGAGACCGCCCGCGCCCGCCTCGACGTCATGCGCCGCACAGACGACGGGTTCGAGATCGCGGAAGAAGACTGGAAGTTGCGCGGCTCCGGCGACCCGCTGGGCCTGCGCCAGTCAGGCCTTCCCGATTACCGCATCGCCGATCTCGCCGCCCACGCCGACCTCCTGGAGATCGCCAGCGAGGCGGCGGCCTACGAAGTCCAGAAAGAGGCGATCTTCGACGGCGCGCGCGGCGAGGCGCTGCGGGTGCTGCTGTATCTGTTCGAGCGCGATGAAGGCGTCCGCCTCATGCGCGGCGGGTGACATCCGCCTAACCGTTATTGCCGGTCTTTTCGGTTTTCGCCGCGTCGTCTCCGGGGCCGGGATCGCTCGCGGGCGGATCGTCGGGCATCAGCCCGGCGCCGGCCTTGATCGGATGGTCGGCGGGGATGGCGCCTTCCGGCAGCCGATCGGGGGTGACCATGCCGAAGGAGATGATCAGCTTGGCCGCTTCCTCCACCGTCAGATCGAGCGCAATCGCCTTGCTGCGCGGGACGAAGATCAGGAATCCCGAGGTCGGGTTCGGCGTGGTGGGAATGAACACGCCCACGACATTTTCGCCCTTTCCCACGACCGATTTGATGACGCCGCGGCCATGGCTCGCCACGAAGGCGACGGCGTAACTGCCCGCCATGGGGTACTCCACCAGCACCACCTCCTTGAAGGAGTTCTGCTGCCCCTGGAACACCGTCTCGACGATCTGCTTGAGCGCCGAATAGATGTTTCGAATCAAAGGGACGGCGTTCACGATCCGCTCGCCGAGATCGAGCAGGGAGCGTCCGAAAATGTTCGCCGCCAGCGCCCCCAGCAGGGTCAGCGCCAGGATCGCGATCAGCAGGCCCATGCCGGGGATCGCGAAAGGCAGATAACTTTCAGGGTTATAGCGCGCCGGAACCAGGGGCTTGATCACCTGGTCCACGAAACTGACGAAGCTGTAGATCAGCCAGATGGTGATGCCGATCGGGGCGGCCACCACCACGCCTGTGAGGAAACGGTTTCTAAGCCAGCGAAGCACGGGTTTTCAAACGCTCCAGAACCAGGGCGGGATGCCTGTAAACATTATGTCCTGCTTCGCTCCTGCGGCGAAATCAAGGCCTTCAGCACCGCCGCCCGCGCTTGCCGGGCCCGCCCGGCGCGCCGTAGCATATCTCCCATGAGCAAGCGCGTCCGCCTTCTTCCGCAAAGCCTGTTCTGGCGCACCGCCCTTCTGGGCGCCGTGACCTTCACGGTGTTTCTGGCGGCGTCGGCCGTGGTCCTGCGCGACCAGATCTTCCAGTCCCTGCTGGATCCCGGCATCCCCTTCCAGACCTATCAGCCCCCCGAAGCGCCCGATCACCGCGAGGCCGGCGCCTGGGCGGTCCGCCAGACCGGAACCCTCGACGAGGCTGGGGAAAGGCCGGCGGTCTTCTTTGTACATCCAACCACTTACGACGGCGGATCGCACTGGAACGCGGCCTATGACCGGCCACAGGAGGCCGAAGAAATCGACCGGATCGTGCTGCCCAACTGGGCGGCGCCCTTCCTCGCCGGGGACGCCGCGCTGTTCGCGCCGCACTACCGCCAGGCGAGCCTTTACGCCTTCATGAACAATCGCGAGGACAGCGGCCAGGCCCGGCTGCTGGCCTACACCGACGTCGACGCGGCCTTCGAGGTCTTCCTTGAAGACATCGGAGAGGACCGGGCCTTCATCATTGCGGGCGTCGGACAGGGGGCCCTGCATGCGCTCGGGGTCCTGATGAACGAGGTCGCGCCGGACGCCGCGCTGAGTCGCCGCCTGGCGGCCGCCTACCTGATCGAAGCGCCGGTTCCCATGGATCTTTTCGGCGGCCCGCTCGACACCCTCCCGCCCTGCGCCGAGCCGTCGGACATTCGCTGCGTGGTGAGCTACAGCGCCGTACGGCAGGACGAACGCGAACGGATCGACACCATCACCGACCGATCCAAGTCCTGGACACGGACGGGCGACCTCGGCGCGGTGCGCGAACGCGCGCTCCTGTGCGTCAACCCCTTGTTCTGGAACACCAGCGAGGATTACGCGCCCGCCCGCCTGCATCGCGGCGGCGCCGCCGCCGAAGGCCTCAGCCTGTCGGACGCGCCCTCTCCCATGGCAAACCAGACCGGCGCGCAATGCCAGAACGGCCTGCTGATGATCGAAAAGCCCCGCGCCCGGGCGCTGCAGCGGCCCGGCCGGCTGGGCGAAGACCGGCGCGCGCCCGTGTCCAACCTGTTCTACATGGATCTTCGCGCAGACGCGGCCCGCCGGCTGGAGACGCTTTCAGCGGTTCGCGCGGAGGAGGACCGCTACGCTCCGCCGCTTGATGCACCGGTCGAGGTCGGCGGCGGCGAGTTCAAGCCGATCGACGGCTAAGGCTTCATCCGGTTCACGATATTGCTGGTCGATCGTCCTTCCAGAAGCGGAGCCAGCAGGACCTCACCGCCGGTCTCGCGCATGAAGTCTGCGCCAGGCAAATCATCCGCCTTGTAGTCTGCGCCCTTGATCATGACGTGCGGGCGGATCGCCTGGAGCAGCGCTTCGGGTGTGTCCTCTTCGAACATCACCACCCGGTCCACCATCTCCAGCGACGCCAGCATGACCGCACGGGTCTGCTGGTCGTTGATCGGGCGTTGCGGACCTTTCAGCCGGCGTACGCTGTCGTCCGCGTTCAGGCCCACGATCAGCCGGTCGCAGGCCGACGCCGCGAACCGCAGCACGGCCAGATGCCCCGGATGGAGAATGTCGAAGCAGCCATTGGTGAATCCCACCCGCAGCCCCTGATCGCGCCACTGCGCGGCCAGCGCGGCGGCGCGCTCGCGGGTCAGGACGCGCCAGTCCGGAGCGTCCTCGCCGATGGCGCTCGCCTCCACAACTTCGTCCGGGCTGACCACGGCCGTTCCGGGCTTGGTCACCGCGACCCCGGCGCAGAGATCGGCAAGCGCCATCGCCTCGTCCAGCGCGACCCCGGCCGCCAGGGCGAGGGACAGCGCGGCGAGCGCGGTATCCCCGGCGCCGGACACGTCATACACGTCCCGCGGGGTCGAGCGATGGTGATGCGCGCGCCCGTCTTCGTCCAGCAAGGTCATGCCGGCCGCGCCGCGCGTCACCAGAAGGGAGCGGGTTTCCGGCAACGCCTCTTTCAGGACCCGAAGCGCGGCCACCGCCTCGTCGCCGCTTCGCACCGGCAGTCCGGTCACCGCGGCGAGTTCGTCGGCGTTGGGTTTGATGATCGTCGCGCCGTCATAGCGGGCGTAATCGAGGCCGCGCGGATCGACGCACACGGGCACGCCGGCGCCCTGGGCCAGCGTAATCGCCGCCTGGGCCGTGCGCGGCGTAATCACGCCCCGACCGTAGTCTGAAAGGATAAGAACGTCTGCGCTCGCAATCTCCTCGCGCACCGCGGCGATCAGGGCGTCCTCGGTCTCCATGTTCGCCGGGGCGTCCGGATTTCGATCCACGCAGAACATCTGCTGGTTCTGCGCCACATAGCGGATCTTGGTGGGCGTCAGGCGCCCCGCCGCTTCGATCAGACGGACCCGCTCGCCGCAGGCCTCTGCGGCCAGGGCGCGTGCGCGCTCCGCTTCGCCATCATCGCCCAGGGCGCTGACAAGCACCGCCGACCCGCCGAGGCTTTCCACATTGCGCGCCAGGTTGCCGGCGCCGCCCAGCATGTCGGTGCGCCTGATCTCCGACAGGATGGGGGCCGGCGCCTCTCGGGAAATGCGACGCACCTCACCGTAGACGAAGCTGTCCAGGATGAGATCGCCGAGCACAAGCGCGCGCTTTCCCGCAATGCGGGTCAGGATTCGGGCGGCCTGTTCGCGCTTCATCGTCTTTCCGTCCGGCTACAGCTTCACGACAGGGCTGGCCTTGGCCAGCGCGTCGAAGGCCTGCAGATCGCGCACGATCTCTTCAAACCGGTTAAGGGGAATCATATTGGGCCCGTCGCTTGGGGCATGGTCGGGATCGGGATGAGTCTCCATGAACACCGCAGCGATGCCCAGCGACACGGCGGCACGGGCCAGGTGCGGCGCATACTGGCGCTGGCCGCCTGAACTGGTCCCCTGACCGCCGGGCTGCTGCACAGAGTGGGTGGCGTCCAGGACGACCGGGCAGCCGATCTCCTTCATGATCGGGATGGACCGCATGTCCACCACCAGCGTGTTGTAGCCGAAGCTGACCCCGCGCTCGCACGCGAAGACGTCGCCATTGCCCGCGGCGGTGAGCTTGCCGATGACGTTCTTCATGTCCCAGGGCGCCAGGAACTGGCCCTTCTTCACATTGATCGCCTTGCCGGTTTCAGCCGCCGCAATAAGCAGATCGGTCTGGCGGCATAGAAAGGCCGGGATCTGCAGAACGTCGACCGCCTGCGCCGCGAGCGCGCACTGTTCGGCCGTGTGGATGTCGGTGAGCACCGGCATGCCGGTGGTCTCTCGGATTTCGGCGAACACCGGCAGCGACGCCTCCAGCCCCATGCCGCGCTTGCCGGAAGCGCTCGTGCGGTTGGCTTTGTCGAAGCTGGTCTTGTAGATAATGTTCACGCCGGTTTTGACGCTGATCTCCTTCAGCGCGGCGGAGATCTCCAGCCCGTGCTCGCGGCTTTCCAGCTGGCACGGACCCGCGATCAGGGTGAGCGGCTTGTCGTTGCCGATCTCATAGGGCTCTGCGCCGGGACGCGGGACACGAACGATCGAATTGGGCTGCATGGGACGCGCTCCGCTTGACGTGAGGGGCGATCAACTGCATCGGCCTGGCCGCGTCATGATCCGCCCGTTTGCGCTCAACGTATTACGACGAAACACTCCCTTTCGTCACCCTTCCCCGCAGCGCATCGTTTTCATGGTTTCATGACGTCAGACGCCTCGCCCGCCCTGGTCTGGTTCCGCAAGGATTTGCGGCTTTCGGACAATCCCGCGCTGCTGGCCGCCGCTGGCGGCGGACGCAAGCTCATATGCGTATACATTCTCGATGAGGAGTCGGCCGGAGACTGGGCGCCGGGCGCCGCGTCGCGATGGTGGCTGCACCACGCTCTCGCCAGCTTTTCCAAAGACCTCGAAGCCATCGGCGGGACGCTTGTTCTGCGCCGCGGTGAGGCGGGCGGAGAAATCGAGGCGCTGGTCGAGGAGACCGGCACGCAGGCCGTCTACTGGAACCGCCTCTACGAACCGTGGGCCATCAAGCGTGACGAAGCGATCAAGACCTCTCTGAAGGCGGCGGGCGTCGCGGCGCGGTCCTTCAACGGGTCATTGATCGTCGAGCCGTGGAACATCGCAACCAAACAGGGCAAGCCCTACAAGGTCTTTACGCCGTTCTGGCGGACGCTGAAGGCGGACCATGCTCCGAACGCTCCCGCCGGACGCCCGGACACGCTCGCCTTCGAAAAGCCGCCGAAATCCGAAACCTTGGACGACTGGACCCTGCTTCCGTCAAAGCCGGACTGGGCGAAGGGGCTGCGCAACAGCTGGACGCCTGGAGAGTCCGGGGCTCAGGGGCGCCTTGGCGCTTTCATAAAGTCGCGCATGGACGGCTATGACGCGGCGCGCGACCTGCCCTCTGTGGCGGGCACATCCGGCCTTTCTGCGCACCTCCACCACGGAGAGATATCGCCGCGCCAGATCTGGCATGCTGTGAAGACCGCGAAGGGTGGCGACACATCGGATGCAGACAGCTTCCTGTCCGAGATCGCCTGGCGGGAGTTCAGCTATAACTTGCTGTATCACTTCCCTCATTTTCCCGAGAAGAATTTTCAGGAAAAGTTCGACAAGTTCGAGTGGACCGGCAAGGACGAGGCGTTCAGGGCCTGGACGAAAGGTCTTACCGGCTACCCCATCGTGGACGCCGGCATGCGCCAGCTCTGGTCGATCGGCTGGATGCACAACCGCGTGCGGATGATCACCGCCAGCTTCCTCATCAAGGACCTGATGATCCATTGGCGCAGGGGCGAAGACTGGTTCTGGGACACTCTTGTGGACGCCGACCTCGCCAACAACGCCGCCGGCTGGCAATGGACGGCGGGCTCCGGGGCGGACGCAGCGCCGTATTTCAGAATTTTCAATCCTGTAAGCCAGGGAGAAAAATTCGATCCGCAGGGAGATTACGTGCGTACCTGGATTCCAGAGCTTGCTAACTTACCCAAGCGAGTCATTCACGCTCCGTGGACGGCCGATCGGGAGACTCTGGCGCGAGCCGGAGTGGTTCTGGGCGAGACCTACCCGGAACCGATCGTCGACCATGGCGAAGCGCGCAAGAAGGCGCTCGCCGCATTTGAAAAGATCAAGGACGCCGCATGAGTACGATCGAGCCCATTTTGACCCAGCGCTCCCGCATCGCAGTTATCGGTGCAGGCGTCGCCGGGCTTGGCGCCGCCTGGGCCTTGCGCGCCCGCCACGAGGTGACGGTGTTTGAAAAGCGTAGCCGGCTCGGTGGTCACGCGAACACCGTAACCGTGGACTATGACGGCGACGCGATCGACGTGGACACAGGCTTCATCGTCTTCAACACGCTGAACTACCCCAATCTCACGGCTCTGTTCAAACATCTCGATGTCGCCACCAATGAAAGCGACATGAGCTTTGGTTTCTCGCTGGACGGCGATCTGGAATGGTCGTCAAACGGGCTTGGCGGCCTGTTCGCCGACCCCGCGAACGTGCTCCGGCCCGCTTTCCTGCAAATGCTGCGCGACATCCTGCGCTTCAACGCCAAGGCCCAGGCCGATCTCGCCTCGGGAGCGCTGAATGGTCTCGCACTCGGACAATATCTCGACCGGCTCGGCGTCGGGGTCCGGTTCCGGCACAACTACCTTCTGCCCATGGGCGCGGCGATCTGGTCGTCAACCGAGGCCGAGATGCAGGCCTACCCCGCCGAAGCCTTTGTTCGATTTTTCAACAATCACCGCCTGATGCACGCCACCCGCCCGAAATGGGCCACGGTGCGCGACGGCAGCCGAGCCTATGTGCGCAAGATCACCGCGGATCTACACGCGGCGGGAACGCGTTTCGAAAGCGGCGCCACGGCCGTGCGCCGGCTGGAAGACGCGGTTCGGGTGACGGATGAGGCTGGGACGGTCCATCACTTCGACGAAGTCATCCTCGCCTGTCATTCCGACCAGGCGCTCGCCCTGCTGCAGGACCCGGACCCGGAAGAACGCGACATGCTCGCCGCCATTCCCTACGCCCCGAACGAAGCGGTGCTTCATCGCGATCCGTCGCTCTGCCCGAGCCGCAGCCGGGCAAAGGCGGCCTGGTGCTATCTGCGCGAGCCTGGGGCGCCGGACGCGGCCGTCACTTACGACATGAACCGGCTGCAGCACATCGCTCCGGACAAGCCGCTCTTCGTGACGCTGAACCCGGTGCGCCAGCCCGATCCTGCGCTCACGTTCGGCCGCTATCAGTACGACCATCCCCAGTTCACTTCGCCCGGCATGGCGGCCCAACGGATCTTCAACCGGATCCAGGGCGTGCGCCGGACCTGGTTCGCGGGCGCCTGGCTGGGCTACGGGTTTCACGAGGACGGCCTGAGAGCCGGATTGCGCGTCGCGCTGAGGCTGGGCGGAGAGATTCCCTGGACCTTCGCCGAAGGCGATATTTCCGGCGGACACTGGGGCGAGCGCCGCGAGCCCGATCAGCAGGCTGCGGCGGGCGCCCTGGCGACGCCGGCGGCCGAATGACGCTCGCCGACGCTCCCGCCTGGCTCTACACGGGTCATACGGTTCACGAGCGCCACGCTCCGTTCATCCATCGGTTCCGATATCGCATCGCCTCCGTGCTCGTCGATCTTGACCGGCTGGAAGAGGCGAACAGGATAAGTCGCCTGTTCTCGGTGGAGCGCTTCAATCTGTTCAGCTTCTTCAGTCGGGATCACGGACTTCGTGACGGCTCGGACCTGAAGGCGTGGGCGCGGGCGCGCTTCGACGAGGCGGGCGTGGACGCCGGTGACGGACCTATCTGGCTGCTCTGCGCCCCCCGGGTCCTGGGCTATGTGTTCAATCCGCTCTCAGTGTATTTCGCCGAGGACGCGGCCGGCCGGCTCCGCGGCGTCATTTACCAGGTCCATAACACCTTCGGCGACGCCCACGCCTATGTGGCCCCGGCCAGCGGGGAGCGCCGCGAACTGCAGGACGCGGAGAAGGCTTTTTACGTGTCGCCCTTCTTCGATGTGGCCGGACGCTATGAATTCACCTTGCGGCCGCCCGGCGAAACGTTTCGCCTGTCGATCCTGAAGCAGCGCGAAAGCGGGCCGGACCTTCTGGCCACTATGGCGATGAAGCGCCGCGCCATGACCACGCGTAATCTTGTATCCCTTTTCGCCAGTCAGCCGTTTTCCACGGTGAAGACGATTTCGGCGATCCATTTCGAAGCGTTCAAGCTGTGGATAAAAGGGGCGAAATACCATCCAAGACCAGAGCCGCCCACAGCGGCCAGCCGCGCCCGCCTTGTCGAGACCCGATCCCCACGCTTTGGCGACCGGCGCGATTAAGGTATTGTAAATTCCTCAAGGATCGACCGAACGGAGCCGCCCCATGAGCAACGCCGACTCGTTCTCACCCGCCGAAACCTTGCGCGCCGACGGTTCGCTGATTGATCGCCTGCGCGACGTTCCGAGCAATGTCCGATTTGCGCTTCGCATGCTGCTCCGCTTGAAGATCGGAAGCCTGACAGTGCGTTTGCCCGACGGGCGCGATCTGGTGTTCGAGGGCCAGAAGCCCGGCCCGGACGCGCGCCTCGAGCTGAACAATTACAAGATCGTCCGTAAGGTGTTTTCCGGCGGCGATGTCGGCTTTGCGGAAAGCTATATGGATGGGGACTGGACGACGCCGGACCTGCCCGCAACGCTGGCGGTGTTCTCCGCCAATCTGGACGAGATGCACTCCATCGTCACCGGCGGGCCGCTCACGCGCTTCTTCCACTGGATCTTCCACAAGCTGAACGCCAACACGCGGTCCCAGGCCCGCAAAAACATCGAGGCCCACTACGATCTGGGCAATGATTTCTATGAGCTGTGGCTCGATCCGACGATGACCTATTCGTCCGCACGGTTCAAAAACGACAGCCAGAGCCTCGAGGCCGCCCAGCAGGAAAAATACGCGGCGCTCGCCCGTATGATCGACCTGAAGCCCGACAGCCGCGCCCTGGAGATCGGCTGCGGCTGGGGCGGCTTCGCCCAGTACGCGGCCGGCGTCGTGGGCTCGAAGGTCACCTGCCTCACCCTGTCGCCCAGCCAGCGCGATTTCGCGCTCGAGCGCATTCAGACCGCCCAGCTTGGCGAGAAGGTGGAGATCAAGCTTCAGGATTATCGCGACGAGACCGGAAGCTACGATGCGGTCGCCTCGATCGAGATGTTCGAAGCCGTGGGCAAGGAGTACTGGCCGAGCTTCTTCTCCAAGGTCCGCGACGTGCTGAAGCCCGGCGGCAAGGCGGGGATGCAGATCATCACCATTCGCGACGACCTGTTCGACAGCTACGCCAGCCGGACCGATTTCATCCAGCGCTATATTTTCCCCGGCGGCGTCCTGCCGAGCGTGGAGAAGCTGCGCGATCAGTTCCAGCAGGCCGATCTCGCCTTTGAAGGCATGGAGGCGTTCGGCGAGGACTATGCCCGCACGCTCAATCGCTGGCTCCACAGCTTCCGGGGCGCATGGAGCGAGATCGCGCCCATGGGCTTTGACGACCGCTTCAAGAAGATGTGGGAGTTCTATCTCGCCTATTGCGAGGCCGGTTTCCAGACCGGGCGCATTGATGTGGCCCAGTTTGCGGTGAAGCGGGAAAGCTGAGCCGTCTAGTCGGCGCTCTTCTCGTCCCACCCCGTCTGCTTTCGCACCAGCGGGATATGCCAGCCGCGCGGCAGCGCGTAGATCGCCTTGAGCATCCAGGTGAAACGCCGCGGGAACGTCACCTCGAACCGCTTTGACGTCATGCCGCCCGCCATGCGCGCGGCCGCCTTCTCGGCGCTGACCATGAAGGGTTTTGGAAATTCATTGTCGTCCTGGGCCGGCGTCTCGACGAAGCCCGGTGTTATGCACTGCACGTGCACCCCGAACCGGTGCAGTTCGATCCGCAGGCACTCCGCCATATTCAGCAGCGCCGCTTTCGTCGCGCCATAGGCGGAGGCGGTGGGCATGCCGCCGAACGCGGTGGCGGACGAGACGATCACAAGCTGCCCGCTGCGCCGCTCGACGAATTTGGGAACGACGGCGCTGACGCACGCCGCAGTGCCGTTGAGATTCACCGCAAAGGTCTTGGCGTAGTCTTCGTAGCTCGGCGCCTCGGCCTTGATCGGGATATAGACCCCTGCGTTCAGAACCGCACGCGCGATCGGGCCGTGTTCAGTTTCGATCCGGTCGACCGCCGCAGCCACGGCGTCCGCATCGGTGATGTCCAGCGGGACAGGAATGATCTGGTCCGGCGCTTCGTCCGTGAGCGCCTTTAGTTTCTCCTCGCTGCGCGCCGAAATCGCCACCCGCCAGCCTTTCTTCACCAGCTTGCGGGTAAGCTCCTTGCCGATGCCGGAGCTTGCGCCGGTGACCCAGCACAGGCCGTCCTTGGGTTTGGCGGGGCGGGGCATGGGTCTCTCCTAAATCCCGAGTTCTTTGAAAAAGCGTCTGGAATCCTCACGCACGGCGGTCTTCTTCTCGTCGCTCATCCGCTCCAGCGTCTTGTAGATCATCGCCAGCCGGTGATTGCCGCGAAGCTTGTCCTCGTTCTCCATCAGGAAATTCCAGTAGAGATAATTGAACGGACAGGCCTTGGGACCGTTCTTCTGACTGACCGAGTAGGAGCAGCCCTTGCAGTGATCGCTCATCTTGTTGATGTAAGCGCCTGACGACGCATAGGGTTTGGTCGCCATGATCCCGCCGTCGGCGAACAGGGCCATGCCGTGCGTATTCGGCGCCTCAACCCATTCATAGGCGTCGGCGTACACGATCATGTACCACTCATTGACCGCATCCGGATCAAGGCCTGCGATCAGGGCGAAGTTCCCGGTCAGCATGAGCCGCTGGATATGGTGCGCATAGGCGTGCTTCTTCGTCGTCAGCACCGCGTCGCGCAGGCATGCCATCTTCGTCTCGCCTGTCCAGTAGAACTCCGGAAGCGCGCGCGTGGCGTCTAGAAAATTGCGTTTTCGATAGTCCGGCATGTAGCGCCAGTAGATACCCCGGACGAATTCCCGCCAGCCTAGAATCTGGCGGATGAACCCCTCCACCGCGTTCAGGGGCGCATCGCCGTCGAGATAGGCTTGCTCCGCCTTCTTGCAGACCCTGAGCGGATCGAGCAGGCCGGCGTTCATGTAGAGTGACAGAACCGAGTGAAAGAGGAAGGCTTCGCCCTCCTTCATGGCGTCCTGATAGTCGCCGAACTTGCACAGGGCGGTGTCGATGAACCAGTCAAGCTGGGCTTCGGCGTCCGTCGCGGTCACCGCGAACCAGAAATCGTCCAGATCCCCGAAATGGTCGCCGAACCGATCGGCCACCGTACTGAGGACTTCAGTGGTCGTCTCATCCGGTTCGATGCGCAGACGGTCCGGCAAAGTCATGTCGCTCGGGAGCTTCTCCCGGTTGTCATGATCGAAATTCCACTTCCCGCCGGCCGGCTCGTCGCCGTCCATCAGGATGCCGGTTTCCTTCCGGAGATCGCGGTAGAAATACTCCATGGTCAGGCGCTTGCGGCCGTCCGCCCAGGCGTCGAAACGCTCAAGCGTCGAGATGAACCGGTCATCGCGGCGGATCTCGGTCTTGATCCCGAGCCTGTGCTCCCAGCCCTCCATGGTCTTTTTCAGCCGGAACTCGCCCGGTTCGACCACGACCAGCCTGTCGTAGGAATTCTCGTCCATGGCCCGCTTGATCTCGGCCTCAAGCGAACCGGCGTTGTCGTCGTCGTCGATCTTCGTGTAGCGCACCGTGACCTGACGCTCTTCCAGCTCTGCCGCGAAATGCCGCATGGCTGAAAAGAGATAGGCGATCTTCTTCTTGTGGTGTCGCACATAGGTGGCCTCGGCGTTGACCTCAGCCATCAACACCGTGTCATTGGACGCGTCGAGATCGCGCAGCGACGCAATGGTCCCGCACAGCTGGTCGCCGAGGATCAGCCTTAGAACCGCCATCGCCTAGCCTGTGACGGGATCGGCGCGCCGCACATAGTGCACGGTCTGTCCGCGCGCATCGAACTCGCACCCGGCCCAGCGACCGTTTTCGTCATAGTAGAGATCCACGACGAGCGAGCTGGACAGGCGGTAATGCCTGACCGGGATCATCCCGCCGTCACCTTCAATCTCGGTTTCGCCGAGATACTCCACGGTCGTGTCCATGACCGTGCCGTGCTCGGTGTTCAGAATCTCGGACATGGAATCGGGATAGCCATGCCAGTGGGAGCTCGGAAGCATTTCGGCGGGTACGACCTGGTTGACCGGCTCGCCGTCGGGGTCGGCGCCGTTCACTTGAAGGCCCTCGCCCGTACTCTCCACGCTCACCTCGAATGTGTCGCCGTCTTTCAGCGTGCGCGCATCCATGGCCACGAGCCGATCCTCGCGCCAGCGCTCGGTATTGTCGTGCTCGTAGCGGAACACTGTGACGGGACCCAGGCCGGCGCGGAGGCGGATCGAGGTGGTGGCGATCAGGTCGCCGTCTTCCTCGGAAAACCGCACCGAATGCGTCCCGAAATCCACGTCGCCCTTGCGGTAGACGTCGAAGATGATCTCTTCACCAGCTTGCGGATCCGGTTGAGGGTTCTGCGCCAAAGCCGGCATAGGTGCGAAACAGAGCGTTGCGACAAGCAGGGCTGAACGGAACATGGCTTATCCTTTGGTTCGGACGCGCGAACGGCCGCCGTCGACGGGAAAGACCTGACCGGTGATCCAGCCTGAATCCTTCGACAGCAGGAAGGCCGCGAGCGCGGCGGCGTCATCCCCCTCGCCCAGTCTCTCGAGTGCATGCATTTTTCCAAGGCCCTCGCGCATCTTGTCCGACGACAAAAGCGGCTGGGCGATCCCGGTATCAAGAATGCTTGGAGCCACCGCGTTGATCCGCGCCTTCGGCGCCCATTCCGCGGCGACCGCCCGCGTCAGGCCTTCCACCGCGCCCTTGGCCATGGAAATGGCGGCGTGGCTGACAAAGCCCTGACCCACCGCCACGGTTGAGAACAGGACCGCAGCCCCATTGTTCTTGCGCAGGTGCGGATCGGCGCAGCGCAGGGCTTCGGCGGCGCTGACCGCATTCAGCTCGAATGTCTTGCGCACCATCTCCCGGTCCGTGCGCCGCAGCGGCGCCAGATCGATGGAGCCCACGCAGAAGGCCAGTCCGGTCAGAGGCCCCGCCTCGGCGGCGGCCTCCACGGTCGCCGCGATATCATCGCTGTCCAGCACGTCACACGTGCGGCTCGGCGCATCGAGCTCATCGGCGATTTTGCCGAGTGCTTCCTCGTCGCGGGCGGCCAGAAACACGGACTCGCCGGCCTTGGCCATACGCCGGGAGAGAGCTGCGCCGACGCCGCCGGTCGCACCGAAAATCAGCGTGGTCATGAGAGGGACCTCAATGCTTGCGGAAAATAAGACGGTCGATCGCGGACAGGGCCGGATTGGTCAGCCGCCATTCGCCCAGCTCGACGGCGAAGCAGACGCAGGTCTCGTCGCTGTCAACGCGGGGGCGGTGGATGACGCCGGGTTCGGCGACGCAGGCGTCGCCGACTCCGAATCTCCCGCGCCCGTCGGTGAACGAGCCCGAGAGGACCAGTGTCAGCTCATCGCCTTCGTGATCGTGCTCGGGAGCGCCCTTGCCGTTGGGAATGGACAGCAACCGGGCCCGCACGCCCGGCTCGCACAGATCAGAGATCAGGATTTCGCTGTAACCGCCGAAACGCTTTCGCCATTTCGGCGCGCCGGACCGGGCCAGGGCGCGTACAAGCGGCTTCGGCAGCCAGGCGCTGTGCGGCGCCAGCGCTTCGCCCGAAGCGGCCGGCTCGTCCAGGCGCTCAAGCACGCGTTGATACGCCTTGGAAGAGACCGGCGCCCGCGGCGCGGCCTCAAGCATGGCGCCGAACGTCCGCTCGGCGGTGTCGAGCGCCGCTCCGGCTCCGGGATTCAGTGCGCCGTGGCAACGGGCGAGCACCTGGACGGCGCGCGGCGCCGCGCCGGACGCGGCGTCAATCAGCCAGCCTTCATCGAGGCGAGAGGTGTGGGTTTCTGGTGTCATGGTAAGCTATACGCCGCCTATGCGGCTTCGGATCACGCCTGCTTGACCCGCCGCTCGGGCGATTGCAGCAAGGCGCGCAGCGCCCTAGCTTGCCGGGCACAGAAAATTCGGGAGCCCTCCATGTCCAACCCCGCCGCCAGCGTCGTCGATCTCATCGGGAACACGCCCCTCGTCCGGCTCAAAAAGGTGAGCGAGGAGACCGGGTGCGAGATCCTCGGCAAGGCCGAATGGATGAATCCCGGCGGCTCTGTGAAGGACCGCGCGGCGCTCGGCATTATCCGCGACGCGGAGAAGTCGGGGAAGCTCAAGCCCGGGGGGACGATCGTCGAAGGGACTGCGGGAAACACGGGGATTGGCCTGGCGATGGTCGGCCGCGCGCTCGGCTACCGGGTGGTCATCGTGTTCCCGCGCACCCAGAGTCAGGAGAAGGCCGACGCGATCACTCTGATGGGCGCCGAGCTGATCAAGGTGGACGCAGTCCCCTACTCCAATGAAAACCACTATGTGCACTATTCCGGCCGCCTCGCCGAAGAGCTGGCCGCGAGCGAGCCCAACGGCGCGATCTGGGCCCGCCAGTTCGACAACATCGCCAACCGCCGCGCCCACGCCGAGACGACCGGCCCGGAAATCTGGGACCAGACTGGCGGCAAGGTCGACGCCTTCGTCGCCGCCGTGGGGTCAGGCGGTACGATCGCCGGCGTGTCGGACGCGCTGAAAGCCCGCTCGAAGGATGTGAAAATCGCCCTGGCCGATCCCGGCGGCGCAGCCCTCTACGGCTATTACGCGCACGGCGAGCTGAAGGCGGAAGGGACCTCGATCACCGAAGGGATCGGGCAGAGCCGGATCACGGCGAACCTTGAAGGCGCAGTGATCGACGACGCCTTCCGCATCCCTGACGAGGAAGCCTTGCACATTCTCTACGATCTGGTGATGGAGGAAGGGATCTGCCTTGGCGGATCAGCCGGGATCAACGTGGCCGGCGCGGTGCGCATGGCGCGCAAAATGGGGCCGGGCCATACGATCGTGACGATCCTGTGCGACCACGGCTCGCGCTACCAGTCCAAGCTCTACAATCCGGCTTTCCTGCGCGAGAAGGGCCTGCCGACCCCGCCCTGGCTCGACTAGGTACTGTACCCATAAACGGGATTCCCAAATCAGCCGGGTCGTGATTCAAACTCTTTGAAGGGAGTTTGATCATGGCCCGATTTGATTTGAGTGATGCGGAGTGGTCGATCATCGCGCCGCTCTTGCCGAACAAGCCGCGCGGCGTGCCG
>Ga0208112_100206_pt1 | contig 82811 bp, 50 predicted proteins | sample HotLakConsoUCCLE_FD_184736 | JGI IMG/M metagenome (GOLD analysis project Ga0208112, IMG submission 184736) | Hypersaline microbial mat communities from Hot Lake, Washington, USA - Hot Lake Consortium UCC-LE (SPAdes) (version 2) ...
GTTGTCATGCTCAATCTATTCAAGACAGAAAAATACTTATGATTAAACTCGACAGTCGAGTATCCACCGACAGGTCAATGATTGGAGTCAATTCCACTCGACAGTCGAGGGGTGGCTCGTCTGACGAATTTACGTAAGATTGGGTTTGGACCTCAGAGTATTCAGTCGTCTGACGAGTTCCTTGTTGTCATGCTCAATCTATTCAAGACAGAAAAATACTTATGATTAAACTCGACAGTCGAGTATCCACCGACAGGTCAATGATTGGAGTCAATTCCACTCGACAGTCGAGGGGTGGCTCGTCTGACGACTTTACGTAAGATTGGGTTTGGACCTCAGAGTATTCAGTCGTCTGACGAGTTCCTTGTTGTCATGCTCAATCTATTCAAGACAGAAAAATACTTATGATTAAACTCGACAGTCGAGTACTCACCTGCAGGTCAATGATTGGAGTCAATTATACTCGACAGTCGAGGGCGTGGGATAACAAAAAAACCAATCCCAGAAATTTCTCATTCAAACGTAAATGAAAATGATGTGCCATTCTCATCTGAATGAACCTCAATTTCAGCATCCAGTTGTTCTGCAAAATTCTGGATGAGCATGGTTCCCAATCCTTCTCCCTGAATTTCACCAAATGCACCCGGCAGACCGGGACCATTATCAGTAACCCTGAGTTGAATCTCTTCATTTTTTTTCTTCAATACTATACTTAGAACCCCTTCATTACCATCGTCAAAGGCATATTTGAAAGCATTTACTACCAATTCATTAACCAATAATCCGCAAACTGCAGTTTTATCAACTGAAAATGAGACTTCATCCAGGTCAAAGTCTAACCGCACATCTTGATTCTCACTGGAATAGGTTTGATATATGGTTGTGACCAGATCCCTCAGATAGCTATCGAGTCGAACAGTCCGGTATTTTTGAGTTTGATATAGTTTTTCATGAATCAAGGTCATGCTGCTTATTCTGCTTTTGCTGTTCGATAAACTCTTCTCCACGGCAGGGTGATCAGCTACGCTGATTTGCAAATCAAGCAGGGCTACTATTTTTGCCAGGTTATTTTTGACCCTGTGGTGTATTTCCTGCATCAGCACCTCTTTCTCCTCCAAAGCAATGGACAGTTCATTTGTTTTGGATTTTACTTGTCTTCTAAGCACAAAATTCCATCCAAAAATTGATACTAAGAAAAGGATCCCGAACAATCCCAAATAGCTCAGGTATTTTCGGGGAAAGCCCGTGGTTTTAATATCGTCGGGGGTGCGTGGCATCACATGATAGATGACGGTACCGCTGGTTCGGAAAACGAATTTTCCCAGGATTCCAGTAACCTCAATTTCATCTCCGATACTCAACAATTCCAGGTTAAACTCATCTTTTAATCTGTGTGATTGTGATATATAAACTTCCTGGATATCCTCAATAGAATCACTAACGGAAATAGTCAGTCCTCTGTAGCCGGAACTTGCCTTTTTCTGAGAAACCACCGCACGCCCTTGCACCAGCATGCCGAGATAATTTTCCGGGTTTGCTGCAACCTCAGACAGTGATTTTGGTGTCGGAACACGGGGTTGTTCATCCACAACGTAGACTGTATCCGCAACGATCTCGGGTTTGTCGTAGTAGAGATCAATAGTTCCCTTTACAACCAAGCTGTCCCCCTCATTAATATCGGCATTCAACGTGCCGCTAAACACCTGAATACCCGCATTATCATCCTGTATATAAACGGAAAGGCGCTGATCATTAAAGATGAGGTTGTCCACTGAGGCGCGCCCGGATATCACTACGGTTTGATTCAAAAGATCTATTTTTCCATCTCCATCAAGATCTGCTAGTGCTTCTGAAACGGAATAGATTTTTTCAAAATCATCAATCTGCTGGGCAAACAGAGAACCACTAAGTATGAAAAGTAAAACTAAGAACGTTGCTAATGAACGTGATTTTTTCATAGCAGGTTCGCTTTTTGCAAAAAGGAGTTAGTCATTATAATTTGAGCTGAAATCGGAAGTATCTACTGGTATCTGTAATGATTTTATCTATTGGAAAGATAAATTTTATTCAACTCTTTCAGGATTATAATAACTTCATACTTAAACTCAGTTTTGTTAATCTCATTGCTGAACCGTTCAGGGCGTATTTGGCACTAAATCTAAAGATTACCGGGTACTTGATAAATGGAGAAATCGATCATACGTGTTGTCCGGGATAAGGATCTTTTCGGGATGGCCCGGAAACTGAAGATTTTTATTGATGATAAACATATTGCCGACCTGAAATATAATCAGGGGATCAACATAAAAGTGAGTCCCGGACAATACACAGTTCAGGTAAAAATGGACTGGTGCGCCTGCAAACCGGAACAAGTGGAGCTGGATGCCGGAGAAAGAGTGGAATTCAAAGTGGAAACCGGATTTGATGAATCCATTGTAATGATGTTCAGACAGCTATACAACGTGTTCTTTAATGCATCTGAAATTTTTACTTTAAAGAGACAATAGCTGATTCATTTCTACATTTAAATCAAACCATTATGGAGCACAAAAACTGGAAATGTCCGAAATGCCAAAACAAAGAGTTTGAAACGGATCTGCTTCAGGCTACAGGAGGTGGGATCACAAAGTTCTTCAATATACAGAACAAAAAATTTACTACAGTAACTTGTAACCGGTGCAAGTATACGGAATTGTATAAGGGAGAGACCTCCCGGCTGGAAAACATCCTGGATTTCTTCGGGAACTAGATTTTTCTCCCAGGCGATAAGAGTGCAAAATCTACTTCAGGAAAAACAGGAAGCGATTTAAATGTAGAGCATTGATAAACCTGGATGAATAGAGCAATTACAATTGAGACCTTAAAAGTTATCCTGAAACTAATTCACTTTCTGAATACAGAACTGAAGTAGTTTTGCTTTAAAACCCGGTGAAGGGGTTAAATCAGTCTGCCCAGCCAAACAACTGTTTGAGAGAACGAATGTTGATTGAATATTTTTCAGTTCCACGGGTGCCGAGCAGATAGGCCACCGGTTTCAGATCAGGAATATTTTCAAATACAATTTTCAGGAAAGCCAGAAAGGGGATGACCAAAAACATTCCTGAAAGGCCCCAGATCATTCCACCACCAATCAGTGCAAGAATAGTTACAAGCGGGTTAATTTGTACATATGAACCCGTTATATTCGGAGTGAGAATATAATTTTCAATGAATTGCACGATAAAAAACTGTCCGAGAACAGCCAAAGATAGGGATGGTGACTGCGTGAGAAAGACAAACAGAAATACGATACCATATCCGATAACAGTTCCCAGGTAAGGGATCAGATTAAAGAAAGCCGCAATGACCCCCATCAGAAGCGCATATTCGATCCCGATAATGTAAAATCCGATAGAGTTTAAAAGAATCAGGATCAAGCAGACTACGAAAAGTCCTTTAAGATAACGAGGCACTATATCAGAGGCCTGTTTTATGATGTTATCCGTTATTTCCTTGTATTCAGAAGATGACACTTGTGCGATAAAATCCCTGAATTTATTTCTGTAAAAAAGAAGGAGAAACGTGTAAACCGGCAGCAGCCCGATTCCAAGAATCGTATTGGTTGTGGATGAAAAGACACTCCCGATGATTTGTCCGGTATTTTGTATACCGTCGGTTAATGACTCAACCTGTTCATCCGATATGATTAGCCATCCACTTACAGCTTTTTCTGCTGTAGAAATATTCTGCTCAACATTTTCTTTAATGGAAGGTAGGTCGTCAGTGACTGTAGAAGTTAACTGTGCAGTGCCATAAATGCTCAGTGCTACGACAGCAATCAAACTAATAATCAAAATTAAATTCGCAATAATTCTCGGAATACCCACCTTTTCCAATTTCTTTGCAGATGGATAGAGGGCATATGCAAAGAGGATCGCAAAAAACAGGGGAACCAGCAGGGTTTTTGCGACAATCAGAATGAAAATTACTGTAATGGTCAAAAGGAGCTTAATCAGCACTTTGGCTGATAGCGGTAAGTCTTTTTTTGATTCCATACCGGATTGTTCACTTTTTCATATACTGATTCAAATACCAATACTCGATTCCAGGCCACTTTGAAGCGATTTCCACCAATAGTTGAACACGGATTTTTCACTGTCCCGTTCAAATGATACTTCGCCGGTCCTGGGATCATCTTCACTGTTATCTTTTTTTACCGCAAAATTGTTTGCAAAGAATGAACTGATTCGGGTTCGAAGATTTTTATCCAGTCCGTCATCGTCGAGCAAGGAAATATTCAGGTCGTCATAAATAATTGTTACTTCCCCGGCAGCTGATTGTTCTTCAAGATCCATGTCAAAATTCAAAGAGTGTACTTCACCGTTGTCAATTCTGATTAGCGCAAGCGGTTCAAGTACGGTATTAAGAATTCTGGGGTCCAGGGCATCCACGCTGCCTGTAATGGACTGTGACAGTCTTCCGTATGGTAACACAAAATTTGCATTGAGTTTTGATTCTCCCATCAGGTTGGTTTCGGCGTCAAGTTCCAGGTTGCCGTTTTTACGGATGTTTTCGTCAATATTCGTGATGTTTGTAAGAGTTGCGTTTAACTCCGCGAATTCCACCGATCCGCGTTCATCACTGTGCACTTCAAGCTCAGTATACCGGATGTTACCATTATGCAGCTTCACACTATCCAATCCTACTGAAAAATTCAGTTCGTCAAGCACCTGCTGCGGAAGCGGCTTCTGGCTTCGATTCTCTTCCTTGGGATATCTTTTATTTCTGAAAACTTTTACTTCCCAGTCATTTATGTCCACCAAACCCAGTTCATAAGAACTCGTTTCCATAAGGTTCTCCATATTGATGTCTCGCAGTTCTGCCGATGACACAGAAGCCTCTACCCGGTCTGTTTGGTGGCCTGTTCGTTCAAAAAATTCATCTTCATCCGGAATTGGATCAAGTTCAAAATTATCTATCACGGCCAGGTTGTTGGTCGTCGAAAACTCAAATTGTTCCGTATGTATCTCGTACATCTTATTTGAAGTTCTGTAATTTGAACTCCGGATTGTACCGTCTGCATCTTCAAATGGAAAGATCCTGTCCGTATTCAATGATGAACTGTCGAAAACCGTGTTATAAAATTTCAGGTCGGTATCGCTGAATGAAAATACCGGTTCAGAATCCTCATCGGATTTCAACTCGGCCTGTGCAGACTCAATTGTGATTTCGTTTATGGAAACATTATTAGCATAAGTGAGAAATTCGGAAGTCAGTTGCCGGGTAATTTGATCCGGCTCCACATCTTTTGATCCATTGTCAGCCATTATTAATGAAATAGCCGGGTCTGAAATAATAATTTCGTTTACGATAAACTCACGGTTTTCGGTAAGATTGTTCATATCAAGATCGGTAAAAGCAATGGCTCCAATCGTAAGCTCAAAATTCGTTTCACTTTCTTCTGACGCATTCAAGGTAACTCCCTCAAGCTGAACACTTTTACCAATCAGAGTCAGGTTTAAATCTGCAACATCAAAATTGTATTTGTTCTCAGTATTTTTGTTTACCTCTTCAATAAGCCTATCCCTGAGCTGTTCTTCCAGATAGAAGGAAAAATAAACTTGGACAACGGCATACGCTGTTATCAATAACAAAATTATAACCAGCAGTACTTTCTGATATTTTTTCATCTATTTTTTATCCAAGATTGAGAAGGTAAATACTTACTATATAACTTGTTATAGTTGATAGGAGTTCGATATAAACAAATGACAAGAGGAGTAAAAGCAGAATGTTTTGTATATTAAGATGTTGTTAATACTCAATATAAATAATCCATCCTTCCATAATTGCTACTTTTGAAATTGCTGAGATGATCTGTTCTATCGATGTTTTTTGTCAAGATTTTCTCCCCATTTGGAGCGCTCACCTGCTGGCAGGCGGTGCAAGTATACGGAAATGTATAAAGGAGATACGTTCCGGCTGGAAAACTTCCTGGATTTCTTTTGGAATTAAAACTCTTTCAAAATTATGGCTTTCGGGTTGATATTTAATAGTTCTACGTGTTAGCGCTTGTAACCGTTTTCACAAAGAGCTCGCAGCTTGATATTCTTATCTAATGCAGAAAACCTCGTCTTTCAAAAACTGATTCAGTGATCCGGTTACGGCACAATTTCACCTAACCTTTCCTGAATCTGCATCAATACGGTTTTGTGTGAAAACTGGTCGCAGTGTCCCGCCATTGGAGTAAAGATAACCTCCGCATCCGATTCAGGCTGATCTGTACTATTCAAAAATTCTGTGAAAGCACGGGTTGCCGGATTCAGATAAAACTGATCCATATCACCCATCCAGATATAGATTTTACCCTGCAGCTTAGGACCGAGTGTTGACCAGTTCTCCTCTGCATAAATTTTGAAATCGTATTTCTTCCAGTGCTCCGCAACTTCATGATCTATCTCACCTGTTACAGGGTGAAATAGTGGTTTTGGAAGTCCATCCTCGCCCCGCGGACTGTAAAGTGCTGTGTGAGCACTGAATTGTCCGCCTGAATTCAGAAAGGTATCAGAATCTCCAAGTGCGTTTTCATAAGCTATGAAATCGCGAAGTGAGATCATCGGCTCGCCAATTGTACTCCTCATAACCGGGCGTTCGTATCCGAATTCGTTGATGAAAGCATTCTCATCTTCATAGATGTTAATCAGCTGATAGTTTTCAAACTCGATGGCGTCGGGGCTGTAGGAAAAAGCACCATTGAAATGGTCAGGATAGTAAAGCTGTAGACCCAGCGATACCCATCCGCCCGTGGAGCAGCCATCCACAAAACGGGTTTCAGCTGTGTCGGTTCCCCTGAACTCTGATTCTATATGCGGAATCAGCTCGTAAATAAGCGCATGTCCATAAGGGCCGCTGTTCTCAGAATCCATCTGGTAAGAATCACCAAACGGCCCTTCACCGTCCAGAAAAACATTGATTACCCGCGGAGCCTCACTGCTTCGCCACCATTCAGTAAATTCATCACTGTTTACGAGGCTGTTGACCCGAGTATACCTTCCGCCATATCCTGAAACATTATACCGTATGGGGTACGATTCAGAAGGATCATAATTTTCGGGCAGTAAAACAGAAGCTTTCAGATGAACCGGCTTTTCCCACCACGCTGACAGCGTATCACTTTTGAAATCAACAAGATGGAGCAGGTCAAATTCGGCAAGCTCTCTTTTTGGTATAATTTGATCGATTGTAACATTGATTTCCCCGGCTTCGGAAACAGAGATTTGCTGCTTTTCTGAGTAAAGATTCCCTGGCGCGTTGATTCGGGATTCGCTTTTATCCTGGTCCCAGAGAATCTGAATGTTGTATTCTCCTTCCGGGATATTTTCGAAAGTCCAGTCTGCTGTTTTTGTCCAGTCATCATTCGGGGTAAGTGTAATATTTCCATCCGGACTAAATCCCGTCCTGTTAATGGCAAAGATTTGGCTCATTCTATCCGGATACGGCCAGACCTGCTCCATGGGTTCCACCTCCAGATTCCGGTTCATAAAAACATACAGTCTTCCATCACTTTCGAACGACTCTTTTACGTCATCTGATACGGAAAGATTGATGGATAATGAGCGGCCGTCGTTTTGGCTATTGGTTGTACATCCTGAGAAAAGAATTATTGTGAGGATGGCAGGTATTATTTTTTTCATGAAAAGTAGTATTTGGGATTGGCAGGAGAGTATTCTTTACTGAGATCAATCAATGTAATAAATAAATATTGAAAAGATATTGGCTTTAAAAAGCAGTTTAAAAAACATTATTTAATAAAGCATTTGTGTTCATTTTTCTGCTAACTATTTGGCAGAGGATTTTTCAAAACTCATATAGTTATCCTGATGCCTACGGTGATTGGGATAAGGATCCATACATAGTTGGTTTAATCCTACATTTGAGGTACTTCGCTGGATCACCATGACAAAATGCCGGCTTTTGCCAAGCACTCCCACAGAAACATACTTTCCATCACTATCAGAATTTATGTATATCTTATAAAAAGAGAAGTGTATGCATAATCGGTGATTGGAGAGAATATGCTAAAGAGAGAATATATTTACGATTTTGGTGTATCACAGGACGATCCAAAAAGTGAACTGTCAGCACTCAATCTTCAGGAAAATGATCGTGTTTTGTGTATCGCCAGCGCGGGCGAAGTTCCTTTAGAATTATTGGTGAACAGTCATGAGTCGGTCATCATTGATGCCGCAGATATTGCAGTCTCCCAGCTTTATCTTTCCAGACTTAAACTACAAGCCGCAATTCAGCTAAATACTCTTTCGGCAGCACGTTTTCTGGGCTATATGCCTGCTGAAAAATCTGAAAGAGAATCATGGTTTCAACAAATAGAAAAGCACCTCCCTGATGCAGATATAGTATTCTGGAATAAGAACAAGTCCATTTTTAAACTCGGTCCGGTGAATCTTGGAAAATATGAGACATATATCAGGAAATTTTCACCGTTGGGCAGACTGCTTCTTGGCGGCAGTATAAAGCTTTCGGGACTCTTTGATACGGGCAGTATTGAGGAACAAAAAAGATATTTTGATGAAGTCCTAAGAGCAGGCCTGCTGAAAAATCTGTTTAATATCATGTTTCATCCGAAAATTTATAAACAACGGGGGATTTCTGAACAGGGTTTGATACATTGGAAAAATCAGCATTTGGGACAAAAGTTTTACGAGCAATTCCGAAGTTTTTGTACAGATACGCCCGTGAAGGAAAACTGGATGCTGCAGTTTGTTCTTTTCAACCGAGTGTTGTTTGAAGAATCTCTTCCTGCCTATTTACAGCAACCGGGCAGCCTTCGTCTTCGCCAAGAAAAAGACAGGCTTCGATTTATCGAGAAGTCCATTACAGAGTTGATGGTAGAATCAGAACCCGGCTTCTACAATAAATATGCTCTTTCGAATGTCAGTGACTGGCTGACGGCAAAAGATTTTACGGAACTGATGGAACTCATAGCTGAAAAATCAGGTCCGGAATCACGGGGCTTGATCCGGTATATTCATTCGGCGCATGTTACGAATCCGGCCCTCCCTGGAATTCTTGGGTTTGATATAACTTCCGGTGAAGAACTGTTACAGGAAGACCGTTTTCCATTTTACAGGCTTATTCCATTCAGTTTCAATCATCACGAAACGAAATAGGCTCATGAAATCAAAAGCGAGAGAATCCACGCGTTACCGGGTGGAAGGACTACCTGAAAGCTGGAATGAAAAGTTTCTTGAAATCGGGCGCCTCAAACCGATTAAAGCCGGGAATTTGAGTATTCATTTTGATCGTTCACCTGATATATTTGCCATCCCGAAAATTACCTCCTGCAAAAATGTGCCCTTGGGTTTTTTCGATGGGGATCACCTTATTGGATTTGCCATTGCATCATATCAGAAACGGTATATTCGTGGCGATCTGAAAGATGTAATCTACCTTGGGAACCTGCATGTAACGGAAAAAGGAACGAGCCGTATTTTTCTGGAAAAAATGTCGGAGAGAGTCAGGCAAAAAGTACAAAACCGACCGGAAGTAAAATATCTGTACGCCTATGTTATGCAGAGTAATCAACCGGCTCGGAAACTTGCAGGCCTGGGTCATCTTGACTCCAAAGTGGCCGGATCCATTTCAATGTCAACTATCTTTACACTCAAACCGGTTTCTGAAAACAGATTATACTTTGTTCGGAAAGCCGGATTTTCTGATATCGATCGGATAGTTGAATTACTCTCTGAGGAATTCCGGAATCAAATTCTGGCACCGGAGATGAACAGGGAGGTGTTTATCCGCAATCTTGAAAACAGGCCGGATGTGAAGATTGGGAATTACTACCTCGCTGTCCGTGGAGATGAGATCGTTGGAGCCTGTCTTGCATGGGATATGACCTCAATCAAAAAGAATAGAATTCAATATCATGGATTCAAAATGAATTTTATACGGCAGACATATAATTTTGCAGCCCGTTTGGCCGGAAGCAAACCGCTGCCCAAACAGGATAAGGCTATGAAGGACGTAACTATTGCGGAATATGCTGTCCGGGATCGAAACCCTGTAATTATGGAAGCCCTGTTGCGATTCATTTATCGTGAATATCGCCGCAAGGGTTATCATTCACTTATTTTCGGATGCGCTACATCTGACCCAATCATTCATGCTGTAAAGCCATTTATTTCAAGGGAGGTACGGTCGAATGTGATCATTGCACCGTTACAGAGAGATTCAGAACGAGATTTTGAAAATTTTTCCGGGATCTACGCGGATGCCATTCAGATTTAAAAATTTGAAAAATCAATTAATCCAAAGCGGCAATTTTATCGTTCAGTTTTAGCTTCATTTTCACTATCAAATCGTTAGATTTAGCTTCATTCGAAATGTTGTAAATCATACTGTTCAGGTCATACAATGAACCGGCCAACTATTGAAGACGCAAAAAGCGCTTTAAAAAAATACTGGGGATACGACTCGTTCCGAACCCGACAGGAAGAAGCGATTCAGTCTGTTCTGGATGGAAAAGATACGTTGGTGCTTTTCCCGACAGGAGGGGGAAAGTCGCTTTGTTACCAAGTGCCTGCGGTGATAATGGACGGTCTTACAATTGTCATCTCACCGTTGGTTGCGCTGATGCAGGATCAGGTGGAGCAGCTTCAGAAAGCGGGGATTCGGTCAACGTTCATCAACAGTACACTTCCGGGATATGAAGTGGAGCAGCGCCTGGTTAATGCACGCAATGGGATGTATAAACTTCTCTACATCGCGCCTGAGCGTCTTTCAACGGAACGGTGGCAGGTTGAGCTGCACAACCTGAATATTGACTTGATTGCGGTGGATGAGGCACACTGCATTTCGGAATGGGGTCATGATTTCCGCCCGAGTTACAGAAAAATCCGGGAAGAACTTTCGGTACTGAATGAAGATGTTAGATGGATTGCTCTTACGGCAACGGCCACTCCCGAGGTAAAGAAGGATATTCTGGAGTCACTTGGTTTCGATCAGCCTGAAGTCATCTCCGGCGGATTCAGCCGGCCCAATCTGCACTGGTGGGTCAACGACACGGTTCACAAAAAAAATCTGCTGATGAAGGCCGTAAAGAGAGGAGTGAGAATGGGCAGCGGCATTGTCTATTCCAACACCCGTCGTGATTGTGAGGAGTGGTCCCGGCAGTTCAGCCATAAAGGTATTGAAGCGAAAGCATATCACGCCGGATTAAAAAGCGAGCGACGCGAAGCCGTTCAAAATGATTGGATTGCCGGGAAGTTTCCCGTGGTAGTGGCCACTAATGCTTTTGGAATGGGAATTGATAAGCCCGACTGCAGGTTTGTGATTCACTACTCCATGCCGTTTACGCTGGAGGCTTACTACCAGGAAGCGGGCCGGGCCGGAAGAGACGGGGAGATCAGTTATCCGCTTTTAATTTACAAGAACAGCGATGTTGATATTCTGAAATCGCGAATTCTTCGTTCTTATCCGGAGTATGAGGATCTCAACAAGGTCTACGTGGCGCTTTGTGATGAACTGAACCTGGCGATCGGGAGTGAGCAGGAACAGCATGAAACCGTAGATTTTGGAAATGTGGCAAAACGGGCTGGAATGAAAAAGAAGGAGATTCGGATTGGCGTCGAGGTTCTTCAGCGGCTTGAAATTCTGGAGATGATTGAGCTTCACAAACCGAAAACGGGGATCCATTTTCTGGTGAGCCGGGCCTACATCCGGGAAAAAGTAGATGAACTCGATTCCAAAAAGGGTGAATTCCTGGACCAGCTGTTTAGGATTTTCGGGCCCCCTTCATTTTCTGACTTCCATTTTATTGATGAAGACTACCTGTTGGAAAAACTGCAGGTGACTTCCAATCAGTTTCGTAAAGCGCTGAACGTTTTTGCCGAGCACGATCAGCTTTTGAAAGTAAAACACATCGGTGAGACACCTCTCATCAAGCTTATCCACCCCAGGATGCCCAAACTCCACATCGATCAGAAAAAAGCGTATCACTACCGTGATGTCCTTTTGAAAAAGCTTGAATACATGGAAGGGTATGCCACGACCAAAGGATGTAGGGAGGTCTATTTACGAACCTATTTTGGAGAGACCGATGCAAAGCCTTGCGGGAATTGTGATAACTGCAGGTCTGCAGGATCGGAAGAACATCACCCGGTAACTGATGAAGAGATCAACCAGGTTCGGGAGATATTGATGTCAGGAGCAAAAGATATTGAAACTATTCAGCATAAAACTCATTTGAGGCGTGATAAATTGAAGCGGGTTATCGAATATATGGAGAGGGAAGAGGTCATTCGGAGAGTTGAAGAAAGGTCGGAAACCTACGAACTACTCTGATATTGTCTAAAATTAATTCGGTTCAACTGTTTATTGGCCAATATTTTGGAGGTAATAGGAAGTTTTAATCCTGTTTTATTTTATTGTTTGGTCTCAAAATACTTACATTAGGTCGGTTTAAAATAATTCAAAATTCAATGTTTTTAGGGTACATGCTAACCAACTACATGTAAAACTTGATTTAAGCTCAATTCCCACCAAACCATTTTGGTATGCTCTGTTATTTGGGGCAGAGGTGTAAACATTTCAACCGACCTAAACATAAACATCTAAAACGTATATCATCTGCATGAAAGAGTTTTTTGAGAATTTCTTTGACAAGTATGGACTGTCGTTTATCATGGTTGCAAGTTATTTTGGCTCCGGTTCAATATTCATAGCCAGTCAGGCCGGGGTCGAATATGGTTATGTGCTCATATGGGCCGTAATAGGCGCTGTTCTTTTAGGGTTTATGGCTCAGGATATGAGTGCTCGTCTTGGAATTTTCGGCGATACGCTGATGACCTTTATTCGAAAGAAGCTTGGCAAAAACGGGGCGCTGATCATTGCTCTTTTTCTATCGATTGGCTGTATTGCCTGGACGCTTGCGTTAACGGCAGCTGTAGGCAAGAGTGTTGAGATATTATCAGCGGGAGCATTACCCTGGCAGCCGCTTGCAGTGGTAACCGGTGTACTTGCTATTATAGTGGGTGTTTTGAATTACGACTATGTTGAGAAAGTGATGACCGGAATGATGTTTCTGCTTCTTTTTCTCTACATCATAGTTGCGGGTGCCAGCGGGCCGGACATGGTAGCAGTGGCAAAAGGTGTGATACCATCTATTCCTGATGTGGGTGCAATGCTGCTTGGAGTGGCAATATTGGGGACTACAGCTTTATGGCCCAATTTCTTTCTTGAATCAATTTTGGTTAAAAGAAAAGGATGGAACAGTCTAAAACACGTAAAGATGATGCGTACCGACCTGGCTATGGGTTACACCGTTGGTGGATTGATAACACTGGCAATTATTATTGTAGCGGCTGCAGTTTTGCGTCCTGCAGGCTACACAGAACTTACTTCATTTATAGCCCCGGGTGAAGCACTTGAAATCGTGCTCGGCCAGTGGGCAATGATTGTATTCCTTATCGGTGTGGTTTGCGCAGCGTTCAATAGCATTGTACCTATTATGTGGACGGTTCCTTTCATGATTCTGGAAGCCCTGGATATTGATCATAAAGACGGTAGCAGCAAAGCGTTTAAACTTATTTTTGCCGGGGGTATTTTAATTGGGATGTTCTCCCCGCTGGTAGCACAAATTACCGGTTTGAGTGTGGTCGAGATGGTCACTCTTTTCCCGGCGTATAACGGAGTATTTGGCCTTCCAATTACGGCTGCACTTCTGTTCTGGGCCGTGAATGACAAGAAGCTGATGGGAACTGAAACCAACGATTGGAAACTGAATGCTGCAAACAGTGTTTTGGTGATCTTCTCTATCTATATTGCGATTAATTCCGGGAAAGGTGTTTTACAGGCCATTTTCGGCGGAATGCTCGCATAAAACAAATTGAATGTCCTTTTTAAACACACTTCTATTTTTAAATAATCTCTTGATGAGCCCCGAAATGGCGATCCTGATGTTTGTGATCGCCCTTGTCGGGGGTTTTTGTATTACCACGATTGGTCCCGGCGGGATCTTTGTCACCATTGCCCTTTTTGCACTTCTTCCGCTGGATCCCAGTACTGTAGCCGGTACGGCGAGCGCAACATTTATTGCAACCGGAATTGTGGGGAGTCTGGGTTATCTTCGATCCGGACACCTTGGAACCAAAGAAGCGATGAAAGGAGCCTTTGTTCTCAGTATCGCATCTGTGATCGGTGCGTTTGCCGGTTCACAGATCAACACGCTGCTGGATGCGGCAACCTTTGCCGTTTTGTTAGGTTTGTTCGTTTTCCTTACGGGATTGCTGATACTTTATCGCCAGAAAAATCATTTGGCACCTGAGAAGAAGCTGCAGATGGATACTATGAAGGGAATGCTTTACCTGGGTGGGGTTGGTATTGCAGTCGGTTTGCCGGGCGGATTACTTGGTGTTGGAGGGCCTGTTCTGGCCGTTCCGATATTGGTAGTGCTTGGGGTTCCGATGCTTCTATCCGTAGCACTTGCTCAGGTACAATCCATTTTCATCTCAGGTATGGCTACCGCAGGTTATATGATCCACGATGCGGTTGACTGGTGGCTGGCTCTCTTTTTAGTTGTGCCGCTATTGATTGGAACGGTGGGAGGCTGGATGGCGGCTCAGAAAATCAGGGCAGCGCGGTTGCAGATTTTCCTGGCCATTGTGCTCGTTATTTTAGGAGTTTACCTGATGGCCGGCGGGGCGACACCGGGTGCGGCGTAAGTAGATTAGAATACCCATCAGACCGCTTGAAACGGTCTGACGGATGTTAGTTAATTAAATTAAATACAATACTCGTGGCACGACTCAAAGTCGTGCCACGAGTGTTTTAACTCCCCCTTAATCACAAGATACATTCGGGTTGTACGGTTCGAAGGTTCCGCTTGGATTATCCTTATAGATCCATACATGCAGGCTGTAGTGATCTACAGGAACCGGAGTGCCACCGATATCAAAGGGTTGATCACCAAAGTGCGGGTGTGGCTGTCCAACATCTATGACGATGTATTCCACAGCTATCAGTTTTGGATTCCCGTTTTTATCCCGTTCGTAAATCAAAGCTTCAGGATTTAACGGATCAAAAACCGGATCGACCAGACCTTCATTCAGCCAGTGATATCCCATTCCGCCTTTATCGGGATTTGAAACGCAGTGAGTATCCTCAACATAACCGTTTTGAATAGCCTGCGTTGTTGAGTGATAGCGTGCTGTCTTCTTTTTTACTTCCATCAAAAGTTCTGAAGTAATGTCGTGATTCTTTTTATCTAATTGAGATTCACTTTTTTGCAAAATCGCTCTATGTTTACTGTCGATATAGTGATCTGTTAATGTAGTGTCAGTGCAGGAAACGCCCCAAATGGCAAAGCTCATCAAGAAAATTAAAAGATAGGTGTATTTACTAAACATAATTCCCTCCATCGTGGTTATTAAAATGTATTGAACTTCTGTTCAACTCTTCAGCGAGTTAATATGATTGAGAGAGGGGAGCAAGACCATACAAAAAAGGAAGATAAACATGTAAAAATCTCTAAAGGAATATCTTTAACCTTTTGAGGGATGGAGCTTGGATTGCTATTGGTTTCGTTTCTCGGAATGGGTTTTTAAATGACTAGCTACATCATCTTTTGAAATCTCTTTGGTAATAAATCTTAAAACGATATCGGCAAGTTCTTCATCATAGGTCTCTTCAATGACATAGCCATTTAAATAGAGAAAGGTGAGGGCAGATGCCAGTGCAGTGCGCTTATTGCCATCCACAAATGGATGACGCATGGTCAAACAGGAAATATAGGTTGCTGCCATTGAAAACAGATCCAAAAGATACTCACCTCCAAAACTAGCTTTTGGAGCATCGACACATGCTTCTACACCTTCACTATCGCGTAAACCTGTTGCTCCACCGGCAATTTTGATTTCCTGAAGGTGAAAAGACAGGATGTTATCTAAGGTGAGAAAAATCGGTTCTGACATTACTGTCCAAGCTTATCAAGTGATTTTCGGTGTTTATTGCTGATTTTCTGATACGCACTATCAGCATCTATTTTTTTAATTAAAAGTCCATCTTCATGGGGTACAATTTCGATTTGATCATCCTCTTCAACTTTCAGAAGCTTGAGTAGTGCCTTTTCGAGTAGAATTCCACGACTGTTACCGATTTTTTGAAGTTTTTTGATCATTAGTCCAGAGATTTAGTTCTTACTATGTTATTACATTTATAATACGAAATGGATGAACAAAAAGTGTATTGAAAAGTTTTGATGGTGAGAACTGAGAGTTAACAGTCATAGTCTGAAGATAGCATTGATCGACCGATTCCTGAGGTGGTCAATCAACAACCGTAAACCCAATGCCGTAAAACGTACCCCGTATATCACACCACTTACGAGTACCCAATCCACACAGCCACAACAAGGGCTACAGCGGCGAGTATCAACAATTTTATAATCAGAGGGCCTATAAATTTAAACCACCGATCATATGAAATTCCGGCCAGGCCCAAAATCCCCATCAATACAGGATTTGTGGGCACAATCATATTCATCAAGCCATCTCCAAACTGAAAAGCGAGAACTGAAATTTGTCGGGAGACTCCGACCAAGTCGCCGATCGGTGCCATAAGTGGCATGGTCACAAACGCCTGACCGCTTCCGGATGGAATGAAAAAGTTAAGTATACTTTGAATGACCAACATCCCGATGGCAGAGAATTCAGCTCCCATTGACGCCAGCGGAGTTGCAAGTGCATTCACTACCGTATGGAGAACTTCTCCGTCTTCGAGCAACAGGGCAATGGATCGGGCAAAGCCGATTAGTAGAGCGGTAGCGGTAAGTTCGGATGCTCCTTTTCCGAAAATTTTAGCGGTCTCATTCATGTTCAGTTTAGAGATGAGCCCGACAACCACCGCAAGGGCAAAAAACATGGCACCGAGCTCCACAAGGTACCAGCTGTATTGATAGATACCGAACACAAGCAATACCAATGCAGCCATGGTTGAAAGCAGGATCCCCTTGTGTCTTGTTGTCATTTTAGGGTAATATGTTTGCCCTTTTGAGGCCGGAGTTGGAATCGAATCCTTCATCAGGCTTTTGGATGGGTCCGCCTGAATTTTGCGTGCGTAACTCCAGACATGATGAAACCCGACGGCCAAAAATGGGATGACCAGAATTGCCCTGTACTCAATACCGGAAGCCGGCTGAAGTTCAGCCACTTCCTGGGCAACAAGCAGTGTGAACGGATTCATAAGTGCAATTCCGTACCCGATTCCGTAACCGATGACCATGGTTCCGATAGCGGTAATGGCGTCCAGGCGAAGAGCAGCACAGACCGAGATCAGGATTACGGCAAACGGAATATATTCCTCTGCCATACCGAGAGTGGCTGATGCAGCAGTAAACGCGAACATGGCAAAGAAAAGAAGCAAAAACGGCCTTTCCCCATATCGGTTGATCATCTTTCCAAGCAGAGCATCAATAGCTCCGGTCTCCCGGACGACTGCTAGAGCTCCGCCGATGATCAGGACAAAAAAGATGATTCCCTGTGCATCAGCGAGTGCGCGCGGCACTACGGTAAAGAGTGACAGAGGTGATAGCATCTCTTTCTCGTCAAATTCCGTAAAAGTGTCCGGAACCACAACTTCCCGACCCTGTTCTGTCATTTCTGTCTGGAACTCTCCGGAAGGGATAATCCAGGTGAGGGCAAGTGCGAAAATCATCAAGAAAAAGAGGAGGACAAGCGTATGCGGGACTTTAAATTTCATAAGCGTGTGCACGTGGTTGATCAAATTTCGAAACAGTATACGAAAAGTAGATTTGAGATGTGAAAGGACGGTGGGTGAACTGTGATTCACCGATGAACGAACAACGAAATTTGATTTTGTTTAATCGTGCTTGTTCAATTCTTATTACAAATTGTACACACCCCTGATCACTACGTTGGACACTGCGTGATCTGTTCTACCTCAAGAGGAATGTTTAGATAATCCGTAGGGATGAACCGATAATAGCCCCATGCGTCAGCATGGGGTAGATAAGCGCAACTATATGTACGCCGAATAGAGAGACTGGATTGGAGAACAAAGTATTTTAGAGGCGAAAACTCACAGGTGTGTATTTTAAATCCAATTCAACACCAAGTAGAAATTATTACTCAGTGTTCCATTTTGAAATCTCAATACACCTTACATCAAGTCGAGATCATTTGTATCTTCATGCGAAAATTAAAACGGTTAAAAGAAAATAAAGAAAATGAAGTATATCGGAGCACATGTAAGTGCAGCAGGCGGAGTTGAAAACGTACCGGAACGGGCGCATCAAATTGGGGCAACCGGCTTTGCACTTTTCACCAAAAACCAGCGTCAGTGGACGGCTAAACCTCTCACGGAAGAAAACATCGAAGGGTTTAAAAATAAGTGTGAAAAGTTCGGATACAATATGGATATGGTTATGCCACACGACAGCTACCTGATTAACCTTGGGCATCCTGAAAAAGAGAAACTTCAGAAATCCCGCGATGCTTTTTTTATTGAACTTCAGCGTTGTGAGCAGCTGGGAATTAAGCTTTTGAATTTTCATCCCGGCAGCCATTTGAACAAGATCACGGAAAAAGAGTGCTTATCACGCATAGCCGAATCGATTAATATTGCTCTGGATCAGACCGAATTTACCAAAGCCATCATTGAAAACACGGCGGGACAAGGAACCAATATGGGGTTCCGTTTTGAGCATCTGGCAGAGATTATGGACCGGGTGAAAGATCAGGATCGAGTAGGAGTTTGCATTGATACGGCTCATGCTTTTGCCGGTGGATATGACATCTCAACTGAAGAGGGGTTTTATGATACATTTGAACAGTTTGAGAAGTATATCGGATTTGAAAAGCTTCTGGGAATGCATTTGAATGACTCCAAGAAGGAAATGGGTACCCGTGTGGATCGGCACGACAGCCTGGGTGATGGTTTCATCGGGTGGACTCCGTTTGAGCTGATTATGAAAGATGCTCGATTTGATGGAATCCCGATGATTCTGGAAACCCCGAATACCGAACGCTGGGCAGAAGAAATCGCCAGGTTGAAAGAATTGGCCGGGGAAGGGTAGGTTCATTTCCCCTTTGTGAGATTTTTCTATGCCACGGAAACACGGGATTTTCTAAAAATTCTGTGTTTTCCGTGCTTCCCTGGCTCTTTAAATTTGGGAAGATTTATGCTAGCGCCAATCCAATTCTTCCCCGCTCGATGTCGATATTGGTAATCTCCACATTGATGATATCACCGACGGAAACCACGTCGTGTGGATCTTCAATGCGCTCACGTCCCTTACTCATGTTGGAGATGTGAAGCAGGCCGTCCTGTTTTACACCAATATCCACAAATGCACCAAAATCGACCACGTTGCGGACAGTTCCTTCAAGCTTCATACCGGTAGAGAGATCTTCCATCTTCATCACATCCTGACGAAGCAGCGGTTTAGGCAGAGATTCCCGTGGATCACGTCCCGGCTTTTGCAGGTTTTTGATGATCAGTTCCAGAGTAGGAACACCAATTCCAACCTTTTGGGCTACTTCTTCTTTGTTGATATTCGAAAATGCGGATTCAATCTTCTTCTGCTCAGTAGAGAGTTTTTCAATTTTGATTCCAAAAAGATTGCACAGCTTTTCGGTAGCTTCATAGCTTTCCGGGTGGATGGCGGTGTTGTCGAGCGGATGTTCACCGTCGGGGATTCTCATAAATCCGGCCGCCTGCTGGAACCGGAAATCGCCCACACCGGAGATCTGCTTGATTTGCTCGCGGTTCAGGAATTTTCCTTTCTTTTCACGGAATTCAACAATTTTCTTGGCAACATTTCGGCTTAGCCCGGAGATGTGCGACAGCAGAGGTGCACTGGCTGTATTCAGATTCACGCCAACTTCGTTCACACAGCTCTCTACAACGTCATCCAGTTTTTTGGCCAGCTCGGTCTGATTCACATCGTGTTGGTAAAGCCCAACACCAATCGATTTCGGATCAATTTTTACCAATTCTGCAAGGGGATCCTGTGCACGCCGGGCAATGGAGATATTTCCACGCTGCGGTGCGTCCAGGTCGGGAAATTCCTCCCGTGCAACCGTCGATGCTGAGTAAACGGATGCTCCAGCCTCACTGATGATCAGATAGTTCAGATTGTCATCTTTGTTAGACTCTTTTCGTGTTTGAATCACATCAGCGATAAACTGCTCGGTTTCGCGGCTGGCCGTTCCGTTACCGATGGCTATCAGGGTTACACCATATTTGTCGATAAGCTGATTGACCACTTTGGCTCCCTGCTCCACTTTGTTCTGTGGAGGTGTGGGGTAGATGGTCGTACCTTCCTGATATTTACCGAGCTCATCAATTACGGCGATTTTACAACCTGTTCGGAAAGCCGGATCCACGCCCATCACTACCTGATCTTTCAATGGTGGCTGAAGCAGCAGGTTTTTCAGATTGGTGGCAAATGTCTGGATTGCATGCTCATCCGCCTGTTCTGTAAGTTCATTTCGCAGTTCGCGTTCCAGTGACGGCATCAGTAGCCGTTTGTAGGCATCTTCAACTGCATCCTGCAGGTAGGGAGTGAAGATGGAGAGATCGTTTCTAATAACTACATCATCAATATTTTCGAGTGTTCGGCTTTCATTCAGTTCCAAATTCACAAAAAGAACGTTCTCCCGCTCACCGCGATTTAGCGCAAGAATCTGGTGCGGTTTCAGATATTGAACGCGGCTTTGATAATCGTAATAGTCTTCGAAATTGGTACGCCCCTCAACAACCGGATTTTTTTCTGATTTAATGATTCCGTGCTTCCGGATAATTGCTCGCAATTCATCCCGCACCTCAACCGATTCGTTAATCCATTCGGCCACAATATCGAGAGAAGTTTTGAGCACGGTTTCCGCATCGGGCAGTTCATGTTCTTCACTGATATATTCTTTGGCGAACTCCAGGGGATCACCCTTGGTCAACTCCTGATTCCAAATGAGCTGAGCAAGCGGTTCAAGACCTTTCTCCTTCGCCATATCTCCGCGTGTTTTTCTCTTCTTCTTGTATGGGAGATAAAGATCCTCGAGTGTTTTCAGATCCTTGCAAGCCTTGATCTTCTCTTCGAGTTCATCCGTCAGTTTGTCCTGTTCATCAATCGCTTTCAGTACGGTTTTCTTCCGATCCTCAAGTGTACGGTGGAATTCAATCGCATCACGGACAATTCGCAGCTGTTCCTCATCGAGTCCGCCGGTTGCCTCCTGACGGTAACGGGCAAGAAATGGAATGGTGGCTCCCTCATCTATAAATTCGGCTACGGTCTTAACCTGCTTTGCCGAAAAATTGTGTGTGACTGCGATGTGACTAAAAATCTGAGAATCGGTCATGCTTTTTTACTGCTGAAAAGTTGTAATGAAATTTAAAATTGAAAGTACGGGGATGGGAGGGAAGAATGCAATGAAAATGGAGTCCGGACTTAAGGTTCAGAAAAAATTTCAAATGAAATGAAAGTATTTGCTGAGCTCTTGCGCATATAATACAAAACGAATAAAACGTATCTGCAAGATTTGGCTAGCTATCTAAAATTGGGACTCATTACTTGTCTGATTCTGACATTGTCTGCAGTTCGGAGTCTGCATGCTCAGGGAAGTTCTTTTCTTGATGAGACAAACCTGACCACAATGGATACAGGAGGGAATATTGGTGTAACTGCCAGTGGCTATTCGGTTGATGGTATAGAAAATCGACGAGCACCGGGGATGATTCAAACCAATGCTAATATGAACTTTACTTTGTTTGGATTCAGCTCAGGACTCAATATGAACTACTCTACTGATGATTCAGAGTTAAGGCAAAACATGAATGCAATGAGCTTTAACGCCATGTGGCGGTGGGTTAATATTCAGGCAGGTGATATCAATACACAATTTTCGCAGTATGGACTGGGTGGAGCAACAATTCGAGGTGGATATTTACGGCTTGAACCCGGGAATTATCTGCTTGAATTGACGGGCGGGCGGTCAAAACGAGCGGTACGCCCAAGCCTGGAATCAGGTTTCCGGCGACCGGCATTTGAGCAATGGGCAGGTGCGGCAAAAATAGGATATGGAAATACATCCCGTAATTATTTTCACCTGAGTACATTTTATGCACGGGATGAAAAAACATCCATACAGGGAACTAATCTGGAAGTTGACCCGAGAGAAAACCTGACGGTTACTCCGGATTTTCAGGTTCACTTTTTTGACGGACGATTTACGATTGGCAGTGAAGTAACAGCTTCTGTGTTTACACAGGATTTGAACAGCGATGTTGTTTCAGTGAGTGAGGCAGGGGTACCCTCATTTTTCACATCTATCTTTACTCCAAGAGCAAGCACGAAAGTTAACTATGCCGGAATTGCCGATGCGAGTCTGAATCTGGATATGTTTAACCTGGGGTTTGGGTATGAACGCATACAGCCGGGATTTGAATCACTGGGACGTGGAACCGTTCGGGACGATCAGGAGAGGATTACATTGGACCCGGCACTCCGGCTAATGAATAATCGATTGAACATCAGTTCCAATATCTCACTGGGCAGAGATAATCTTCTGGGTAACCGGGTACAGACTCAGCAAAACACAGACATCAGCAATAATGTGCAGATTGTTTTAACAGAAGCATTCTCACTGAATGCGTCCTATGGTTTGATGCTGAACAGTATTAAAGCTGAAGAGGTGGACGGGGAAGCAATTGGAAATAATCAAACTCAGACCTCACACAATGTGATGGTTCAGCCATCACTGTCGCTTCGGGGAGAAGATTATACCCATAATATTTCTGTATCCGGCGGATATATGTTGATTGAAAGTAAATTAGATGATTCGGGTGTGGCCGGAATGGATTATTCATCTGCTTCCATCACCTCTATGCTGAACTACTCTATTACCATGCCAAACGGGTTAACACTCAACTCATCAGTCAATTATATGACCAACAGCTCGGAGGATGTAGACATTGAAAATATCGGTTTAAATCTGGGTACGAATTATGCTCTCTTTAACCGAAAATTAAACTTAACCGCAAATGCGGGAATGAATATGAATTCCAATGATAGAGAAGATTTCAGCGGAGATACAATTTCAACAAAATTACAGCAAATCACCGGTAGCCTGAACTCCTCCTACAATCTCACTGATAAAGATTCATTTGATCTAACTCTCAGAACCCGGAGCAACAGTGTAGTGGATGGGAATGGACAAGAATTTACGGAACTGGAAGGAAGCTTCAGATATCAGCGCAGATTTTAAAAGGATGTCAAGAATTTGAAATGAAAGATTTAAACAGACTCTACAGATGAAAAGATTCGCTACAATTAAGTTTTTTCTGCTTTTGTTTGGGTTGATGCTGTTGGGTCAACAATACACAGTGGCGCAGAGCTCTACACAGATTAATATTGTTGGGATTCCGCCGGTGCTCAGTAACCCGCAGGCAAACGCTATCGAACAGAATTTTAAAAATGGCCAGTATCAGGTTCTGTTTAACTACTCAAGTTTCAGTAATCAGCCGGTTGATTTTGTATTTGAATTCAAACTGACTCGTAATAATCGAACAATCCTGGAGTTGGAGTCTCTGCCGAAAGCTTTTACTCCCGGAAGCCATGTTTTCACTTCCTTTTTTGAGGAGATTGATTTTCGAGAAACGCCAAAAGAGGTGCTTGAAATTATCGGTTCAGATCTGAGTAATCAGATCGTACAATCGGGAACGGTGCCGGAAGGAAATTACTCTGTAGAGATCACCGCACGGCCGTTAACAGATCAGTCGGGTATTAATACCATGCCGGGCACATCTGTTTTTTCAGTTCGATATCCTCCACCGCCAATTCTAGTATCGGTACCGGATAAGGCTAACTTGTTAGTAGATACTCCAACTTTTTCCTGGACACCTGTGGTCAGTTCAAATGGGGCTGTTTTTGAGTACGATTTCTTACTTGTTGAGGTGTTTGAAGGTCAGACACCGCTGCAGGCACTGAACAGTAATCGGGAGCATGCTTCAGAGACATTAGTAGGACAGACAACACTACCTTACACACTGCAATATCTGCCGCTTGAGGAAGGAGCCACATATGCGTGGCAAGTGACGGCTAAAGATGTAAATGATCAAATCCCGCTTCAAAAAAAAGGAGAAAGTGAGATTTATACGTTTACCTACAAAGACAAGAAGGCAAGAGATGAAGTGATTGCCTCACTTGATGAATTGAAAGAGATCGAATTGGTTCCCGGATTTGCAACCGTCAATAATATCGATCTGGGTGATGTTGAGGAGACCCCAACATCATACATTATTAGCGGAATGGCCGAATTGAATATGGATTTTTCAATGATAGGTCCAATATCTCTGGAAGCAGAATTAGACAGAGTTGAAATTCAGAAATCATCATCACTTCAAACACCAATTCTGATGGGTGGAGACATTGTTGCAGAGGCTAAAGGGCTGGAAGATCTGACAGGTCCACTATCTGAAAATGTGCAAATACCGGCTGTAAGGTGGAATCTTGCACGTGGTATGACGGCCGATTTAAATATTCAGACACCGGCGAATTCTCAAATGCAGGCAAGCGGGGATATGAGCCTGACTCCAATGGGATTAAGTGGTCAGGCTTCCATATCCGGTTCACCTTTGGTGGAGTTTGGTGATGGACCGCTATCGGTTGAATTAACATCTCTAACAGTCAGTTATCCGGATGCGCAGATAAGGGCTCAAACTGAAGCCAGTTTTTTAGGAGAAGAACTGTGTGAAACCCCGGATTTTGCTCTTTTAGATGGTCAATTCAGACTGAGGCTCAATTGTGATGTCGATAAAGAAATTCCAATGGTTGATCAGTCAGATCTCTTGGTGCTGAATATTGAAGATATCAGCGGTGAGGTACTTGGTTCTCTTGGGGAAGAAGAAATTGAGTTTGATGTGGCCATGCGTTCCAATATTGATCTTCAGATGAGCAATGATCAGTATTGCGGCGGTTCAACATTTATTCAGTACTCATCTACCGATGGCTTTAATGCAGGACAGTTTACTCCTACATGCACACTGCCACGGCCAAGACTGGATCTCGGATTTTTGGAAGCATCTGTGAAGGATATTGAGTTGGCAGAACTGACACTGAGTGATGATGGAAGTGATCTTGAGTTTGATGTTCGGTTTGACTCTCAATTAACATTCCCAAACAATCCGGAATTGGCCCTGCCGGCTCTTGAGGATGTACGAATTACAAACTCGGGCATCACATTTCCGGATGCGTTATTTGAGGAAAACGATCTTCCGGTGAACAATTCTTTTGAGCTTGGGAATTTTGAACTGCAGCTCGAACAGTTTGAGCTTGATCCATTTACATTTCCATGGTTTGAATGGGACGGAGAGGGAGTGGGACCTTGGAGTTTCAGCTTTGATGCCGGAATTGATCTGCCCGCATCCGCTGAACTTCCGGGGTGTTTTTCGTCCACTACACTGGGAATTGAAAATGCATCTATTGCTACTGACGAAGAAGGTGAACTAGCTGTAATGGGTTCACTTAATGCGGATAATGTGGCTTCATGTGACTGGGAAGTTGGTCCTGGTTTTAGCATGGATATTCACAATATCGGTGGGGATGCAATCATGAAGAAGTCGGATCAGGGATTTAATGTAAGAAGTGATTTGAGCTTTGACGCTGATTTAACTGTGGATGAACCGTTTGCCTGCGGCGATGGAGATTCAATCGATTTAGATGACTTAACAGTCAGTTTAAATGACGGATTGAACGGAGAAGTAACTATTCAAAGCCCTGACTGCCCGCTTCAAATCGGGTCCTACACGGCAGACATAGATCAAGCCTCACTGGATTTTAACTATAGCGATCAGAATGGGCAGAAAATTGCATTAAGTGGCGGAGCAACGCTCGATCTTGGGGATGATCAAACGGCTTCAGGTTCCTTTAATCTTGATTTAAGGTCCGGATTATTCACCGACATTAACTTTGAAATAGACGGGCCATTTGAGTGGGGAATCCCGAGGGATAATCCGGTCATGGTTTTTACGATTGATGAAGCATCGATATCTAATGACGGCTTGATGATTGACGGCCGACAGACACTGGAACTTGAAGATTCAGAAATCGGAACAACCTTCGATCAGCTTCTGATAGACTGGGATACGTACGAAATTTTAGATGGCCGGATAATTTTTGATGAAGCATTTAACCTTGCAGCCGGAGTAGATCTTGAAAACAATAGCCTCCAGTTTGAGGCATCCACAGATGACAGTACAGCAGTCATCAACCCGGGTGTGTTAATGGGGATGGCAGGTACTGTGCAAATTGATTCGTTGGGCATTCATTCAACAGGTTCTGCAGAAGCTGCGTTAAATATTGATGGTCTGGATATCGGAGACCTGGAAGTGGAGTACAGTGAAGATTTTGCCCTCGGATTGAGTCCTTTCAGTATTCGTTCGGGTGAAGTTGATTTCAACTGGAATGATCAGCGTGTTGCCTATGCAAACGAATCCGGTTTCTATCCGGATTTGTCATTTTTCTCCAGTGAATTTTTACCGGATAGAATTCCTCTACCTAACAATGATGTCGCATATCTTCAAATCAGGGATGAAGAGACAGGAGATCTGCTCGTGTCAACGGAGAGGCAGGATGATGGGACATTTTTGATCGATACAGCGCCCGACCAGGATTTAGAGTTAACCCTGCCAATACTACAGCGGGACGATGAAGCTGTTGCACCTTCTGTTTCGGTTGAACTGGATGATTTGATTATCAATCCATCAAATGGATCTTATGTAAGCGGCTCTGTCTCAGCAGAAGTGCAGGAAGGAACCAATCTAGGCAACCGGCCCAATCTTCCGTTTAATTTGAAAGATATACATTATACAAACGGAACGAATGAGTATGGTGAGGATATTCATGCGCTCTTTTTGTCCGGTTCGCTTAATCTTTTCGACCAAACTCTGGGTGATCAGGATATTACGCTTTACGCCCAGTCGGATGGCTACATCAGGGGAGGGATTTCACTGCCAAATCTTGATACGGATATTCCGCTCGACGGACCGAATGGACAGGCGATAGTATCTGCCGATTCGTTATCCGGTATGTTTGAATGGAATCCGCAAAACAGAGCAGATTCTGAATTTGAAATTGATATACAGGGTGGGTTCGAAATCCTGGATTTTGATGGAAATTCGATCGTACGTTCAGATATTGAACTTCTGTATAATGAATTTGGAGTAAGTCTTAGTGATTTTTCAGTCGGTGAAGAATTAGACGGGTACGCTTTGGATTTCGGATCCATGGACATCGAAATACCCGGAATCAATTCCTTGAATTTGTCTTATAGCGAAGACCAGGGGTTTGATTATTATGCGGATCTTGATTTCAATATAAACTTTGATATCAACGGGCAGTCGATTCCTTTCCCGCTGGACAATGTTGAAATACGAAGTGATTTGGGTTTTGTAATCCCGTCACAGGATATTCATGAGGGAAGTGTGCCGGGCTTGAGCTTGCCATCTATAGAATTCGGTGCATTCAAATTGGAACCCCTGGCATTGCGCATGGATCGTGATACTATTGATGTGAATAATTTCTCTGCTGGAGACATCCTGGATATTATTCCCGACATCGATTTTGAATTCTCAATGCCAGGCTTTGAGGATTCTATACCCGAACTGGCCAATTTGAATCTGACCGTACAGAATGCAAATTTCAGCGAAGGGTTTATCAACGGAAATATTCTTCCTCTTGATTTTGATGATGCTCCTCTCTTTTTACCTCTGGATTCAGGAGCCGGTATTGAGTTATCAGAAATTGGCGGATCGCTCTTTGAAAGTGATGATGGACAAGGTTTTTCCATAGAGCTGGATGGAGGGTTGACCCTTCCTGATTTCTTTTCGGATGCGGAAGAGTCGTGTTCCATGCCGGATGTTGAACTGAATGTGACTCAAGAAGGATATTTCTCCGGTGAAGTCTCAAATTTTGAACCCTGTGGCAGCATCGATTTGGGTGGAATATCACTGGCATTTGGTGAAACACTGCTTGAATTTTCACATGAAAATGACGAACAGCTGGCAACAATTGAAGGAGGAGTTACAGTAGCGTTGCAAAATACAGACGGAGATTTAGTAGAAACCACCGGTTTTCTGAAATATGACCTCCTTAATGGCGGAATTATAGACGGCAGCGTTGAGATTAACGAAGAGTTTCCCTGGAATTATCCGAATGATGATTCCATATTCGAATTTTATGTAAACTCTGCCGAGTTGAACACAACAGGATTAGTGATAAACGGGGGAGGTGGCTTGTACCTTGATGATGAGTCATCCATTGATGCAACCTTTAGCAATTTAACGTTAGACCTCTCTACGTTTGAGTTATCAGATGGTTCGGTAGAGTTTTCGAACGCATTTGCCCTCGATGTAGGGTTTGGCCCGAGAACTTGGAGCGTAAACGATCCGGGCAGTACACCGGAATTTGAGAACGGGGTCAGAATGACCATTCCTGATAATGTAGAGCTCTCTTATGACGGGTTGCTTGTAAACGGTGAAGCCAGCTCAGATCTCTATTTTGGTGATGAAATTTACAACTCTATCACTGTCGATTTTATTGATACAAGGTTTCTCTTTTCCCCAAATCCTGAAATTAGCGAAGGCCGAGCCGATTTTCTTTATGAGGAAACAGAGGGAGAGGAACCGGTTAGACTGGCTTGGTTTGATAGCGACGGGTTTCATCCCGATAACATTGCCGGCGCAGTTACTTTGCCGGATACGCTGGGTTTGCCGGATGAGGACATTGCCTATATCGTATTGAAAGATGACGATGGTCAAAATTTGGTTCAAAGTGAAAATGTGGAAGACGGGTTGAGCATTTCTACAACGGCCCCGGTCGATTTGGTCATCCGGTCGTTTTCAGATGAAGCCGAAACGTACACGATTCCGGTTGAATTTGATGACCTTGTTATTAATGCTGCATTAGAAGTCTCATCCGGTTCAATCATCGCAGATCTGACAGATAGTCCGCTAAATTTAGAGGATGATCTTCCTATTCCGGTTGGAATAATGCAGCTTGAATATCGGAATGAATCCGGAAGCCACCAGATGTTTGCGGATGTAAAAATAGATTTACCGGGAGAGCTCTCAGAGATTGCGATGACAGTGCAAGACCTGTTACTTACTCCGGACGGGTTTGATGACATAACCGTTGAGCTTGGAAACTATAGTGAAACGTATGATGCCGATGCAGACACAGTACTTGCTTCATCCACTTTTGCAGACGACAATTTTGAAGTCTCCGTTCGAGGGGCTGAGTTTGGCTTTGGATCCGATCGGTTTTTCAGATTCTCCGGAGATGTAACAAGTAACCTTTTTAGAAATGATGAGGGTGAATCAGCAGTTGTTCATCTTGCTGCCGGATATGATAATACTGAATGGACTTTTGCTGCAGACACAGAACATATTGTACCACAGAGACTGCCGGTCGGTACGTCTGAATTAATTCTGGAAGAAGTAGATTTTGAACAGGTTGACGAAGATTTTGCATTGGTTATCGATAGCCGGCTGATCTTACCTGAAATACTTGGAGATGATACGGAGATTGGAATTTCAGGTCTTCGGGTTGGAACAAACGGAATTAGCCTGGAAGAGGTGGATACTGAAGATTATACCGGACAAAAACTCACACTTTTTGGTCAGCAGGATATTTTAACGATTGAATCATTGGGATTGGAAGTAACGGATGATCTGCATCTTATAGCTGCACTGGATGGTTCATTGGAACTGTTGGAGAGAACATTTGAAGTGGATGATTTGCAAATTGGAACAGATGGCACCTTTTCTGTAGGAGACGGAGGAGTAAATCTTGTTGCGGATGGACCGGTCAATCTGCTGGGAGAGAATTTAATGTTGACGACTCTCGAAATTGGAGTGGTAGATGACGTTGCTACTCTTACGGCACTTGCTGATTTGGAGCTTCCTGAACCGGTGGAAACGAATTCAACCGTTGGCTTTTCAGTCAATCAGTTTGGAGATATTGATATTCAACAGCCGGACATCAATTTCTCTGGTGTTTCAAAGGAAATACCGGGTTTTGCGACTATTTCACTGGATGATGCCGGTTTTGAAATGAACAGTCTGGAAGATCTGGATTTTGGATTCTATGCAATGGCAAGTGTGGAGGCCGGAGGAGAAACCATTCAGTTCGGTGAGGCAGGAAACCCAGAAAATTGGGGGATTCGATATGAGTATGGAGGGAATTTAGAATGGAAAATTACGAACAGCCCTTCTTTCGAGTTTGAAAATGACATGTTTACATTTTCCGTGGACGGAGTTGCTACAGAAACACAAGAGACATTTGCCTTACAGATGAGTGTGGGAGCTGAACTTAAGCTAGCAGGTATTTCAGGTTCCATTGCATTTGATGGTATGGAAGTTGCAGCCAGTGGTGATTTGGATTTGGGCACATTTAGCGAATCAGATTTGGATATGGGACCTGTGGCTGTATCTATAAATTCCTTGGAGTATTTACCGGATGGTGGAACCATAACTCTTGACGAGGAAGCGGATGGTTCATCTGATGAAAATCCTGAAGTTGAAAGTGTAGATATTCAGGTATCCGAATATTTGTCATTTGGTGGCAGTATGACCATGCCCGGATTCAGCGGTGGTGTTGACGAGATATTATACTACCGGACAGGTTCTGATGTCTACTTTAAAGTGAAGGATTTTAATGCTGAAATTAATGACATGGCCAGTATTACGGCTTCATTGGAATATCAAACCGTTGGGGATGAATTTGAACTTCTTGTAGCGGGTGCTGCAGAGTTCACTCCGCCGGAAGGAGAGGCCATTGGATTGGCCGCAATGGGAAGAATGGGAAATATTGGCGGAGAGTTCAGTTTTGGAATATTTGTGAAAGCGGATGTTACAGTACCGATATTTCCTGGAGCTTTGACTATGACTTCTTTTGGGGCCGGTTTTTTCTATAACGCTGAAAACAGTGATTTTGAACATGTTTTGTCATTGACAGATCATGAAATCACCTACGATAGTCCACCGTGGGAAGAGGAAGGAGGTAGTTATGATTTTGCCATCATAGCATATGCCGGTGTTGGCATAGCAGGAGAAGCCGGTACCTACGCAATTGAAGGGTCAGCAATTTTAATGATTACTGATAGTTGGCTGGTACTAGACGTGGACGGACAAATTTTTGACGGTGAGGCAACCATTGATGTGGGTATGTATTTAGGTGTTCAATGGAGCCCAAGTTTTAGTTTGGATGGTGTTGCAACTGCTAATATTGATAACGCCATTGCCGACGCAGATTTTGATTTAACTATTACAATTATAAAAGATAACGATGATGCGAAATGGGGAGTTGAAGCTAACCTGGATGTTACTGTTCTGAGTGCTATTACTTTTGACGGAACATTCATTGCTGGTAATAGTGGATTCTACATGGAATTGGAGAAAGGTCATACTATTGACGTATCAATAGTCTCAGCTTCAGTAGATTTGGACCTCTCTTTTTGGTGGATAAAAGGTGAACAATTTGGTGCTTACATTGAATTTGAGGCCTCAGCTTCAATTCTTAAAGGGGCTGTTGCAGGTAGTGCTGAATTTAAGGGCGGTTTAATTATAGATAATAATTATTTGATCTATGCATATGGAGAGTTAGAAGGTGAGGTGCTTTGGGGGGCCGGTTCAAAAACCTATGAACTACACGTGGCTATTGAAAATGGAGAATTTAGCGGAGGCAGGGGCTCCGATAGTGAATATGAAAATGCTCTCAGAACGGCTCAAGAAGATGCCAAAGAAATGAATGAAATGTTAACAGATGCACTTGAAGCTGCAAATGACTTGAATACAGTGATAACTGACCGCAGTCGGAATTCAGATGAACTCGCTGAGGCCGGTGAGAGTATATTAAGCAGCGATTTTACACGTAAAATTACGTATGGTCTCATGGCACTAGTTGAGAAAAAACTGGATGGTGAAGTGCCGGAAGTCTATGATGCTATAAAAGATGCTATTCAAGATGTTGAGGATGTTCCTGAAAAATCTGATTACAATCTATCTCAACTTCAACAAAATGTAGACGATGCCGTAGATATTTTAACATCATCTCTGGATGAGGTTAACTCAGAGTTGGCATCTCTTGAAGCGGAAGTAATTGAATATCAGGAAGAAGCCGAAAGTTCACTTGCGGGAATTCTGGAGTCACCTGTTCTGAATCTCTCACTCACATGGGAAGGAGATCAGCCACCTTCTTTTGAAATTGAACCATCCGTTGATTCTCAAAACAGAGGAGCTCTTGAAGAGTATAAGAGCGAAGTAGAAGAAATGGAACAGGAATTTGAGACTGCAATAGGTAGTATTCAATCAAATATTTCATCTCTTGAAAGTGTACTCTTTTCGGATGATAGTTCACTCAATCGCGTTGCGAACGAATTTCATGATGTAACCCGAAATATGGATAAACTCTATGCCAATTTTGCAGCTTTGTACTGGGATCTGCAACGTTGGGCAGACATAAGCCGGGATCTGTTCTTAGAAACCGATACCGACCTGGAAGATGCTGTAATTGAACAGGCTGAACAGATGCTCGAAGAAGAGGGAGTAGAATACGACTTCACTGCGCAAGAGATGCTTAGTACAACAGATATATCTTCAAGTAATGTGAACTTTAAAACTCTTGCAGAAATTGCAGCTACCCGAGATGCACTGATTGAGATGAATACAATAGACTCTGATGGATTTTCAAATGCCTTCAATACCGAAAAAGATATATTAGACGGTATGGTTGATGAGGAACAGTACGCTAATTTTGCAAATTCTTTTGTTACGAGAGCCAAAGAATTTTGGTATGAAGTACCTGTACTTGGTTATACAAGTATGAGTGAAAATTCGGTAGATGAAGCAGAAGCGGTTAATTCAATGTATGAAAATGCTCTTGGCCCAGTAATTGCAGAATATGTAGAGTTTACCAATAGAATAGATGATCTCTATGGTAATAAACATGCCATTCATGCTACCTACGAAGAGATTCTAAGACATTACATTTTCTGGAGGGAAGATGTTCTGGATGGAGAAGGTAATGACCATTATGAAACTCTGAAAAATGATAATATAGAGATATCCGAGGTTCCGGAAATAGGATTCATTTCTGCACATAAAGAAAGAGAAGGATTTGTAAATAAAGTTACTTTCGACTGGAGTGTCACCCACTCTTCAGGTATTAATCCTGAAAACAGCTACTATATTTCAGATGATAGTGTATCTGATGTATTTTCAGATGAATTCCTTTCAATTGGAGAGCAGAGTGAATTCAACAGATATTTGTTTAAGCGAACAGAGGATGAAGACAACCGATCCCTATCGATACGTGTTCGGTCAAGAGGTCCATCAGGTCTCTCTATTACCAGACTGAGGGAATATTCAACAGGCTTGAACCGACCACAGCCATCATCCGGATCACCTATAATTGCAGCAAATTGGACATTAGATGCCAATGTACAATTTCATTCCGATGAAAGTGAGCCTGAAAAACCAACGTTGAGTGTACCATATTACCGTGATGATTATACAGTATCTGTGCCAATAAATAACAATTATGGTAACTTTAGCATGCAGATAGACAAGAAAAGATACTGGACAAGCCGTTCTGATATGCTTGAATTCACAGCATCATCTTTTGATGAGGAAATGGATATTGCCGGTTTTGAATTTATGCTTGGAACCAGTGCAAATGACTCTACATACATGGGTTGGACGCAGCAAACCGGAACTCCCGTGAATGGCAGTTCATCAAATGAACAGAGATATCAAATTAATAATGTCAATCTTGTAGAGGGTGAGAGTTATTATATTACGGTACGTGCAATAAATGGAGCAGGTAATATTAGTGAACCAAAATCTATAGGCCCCATAATGTTGGACGAAACAGCTCCGACTCAACCCGGTACTGCTGCTAATTCATTTAGCCATCCATCAGTTGAATTACTGGGTGATTCAGAAACGTTCTATACAGTTGGGGCATCTGGTTATGTTATTCCAAAACAGACACCTGCGAAAGAACAAGCTGAGATCGAAGTGCATTGGTCCGGATCATCTGTAAACGCCGGGTCAGATATTTACAGATACAAAATTCTTGTTTCTGAACACAGCTCCTATCAAAATGCAGAAGATGATGGAGAGGAATTTTTTAGCGATGACTCCGGTACAAGTTACACAATTCAAACGGACAGGCTGGATTTTGATGAAGAGTATTTCTTCTATGTAATGGCTGAGGATTATGCAGGTAATTTGAGTGAACCGGTTCGTCTGGGTCCTGAAATGATAACTGATCCTACAACACCGACCGTACCTCATATTGTTGCAGATGTCGAGAATGGTGTTTTGAAAGTTAAATTGTTAAAAGGTTCAATAGACAGAGAATCCGGCATTGATCATTATATATATACATTTAAAAATGAAGATAGCGGTTTGATGTTATCCGATACGGGTGGTACATATGATCCATCTTCCAGCCAATCTGCAAGTCCAGGATCGAAAAGAAGCAGCAGCTCCGGTCAAACCGGAATTAATGGGCTATCAAGCACATCAAGTGAACCTACTTCGTTCGCACTCAGTACTTCTAATTTGCCCGAGGGCGTACCTCTTAGAGTAGTTGTATTAGCAGTGAATGAACAGGGAGAAACTTCCAGACCGGGTGAATCTGCTCCCATTATATATGACAGCTCGAAACCTGATGTATCTGATGTTAAAGTTTGGGATAATGGTGATTACCTGACAATAGAAGTGAATAATGCTGAGGACCCTGAAAGTGGAATAGTACTGGCTGAATATAAAGTTATGAATGGTTCACAGACGGTTCAGTCCTGGACTCCGATTGTAAATCTGTACAGCCCTACCTTTGGAAATATCAGCGGCAGTAAGACATTTAATCTGAATGGATCATCAACTGATAATTACGAAGTGAAATTCAGGTTTAGGAATGCAAATGGAATGGAAGAGACGATAACTCGTACACCAGTTCAGCCCTATTCGCTTCAATATATGGAACCCGTAAATGTACAAATGATCGGGAACTACTAAGACTAAGCAGAACGATTAAATATTTTTTTATGAGAAGTTCTTATTTGTTGATATCTCTGATAGTAATGCTGACAATTCATTTATTTCACTCAGGTGAATTGTACGCTCAATCAGATGAACCATTTCAGATTGCTGTACATGAAGGTCATGTTTATCTATATGTACTTGAATCACCTGGAACAAACTTTGCTTATAACTTCTACCGAAAGAGTTCTGAAGAATCTGATTTCATCCAGATTAATGAAGAGCCGGTTCGAGGTGTCTTATATGGCGATCAGCTTAGAATAATGCTAGAGGATGATTACGATCAAATCAGAACAAGTGCAGAAGTGACTTCAGAAGCTGCTTTGCTTGCATTAGTTAAAGGAAATTCAACTGAATCTATTCTATTAAGTATGGCGTACCCAAAACTTGCTGAGGCTGTAAATAAGCTTTTCATAGATGAGGATGCACCAGATGGAGAACGTGTTGAATATCGGGTTGAAGTATTAAATCAACGTGACGAGCCAACCGGAGAGATTTTTGAAAAAGATGTGACTGTCGAAGACAATGTTTTGGGAGAAACTGAAATCTTAGATGTTTCAAATGAAGGGAGACAAGTTACGGTTGAGTGGACCTACACCCCATTTACTGAGAATGATGTGGCATTCAGATTTAATGTATTTGCCGGAAATAGTGAAGATAATTTACGGCGTGTTAATCGCAGTATCATTATCCGGAATTTAAGTCAGGATACGTTCCGTTATACATTCAATACTGAAAATTTGGGTGACGAAATAATACTTCGTGTAGGGAGTGTAAGTATAACATCAGCGTCTGGTCCTTTAAGTGAACCGAAGCGATTACTGGTAGAGGATAATGTTCCCCCGGGTGTCATTCAACGTGTTAGAACTTCACTTATTGAAGACTCAGTGCAGGTTCAGTGGAGAGTGAGTCGCGAATTGGATGCAGCCGGGTATCATGTGTACAGAGGTACGGAATCGGACGGCGAATTTGAACGAATTAACAGTGAACTGATTCCGGTTCAACAGCCTTTTTACTTTGATGATGATATTGAGCAAGGACAAAGATACTTATACCGCGTTACTGCATTGGATGAGTCCGGTAATGAAAGTGAACAAAGCACTGCCGTTCCAAGAATTATTCCGGATGACACCCCACCGCCGGAACCTGCTGACATAACTGCGGAATTAAATTCAGAGGATGACCATGTAATCCTAAACTGGAATATGCCTGATGTTCCGGATGATTTAAGGAATTACATCGTTCTCAGAAGAATAGTGGAGGGTAGATCACCATCTGCGAATTATAGCCAAATTTCACCGGATGATTTAAAAGAAAACGAACTTCAGGTACAGGGAAGCGAAGAAACAGGATTTGAAGAGGGAGCGCTATACAGATTTGGAGTTGTTGCGGCCGACAGTTCCAGGAATTTCAGTGATACTACTTTTGTGGATGTGAGAATTCCAAATGTAACCCCGCCGGATCCACCAAATGTGGCACGGGCTCAAAACCGGGATGGTATCAGGATAAACATTAGCTGGAGTGGATCACTTTCGCGTGATGTGGGGAGCTATAATCTGTATCGTAAAAGCGGTAATGAAGAGTTTGAGCTTGCAACAGAATTAGACCCGGGAGAAAGACAGTATCGCGATGAACAGATAGAGATCGGAGATTCGTATATCTACGCAATTAGTGCTGTGGATACCTCAGGGAATGAAAGTGATCTGGTTGAAACGGAAAAGGTGCTTGTGAAAAGATCCAATCCCCCGCAAAGAGTCAGAAATGTTCGGGCTGTAAAAACATCAGAAGGTGTTCGGATTCGGTGGGAACCGGTTGCCTCCGATCATTTAGCCGGTTACAAAGTGTATGTTGCAAATCGATCAACTGGAAATTTTGAACCGGTTCATGAAGACCTGGTTTCTGAAACAGAGATTACCACAGAGATTGATTCAGAGTCAGTTTGGTTCAGAGTAACTGCACTTGATGTAACCGATAATGAAAGTCGCCCAAGTGAACCGGCTCGATTGATTGTGCCTGATTAAGCGATTACATTATTTCAGAATTTTGGTAACGGTTTAATTACGTTCTTTACATGAAGAAATATTTTGTGTTCACTTTCATACTATTTTACCCGTGCTGGTTGTCTGCACAGCAATCAGATTTTGAAAGAGGTGTACAAAGTTATCGGAATGGAGATTTTAGCGCTGCCGTTACCTATTTTGAAAATGCTAAAAAGAGAAATCCCCAACACAAGGATTCCCACCTATTTTTGGCAATATCTTATCTCGAAGATGATTTTCCAATCCTTGCCGAAAAAACCGCAATGGAAGCTTTTGAAATGTTTGAAAATGAAGGCGGATTTCTTTGGATTGCAGGAGAGGCCTATCTCAAGCTTAATGAGCCTGATAGAGCTGCAGATTATTACAGAAAACTCTTTCGCTACTACGAAGATTTTGACTTTTCTGAAGCACTGCAGATAACGGAGTCAAAAATCAGGAACCGTTGGATTGATGCTGAATTATTTAAAAGTTCAATGGCGTACCAGTCCGGCGATTTAGACCAGGCACTGGATGCACTGGATACAGCCCTCCGATTGAAAACCGATCATCCGCAGGCGTTGAAGAATCGAATCTATCTTTTAATGGAAAAAGAGGAGTGGGAACAGGCTTTAGGTGCAATTGAAGAGGCAGAATCTCATTTATCCGAAGACCAGGATTTGATTCAAATGAAAGCATCAGTGTACTATCAGCTTGAAAATCTGGATGGGTTGCTAGAAGAATATCGACAACTGTACAATCGTGATCCGAAAGATAAGGAAACAGCATTTACGTATGCAGATATACTCATTGCAAATCAAAGGGGGAGCGAGGCTGAGTTAGTAATCGTTGAATTAATTGAAGAATATCCGGATGACCGGGATGTTTACTGGAAATTGGCAAAAGTGCAGGAAAAAAGAATGTATTTCAAGGAGAAAGCTGCGGCATTGGAGTGGCTTCTTGAAAACTTTCCGGGTGATGAACAGGCTTTGAAGGAGCTCTCTGCTACTCAAAAAGTTTTGGAAGACTATGATGAGCAAAGAAAAACATTACGGGATCTACTGAGTGTAACTGAAAATGAGGAAGAGAAACTGAACTTGTATATTTCAATATCAGATACATATTTAGCTCAAAATAATTTGCAGGGTGCAGAAAAAGAACTTCAAAATATACGAACTGAATTTTCCGGTAATGAAGAGTTGTTGCTAAAACTGGGTGATATACTTCAATCCGGTAATAAATGGGAAGAGAGCCTGGAAGTTTATAAAGAGATTTCAAGTGAGCAGTTGATCAGAAAAGCGGGTACGCAAATGGGGTACGCATATTTTCAATTGGATGAGAAGCAGCGAGCAAAAGAAATTCTGGAAGAAGTTACAGAGAGCGGTATTGACGAAGCCCTGGCGTGGTACCTTCTCGCTAGAATTGAATACAGCTCAGACAGAGACAGAGCTTATAATTTGGGTCTTCGCGCATTGGAACGCGGGATAGTTGATTTGAGATATATTCGCCAGGAAACTATTGAAAATTTGGATGAACAAGGATTATTCGCAGATATTGATCATGAGGAAGAAGAATTTGAGCACTTTCGTGATCTGGCTGACAGGAGTTTCCAATTTTTAACGGATCATTATGAAGAAGATAAGTTAACGGGTGACCTTCAGAGTTTAACAGAGAGTTTAGGTGAATCAGCAACCCTGCACTACTATTTGGCCGAACTATATGATAGAACCGGAAATGTTGAGCAGGTAATACATCATGCCGGAAAAACCATTGAAATAGAATCTTCTTTTTATGATGCACATATTTTATTAGGGAAGGTTTATCGGAGGAGTGGTGATTTTCAAAAGGCAGCCCTATCATTTGAAAGAGCCCGAGGTATTCAACCTGAATCAAAGAGTGCCTATCAGAATTTGATGGCCTTGTATAGTGAGGAAGGAAAACTAACCGAATTAATTCAACAATGGGAGATCCAGTTCAGGGGCGAAAGAGGGAATGAAGTGTTTCGAGAATTTCTGATAGAGGCTTTTCACCGAACAGATCAATTTGAAAAGGCTCAGGATCTTTTAAACGAATAGTAGATTGTGTAAGTCAATAAAAGTTATTAATAATTGAATTAGTTGATTTTATTCAATTATTTATTTAAAAATCAACGTGTTCACGCTTAAATATTAAATAGTATATCATCTGTATGTCAGGTAAGGAAGATGTTACACAGCTCTTAAACAGGGTAGGTGAAGAGGAAGAAGTTTACGATCAGATCTACCCGTTGGTCTACCAGCAATTGAGAAAAATTGCAAGTTCGAGGATGAACCGCGAGGGTGAAGACCATACATATACCAAAACAGAACTGGTACATGAAACCTACCTGAAAATGATCAATCAGGCAGACATGAATTATAAAAACCGCAGTCATTTTATGGCAATCTGCTCAAAATGCATGCGTCAGATATTGATTGATTATGCTCGACGAAAAAATGCCGCAAAACGGGGACGTGATTACGAAAAGTATACCTACGTTGACGAACTTGTTGAGTCAGAAAATCAGGATTTACAGGAACTCATAGATATTGATGATGCCATGAAAAGACTTGAAGATCTGAGTCCTCGTTTAAGCCAGATTGTAGAAATGAAATTTTTTGGTGAGATGAAAATCAAGGAGATCGCTGATGTACTGAAAATCTCAGAGAGTACAGTTCATCGCGATTGGTTGAAGGCAAGAGGGTGGCTTTATAAAGAATTGAAAAGTTTAAAAAATGATTAATATTCAACTTTCGAATAAAGAGTAAAAAAGATGGACTAAAATTTTCAGTAGTCTGCTCATTATAGTAAGGGTAGTCGTAAATCAAATAAGCCTTCTTACAATTTCATCACAATTCTTTGATTGTTTTTTGAGTTATTTATTCAGTTTGAATTTGTGGAATCAGGATAAAAAACTTCTACTTCAAATCTGCATGGACAGCTAACTCTATGCATGGATTTGGTTCATTGGATGAGTCCGGTCTGGTCTTTTTAATATTGCTTATTAAAAAAATAAAAGAGTTGACAGTTTACCAGCCCTCCTTACGCATATCATCTTAGATAGCGCAAATTAATATACGGCACAGTGTGCCCAAGGTATTACTTCGCCAAATAGCAGAGAGTCAAATTTTAGGTCAATGCCCTGAATTTAGGCAATCCCGACTATCTAAAAGCACTTATCAAATTGAATAAAATTGAGTGGTATGAAAACATCGTTTACTTTTTTAGCCTTCCTATTGTTTTTTATTTATACCCCGCAAGTTGATGCACAAACAGCAGTAAACAGTGATATCACCGAGAATACTACATGGACTGCGATTGATTCACCTTACGAGGTTCAAAATACAATCACAGTTCAGGATGGAGTCACACTTACCATAGAACCCGGAGTTACTGTTCAAATGAGCAGTGGAGCTTCTCTTTATGTGGAAGGAGGTCTTGTTGCAGATGGTGAGTCTGGAAATGAAATCCTGTTTACTTCATCTTCCGGTACTCCGGCAGCCGGTGACTGGGGTTCTATAGAGTTTAGAAATAATAGCGATGCAGGGTCGGTTTTTGATTATGTAACTGTTGAGTATGGTGCCGGTACAGACAGAACAGGAATGGTTTTTTATACTACAGGTGCGTTTGGTGTAGATATTTCTAATTCCATATTTAGGAGCAGTGCGGTTCACGGTATTAATTTGCGCGCTTCTTCTCCAATAATTGACAATTCGGAGTTTTATGATAACGACGGATATGGTGTTTATACAGATCTTAGCCTAAGCTACACAATTCAAAATAGCTTAATCAGAGAGAATACAGTTGGGGGTATTAGAGTCCCCATAAATTCAAATGCAGTTATTACTGAATCAGTAATTGAGTTGAATCCAGTCGGAATTTTAATTGATAATGGAGGTTCACCGTCAATTACAAATAATCAAATTGTCGATAATGATGTGGGTATTCGAATTATTGAAGTTGGTGCTACCAAACCGGAAATAACGGATAACACCATTTCGGGAAACAGTGATTTCGGTGCAGAAAATCAGAGTTCGACTGAACTTGATGCTCGCTTTAATTATTGGGGCAGTGCATTAGGACCAACAGTTGAATCAAATCCATCGGGTGATGGTGACAGGGTAACGGCAGGCAATGTTGATTATACTCCCTGGCGTTACGGTGCAACCGATTTGCCGGTTACTGAAGTGGATAGCAACATAGCTGAAAACACTACATGGCAAGAGGGGAATGTATACCTGATCACCAGTGATATTACGGTTGTAGATGGGGTGGAATTAACCATTGAACCGGGAACTGTTGTGAAATTCTCATCCGGCAGATCTTTGACTGTTGACGGCCAGATTTCAGCAGTTGGGTCAGAAAGTAACTTAATCTTTTTTACCTCCGAGCGGGATGATGCGGCCGGAGGAGATTCCAATGGTGATGGGGATGAGACAACACCTTCATCAAATAACTGGTCTCAGATTAATATTAATAACTCCGGATCAACATTCTCATATGCAGTTATAAGATATGGTGGCAGTACCAATACTTCCTCAGGGGTTTTAAACCTGGAGGCTGAGATTGCATTAAGTGATGTTATTGTTTCCAATAATTATCGAAATGGAATTGTAACCAGAGTTGATCAGTCAGGGTGGAGCAATGTTCAATCTATAGATAATTCCGGTTATGGGATCTATTTATATGAAACTGGTCTGCAAATGACAGGTGGAGAAACATCACTGAACGGTGAAGAAGGATTGTATGCAAGATCAAGCAGCAGTGAAAAAATAATTGAACTGGATGGATTAAGTTCTGTAGAAAATAGTAGCCATGGAATTTACATCGATGGAATTTCAAGCAGGCAAGGAACCCGGATCTCCTCAATTCAAAATTCTGATATAAGTAATAACGGAGGGACCGGCCTTCTTTTAGAATACTCAGATACCGGCGCTCAAACCTTCAGCTCCAATACGATAGAGAACAATTCGGGACATGGTATAAATTTAAGTCATGGGATGACAACTGATAATATTGTATTTCAGGGCAACCAGGTAGTTGGGAATGGAGAGTCGGGGATACTGAGTACACAGGCGCGGTTTATTGATAATCATTTTGAGGGGAACCGGTTTGGAGTTGGAGCCTGGAAGCGTCTGGGTCATATCTACACGGATGAAAGTGGTGATGATGGGAATACGTTTACCGATAATACCTATCCGGGAGCTATTGCACTGTATGCGGATAATCTGGATGGGGTACTCAGTGCGAGCGTGCCTGAGGTCTACACGAGTCCGACCTATATACTGGCATCAACAGGACAGGCCAACAACAGTTCACATACGCTGACGATTGAGCCGGGTGTAACCATTAAAACCTCAGATGAACTGGTCAATGATTTTACTGAACTTCGCTTTGAAGGTCAGTTGATTGCCAATGGGGATGAGCAGAACCCGATTGTCTTTACGTCCCTGAACGATCATAGCTATGGTGGGGATATAAGCCGGGTGGATGACGATTCGAATCCATCTCGGGGGGACTGGGGCGGCATTGAGCTCCATGAGCCGGGGACAGCGGACTCTGAATTGAGTCATGTTTATTTCCGGTATGCCAGAAATGGTTTGACGGTCGGAGATGTGTTTAGTAATCCGGCGGGGGTGGTTTACAGCAATGTATTTGAAGATGTTTGGGTGGATAATTCCTCAGACAATGGATTACAGGTTCGGGAGGGTGCGATTACGTTTGAGCGGTTGCGTGCGACGGATAACGCCAGTAGCGGGGTACATCTGGAAGATGGAAACAGTGGCAATGAATTTGTTGCAAGAGCCATAATTCGAAACTCAGAGGTTACCGGCAATGGCGGGTCGGATACAAGCTATGCGGGGTTGTATGCCAGAAGCCTGGGAGACGGGGCGGCTTTCACGGAAGTATCCAATACTACCATCAGCGGTAACTCCATCGGGATTCAAATGGAAAGCCCTTCTATTCCCGTTACGATTTTGGGAAATGAGATTGAGAACAGTTCAAGTCATGGAGTCTTGATTAATTCTCAATTAGGTTTGTCTGATTTAGCTTTTATTGGCAACCAGGTAGTTGGGAATGGAGAGTCGGGGATACTGAGTACACAGGCGCGGTTTATTGATAATCATTTTGAGGGGAACCGGTTTGGAGTTGGAGCCTGGAAGCGTCTGGGTCATATCTACACGGATGAAAGTGGTGATGATGGGAATACGTTTACCGATAATACCTATCCGGGAGCTATTGCACTGTATGCGGATAATCTGGATGGGGTACTCAGTGCGAGCGTGCCTGAGGTCTACACGAGTCCGACCTATATACTGGCATCAACAGGACAGGCCAACAACAGTTCACATACGCTGACGATTGAGCCGGGTGTAACCATTAAAACCTCAGATGAACTGGTCAATGATTTTACTGAACTTCGCTTTGAAGGTCAGTTGATTGCCAATGGGGATGAGCAGAACCCGATTGTCTTTACGTCCCTGAACGATCATAGCTATGGTGGGGATATAAGCCGGGTGGATGACGATTCGAATCCATCTCGGGGGGACTGGGGCGGCATTGAGCTCCATGAGCCGGGGACAGCGGACTCTGAATTGAGTCATGTTTATTTCCGGTATGCCAGAAATGGTTTGACGGTCGGAGATGTGTTTAGTAATCCGGCGGGGGTGGTTTACAGCAATGTATTTGAAGATGTTTGGGTGGATAATTCCTCAGACAATGGATTACAGGTTCGGGAGGGTGCGATTACGTTTGAGCGGTTGCGTGCGACGGATAACGCCAGTAGCGGGGTACATCTGGAAGATGGAAACAGTGGCAATGAATTTGTTGCAAGAGCCATAATTCGAAACTCAGAGGTTACCGGCAATGGCGGGTCGGATACAAGCTATGCGGGGTTGTATGCCAGAAGCCTGGGAGACGGGGCGGCTTTCACGGAAGTATCCAATACTACCATCAGCGGTAACTCCATCGGGATTCAAATGGAGGAGTCGTCGCTGCCATCAACAATTCAATTTAATACGATTACAGATAATGCCAGCAATGGAATCTATACAAGGCTGGTTTCTGTGGAGTCAGATACATCACTTACTATTTCAGGAAATACATTCAGCGGACACTCTTCAGGTGTCGGTGCTTTGGTGACCAGAGCGATCGTTACCGACAATACTTTTGAAGACAACGCCTTTTCAATTGGGTTGATGGGGGAATTGTCGAGGGAAGGTAGTGCAAATGAACTTGGAACAGTGTTTGAAGGGAATACTTTTGGAGAACATCTCTATGATGATGCAATTGCTTTGTACTCTACCAGTAATATCAGTCTCGAAGGAAATTTAGGGTACACATGGCCTGAGTCGTTCTCAAATGGAGTTTATATACCTATTGTGGGTACCACATATGTGAATTCATCAAATAGTGTGGATGTTTCTCCCGGGACGGTATTTAAAATGGGGCATAATTCAACAAATGATTCATTTTTGATTCAAGGGGAATTCAATGTTGTTGGAGATGTTGATGACAAAATCGTCTTCACTTCCTTGAAAGATGATTCATTTGCAGGAGACACTAACAAAGATGACAATGCAACACTGCCTGATAGAAGAGACTGGGACTCATTGGAGTTTCGAGATGCAGGTTCAAATGCCTCACTGCTAAAGCATGCCATTGTCCGGTACGGTACATACAACTTCTATATGTATAACACGGAAGCAGTCATTGACTCGAGCTTTTCATCAAACGCAGATCGTGGGGTTTATACTACTGATGGAGCCAAGCCGACAATCCGTAATTCAGAAATTCATTCTAATAATGTTGGTATTTACGTGAACTCAGACTCAGATGATCCCAATATTCATCTGAATAATATCTATGATAATGATGACGCAGGGTTGCATGTGAGACGTAACGTCACTGCAATCGATAATTACTGGGGAGACTCAACTGGGCCATTTGTAGATCAGGGATCCGACTTAAATCTGGACGGTCAGGGAGATCGAATTTACATCGACAATTCGAATGAGGTAACCTATAGGCCGTTTCTCACGGATAGAACGGGTGTTTTACTGGGTGATGTCAGTGAAGACGGAACCATTTCTGCATTTGACGGCTCACAGATTCTTCAACATGTGGTAGAGCTTATCAATTTAAGTACTACTCAGTTGTCGGCAGCTGATGTTTCCGGTGATGGCTCAGTAAGTGCAATGGATGCATCCTATGTTTTACAATATGTGGTTGGATTAATATCCGGTTTTCCTGGAGCAGGGAAAATACCTGATCTGGATGCTGATCAGATCTATGAAATTGAGACGATTTTAACCGATTCGCATTTCGATCTGATTATTAAATCAAAAGGGGGTATGGATGTAGTGGCAAGTGAAATCGACCTGAGTTATCCGGAAAATATCGTCGATGGATTTGAAATATTGAATACACCCGAGACGGCAGAATGGAATTCAGTAAATCAGTCAGACCGCGGAAGTTTGAAATTGGCAACTGCGGGTCTGGAACCTATAAAAAATCAGGCTGATCTAATACATATACGATTTAATAAAATTGATGATGAAGATTTACAGATCAAGGATATCCAAATCTCAAATTTAAAAATCAATGAAGTAGATGTAACTGAAAGTGCCGGAGAGGCTTTTGATGATCAAAAACAAAGTTTACTGCCTGATGAATTCACGCTTGAGCAAAATTATCCGAACCCGTTTAATCCCTCGACAAGTATTAGCTATCAGCTGCCGGTTGATGGGCAAGTATCGGTTAAAGTATTTAATTCGATAGGACAGGAAGTGGCAGTTTTAGTAAATAACCAGGCGCAGACGGTTGGTACATATCAGGTGGAGTGGAATGCCTCAAATCTATCAAGTGGAGTCTATTTTTACAGAATTGAGGTGGCCGCTCAGGATGGAAGACAGTTAACCGATATGAGAAGAATGACACTCATTAAATAGAAATGGCAGCTGTTTACAACCGGATAATGAAAAAACTGATCAGATATAAATTCATAGGCATCTTGTTGCTTTTTTTAACAGCAGGATCTGCCACAGCTCAAACAATCTCTATTTCAATACCCGATTCAATTGTTGATGCCGGAGATGAAATAAGTCTTCCCATTTCAGCAGATGAGATACTGGAGGCGGATAATATATTGTCAGGTGAATGGGAATTTACTACGTCTACTGATCTTATTTCGTTCCAAGGAGTAACAACTACCGGAACCTTGTTGGAAGGTAAGAATACCAGTTTTAATTCTACATCTGGCAACTTTGCATTTGCATCAACTGAACCAATTTCAGGTTCGGGGACAATTGTTTATTTAAACTTTACAGTTAAAGAGGATGCAGAGAAGTTTGACGAAACAGATCTTTCTATAACTTCTGCTCTTTTCAATGAAGGGGATCCTTCTGTAGATGTTGAAAATGGAACTGTTTCAGTAAGGGGGATTGAGCTCACTCCTAAAAAACCCTCCAGCCCGCTCATAGAGGGAGAAAACTTCCAATTTTCTTTATCCGGAAATATAACGCCACCTGTAACATGGTCTTCATCTGATACTGATATTGCAGTTGTTGATTCAGAGGGATTGGTTGATGGGGTTTCTCCAGGTACCGTGAAGATTTTTGTTGAAGATGCCGGTGGTTTAGCAGATTCAACTGACTTTTTCAGGGTAGAACCGGTTGCACTAGAGGAGCTGGCTTTAACTGTTTCAGATAGAAGTGTTACCCAAACATTGGTCGATTCCGTACAGGTCAGCATTTCTGATATCTCAGATTTGGACATCACGTCAGGTCAGGTCGAGCTAAATTACAACTCATCTAAGTTAGAATTCTTATCAGTATCTACATCAGGAACCATACTGGATGGTAGACAGTCTCCCACAGTTTTTCAGGATGGAAATACTGTAAGTGTGGCATTTGCAGATTCTGAACCCTACACAGGAAGCGGGCCACTATTTAATATTCGTTTCAGGGTAGATGGGGACGCGACAGGCACGGCAGATTTCAATCCTCAAAGTGCGCTTTTTAATGAAGATTATGAAGCCAACACTTCAAACGGTACAGTTACTATCCTTGAGGCTCCTGAAATAGTAGTTGAACAACCAAATGATGAACTTACCATTGGAGATTCTCAAATTTATAGTGTTCAAACCAGAGGTACAGAACCCTACACCTGGTATGTGGATAACGAATCAATAGCTTCAATTGATGAAGAAACCGGCGAACTTACAGCGCATTCTAGAGGAACTGTAAATATTGTAGCAGTAGATTCAGAAAACTTTGAATCAGAACCTGTAGAATTAACTGTGAACGATGTAACCGTCTCTGTTCCGGATACTACTGTATCAGAAATTGTGACTTTCTCACTCCCCATTCATACAACAGATGTTTCCGAGCGTGGGATTATATCTTTTGAAATAGACCTGGATTATGATGAGAATCTGTTGAATTTTGAATCTATAGAATCTGCGGGAACTTTATCTGAAGATTTCTCGATTTCAAATTCAATTGACGAAGGAATACTTAAAATAGCGGGCGCTAACTCAACTCCACTCATTGGAGATGGAGAACTGTTGAATGTTAACTTTTCTGTCATAGACACAGTTTCAAATGGGAGTTCCGGCGTAGTGAATCCGGTACGTGTTCAGTTTAATGAGCCCGGAGAAAATACACCCACTGCAACAAAGCGTTCTGGTATTATTACGTTTGACTCTACCGGTGAATCAGAACAAACAGTGGATGCTGATTCTTCAACCGTAACCGCCACAACGCCACACCTGGCCGATGGTGAGGATCGCTCTACGGTAACTGTACAACTGGCGGATTCCCTGGGAGAACCCATTGACCGGTTTAATCCTGAAGACCTGCTGATTGACGTGACCGGAGATGCGCAGTATACGGCACCGGATGTGACTGGCAATCCGGGTGAGTATGTCTTTAGTGTGACGAATACGGTAGCTGAAACGGTATCCGTGTCCATTACCGTGGATGATGTATTGCTGACAGATCAACCGGAAATTGAGTTTGAAGAGCCTGTTCAACTGGTCGATGCGGATTCTTCAACAGTTACTGCTACATCACCACATTTGGCAGATGGATTGGATGAATCACGTATTACGATAACTTTATCTGATTCATTGGGTGAATCAATAGACAGATTTTCACCGGAAGACATCGCCATAAATTTGGAAGGAGTAGGGGAATTGGGTGCATTAGAGACCACAGAATCTGAAGGTGTTTTTATATCCTCGGTGACGTCTGATGAAGCGGGTGTTTCAAATATTTCAGTTACAGTAGATGGGGTTTTAATAAGTGATCAACCGGAGATCAAATTTGAAGAAACCATTCCAAGTGTCAATGCAGATTCATCAGATGTTACAGCTACATCTCCGCACTTTGCAGATGGAGTAGATGCTTCAACAGTTTCAATAACAATTGCTGACTCCTTAGGCGAAGCTATTGGCAGATTTATTCCAGATGATATCACACTGGAATTCGATGGCTCTGCTGAACTACAATCAGTAGTAGAAACCGATAACACCGGTGAGTTCCTTGCTTCAGTTATTTCAACTGAACCAGGCACAGTTGGGATAATTGTAACTGTAGATGATGTTCAGTTGACGGATCAACCTGAAATCTTGTTTGAAGAGCCGGTACAATTGGTCGATGCGGATTCTTCCACCGTTACAGCAACTTCACCGCATCTTGCGGATGGCGAGGACCGGTCAACAGTGATTGTGCAGCTGACTGATACCCTTGGAGAACCCATTGACCGGTTCAATCCCGAAGACTTGTTGATTGACGTAACCGGAGATGCCCAATACACAGCACCGGATGTAACCGAAAATCCGGGAGAGTATGTGTTTAGCGTGACGAATACGGTAGCTGAAACGGTGTCGGTATCCATAACTGTGGATGATGTTCAGTTGACGGATCAGCCGGAAATCGTGTTTGAAGAACCAATTCAAATAGTCGATGCCGACTCTTCAACTGTTACAGCAACTTCACCGCACCTGGCTGATGGGGAAGACCGATCAACAGTGATTGTGCAGCTGACTGACTCCCTTGGAGATCCCATTGACCGGTTCAATCCCGAAGACTTGTTGATTGACGTGTCCGGTGACGCTGAGTTTACGGCACCGGATGTGACCGGTAACCCGGGTGAGTATGTCTTTAGTGTGACGAATACGGTAGCTGAAACGGTATCCGTGTCCATTACCGTGGATGATGTATTGCTGACAGATCAACCGGAAATTGAGTTTGAAGAGCCTGTTCAACTGGTCGATGCGGATTCTTCCACCGTTACTGCAACTTCACCGCACCTGGCTGATGGAGAAGACCAATCGTTTGTGTTGGTGCAACTGGCGGATTCTTTGGGTGAGCCTATTGACCGCTTTGCGCCCGGAGATCTTAGTGTTTCTGTATCGGGCAGTGCTGAAGCTACGGGACCGGATAATACCGGAAATCCCGGTGAGTTTGGGTTTACTGTAAACAACACAGAGGCTGAAACAGTGACCGTTTCTATAACAATAGATGATGTGTTGCTGACTGACCAGCCGGAAATCGTGTTTGAAGAAGAGACCGGGATTCCTGAGGCGCCTGAATTTGTGTCCATTGAACCAACTGAAGATGGGAATCAGCTTACTTGGACTGTAAACACATCAGACTATATCAACAGTTTTAGAATTTACAGGGGCACATCAAAAGAGAATCTTGAGGTCATTGATGAGGTAGATTCTGGATCAAGAACTGCTATAGATCAAAATGTACTGTCCGGAACATCCTACTATTTAGTAACTGCGGTTAATCGTAATGGTGAAGAGAGTGAACCGTCAAATATCAAATCATACATCAATACTGATTTCGTGGCTTCGACAGAGTGGCAGCTCGTGAGCGTTCCCGTTTATAATGGTACGAAAGAAATGGAACTGGCAACAATATATAATTTCACTGACAGATACGAATTAAGAAGCTCTTTAGAATCAGGGAAAGGTTACTGGGTTAAATCCAGAAGTTATAATGATGAAATGATGGCCATTGCCGGTGAAGGGGTGGATAGTTTATCCATTGATTTAAATCGTGGCTGGAATCTAGTTGGGAGTTTATCGGAAGAGACAGATATACGTTTGATTGACGATCCTGATAATATATTGACGGAAACGCCTCTGTATGTCTATAGAGATGGAAGTTACAGGGAGGTGAGTTCGTTAATTCCGGGTGCAGGGCACTGGATCTATGCAAGTAAAGAAGGAACAATATCAATTGCAGTTCAAAACGAAACAACCCAAAGGGCCGGTCTTGAATTAGCAGATCAGTCCGTATCAGACCAATCAATTTTACCGGCCTTGCGCTTTAGAAATGAACAGCGGCAGGCTGCTATTTATGTAAGTCAAATATATTTGAATAAGTTGGAGCAAACCGCGTATTATCTGCCTCCGACCTCACCGGAACCCAAGCTGGATATAAGAACCCGCGATCACACCAAACTGATCAATAATCAGCCGACGGATCTGATTATTTCAACAGATCATTATCCTGTTTTGATCTCACTTGATGAGCTGGATGAATTTGACCAGCTGGCTGTACGGATTCATGCCGAAAAGGAAGGGAAAAAACGTTCTTTTGATCTACTTCCGGGACAAAGTGATCAAATTGTTGAACCATATGACCGGATTTATGCCGAAGTCGTTCAACCGGATGAAGTGGTTTCGAATAACCAGCTTATGCCGAATTATCCAAACCCATTCAATCCCACAACAACAATTCAGTATCAGCTCCGTGAACAAACTCAAGTTAAGGTTGAAGTGTATGACGTAATTGGCAGGAGAGTTAAACTGCTGGCTAACGAAGTTCAGCTCTCCGGAGAGCACAGCGTAGAATTTGATGGCAGAAATATGTCATCCGGGCTTTACTTCATCAGATTTACAGCAGGTGATGTAGTTGATATCAGAAAAATGACATTGGTTAAGTAAAATATCATGAAGAAATTAATCTGTTTACTTTCACTTTTCTTTTTTCTCTGGACCGGGTGCGGAGAAGTCTCGTCACCGGGTGACCGGGTAAATATTTCAATTTCAGCTGTCCCATCAACTGCTGGAAATGTACTCAGCAGCGGTGGAGATGAGGTGGGGAATACAGCTGAATTTCTGGCTGTACCGAATGATGGCTGGCAGTTTGTAAACTGGAGTGGTGATGTTGAATCAGAAGAAAATCCTCTTACAATTGAACTTGAAGACGACTTGAACCTGGTGGCCAATTTTGAGGTGATGAGCAATAACTACCAGATTGACATGGAGCTTAGGGACGGTGAAACAGCAGTCGATTTAGCGTTTGGACAGGTTAGTGGAGCAACGGATGCGTTCGACTCCGGAATTGATCAGGAGGCGCCTCCAAGTTCTGCACCCAATTCACTTTATGCGTGGTTCGATAATGACGACCGAAAATTATTTCACGATTTTAGGAATACTAACTCATCTGAAGTGAAATGGATCCTGAATGTAGAACCGGGCGAATCAGGAGAGATTTCCCTTAATTGGGGGATGAATGATGGCGTGTTTGAAGGAAATCTGACTTTAACCGATTCAGAGGAATCGTTTACTGTGGATATGATTGAAGAGGGGCAAACGACACTCAATCTCTCATCACCAGAAGAGCTGATTATTTACTTTTCAAAGTAATCTGTTAAACTCGGGCCGGACGAGTTCAATTCAGTAAAGAGAATGGATACATAAATAAGTATCTTATCTTATTAAGTGAAAATGCGGTTCTGACCGCGATTTAATAGGATAGGAAATCATGAATGAATCCCCGGAAGAACTTCGAAAGTTTGCGGAATCGTTTGCCAGAAAAGGTGGCGATTCAACCCTTCAGTATTTTAAAAAATCGTTTGATCTTGAATTTAAAGAGGATGATTCACCCGTAACCAACGCCGATCGTCAAGCAGAACGAATTATCCGTGATCTGATTAAGGAGCAGTTTCCTGAACACGGAATCATCGGGGAAGAGTTTGGTGAGGAAAATACAGACAGTAACGTCGTGTGGATTCTGGACCCGATTGACGGTACTCAGTCCTTTATCCACGGTGTACCTTTCTACACTACGCTTATCGGAGTTTTGATTCAAAACCAGCCTCAGGTAGGAGTCATATATGCCCCCGCTCTGAATGAGATGATGTCTGCAGCCATTGGTCATGGATGTACGCTAAATGGAGAAAAAGCAGGGGTGAGAGAGTGCAGTGACCTCTCGAAAGCTACTTTTTTAACCACCGAGATAACTACGTTTGAAAAACATGGGTTTGGGCGATCTTTATCGGAACTTTTAGGGAAAACACGCATTCACAGAACCTGGGGAGACGCGTATGGCCACATGATGGTGGCAGCCGGCCGCGCAGACATCATGATTGATCCGATTTTAAATATTTGGGATGCCGCTGCGTTACTACCTATTGTGAGCGAAGCCGGCGGAGCCTATACTGATCTTTCAGGTAATCAAACAATTAAAACCGGTAACGGACTCTCAACAAACCCTATTCTTTTACCTCAAATTCTATCTTTGTTCAATGATTAAGATGAGTAAAAACTTATACCTGTCACTATTCTCATTTATATTCTTATTTCTTACTTATTCTGTATCAAACGCCCAAAGCTGGGATTATGAGTCGTATCCGTCTCTGCCTTACAATATAGATCATCTTGATGCAGAATTAACCTTAAGTGAAACAGGATCAATTGAAGGGGATCTGCTCTATTTGATTACGTTAAAGGACGATAATCCGGATTCACTTGTACTTGATGCAAACAGACTTGAAATATTAAATACGGTTCTGGATGACAGATCTGCTGAGTATTATATTGAGTCAGATAAACTGATCATTCCGATTGAGGATGAATATGAGAGCGGAGATGAGATTTCTCTCAGAATTCAGTACAGGGGCGATCCGAAATTTGGCGTAAAGCAGACAGCCAATGGAACTTACTTTAGTTCCTTATTGCCTAAATCCACCTCGCACTGGCTGCCTGTGAAAAATCATCCAAGAGTGCAATTTACAACCGAATTAATTTTTACACACCCGTCAGGTAAAACACTCGTTTCAAATGGCAGGCGTTCCTCGAGTGATATTGACAATGTTTCAGAAGAAATTACTACCTATACATCAAGCAAAGCTATTTCACCTGTTGAGCTCACTTTTGCATTTGGAGATATAGAGCTGATTGGCTCAACACGTAACCAGGGGGTTTCCGGATCTGCTGCTTCTCTTTTTGAACGACGATCGGATAACCACATTCATATCTACTCGGAAGGATCGGATGTTGATCGTGAAAAACTTTTCGAAACGGCTGTAAGTGCATTTGAAAAGTTGTACAGCACTCTGAATGTTGGATATCCATTTCGGGATCTATCAATTGTCATTCTGGATGATGATCAATGGGAAACAAAATCTCACGGTGCCGGAGTAGTGTATCTATACCGAAATCGAGGAGATCTTGAAGAGCAGCTTCAGCGTAGTTTAACCGGGTTGTGGCTGGGATCACACATGAGAGCAGAGCGTTGGTCAGATGCCAACGCAATTCTGGCGATGCAGGCACGAATAAACTCGGAGCTCTTTGATCTGGATTATATCACTGATCAAACCCCGGTACCGTACCAGGTATTTGACGGTTCAATGGAGTCGGCCTGGAGATATGGATTTGAACAAGAATCCTTTTCTACTTTCACAAGGCATTTTGATAACGTGCGTTTGAATATGATGAGTGAAACCGGGGGTGTCATTACCTGGAGAGATCTTGCCGAGTCTATTTATGAAGTTTCAGGGACACCTTATTTTGAACAGCTGGATTTACCGGAGATAAAAATTGAAGAAGAGATTGAGTATGACTACGTGGCGGAGATGAGCCGGAATGAAGAAGATCAGAACATATCCGTCAATTTTCGGGCACTGGGAGAGGCAGTTGATGAACTGGTTACAGTTCAGGTAGAGGAGGTCACATTCAGTGATCAAAGTACAGATGAAATTACATTTACAGGCTCTGATGACACAATCGTTATCAATGCTTCAAACGAGACTGAAAGCATTCAATTGAAAATTACCGGACGTGATGATATAAACCTGGAAGTGAAGAAACCTTTTGAATACTGGATATATCAGTTAAGGAATGAGTCAGATAGTGATGGCAGAATAGAGGCTGCTAAAGCACTGAGCGAATATTCCGATGATGCGGACTTACAGCTTGCTATAAGGGATCATTTGAGAGAAGAGGAAAATTCAGAAGTGTATGCTGAATTGCTGCGAACACTTTCGGCAGTTACAGCGGGGGCTTCCGGGACGGATCAGACATTTTTACGGCATGTATCAACCGACTACTCTGATGAGGTACAGATTGCTGCAATTGATGGCCTGGCTTATTTCAGTGAAAATGACCAGGTTATTAGCCGGCTGAGATCCATCGCCAACCAAACGGAAAGTGATGAGATCAGAACTGCTGCTATTCGTTCTCTGTATGAAACAACTGATTCGGATCGATTTAAAGTTATATCCGAGGATTTGATTACGCAGGAATCGGCGCTAAAACAGGTTCCGATGATTTTGAGACTGCTGGCGGAAAAAGGTGAAGAAGAATCTGCCGTTCAGTTTGCCTCTACATTTTTGAGTGAAGGTTTCCCATATGAAATCAGGCGGGAAATTCTGGAATTGGTTCTCGGACTGGATCAGTCTCAGGAAGGATGGGAGAATCGTCTTCCTTCACTGCTCGTAGACAGGGACCCTAGAGTTAGATCTAAATCTTTGGAAGCACTTGATCGTACGGGCTCCGGCTTCAGGGATGAGTGGCTTGAACGCAGAAGAGCTGATGAGTACGATGAACGGGTCAGGCGGGTGTTGGAAAATCTCTAAACTTAGAAAGACTTCATCTAATGAATTTTAAAAGCATGAAAATCCCGATAATTGATATCGGGATTTTTTTGTTTTATGACTGTTTGATCCATTTAGCAAGATCTTTGAAGCTGGCAGTTTTACCATAGCTCAGTATTCCCACCTGGTAAATTTTGGCACTTAGCCACATGGTTCCAACAAATGAGAGCAGCATCAGGATGATGGCAGTTGAAGTTTGCCAGAAGGGTACTTCGGTAATTGCAATTCGGGTAATCATCAGAATTGGAGAGAATAATGGAATCAGCGAACCTACAACCGAAAGTGTACTGTCCGGGCTCTGCATGGTATGAAACATGATGATGTATGCAATAAAAATGGGTGCTGAAATGGGCAGCATCAGCTGTTGAGTATCTGTCTCTGAATCGGCAGCTGAACCGATGGCCGCAAACAGTGAGCTAAACAGGAGATAGCCCAGGAAAAAGAAAATCACAAAGTAGATAATTAGTGAGGTTTCAATTGTTGGAATATCCAGAATACCCGGGAGCTGTGCTTCTGCCTGTGTCATTTCTTCCGGCATTTGTGATGATGAAGCACCTTCACCAATAACGGCTGTTGCCAAAGGTCCGGCAATAGCTGATAGTCCCGCAAAAGCCAAAATCCAGATGCCAAACTGCGTAATGGCAATAGCACCGACTCCGGCCATTTTTCCGGTTAAAAGCTCAATTGGTTTGACAGAAGAGGCAATAACTTCAATAATCCGGTTGGTTTTTTCCTCAATAACACCGCGCATAATATATCCGCCGTACCCGAATATGGATCCAAATATGATTAGCCCCATAAACATGCCTACAATGGATAAAAACTCAGTATCATCATCAGTCTCTTCACCTTCCCGGCTCAAACGGCGTGAATCGATTGAGACAGTGCTTTCGAAAATATTTCGAATATCTTCGCTTACATTTTCCCGTCGTAGCCTTTCTTGCCTGATCGATTCCCGGAAATCGGAACGGACAGCAGTCAATAGCTGAAGTCCGCCGCTGCCACTGTAGATCAGTTCCAGATTCTCATCTTCGATGATGTGAGATTCATTGACAGTTACATATCCTGTAATTTCCTCACGCTGAACCATAAGCCGCAGCGTGTCAACTGGCTGATCGGAGTAATCCTGATAGCGGACTTCATCAATCTCACGAAGAGTCTCAATGATTTGGCCTGTTTCATCATTTACACCGATTGTGTAGTCAATCTCACTGTCCCACGCAGCAATGAAAATTCCAACACCAATAAAAACTGCAAAACCAACCGGAACCAGAATCGTGGCCCATATAAAACCTTTACTTTTTACACGAGTTAGATACTCCCGTTTTAAGACCAGATACGTTTGTCGCCAATTCATAAGAGTTGCGCCTCCTGCTGCTCTTTAATATTATCTTCTCCTACTGTTGAGATAAAAATCTCATTCAGAGATGGCTCAACGAGTTGAAATTTGTGAATCTCTGCATTTTCCATAGCCTTTTTCAGGATCTCCTGTGAATTTAGTCCGTTCAGAATTCTGATCTCTGCAAAATTTGTAGACCGGTTGTTGATTCTTACGTCCCCAAGTTCATCGAGAAAACTGCTGTCTCCCTGAAACTCAAGTAATACCGTATTCTTCCCAAAATCTTTTTTGATTTCTCGGAGGTTGCCTGTCAGGACAACTTTACCATTGTTAAAAAGACAGATATCATCGCACATCTGCTCTACCTGCTCCATTCTGTGTGTTGAAAAAAGAATTGTATTTCCGTGATCTTTCAGTTCAATGATGATCTCCTTGAGCAGTTCGCTGTTAATCGGGTCGAGACCGCTGAACGGTTCATCAAAAATATAAATTTCAGGATTGTGTACAATGGTGGAGATAAACTGGATTTTCTGGCTCATACCTTTCGAGAGTTCTCCGACTACTTTGGAGTGCCAGTCGTAAGCGTTAAAACGGTTCAGCCAATATTTGATTTTTTCTCTTGCATCCTGTTTTCCCATCCCCTTTAACTGGGCTAAATACATCAGCTGCTCCCCAACTTTCATCTTTTTGTAAAGCCCTCTCTCTTCAGGCATATAGCCGATCATTTTTTGTGTTTTCGGGCTAACCGGATGTCCATTGATGGTAATTTTACCCTCATCCTGCAGGGTGATGTAGTTGATCATTCGGATAGTGGTGGTTTTACCTGCACCGTTCGGACCAAGCAGACCAAAAATGCGTCCTTTCTCCACATCGAAGGAGACATTGTTAACTGCTTTCGTCTCCCCAAAACTTTTTGAAACACCATCAACGGATATCGTTACACTCATCTGTTTCTCTTTATAAATAAATTGATTGACTTTGGTTGCAGCACAAAGGATAATCTAAAATCTGAAAAGAAAGAAATTTTTCACCTTATTTTCTGCTAATGATGTTCGGTAAAATTATTGGTTTGTTCATTGAGTGTACATTGCAGGTCACCAATAATTTTCTTAACTCTTAAGAAGAATTTGTTCTTCGAAAAGGTTTTGCAAAACCTAATCTTCATTCTGCAACGCCCCTATATTTATCGGGGTTTTGTGAAGAATCCACTTGTTAAGGCTTTAACTTGTCAGTTATATTCTTCTATAATTCAGAATGATTTCAACAGTCGGGTTTGCAAAATTTTCTACGAATCATCTATAGAATAGTTACAAAAAAATTATATGAATATTGTTCACATTTCCGCCGAATGTTATCCTTATGCCAAAGCCGGCGGGCTCGGGGATGTTGTGGGTGCTCTTCCCAAATACCTGAATCAAAGCGGTCATCACACGATGGTTCTGCTGCCGTACTATTTCAATGATAAACTACAGGATTCAAAGAAGTCACTTGTGTTTGAAGGACAGGCTCCATTTGCCGGGGAACCGTTTGCATATCGCATTTATAAAATTGAAGATTCAAAAGATTTCGACCTATTTGTGATCGACATTCCGGGCCGATTTGATCGGCCGGGTGTTTATATCGATCCATGGTCGGGCCACGCGTACTGGGATGAGAAAGAGCGGTTTGTCAGCTTTCAGATCGCAGCACTGGAGTGGCTCAAACAGCAAGATGTTATTCCGGATGTCATTCACACACACGATCATCACACGGCTCTTATTCCATTTATGATGAGTCATGCGTTTCGGTTTGAGGTATTCCGGGAAACTCCTTCCGTACTAACAATCCACAATGGGGAGTATCAGGGAAGATATAACAGGGATGATTACGATCTGCTGCCGGCATTCAACCTTGAAAATCTGGGATTACTCGATTGGGACGGCTCATTAAATTCTCTAGCTGCGGGGATAAAGACTGCCTGGAGGGTAACGACAGTGTCTGAAGGATACATGGAGGAGCTTTTGGAGTATTGCCACGGGTTGGAGCAGCTGCTTCGTCATGAGCAAGATAAAACAGCAGGCATTTTAAATGGAATTGACGGTGAAGTGTGGAATCCTGAAACGGACCCTCTCATTGCACATAATTTTACCAAAAGAGGAGTAAAAGGCGGGAAGTCAAAAAACAGAGAAATTTTATGTGATGAATTTCAGATAGATCCCAAACGTCCTGTATTTTCATTTATCGGGAGGCTGGTTCGGGAAAAGGGGGCAGACCTTATCCCACCGCTTATCAGAAAATGTGAAGAGGATGGAGTGGGTGCTTCATTTATTGTACTGGGAACCGGAGATCCGTCCCTGCATGCAATTTTTGAAAGTTTAAAGCATCAATATTTCGGATTTTTTGATACACGCCTTGAGTACAATGAGAAGCTGGCTCATCAAATTTATGCCGGCAGTGATTTTCTCCTGATGCCCTCCAGGGTGGAACCGTGCGGTTTGAATCAGCTTTATGCAATGCGATATGGTACAATTCCGGTGGTTAGAGCTACGGGAGGATTGAGCGATACGGTTGTGGATATTTCAAAAGAAGATGGATACGGAATTGTATTTGATGAATTTACTTTGGAAGATGCAGAAACTGCAGTAAAGCGGGGAGTGGAATTATTCAGGGATAAAATGTTATTTAGTAATAAAGTAAAGCAAGTGATGTCACTTGATTTTTCATGGAGGCGTTCTACCGAAAAATATCTGGCGCTCTATTATTCATTGATTAAAATATAAGGGGTTCATTATGAGTAAGTCAACTATAGCTATAATTCTTGGAGGTGGGAGAGGTACCCGGCTTCATCCATTAACATACCACAGGAGTAAACCTGCTGTACCTGTGGCAGGCAAGTATCGCTTGGTGGATATACCCATCTCAAACTGCTTGAATTCCGGAATTCGAAGAATTTTTGTACTGACTCAGTTTAACTCTGCCTCTCTCAACCGACATATTAAAAATACTTACAACTTTGATCTATTCTCGCACGGATTTGTAGATATTCTGGCTGCCGAACAAACACCGAAAAGCAGTAACTGGTTTCAGGGTACAGCCGATGCTGTTCGCCAATCTATCCATCATTTGGCGAATCACGAGTATGAATATGTTTTAATACTCTCCGGCGACCAGCTGTACCAAATGGATTATGATAAGCTCATTCTTGACCATAAAAATAGTGGATCCAATCTGACTGTAGCTACCATTCCGGTTGATGCAAACGATGCTCCAGATTTCGGTATCATGAAGACAAATGAAAACGGTGAGATTGAATCCTTTGTGGAGAAGCCGACTCCGGATGAACTCTCCAAATGGTCTTCAGAGACATCACCTGAGCAGAAAAAGGAGGGGAAGGTCTATTTGGCTTCGATGGGAATCTATGTTTTCAATAAAAAAGATTTGTTACGGTTATTTGAAGAAAATCCGGATGCTACGGACTTTGGAAAGGAGATTATTCCAAAGGCAATTGATGAGGGAGCGAAAGTAAACAGTTATCCATACACCGGATACTGGACCGATATCGGAACAATTGCATCCTTTTTTGAAGCAAACCTTGCCCTGACTGAAACACTGCCGAAATTCAATTTGTTTGATAACGATCGTCTGATATATACCAGAGCCCGATTGCTCCCAACATCAAAACTGACCGGTACATCTCTTGAGTATGTGATTGTTGCGGAGGGCTGCATCATAGAAGCCAGCCGGATTGAGAAGTCGGTGATTGGAATCCGTTCCAGAATTGGGAAAGGAACAACCATTGAATCATCCATTGTAATGGGTAACGACAATTTTACGACTCAGTCAGACCTCGATAAACAGAACAGCGATATGCCATTGATGGGTATTGGACAGCGATGTTACATCAGCCGAGCCATTGTTGATAAAAATGTTCGGATTGGAAATGATGTCCGGATAGTGGGTGGTTCACACCTGGAAGATGGAGAATTCGAAAAATATAACGTTGTGGATGGAATCGTCATCATACCAAAAGGCACAATTCTTCCGGACGGATACAGTATCTGATTCAAAAAACTATTTTTGACCCGGATATTCTTAAATACTCAGGTTCTGCGTAATTTTACTTCCCTTTCAATAAAGGGCTATGCAAACTATGTTGTTTAAGTCAATCTGATACCGCGAAGAGTCCCTATATCGGTTTAGAAGTCTGTAGAAGGATTTTCAACCGAACATTGTCAAGATCAGGTTGACAGAGAGGTTTTGCGAAATCATCAAAAGCTGAATTTTCAGTTTAACCAATTTTTAAAAGGGGCAGATCTATGTATACGGACGATGAGTGGATCCATTGGCTTGACAAGCTTGCCGAGGACGACTATGTAATTGTTGATGATTTTCTGAGTGACGAGATCTACCGTCAAATCATGACATTCTTTTCCAATGCAGAACAGAATGATCGCCTCAAAAAGGCGGGCATCGGTTCATCCGGTGAATTTCAGATAAAATCATCAATACGCGGGGATTTCATCTATTGGCTGGACGAGGAGAGGGATGATGAGCTTACTTCTTTTTTTGAACTTAAGCGTGAGCTGCTTGAAAAACTGAGACGTTTCTGTTTTTTGAGTTTATCGGGTTCGGAATTTCACATCGCAAAATATCCTGAAGGGTCGCACTACAACCGGCACCTGGACCAGTTTAATGAGAGATCCAATCGCCAGATTACGGTGTTGATTTACCTCAATGAAAACTGGAAAAAGGGTGATGGCGGAGAGCTTGTTATCTATAAGGATAACGAGGAGATTTTAGTGGAACCGATAGCGAAAAGACTCCTGCTGTTTAAGAGTGATGTGATAGAACATGAAGTTCTTAAAACCAATGTGCCACGTTATAGTTTAACAGGATGGCTGCTTCGACAGCCTGAGTCAGTCGGCTATCTATTTTAAAGATTGAGGGAGAAATTTAAGACTCTTTCTCGTTTCCCTTCCGGGATATCTTCTCGTCATTTTCGTTATTAACAGGCTGAATTTGAATCTGAGATAGATCGGAAGACTGCTCAGTCTGCTTAACCTCGGATTGATTTTCGTCTTCTATTGAATTTTCGAGCACTTCACAGCCAATAACAATTAGAATTGAAAGTATGAGTAGAGAGGTGCTTTTAAGTATCGTTTTCATTCCTGCAGAAAAGTATCAAGTTGTTGATAATTTTGGTTCTGAACTAATTACCTATTTTTGGAAAGAATGTTCCGATATAAGAACACTTTTAAACGGTAATTCAGAGATGTGAAATTAATAGAATGAAAGAGCTGCTAAAGAGCAATCAACTTACATTTGAGTATAGACCTGACAGGTTTCGGAAACCTGTCAGGTCTGTGTTTGATTACGAAATCAGAATTTTGGTATCTACTTTCAATTTTCATCCCATCAGGCTATAGGCATCTTGTTCCAATGACGGTTGAGACTCATAAAATTATTGGCATAAAAAAAGCCGCTCTGAGTAAACAGAACGACTTTTTAGAAAAATTTAAAGAAAGAAAATTTAGAGAATTCCCTTCAGTGTTTCGCCTATTTCAGCAGGACTTTCTGCGACGGTGACACCGGCATCTTTCAATGCTTTCTTCTTGTCGTCCGCACCACCTTTTCCGCCGGAGATAATCGCACCGGCGTGGCCCATGCGTCGTCCGGGAGGTGCCGTGCTTCCGGCAATAAATGCTACAACCGGTTTATCAACATGATCTTTGATGTAGGCGGCAGCATCTTCTTCAGCGGATCCTCCAATCTCACCGATCAGAACAATTGCGTCCGTATCAGGATCATCCTGGAAGAGTTTAACAGCGTCGGTATGAGTCGTTCCAATCACAGGATCTCCGCCAATTCCAATTGCTGTACTCTGTCCCAGTCCAATTTTCGTGAGCTGGTCAACCGCTTCGTAGGTCAGTGTTCCGGATCTTGAGATCAGCCCAACGTTACCTGGCTTGAAAATCATCGCGGGCATAATTCCGACTTTAGCTTCACCCGGAGTTATGACACCCGGGCAGTTTGGTCCTACGAGGGTAGCGCCGTGCCGGTCACAAACGGCTTTCGCTTTTACCATATCCTGAACCGGAATTCCTTCCGTGATACAGATAATGACTTCAATACCGGAAACAGCTGCCTCAATGATGGCGTCTGCTGCAAACGGTGGGGGTACAAAAATTACAGATGTGTTAGCTCCTTCATTAGCAACGGAATCAGAAACCGTATTGAATACAGGTCGGTCTAGATGTTTTTGGCCGCCTTTGCCGGGTGTTACACCACCCACGACATTTGTTCCGTATTCAATCATTTGTTCGGCATGAAACGTGCCCTCACTGCCGGTGAAACCCTGCACAATCAGCCGGGTATCTTTACCAACTAATACACTCATGAATCAGGTTAGTTTGTTTAATAATTTTGATTAAATATCCAGGCCTGAATATACTATCATTGATCAGATTTTCCCAAGAGAGGCCCGAACAAATCTTGCCTTCTCCGATATAAATGAAGCCAGGAGAAGCAGATACAAAATATCAATAGGTTCATCAGATTATTGAATCGAAATCTCATTTGAGATACGTTGATAAATCAACCAATTAAATTTGAATCCGGATCTAATTAGTCGGATCAATTTTGTATTATTTAAACCGATATGATCACCGAAAATAAAAAAGAAGAAATACGCGAGACGGCTGATATCGTCGAGGTTGTCGGCGACTATGTGAAGCTCAAAAAGTCGGGCAGCGGCTTTGTTGGACTCTGTCCGTTTCACAATGAAAATACGCCTTCTTTTCACGTCACGCCCAGTATGGGCATCTACAAATGCTTTGGATGCGGAGAGAGCGGTGATGTATTCAGCTTTGTGATGGCGATGGAGGGAGTCGGTTTTCCCGAAGCGCTCAGAACCCTGGCAGACCGCTATGGCATCGATATTCCGGATGAACACATTGACGGGGATGACGAACGAACCAAAAAACGAGAAGGGGTTTATCACGCGCTGAAATATGCCGGGCTCTTCTTTTACCGGCACCTGAAAGAGAACGAAAATGCAGGGAAAGCACGTGATTATCTGAAGTCCCGGGGATATGACCGGTCGGTTATCAAAAAATTTGGATTGGGATATGCACCATCCAATTCCGAACTGATGAAAGAGGCGCAGCGTGACGGAATTCCGGAGGAGTATCTGGCCGAAGCGGATCTTGTTAAACCGAGTAATCGGGGAGACGGTTTTTATGACACATTTCGCGATCGGCTGATGTTTCCCATTTTTAATCCCTCGGGCAAAGTGATCGCTTTTGCCGGCCGAATTCTGGACAAGGATAAGAAGGCGGCGAAATATGTAAACTCTTCTCAGACCATTGTCTACAACAAGAGTGAGGTAGTTTACGGCGTCAATTTCTCCAAGAATGAGATCCGCAAAGAGAAAGAAGTAATTTTGGTTGAGGGATATACGGATGTCATTACCATGCATCAGCACGGCATCAAAAATGTGGTGGCGTCCAGCGGTACGTCTTTAACGGCAGGACAGATTAATATCCTGCAGAGGTATGGGAAACGCATTGTAATGATTTACGATGCTGACACCGCCGGGCAAAAAGCGATGGAGCGCGGAATGGATATCGCTCTGGAGCAGGGAATGGAAGTATTTCTGATGGAGCTGCCGGAGGGTGAAGATCCCGACTCGTTTGTAAAGCAGTTTGGCGGAGAATCCTTCCTGGATTACAAGAAGAAACATGCCGAAGATTTTGTAACGTTTTCAATACACAAAGCGGAGAAAGAGGGCAGAATGGAGAGTCCCGGTGATCGATCAGCCGCAATCCGGTCAGTACTGGAAAGCATTGCATTGATCCCGGAAGAACTGGATCGGCAGGTGTATGTACAGCATCTCCACCAGCAAACTCAAAAGTATAGAAAAGGGAGCGACCGGGAACTGTTTCAGGCACTCGATAAAATTGTTGCTGAAAAAAAGAGACAAATCAGCTATAGACAGCGAAAGGAGAGTTCCTGTCCGCAGGCACCGGTACCACATTCAGTCGGTGATTTTTCACACGAACCGCAGCGATCAAAAGAAAGTCATCAAGTACAGAGAAAAAAACCACACTACGAAAAAGAGATTATTCGATTAATGCTCACATTTGGCGAACAGATGATAAAGTTTATCGGCCACAATATAGCGGATGATCATTTTGAAGATGAAGAGCTGAGAGCTTTTTATAATGATATTATCTCTAGACATCTTGATGAGGAGGAGATTTCTGTGCAGCACTATTCAAACCGTGAAAAGCCATATCCGGGTTTGGTTGGAGATATCATGCTTGAGAGATATTCAGTCAGTGAAAAGCATGCTAAGAGAACCGGCAGTGAAATCAAAAAAGATCGTAATCCATTTAAAACAGCCAAGTATTCGATGAAACCGCTCAGATTATACTTCCTGGAGCGTAAAAGACGAGAGATGACGGAACGGCTGAAAACTGCGGATTCTGAGGAGAAGAATAAGCTGATGAAAAACATTACAAAACTTCAGCAGGAGATTACACGAATTCAGAAGATTTCGGCCGATGAACTTTTTGAAGATCCCGATTTTCTGAATAAAGATGATTCCAGTTCATACAGCGGAAAGTTTGAGTATAAGATGAAGGGAGAGAAGTAGGTTTCGTTGTATCGGTAATATTGAAATACCGGACATGAAAAAACCGAAATTCGAAAATTCGAAATCCGAAAACTTGATATTGAAATATGGGGAGTGATAATAAATATGACTTGGAGGAGAGAACGTACAGGTTTGCTAAAGATATACGATCGTTTATTAAGCTTGTACCAAAGACTTTAACAAATGTTGATGACTGCAAACAACTTGGCAGATCCAGTGGCTCGGTGGGTGCAAACTACATAGAAGCAAATGAAGCGGTTAGCAGAAAGGATTTTATTTACAGAATTAAAATTTGTCGTAAAGAGATAAAAGAGTCCAGATTTTTTCTAAAGCTTATCGATACAGGAAAGGGAAATAATGAAACAAAACTTCAATTAATAAATGAAGCCATTGAGCTTGAAAAGATATTTGGTGCCATCATAAGAAATTCATCTGACTGATCTCATTTATTCGGATTTGGGATTTCGAATATTCGAATTTTAACAGCTATTACTAAAAATACTATGAATGAAAATCTTACTGTCGCTCTAAAAGCAGCACGAAAAGGGGTTGAAACGATCAAAAGCTACCAGTCGAAAAAGCTGAATACGCGTGAAAAGGGATACCATGATTTAGTTACCGATGCAGATTTTGAAACAGAAAAGAATGTTCTGTCTGTAATTCAGGAGCATTTTCCGGATGATGAGATCTTGGCTGAAGAGACGGAGGCGCATGAACATCTGACGGATGCCAGAACCTGGATTGTGGACCCAATTGACGGAACTACAAACTTTGCCCACGACTTTCCGGTCTACTGTGTCTCGGTGGCGTTATGGGAAAACAGAGAACCAAAAGTAGGAGTTGTCATTGAGGTCAGCCGAAACGAGGAGTTTACAGCGGTAGCAGGAGAGGGCGCATTTCTGAATGGTGAGAAGATCTCTGTATCAAATACCTCTAATCCCCGGGATGCGTTTATCGGAACCGGCTTTCCCTATAATGATCTTTCACTTGTTGATTCCTATCTGAAGCTGTTCAGACATTTGATGGAGGAGCTGCAAGGGATTCGTAGGCCCGGAGCAGCTACATTTGATCTCTGCTGTGTTGCCTGCGGCCGATTCGACGGTTTTTTTGAGTATTCACTTCACGCCTGGGATGTGGCGGCTGCTTCACTGATTGTGAAAGAGGCAGGTGGAGTAATATCTGACTGGAACGGTGAAGATAACTGGCTTTTTGGCCAAAGAATTATCGCCGGGAATCCGGATGTTCATGCAATTTTGCAGAAGAGAATTGAAGAGTTTATTCCGTCTGAGCAAAGAGAAACTGTTGTTTGAAATTAAAAAAAAACCGTCTGACGGGTGTTGGTTACATTAATTCTAAAAATTTACACTGAATACCCGTCTGACGGAAATTTACAAAAACAATCTGACAGCATATCCGACTGCATCCGGAGGATTTCTGTCAGCGTTGGTTTTGAATCTAATACCGACGCTGTCAGGACTTTCGCTCTGCTTCAGACGCTGACAGGTCATTGTTTGATACTATAAAAATAAAAAACCCCATCAATCCGAAGATAGATGGGGTTGTTATATTTTTATCCGTTTGAGGGTTAGACAGATTACCTCTCGGAATTTCGCTGATCAACTTTTTCGCGATACTTCTCATAAAGCTGACGGTGCATATCGTTCATGTCACTTTCGCGCCCCTGAATGAACACCTGCTCGATCTGTGTACTGTATTCAATCGGATTGCCGGTGGTGATCAGGAGTGTGGCGTCTTTCCCAACTTCCAAAGTACCCACGTATTCATCGAGCCCAAGAATAGCTGCGGGCTGTACCGTTAAAGCTCTGAGTGCTGTGTCTGCATCGAGGCCGAAAGCGGCAGCGGCACCTGCTTCATACGGAAGCCGGTGAGCATAAGCTGCACTAGAGCCGCCCGAAATGGCAAATTCAACACCTGCTTCGTTGAGTTTTGCCGGCAAGCTGTAGCGTTCATCATAACCTTCCCAGTTCCTGTTTGGAGAGGTCAGAACACTTGTGATGATAACAGGGACTTGCTTAGACTTAAGGTGATCTGTGATCAGATGTGCATCGGATCCACCCAGGATTATCAGGCGAACGTCTTCTTCGTTTGCCCAGGTCATGGCGTCCTGAATTTGTCGAACCTCATTGGCGCTTACAACTACCGGTGTTTCTCCTTCAAGTACGGGAATCATTGCTTCCCACCGGCTGTCGATATCGTGACGTTCGGCATCACCTGAGTCCATAGCCTGTCGCGCCAACATGTAAGATCGTGCGTCAGAAAATGCATCCCGAAGAGTTTGAATATTCTCTTCGTAATCATCTCGGCCGGGAAATGGCCAGTTCACCATCAGTCCTGTTGCAGATTTCAGCGTCATTTCATCCCAGGCCCAGCCATCTGTTTTCATCGCAGATGATTTGCCGGAGATAAGTCCGCCACCGGGGGTGGTAACGGCTGTTAGAATACCGGCTGACCGTGCAATTGGGATGTGCCGGCTTTCCGGATGGAATGCCCGTTCGGCCATAACATTTGGATTGATATCGCCTTGTTCATTTACATCGTTGGTCATGGGAACAGCACCGATTTCAGTAATTCCCATCTGGCTGTAGGCATCAATCAAACCGGGATAGACATGCTTGCCGCTAATGTCATGCTGTCTTGCGTTTGCTGGTACATCCACATCTGTTCCAATGGCGGTAATCTCACCATTTTCAAACAGAAGTGTGCCGTTTTCAATCACATCCCCTGCCAGTGTGTGAATGGTTCCGCCGACAAGCGCAACCGGTTCACTCTGTTTGGGAGCCGGAGTTTGTGCAAATGCATTCGGGACTGACATCACAATCAAAATCAGCAACGAAAATGTTAATACTGTTTTATTCATAGTTTCATACGTTTTTCTATTCAAACGATTGATCAAATGCGGTCGTGAAATTTCAATAGAACGATTCATTTCAGTCCTCCACGATTAGTTGAATGAGTTGGGCTCTTTCACGCTCAACGTCTTCACGCAGTTCACGATCCTCTTCCAGGTCGAAATATTTTCGCCCGTCAATCCATGTTTGTTCGGCTTTGGATAGAGTAGAGAGAGGATCTCCGTTCCAGATGACAAAATCAGCATCTTTACCATTTTCAAGTGATCCGACCAGGTGATCGATTCCCAGAATTTTAGCCGGGTTTATGGTAACCAAAGCAAGGGCTTCTTCCGGATCCATTCCTGCTCGTACCATCTTACCAGCTTCCCAGTTCATTCGAGATGCAATTTGGCTGTTATCTGAGTGGAGTGAAGTTAAGACTCCGGCCTCTGAAAGCAGCCTGGCATTGTAAACTGTTCCGTCATACGCTTCAATTTTAAACGATGACCAATCGGACCAAACAACGGCTCCGGCACCGTGATCGGCAAGTTCATTTGCTACTTTGTAAGCTTCCACACCGTGATGGAAAGCTTTAATCTTGAAATCAAATCGTTCTGCCAGTCGCATCAGCATCAGAATTTCATCCTGCCGGTAACTGTGAGATTGAATCAGTATATCGCCGTTCAGGATATCAAGAAGTGCATCGAGGCGAAGATCTTTTCGCGGAGGCATTCCCTCTCCGGTCTCATTCCACTCGTTCCACCGGGCTTCGTAATCCCTGGCCATTCGGAAACGGTCTTCAATGATCTGTTCGGTTCCCATCCGGGTCTTCGGATATCGATCATCTCCAACACGTTTCGGGTTTTCTCCGAGTGCAAACTTAACGGTAGTAGGAGCATCTTCAATAATGAGATCATCAGATAAAGATCCCCACCGCATTTTTACATGAACATTCTGTCCGCCAATCGGGTTAGCAGATCCATGCATGACGTGTGCTGTAGTCAAGCCACCGGCAAGCTGTCGGTACATCCAGATGTTATTAATGTTGAGAACATCTTTCATCCGGACTTCTGCTGTAATTGCATTACCAATCTCGTTGACTCCATCCACACCGGAGTGGATATGAGGATCAATCAATCCGGGAGTCACATGTTTGCCTTCTGCATCGATTTCTACGGCATTTCGTGGTGCACGAAGATCCTGCCCAATTTCCACAACCTTACCCTCAGAAAAGAGGATATCTGAATTTTCGAGAATTCCTTCAGACCCCATAGTCCAGATTGTAGCATTTCGGACGATCACATTTCGGGGCTGTTCAGGAATACTCTCACGGCCATACTCCATGGCGGGTCTCAAGTCAGCCAGTTGAACTGATCGGTTCAGCTCTTTATCAGAATCTTCCTGTTCTGCAGCCGGTAGCGTATTTGTACGGGCAGCACTAAACTGAATGCGATCTCCTCCGGTTACTTCTGCCCAGCCACGGAGGTTATCTTGATCCAGAGAGGCTGTCAGGCGAACAGGACCATCCAAGCCAATGTCATTTCCTGAAAAGTGTACGCGAACCCGACGTTGCAGGTCTTCGTAGCTGACGGAGGTAAGTTCTACTTCCTCACCGCCAATGGTTAGGCTTCCTTCAAAGCTGTCCGGTCGATTTTCTTCTACTTTGAGTGTGCCGTCTAATGATTTGTCGGATGATGCAATTTCCCACTCACCGCGAGGGTTCATCTCGTTCTCTCGGTTAATTCGATAGTGGTCACCGTCAACCCACAAGTCGAGGATTTTTGACCCGTTTTCAAACAGATCTCCATCCGCAATGATGAAACTGGCATTTTTTCCTGATTCAATCGTTCCGTGAGTAGAGTTGATCCCCAGTAATTCTGCCGGATTTGTTGTTAAGGCTGCGAGAGCGGTCTCTTTCTCCAGGCCAAGCTGCACAGCCATCCGCAAGTTCGACATGAACTTATCCTTGCTCTCAAGACCTTTGGTGGTCAGGGAGAAGGGAATGTCTGCATTTGCCAGTCGTGCAGGGTTTTCAGGAGCGAGGTACCAATGTCTCAGTTCAGAAAGATCTTCACTGAGTGCGTCTTCCGGCGTATCAACATCCGGTTTGTCCGGAAAGTTAAGCGGGAGAATAATCGGTATGTCTGCATCACTGAGGACATCCAGAAGTTTGTATTCATGTCCGTTACCTACAATCCATGGATTGATGTTGAATTCATTTGTCAATCTTTGGACTCGGAGAATTTCTTCATCGCTGTTTGTTTCAAAAAGAAGAGGCTGATTGCCACTTGCCGCATTACCCAGTGCTTCGAGCGGTGCGTTTGATTCAGGACGCTCAAGTGAACGGTCATTCATAAAAGCCTGGTGTGCACGCTCATACCAATCGGCATCATAAAGAGTTTGCCGAATCAGTGCTATGACTCCTATTGGAGACGTAGGGTAGGTAAACCCAAATTCTCTGAAACGGGAAAAAGTTGCTCCCTGAGCTATACCGGATTGAACAACGCGGTCGGCAGGCCGTCCGTCTTTCAGGCTCATCACCGAAGCTTCACCTTTAAAAATACCGAGAGGAGGCAGGGTGAGTGCTGCTGTAAAACCTTGGTTTCGGAAAGTCTCACTTCCGTCCTCCTCGCTGTCAAATTCCTGATCGGCTTTCAGGTGTGCCCGCAGGTTTGGATTCCAGGATACATTACCCCGATCGAGTTCAACGCGGGGATTTTTCATCCCTAAATCGGTGTAGGCGTCAATAAAGCCGGGATATATAGTTTTTCCTTTCATATCCCACACACGGGCATCAGCCGGCGGATTGACACGGCGGCCAACAGATTCAACAACGCCATTTCGAATGACAAGTGTTCCGTTGTTTATGGTTTCGCCCGGGGCTGTTATAATGGTTGCATTGGTGAATGCATGAACAGTCGGGGTGTTGTCTTTCATCCCGTCAGTAGGTGTGGTTTGGGCCGATGTCACAGCCGGCACAGCCAGCAGAAGAATCGGGAGAATCAACCACTGTAGAACTGATGAGACGTTTTTTCTCAAAGAATGGTACGTATGATTCATAGAATCCTGGTATAGTTCAGATTAGAATAATAAATGTTAATAAGGTTAGACACCGATACATCCGGCTAACGATTCGCCAACGATTTGCGCTGCCGGCGAACTTAAATTATAAATTGGCCGGTCGAATCAAAATAAAATATTAAACAGGATCGGTAGCAGTCGAAAAAAGATGTAAATCAGAAAACCGATTTGAAATAGAAAAGGCACTCCGTTTTCACTCAGAGTGCCTTTGGTTGATGGGTATGCTAAGAAGGAATCATTCGTTCTTTGGGAACAGATCCTTGTTTACAATAAATACCAGGGGAATGGCATAAATCCAGTGCCTGACCAGTGAGCCGATTGCCATATCCGGGCCCATTTCGAGACCGGCAACACCGGCTCCCAGCAAGGGAAACATAAAGAGCCACACAAGCGCTATGGTTTCACCTGTTGTGTAAATGAACGGTCGGATCCAGGAAGGACCCCAAAGTGAGGGTGCTATTCCTGCATAGAGTACAGCCAGTAATATACCGTTTCCGTAGTGACCGGCTACCCCATAGAGCAAACCAAGCCCCGTTTTTTCTCCGAGCATGGCGGGGATATCCCACCACCCCATGCCCATCATCAGTCCGAAGAGGTCGAACAGTATGGTACCGGCTACACCTGCAATAATCGCTTTTGTCCAGTTAATTGTATGCATAGTTTCAGGATTTATACAGTTGCAGTTTTTAATTCAGGTGCTTCAGGAAAATCGATTGGAATTTCCGTGATGTTGTGCAGAAAGTTGGTAATCGATTTTTCGCCCACGTTAATGATGACGTCAATCAGGTTTTCCTTACTGTAACCTGCATCAAAGAACGCCTGCAGGGTTTCATCACTGATCTGCCCTCTATACTCAATGATCTCTTTTGCGAGCCGCGCCAGCTTATCAAATTTCTCATCGAATGAAGCACGTCCTTCCCGAAGTTCAAGTGTTTGCTCTTCGGTAAACCCGTTCATTTTACCTAACTGAGTATGAGCTGCCAGGCAGTAATTACATCCGTTTATCTGGCTTACAGCAAGATTGACAACCTCTTTCTCTTTATTATTCAGAGAGGTCTTGCCGTTCGCAAAGTTCATATATCTGGCCAGCCCGTTCTTGGAATGAGCATAGGTGGCATAGATGTTGGGTACAAATCCGAGATTGGATTCCAGTTGATCAAAAATCTGTTTGTTTTGATCTGTTACTTCGTTTTTGGTCGGTACGTTTAAAGGTCTCATAATTATTGCTGTTTATTGGTTTGTGTTTGTTACACTGCCAACATCGCCTAATTTTGCATGCCTATAAATGCTTAAAATACCTCTCTTGTTGTCAATTCTTCCCGAGTCCCGATTGTAGGAATAAATCAAGATTAGAAATCATCGATTGAAGGTTAGATTATAAGATTTTTTCAGGAGGCTCCGCCGGAGCCGTTCTATGGTTGACGTAGCAATTTCTATAAACAAGAAACTCCTCCGGAGTTGAGGTTAATCTTTTTAATCTGGATTTGGATAGGGGGAAGGGCAATGGTTTGAAACAATTACTGGGAATAGAAAATCTCTGCGAACCTCAGAGAAAACATCTGCGCAACTCTGCGAGAAAATAATCAAGATAGCCACATACGCTGCCAGATCCGGTTGGTGCCGGCAGGTCTTCTAGAATTCCTTATTAAATACGCCCTCGAACAATTTTAAATATTGATTGAAGGTTGGATTTTAAGATTTTTTCAGGAGGCTCCGCCGGAGCCGTTCTATGGTTGACGTAGCAATTTCCATAAACAGGAAACTCCTCCGGAGTTGAAGTTTATCTGTTTAATCTGGATTTGGATAGGGGGAAGGGCAATGATTTGAAACAATTACTGGGAATAGAAAATCTCTGCGATCCTAAGCGAAAGCATCTGCGCAATACTGTGAGATACAAAAGTCAGGATAGCCACAGACGCTGTCAAATCCGGTTGGTGCTGGCAGGTCTTCTAGAATTCCTTATTAAATACGCCATCGAACAATTTCAAATATTGATTGAAGGTTGGATTATAAGATTTTTTCAGGAGGCTCCGCCGGAGCCATACTATGGTTGACGTAGCAATTTCTATAAACAGGTAACTCCTCCGGAGTTGAGGTTTATCTTTTTAATCTGGATTTGGATAAGGGGAAGGGCAATGATTTGAAACAATTACTGGGAATAGAAAATCTCTGCGAACCTCAGCGAAAGCATCTGCGCAACTCTGCGAGATACAAATGTCAGGATAGCCACAGACGCTGTCAAATCCGTGGGTGTTGACAGGTTATATCAACTTTGATGCTTTTTCAGAAACTGGGTGGTAGTCAGCCCGGTCTCTTTTTTGAAAAGCTTGCTGAACTGAGCCGGATCGTTATAGCCAAGATTGTAGGCAATCTCTTTTGATGTTTTATCGGTATAAAGCAGCATTCGTTTTGCTTCAATGATTATTCGCTGATGAATCACTTCAAGCGGTGTCCGCTTAGAATTCTTGCTGAATACGTTAGAAATTGTTTTAGGGGATTTGTAAAGCAATTCAGCATACTCTGAAACACTTTTTTTATCTCGGAAATGCTCTTCCACTAAAACGTTGAAGTGGCGAATCAGATCAATTTCACCCTGATTATTTCCATAATCCAGGAGCTGTTGGTTTGCAAGACGGGTACAGCGAATAATAAAACGCTTGAGCAGAATTCGGAGCATCTCTTCCTGACTTGTTTCTTTCATATCGAACTCTTCACTGAGAACGTCAAAAAGGGTTCTCAATCGCTTCGATTCATCATCGTTCAAATTCAGAATAGGAGAAAAGTTGGATCCGAAAAAGAGCAGCCCATTGCACGAAACTTCACTGTCGTTGGTGTGGACGCAGTAAAACTCACGGTTAAACCGAAGAAACTTGAGCTGGCCGGATTCTTGAATATTTGAATAATCAACATGCTGCAAATAGGTTGTGCAGGTAATTTGCCCAGGGTTAAGTGTCACCTTCCGCTCATCAACAGTGAGTTCGACCGGATTTTTTCCGTCATTCCAGACAAACATCAAAAAACTGCCCTCTTCTCTGAGCTGACCGGAGATGCCCTGAAATATTGTAAATACAGCCCCGATTTTCGAATTACTGAACTTCTTTTCCATCATAACAGATTGCAGATGGAGAGTGAGATTGAAATCTTACCGTTTTGGATTTGTGCTTGTAAAGAGATCAAACGAGCTGAGAGGAATTGGCTTCCCTTGATAGAGAAATCCTTCACCGTAAGCGAATCCACCCAGATGGCCAAAATGTTTGGCTCTTGCACGCAGAGCCTCAAAAAATGAGGGATCTGATATATAGGTTTCCGGTTCATCGCCTGGATCAGCAACATTAAACTGAGTCGCAAATGCTTTGATGGCTTCTTCTTTGATTTCAATCGTTTCCGAGATATCAAACACGAAGTCCGGTTCAAAAGGACGATCCTGCATGTAGTGCAGTATGTGAGCAGGCCGGTGTGGTTCCTGAAGATTCCGGTTTTGATCGGTTGTCTCAATTTTTATCAGACCGCTATAAAAGATGGCATCTGACAGCAGCCGGGAAGCGTCCCCGTGATCCGGGTGCCGGTCAGCCGGTGCCGGCAGCAGGCACACATGTGGCCTGTACTTTCGAACAGTTTGAATAATTGGAAGGTGATATTCTCTTTTGTTGCGAAGCTGGGTATCGGGCAGTCCAAGATTTTCTCGGGCTGACAACCCAAGAATTCCGGCAGCTTTTGCAGCTTCTTCCATTCGTATTTTAGGAGTGCCCCGTGACCCCATTTCACCACGGGTCAGATCCACAACCGCAACCTGTTTTCCCTGTTTTACTAAGGCTGCAAGTGTCCCGGAACAACTTAATTCTGTGTCGTCGGGGTGAGAGCCAAATGCTAGAACATCAATCATCATAATGTATTCTGTTTAATCGTCAGTATTTTTTTAAATATAGTGAAACGAAAAGAGTTAATTTACGTACTGCTCTTACATCTGTTTATGAAGCTTGGGAGAAACAACCAGAATTTCCAACATCTATTGAAATCAACTGCGTTCAGCAGCTATCTACATGAATCGAATTTTTACAAGTTTTACGGAAGGGTTTAAAATTGCGATAACATCGCTTTGGGCCAATAAAATGCGTGCAATTTTAACTACTACCTGTATTGTAATCGGAATTGTTTCCGTAACGGCAATGAACACCATTACCGACGGAGTAGATCGAGCGTTTGAGGACAGCATGGATATGCTTGGCAGGAATGTGGTTTTTATTGAAAAATGGCCTTGGGGTTTTGGAGGCGAATATAAATGGTGGGAATACCGAAATCGCAAAGAGCTGGAAGTTGAATATGCGGATCAGCTTAGAACTCTGGTTTCAAGCGCGTCTGAAGTTTCAGCGAATGTTTTCAGGGGAACTTCAATAAGGTTTGAAGATCGTACCGCGGAAAGTGTGGGTGTAGCCGGTGCAACGGCGTCCTATTTTAATACAGCCGGACTCGATATTGAGGATGGGAGGCCTTTTAACGAATCGGACGAACAGCGAGCTGCAAAAGTGGTTGTCATGGGTTCAGGTGTGGCGGAATTACTCTTTCCGGATTCGGATCCGATCGGCAAGAGAGTCAGAATTCGCGGACAGATGTTTATGGTGATCGGTGTTTTGGAAAAACAGGGAAATTTTTTAGGCCTGGAGGATATGGATAATCAGGTCATCATCCCGATCTCAGCCATGGCATCCATTTTTGATATTCGCAGCAATATTCGGCTTTCCGTTCAATTTCCGAGCGAAGAAGTAATGGAAAACGGTGAATATGAAGTCATTGGCGCAATGCGGCAAATCCGTGGGCTGGATCCTTTGGAGGATGATGATTTTGCCATCAATAAAGCTGCTCTGTTTGAACAGGAGTTTCAGGGAATGAAAGTGGTGATCTACGGTATTGGCATTTTCCTGACCGGTCTGGCTCTTTTTGTGGGAGGAATCGGAGTGATGAACATCATGTTTGTTTCGGTAAAGGAACGAACCAAAGAGATTGGCATACGGAAAGCGGTTGGAGCACAGCCGTGGGAAATCCTGCTTCAGTTTTTGATGGAATCGATAGTAATCTGTCTTTTGGGAGGTGTGATCGGAGTATTGTTATCAGTAGGGGTAACTCAGCTGATCAACCAGTTTTTTGTCGCCTATATGGATTGGACAACCGTGCTGAACGCCATTTTGATCTGTACGTTTGTGGGTGTGCTTTTCGGCTACCTCCCTTCAAGTAAGGCGGCAAAATCGAACCCGATTGAATCTATAAGATACGAGTGATATGAATATTGTTGAAGTTTTTAAACAGGCAATTGATTCACTGCGCGCAAATAAACTTCGCTCGTCACTTACTCTGCTTGCGATTGCAGTAGGTGTTTTTGCCATTATCAGTGCAAATACAGCCGTGCTTGTTTTGGATACATATTTTAAAGACACGCTGAGCCTGATGGGAGGTGATGTGGTAACCGTGAGTAAATTTCCGGCGATTAATATGGGGGGAGAGAATTGGGAAGAATACCGAAATCGCCAGGATATTACGATCGAACAGATGGAACGCCTTCAGGAGCTGAGCCGTCAGGCATCTGAGGTGGGCCCCAATCGTACATACCGTACCACAAGAATTACATATGAGGAAAAGGAGACTGAGCCAAATATCAACATCAGGGGAGGGAATGAATACTATTTGTCAAACAATGCCTATGATATTGAAGAGGGCCGAAATTTTATGGCAGAAGATATCGACTACTCCCGTTCGGTGGCAATTATCGGGGCAGATGTGAAAGATGCACTTTTTGAGCGGGAAAACGCACTTGGCAAAGCGATCCGGGTTGAGGGACGCCCCTACACGGTCATTGGGGTTACCGAGGCGAAGGGAAATGTGTTCGGTCAAACGCTCGACCGGTTTGTGGTTATGCCATACAGCACGCTCGAGGGGATTTACGGCCGTAATCAAAATGTGGGAATTCAAGTAAAAGCGGGCTCCGTTGATAAACTGGAATCAGTAATTGATGAGCTGACCGGCATATTGAGAGCTATTCGCAAGGTAAACCCGGAAGATAAAAACGACTTTGAAATTTCAACCAACGAATCACTGGGAAGTGTTTTTGATAGTTTTACCGGTGTTCTCTACCTGATAGGTTTTGTTGTGGGAGGTGTTGTGCTGTTGGGTGCGGGAATTGGTGTAATGAACATCATGCTTGTATCGGTTACGGAACGTACCAGGGAAATTGGGGTCCGTAAAGCTGTCGGAGCTACCCGCAAAGCTATCGTTTCTCAGTTCTTAATGGAGTCAATCGCCATATGCCAGATCGGGGGAGTAGTTGGGATTCTACTTGGGGCTGCTCTGGGAAATGGTGCGGCAATATGGCTGGAGTCTGGTGTTGTCATTCCGTGGAGTTCAGCAATTGGCGGTGTAGTGGGGATGACAATAGTTGGAGTCTTGTTCGGTGTGTACCCGGCTTATAAGGCTGCTCAGCTCGATCCGATCGAAAGCCTTCGCTACGAATAAGATTGAAGAATTTCTTTTCTAACTTTCGAACTCCAATTTTGTAAGTTCTGTTTTAAGAAAACCCGTTAAGGTGTTATTTTAATTTTATAGAGAATTTTGCAGAACAATCTGATTGGTCATCCCGGCGTGCCACGATATTTTCGGGAAATTTATTGAAGGATCTACATTAAAGGATGTAACAGGGGTTTCGAGATTCTTCTTCCGACCAATGTCGGCATGAAAATGACTATATTGACTGGTTTTGCAAAACCTGCTTGTAAACAGTTGGTTTTGATGATTACTTTATTGAAAATAAAGAATCGAATGTGCAAATGGATAAAACTATGAATGAAGACATTATCAACGATTTAAACGAAGAACTGGAAGGTGTAATTGAAGAAGGTTACTCATTTTTGCAAGATGAGGAACTCCAGGAAAAGATTCAGGAATTAAAGACTGAATCTGAACTTCTGATTCGAAAACACCCGATCAAAAGTGTTTTAATTGGCGCTGCTGCCGGTTATCTGCTTGCCAGACTACTGAAATAAATGATGAACGAAGATCAAAAAGATACCAACGCTTCGGAAGATCTGGGGAAGAATGTTCGTCTCTACCTGGAGAAACGTATTCAGCTATTCACCATTTCTATAGCTGAGCAGTTTTCTCTGATTGCCGCTCAGTCGTTTCAAAAAATAATTGGAACGATGATTCTCAGCTCAGGCCTGCTATTCTTGTGGCTGGCGGTCGCATTCTTTCTGGGAGATCTGTTTCAAAATACGGCTCTTGGATTTTTAATTGCATCAATTCCTCTTTTTTTAAGCGGAGTGGTTTTTGCCAATACCAGTTCAAAAAAGCTGACAGAACGAATTCAGGCAGAGCTTGTATCAAAAGTTATGGACGGATTAGAAGAGTCGTTACGATTATCTGTAAAGGAAAAATTAGATCAAGAGGAGAACTCTGAAAAAGAGTAAGAACATATCGATGGAAGAGGTAAGAGCACGCAAAGTAAAACTTGAGGAGGAAATTCATCTTCTCGAATCTGGATTTGAAAACAGAATTTCCAAGGTAAAATCAAGTATTGGTCATGCTGTAAACCCAGCAAAATATGTGAAAAAAAATCCAATCAAATCTGTTGCTGTTGCCGCAGCGGCCGGTTTTACACTTGGACTGCTCAAGAGAAGCAATAAATCCCACAAATATTCCAAGCCCGTTTCAAACCCTGGTAGCGGAATTTCGTCTATACTGATGAACGAATTGAAGCATTTGGCTGTACAGAAAGCGGTGAATTATTTGTCTGATGTCGTTGATCAGCAGCTGGCTTCCAGAGAAAGATCTGATTCTGATAAGTAATTCACCCGTTCCCTTTCTTAAACAGGGTTTTTGTAAAAAAACGTATTAAATCTTTTCGACAGAGTAATTTTACTGTAACTCTGTTTAAACTTTCTCGTGTAACTCCAATAAATAATCATAACTACCAAATGATGCAGAAACTATTACTAACCTCATTATTCTTTTTTTTACCGGTCCTGGGATTTGCGCAGGCTCAGACAATGACAATTGAAGAGGCGATTAATACAGCCTTGGAAAACAACTACCAGCTCAAACAGGCTGAAAACAGTAAGAATCTGGCAGATACCCGGGTTCGAAGCGCACAAGCAGATTTTCTGCCGTCATTGAGTGCAGGTTTCAGCGGTTCACGAAATGTAGGTCGTCAGTTTGTACAGGAAGATCTTTCTTTCGAAGACCGAACCACATACGGATTAAGTGGCAGCCTGAATGCAAATGTTACAATATTTGACGGATTTGCAAATATCACCAACCTGAGAGGATCATTAGCAGACAAGGAGTCGGAAGAGCTGAATTTCCAGCGACTGAAAGAGAATGTCATGTTCGATACGGCCAGTCGATATCTGGAATTGGTACTGAATCAGGAGCTGCTAAAAATTGCGGAAAGTAATCTGGAAGCTTCCAGTAGTCAGCTCGAAAGAATTACCGCTGAGGTTGAAGTCGGTTCACGTCCAACTGTAGATCAGTACAATCAGGAGTCTGTTGTGGCAAATGACGAGTTGACGGTTATTCAGCGAGAAAACGCACTTGAAGTGAGTATGGCACGCCTGATTCGAATTATGCAGGATGAAACCATAACAGAAGTAGATCCTCAAATGCCAACAGTTGATGAAATGGCGCTGATGCCGGTAGATTTAAGTCTGGACGACATGATAGCAGCTGCGCTGGAGCAGCGAAGTGACATTCGTGCCCAGGAATTTGACATTGAGAGTAACCTGCAGAATTTTAAATCAGCACGCGGTCAACACTTACCGACCATTACTGCAAGTGCCGGTCTTAACGGTAGTTACAGTGATCAGTTGAGTGATCCTATCACCGGTTCAACGGTATCATTTAGTGATCAGTTTTTTGATCAAAACGTGCGAAGAAACGTCGGTTTTTCAATTCAGTTACCCATTTTCAATCGATGGAATACTAGAACGAGCATAGAGAGCGCACGGGTTCAGCTACGAAATAGTGAACTTGCTTTAGATAACGTCCGGTTCCAGGTAACGGAAGAAGTTCGCCAGGCTTACAATGACTACATCTCAATCGTGAAAGAGCTGGAGTCAACTGAAAAATCCCTGCGAGCTGCAGAACGGGCGTATGAAACCGAACAGGAACGCTATGACGTTGGGTCTTCAACGCTGATTGAGCTGAATCAGGCCAACGCTACTTATGTAGAGGCGCAGAGTAACCGGATTCAGGCAGTCTACAATTTTGTCTTCCAGGAAAAACTGCTCGATTACTACATCGGTCAGCTCGAAAATGAGTTTCAATTCTAAATATAATACCAATTAACTACGCAGGGTGATGGGAAAAGATAAATCAGCAACAAAAAAACTTTTAAAACTTCTGGGCATACTTCTGTTTGCGATGGTCGTTTTGGCTGTGATTGCCAAAACAGCCGGCTGGTTTGATGGCGGTGGCGGTGAAGTAGAGGTTGAAACAGAAAAAGCGGAGTTGCGAACCATCACACAAATGGTCTCGGCATCAGGACGAATTCAACCTGAGGTAGAGGTGATTATCCGTCCCGATGTATCCGGGGAGATCATCGAATTGAATGTAAAAGAGGGCGATTTTGTGCGAGAGGGAGATCTTCTTCTCAGAATAAAGCCGGATCTGTACGAAGCTCGAATCGACGAGCTGAATGCTTCGCTTTTAACCCAGCAGTCTCGTATGGAACAGGCGAGAGCCAACATGCTGCAGGCTGAAGCTGAATTTCTGAAAAATGAGCAGCTGTATGATCGTGAACTGATTTCCGAGCTGGAATTTCTTCAGGTAAAAAATAACTATGAAGCCCAGAAAGCAAATCTGAAGGCGGCGGAGTATCAAATTGAAAGCGCACGGGCCCAGCTCCGAAGGGCAGAAGAGGAGTTACAGCAGACGGTCATCCGCGCACCCAAAGACGGTACAATCAGCAGTCTTGCCGTTGAACAGGGAGAACGTGTTTTAGGACAGGCTCAGACGGCCGGTACCGAGATGATGCGAATTGCCAGAATGGAGCAGATGGAAGTGGTTGTGGATGTAAACGAGAATGATGTGGTAAATGTGTCGCTGAACGACACCACGCTGATTGAAGTGGATGCCTACCCAAATCGTACATTTGAAGGAGTGGTGACAGAAATTGCAAACTCAGCGGATGTGTCCGGTTCAGGATCAGCCGATCAGGTTACCAACTATAAAGTGAAGATACGGTTAACCACACCTCACAACCTGGATCAGTCGTCAGAGCGATTTCTTGCACAGGATGATGATGAGTCAGAAGTGCCGGAAGATTCACCGAACTTCAAACCGGGGATGTCCGGAACGGTGGACATCAAAACCAATACGGTGTATGATGTTGTATCTATCCCAATTCAGGCGGTAACGGTTCGCAATTTTGAAGAAGACCGTAGTGAATCAGACAGTGATGACGAAGAGGAAACTGAAACTTCTGAAGAAGAGAGCCGTAGTGATGATGAGGATTTCCGCAGAGTGGTATTTCTGAATGACGATGGAATTGCACGTCGCGTTGAAGTGGAGACGGGCATTAGTGATAACAGGCATATCCAGGTAATGAGCGGAGTAGAAGACGGTGATGAAGTCATTACAGGAAGTTACCGTGTTCTATCGAGAGACCTGAAGGATGGGGATCCTGTTCGAGTACAAAACAGTAATCCAATTACAGCCCTCGGAGGTAATTAACAATGGCAAAAAAGATAATAGAAATAAATGACCTGACCCGGCACTATAAAATGGGGGAGACCATAGTACGGGCTCTGAACGGAGTTACCTTCAATGTGATGGAGAATGAATACATTGCCATCATGGGACCTTCTGGATCGGGAAAGTCCACACTTATGAATATGATTGGGTGCCTCGATACGCCAACATCCGGGGAGTATATTTTGAACGGTAACCGTGTGAGTGAGCTCGATGATTCTGAGCTTGCCCAGGTGCGGAACCGGGAAATTGGCTTTGTCTTTCAAACATTCAACCTGCTGCCGAGAACAGACTGCCTGAGCAATGTGGAGCTTCCGCTAATCTATTCAGGCATTAAAAGTTCGGATAGAAAGAAAAGGGCACAAGAGGTACTAGACCGAGTGGGGCTGGGTGATCGTGTGGATCACAAGCCGAATGAACTGTCGGGCGGACAGCGCCAGCGTGTGGCTATTGCCCGTGCTTTGGTGAACAATCCATCCATTTTATTGGCCGATGAGCCGACCGGTAACCTCGATACCAAAACGGGAGAGGAGATCATGAACCTGTTTGAAGATCTCTACCGCGCCGGTAACACCATTATTGTAGTAACACATGAAAATGAAATCGCCGAACACGCCCGTAGAATTGTACGTCTGCGCGACGGTGTGATAGAGTCGGACGAAAAAGTAGAAAATCCCGTACTGGCCAACCGCGATTTACACATGGAGCCTGCGTAATGCGCAGGTTTCTTTTCTAATTTGAAATTCAGGGGCCGGATTTATTATTCGGACCTTTTTTTTCGATTTTCCTTTCTTGTGATAGGGTTCCCATCCAAAAATTCTGATTTAACCAGGGCGTACTGTTTACTGCAGTCGGAAGTTTATTGGCGTTTTATTCGGATCCCGATGATTCGGGACCAATAAATGCTAATCGGACAAAACCTTGTGTTTATTTGCTTTGATGGCATCATTGGATTATTATCGGACAACGGTAATATCAAAAAGAGTGCCGGTAAATGCATGTTGAACTAAACCGCTTCGCGGTAGCCCTACCTACATAGATTTTGCTCATCATTTACAGATTTCTTTCCAGCCAGTTAGATTGTTCATTCAACCTTAATCCACTCTTTGGAGGAATCTGTTATGAGC
>Ga0208112_100213_pt1 | contig 79684 bp, 71 predicted proteins | sample HotLakConsoUCCLE_FD_184736 | JGI IMG/M metagenome (GOLD analysis project Ga0208112, IMG submission 184736) | Hypersaline microbial mat communities from Hot Lake, Washington, USA - Hot Lake Consortium UCC-LE (SPAdes) (version 2) ...
GCTCGCGCTCGATCTGACGGGGCAGGGCCTCGAAATCATCGATCTCGATGCTTCCAACGCCTATTTCGATCTCGACAATAACGGCTTTGCCAGCCACACGGCCTGGCTCGGCGGCGGCAACGGCTTCCTTGCGCTCGATGTCAACGGCAATGGCCGGATCGATGATCAGAGCGAATTGTTCGGCGCCGTCAGCTTCGACAGCGCAGATGATCACGGCTTCACCAAGCTGGCGCTCCATGACGAGAATGGCGACGGCGTCATCGACGCGCAGGATTCCGTCTTCGGCGACCTCTTGATCTGGCGCGATTTCAACGGGAACGGCCTGACCGACGAGGGTGAATTGTTCACGCTCGACGAACTCGGCATCGTCTCGATCTCACTCGATGCGCAATTCGTCGACACCTGGGAGGGGGCCAACTGGATCAGCCACACGGCCACCTTCACCATGGCCGACGGTACCGTGCGCGAGATCCACGACATCTGGTTCGACCATTCCCAGATGCTGACGCGTTACGCCTGGGGCCAGGATTTCGACTTCCACCCTGATATCGACTTCCTGCCCGATCTCGCCGGCTACGGCACGCTGAAGGATCTGCGCTTCGCCATCTCCGAGGACGACGACCTGCGCCTCGATCTGCGCGCGCTGGTGCTCGATGCGCCGGAACTCACGGCGCTGGAGATCCGCGACCGGTTCGAGACCTTCCTGCATGACTGGGCCGACGTCTCCGATGTCGATCCCGCCTCACGCGGCTCGCATGTCGATGCCCGCAAGCTCGCCGTCCTCGAGGCGCTGCATGGGCGTCCGTTCCTGAACTGGGTGGGTGGAGAGAGCATCGGCGCGAATGCCGGACGGCAATTGATGCAGCAATACGATCTGATGCTGTCAGCCTATCTCATCTCCTTCATGACCCAGCAGCCTTTTGCACAGATGATGATCGGTGGCGACGTCGAGGCGGCACGCGACAATCCCTGGATCGGCTTCTCCTATCTCGAATATGACGTGCTGCGGGATCGTGTCAGCGCCGATGCCGGTGACTTCGTGCAGACGATGGTCGACGATTACTTTGCGCCACGCATTGCGGAATCCACCAAGGCTGTCGCGGATATGGCGGTTTTCGTCAAAGCCTTCGGCGCCGGTCTCAGCCTTTGGTTGTATGACGACGCCGATGGCGAAGCGTTTTCCGTGGCGCTGCAATCGGCGCTCCAGGATGCCGGGATCAATGCGAACGGGAGCCTGATTTTCGATGCGGTAATGTCCGGCATGCGCGTCGCGACCCCGGAAGGTGAAAGCTTCACGGCGATCAGCGATTCCGGGCAGGACCTGATCTTCAGCAACGCGCTCGACACGACCCTGGCTGGTGGCCGCGGCAGTGATTTATATGTCTACGCGCGCGGCAACGGCCACGACACGATCATCGAGGACCGTTTCGAAGGCAGCAACGACCAGCTGACCTTCGTGGACATCGCCTCGGGCGAGGTGACGCTGGTGCGCGAGGGCATGGATCTGCGGATCCTGATCCCGGAAAGCGCGGAGGGCGCGGGTGATGAAGGCTCGGTGCTGCTCCAGGATCATTTCGAGATGCGCTGGGGTTACGGCGTCGAGACGCTACACTTCGCCGATGGCGTGTCCTGGACGCAGTCGCAGGTCGCGGCATTGCTCGATCATCCGGATGCCGGGCCGGTCACCCATCGTGGTTTCGCCGCTGACGATACCTTCGCCTCCACCGGGGCGAACGAGGTGTTCTTCGGTGACGGCGGTGACGACACCTTCGTCTTCGCACCGGGTTTCGGTCAGGACGCCATCGTCGATTTCTCGGCGGGTGCCGGCTCTGACGGCACCATCGTCTTCGACGAGGCGGTCTTCGCCGATCTTGATGCCGTGATCGCCGCAGCAGAGCAGCAGGGCGACGACGTTCTCATCACGGCAAATGACGATGACGCCCTGCTCCTGAAGGGCGTGAACCTGTCGCAACTGCACGAGGACGATTTCCGTTTCGTCGCTTGACGCAGACCGTGCGATCGCGCAATTGAGGGTAGAATCTTTACGCGCAGGCATCCATGACCAAATCTGCCAAAGGACAGCAGCAGCCCCTCGTGGCTGCTGCCCTTTCACGAACACGCGGCGCCTTCACGGGCGTCGCTTTCGTCAGTGCCGTGACCAATCTCCTGATGCTCACCGGCCCGCTCTTCATGCTCCAGATATACGACCGCGTGTTGTCGAGCCGCAGCGTGCCGACGCTGGTCGCGCTGACGGCGCTGGTGGCGGGGCTCTATCTGTTTCTGGGCGTTCTCGAAATCATCCGCGCCCGGGTGCTCACCCGGATCGGGCAGCGGGTCGACCGGGAATTGTCAGGCCCGGCTTTCGATGCGGGCCTCAACCTGCCGCTCAAGACCCGCAACAGCGAGGCTGCGGCGCATCCCATGCGCGATCTCGATCGCATCCGCCAGTTCATGGCCGGGCAGGGGCCCGTCGCGATCTGTGATCTGCCCTGGCTGCCGATCTACCTCGCCATCATCTTTCTCTTCCACCCCTGGCTCGGCTGGCTGGGCACTGCCGGCGCAGCCATCCTGATCGTGATCACGCTGATCAACGAATACAGCCTGCGCAAACCCGTCGAGCGGCTCGCGGCGATGACGCGCACGCGCAATGCCTTCGCGGAGGCCGGGCGGCGCAACGCCGAAGTGTTGCGTGCGATGGGTATGGGGTCGCGCTATCGGCAGCGTTTCGAGACGACGGATGCGCCGTACCAGGCGATTCAGGCGCGGGTCGGCGACATGACCGGCAGTTTTTCCGCCGGGACGAAGGTCTTCCGCCTCGGCCTGCAATCGGCCGTGCTCGCGCTCGGCGCCTGGCTCGCCATCATGCAGGCGATCACGCCCGGCGTGATGATTGCGGCTTCCATACTGACGGCACGCGCTCTCGCGCCGATCGAGGCCGCGATCGGCCAGTGGCGGCATTTCGTCGCCTGCCGCCAGGCCTATCGGCGCCTCGGCGAGATGCTCGGCCACGGGCTCGCTGCGGATCCCGACATGGTTCTGCCGCGCCCGGGCGAGCGCGTCGATGTGGAGAATATCGCCGTCGCCGCGCCTGGCGACAAACACGCGCTGATTCAGGATCTGCGCTTCTCGCTGAAGGCAGGCGATGCGCTCGGCGTGATAGGGCCGAGCGGCTCCGGCAAATCCACGCTGGCGCGGGCGCTCGTCGGGATCTGGCCCGCGATGCGCGGCAGCATCCGCCTCGACGGCGCGACGCTGGATCAATGGGCGCCCGAGGCGCTCGGCCCGGCCATCGGCTATCTGCCGCAGGGTGTCGAACTGTTCGACGGAACAGTGGCGGAAAACATCGCCCGCTTCGATCCGGATGCCGACCCGCAGGCCATCGTCGCAGCGGCCGAGCGCGCGGGGGTGCATGAGCTGATCCTGCAATTTCCCGACGGCTACGATACCCGTATCGGCGAATACGGCGCCATTCTCTCCGCCGGCCAGCGCCAGCGCATCGGGCTTGCGCGCGCGCTGTTCGGCCAGCCCTTCCTGATCGTGCTCGACGAGCCCAATGCCAATCTTGATGCGGAGGGCGAAAAGGCGCTCAGCGAGGCAATCGCGGCGGCGCGGGCCGATCGGGCCATCCTCGTCGTCATCGCGCACAGGCCGAGCGCGCTGGCCAATGTCGATCAGGTGCTGGTGATGCAGGGCGGGCGCCAGGCGGCGATCGGGCCGCGCGACGAGGTCCTGCGCCGTACCACCATCCGCCCCGTCCCTGCCACCGCCTGATCCGGAGATTGCAGCGATGTCAGAAGCCTCCGACGATCCGACCCGCTCGAAAGCCGTCGACCCCGTGCGTGGTATCCGGCGCCATATCATCATCGCCACCCTCGTGATCGGGATGCTGGTTGCCGGTATCGGCGGCTGGGGCGCCTTCGCGAGTATTTCCGGCGCGATCATGGCGCCGGGTGTCGTGGTGGTGGAAGGCAATATCCGCCGCGTCCAGCATCGCACCGGCGGTATCGTCGGCGCGATCCATGTGCGCGACGGTGACAGGGTCCGCGCGGGCGAGATCGTCCTGACCCTCGATGCCACCGTGACGCGCGCCAATCTCGCCATCATCGAGAACCAGATCGACCAGCTCGTCGCACGGCGGGCGCGGCTGGTCGCCGAGCGTGATGCAGCGCGCGAAGTCGCCGTCCCCGACAGCCTCGCGGCGCGCCTCGGCGAGGCGGAGATCGCGGAATTGATCACGGGCGAACGTGCCTTGTTCGAGGCGCGGCGCGACATGCATGAGCGTCGCAAGGAGCAGCTCGACGAGCGCATCATCCAGATCGGCCAGGAGGTTGACGGGTTGGCCGCGCGCCGTCTCGCCCTTGATGAGGAGCGCCAGCTCATCGGGCAGGAACTCGACGGCATCGAAACGCTTTTTGCCAAGGGGCTGATCCCCTTTCCCCGCATTGCCGAACTGCGCCGTGCCCGCGCCCAGCTCGCCGGCGAGGATGGCCAGATCGAGGCGGCGATCGCGCAGGCGCGCACGCGTATCGTCGAGACCCGGCTCGAATGGCTGCAATACGAGCAGCAGGTGCTGTCGGAAGTGCTCACCGGCCTGCACGAGAGCGAGGCGCAATTGAGCGAGCTGCGCGAGCGGCGCATCGCGGCCCATGATGAACTCGCCCGCATCGATATTCGCGCCCCCCAGAACGGCATCGTGCACGAGCTTTCCGTGCATACGGTCGGCGGGGTGGTGAGCGCCGAGGAGACGATCATGGCGATCGTGCCGAATGACGAGCAGCGCGTTGTCGAGGCGCGGATCGTGCCGGAGGATATCGACCAGGCGCTCGCAGCCTCCCAGGCCGTGCTGCGGCTGAGCGCCTTCAACCAGCGCACCACGCCCGAGATCATGGGGGATATCCTGACGATCTCCGCCGATCTGACACGGGATCCGCAAACCGGTGAGGGCTGGTATCGCGCCCGCATCGCCATTCCGGCAAGCGAATGGGAGCGTGTGGGCGAGCGCTATCTCGTCCCCGGCATGCCCGTCGAGGCCTTCATCCAGACGGGCGAGCGCACGCCGCTTTCCTATCTCGTCAAGCCGCTGACCGACCACCTCGCCCGCGCCTTCCGGGAGGAATAGGCGGGTTCGCGACCTACCCCTCCCGCGCTTCACGCATCCGCGCCGAGCGGCGCATCACCAGCGTGGCGATCACCACCGCCGTGGCGACGAGGCCGATCAGGATGGCTGACAGCGCGTTGATCTCCGGGGTCACCCCGAGCCGCACCTGGCTGTAGATGCGCATCGGCAGCGTTGTCGCGCCGGGGCCGGAGGTGAAGCTCGCGATCACGAGATCATCCATCGACAGCGTGAAGGCGAGCAGGAACCCTGCGAGGATTGCCGGCGCGATGATCGGCAGGGTGATCGTGAAGAACACCTTCCAGGGCGGCGCGCCGAGATCGAGGGCGGCTTCCTCAAGCGTTCTGTCGAAGGCCATCAGCCGCGATTGCACGATCACCGTGACGAAGCACATGGCGAAGGTGGTATGCGCCACCGCGATGGTCCAGATGCCGCGATCGAGATTGATGGCCACGAAGAGCAGAAGCAATGACAGCCCGGTGATCACCTCCGGCATCACCATCGGCGCGTAGATCAGCCCGGTGAACAGCGCCCGCCCGCGAAAGCGCCCGTGGCGCGTCAGCGCGAGCGCCGCGAGCGTGCCCAGTATCGTGGCGAACAGGGCCGTGATGAAAGCCACACGGATCGTCACCCAGGCGGCGTGCATCAGCGGTTCATTGCGAAACAATTCGCTGTACCACTGCGTCGAGAACCCGCCCCAGACGGTGACGAGCCGCGATTCGTTGAACGAATAGATCACGAGCAGCAGGATCGGGATGTAGAGAAAGGCGAGCCCCAGCGTCAGCGCCGCCATGTTGAAGAAGGAAAAGCCCCTCATCGGCGCCCCTCCCTCTCGCCTGCGGCTTGCGCCTCCATGCGCCGCGCCTCCGCCTCGCGGAAGATCACGATCGGCACCACCAGCACCACGAGCAGCACCATCGCCACGGCGGCGGCGACGGGCCAGTCGCGGTTGGAGAAGAATTCGACCCAGAGCGTGCGCCCGATCATCAGCGTCTGCGAGCCGCCGAGCAGATCCGGCACGACGAATTCACCGGTGATCGGGATGAAGCACAGCAGCGATCCCGCGATGATGCCGGGTTTGGCGAGCGGCACCGTCACGCTCCAGAACGCCTTGACGCGCGACGCGCCGAGATCGCGCGCGGCCTCGATCAGCGTCTGATCCATCCGCTCCAGCGTGGCATAGAGCGGCAGCACCATGAAGGGCAGGTAGGTATAGACCAGCGCGATGAACACCGCATATTCGGTATTCAGGATGGTCAGCGGCTCGGATATCAGCCCGGCGCCGAGCAGATAATGGTTGAGGAAACCCTCCGGGCGCAGGATCCCGATCCAGGCATAGACGCGGATCAGGAAGCTCGTCCAGAACGGCAGGATCATCGCCGCCACGAGGATCGGCCGCCAGGAGCGCGGCGCGCGCGCCATGGCATGGGCGATGGGAAAGCCGATGGCGAGCAGCATCGCCGTCGAGATCAGCGAGATCCGCAGCGAGGAGATCAGCGAGGCGATGTAGAGATCATCCTGCGCGAGGAAGATGAAATTCTCGAAGCTCAGCGCCTGGAAGAACGCGACCAGCCCCTCCCATCCCGCCGCGAGATCGAGCAGCGGCCAGTATGGCGGCTGCGCCAGGCGCGGCTCGGAGAGCGCGATCTTGAGCACGATCGCCATCGGCCAGAGGAAGAAGGCCGCGAGCCACAGATAGGGGATGATGATGACGAGCCGACGAGCGAGGTTGCGCATGACGACCCGCCTCAATCGCTCAGGATCACGGCCGCATCGGGCGCGAAGGCGACATGCACCCGCTCTTCCATGGCGAGCGGATTTTCGGTGTAGCGCGTCGCGTTGGCGCGGGTGACGCGGATGATCTGGCCGGTATCGAGCTTGATGCGATAGACCGTCCAGTCGCCGAGATAGCCGATATCCCAGATCTCGCCGGCAAGGCTGTTGAACGCTTCGCCCGGCGCCTCGCGGGTGACGCGCATCTTCTCCGGGCGCACGGCCACCGCGACGTGATCGCCGGCGCCGAGCCGCGCGTCGGGATCCGCGACGCGAAACCGCGTCTCGCCGGAAAGCGCGGCGAGCTCCCAGCTGGAATCGTCACCGCCACCGCTGACGCGCGCCTCGAACAGGTTGATCTCGCCCACGAAATCCGCAACGAAGCGCGAAGCCGGCTGCTCGTAGATCTCGCCCGGCGTCGCCACCTGCACGACGCGCCCGGCATCCATCACGGCGATGCGGTCGGCCATGGTCATGGCCTCTTCCTGGTCGTGGGTGACGACGATGAAGGTGGTGCCGAGCGCGATCTGGATATCCATCAATTCGAACTGCGTCTCCTCGCGCAGCTTGCGGTCGAGCGCGCCGAGCGGCTCGTCGAGAAGGAGCACGCGCGGGCGTTTGGCCAGCGCCCGGGCGAGCGCGACGCGCTGCTTCTGGCCGCCGGAGAGCTGATCGGGCGCGCGCCCGGCGAAGCGCTCCATCTGCACCAGCTTGAGCATTTCCGCGACCCGCGCCGCAATCGCGTCCCGCGCCATCCCCTCCTGCCGCAGGCCGTAGGCGATGTTCTTCTCGACGCTCATATGCGGAAACAGCGCATAGCTTTGAAACATCATGTTGACCGGGCGGCGGTTGGGCGCCACGCCCGCGAGATCCGCCCCGTCGAGCAGAACCCGCCCCCGCGTCGGCGCCTCGAACCCGGCCAGCATGCGCATCAGGGTCGACTTGCCGCAGCCCGAGGGCCCGAGCAGGCAGAAGAACTCGCCCTGATAGATCTCGAGCGACAGATCCGCGACTGCGGCCTGATCCCCGAATCGTTTGGTCACGTCATCGAAGCGAATGAACGGCACCGCGTCAGGATCCGCCCAAGGCGCAAAATCCTGCCGCACCGCCCCGATAGCCCGAACCCCGCCACGCTTCATCCGACCACCCCGGAGAGGATTGCCCCGTCAGGGGTTTAGGGGATTTTGGAGGGTGGGGGAAGGGGAGGAGTGGGGGCGCGGGTTCTGCGCCATCGCGAGGCGATGGCGAAAACCGCCAGAATGCCACGCCTCGCTCGCTCGCAACGGCTTCGGCATCAGGGCTGGCGGCCCCGATCCAGCGCTTGTCCCCCGCCCGCCCGGCAGAAGCCGGCTTTCTTGGCGTTTCATGATGGATCATGATAGGCATCCTTGCAGCGAGGAGATCGGTCATGGCATCGCCCCGAGAGAAATTTGCCACCCAGGTCAGTTCCGAAATCCTGTCGGAGCTGCGCAAGCTCGCGCAGAGCGAGGGGCGGCAGCTTCAGGCGCTTGTCGATGAGGCCTTGGCGGACCTGATCGAGAAGCGCAGGCAGGGAAAGCCGCGCGCGCATGTGATGGCGGCCTATCAGGCAAGCCATGAGACATTCGGCCCCCTCTACAAGAAACTCGCCGAATGACGGATTACCTGACCGGCATCGAGGTTCTTGCAATCCATGCCGACCAGATCGAGCGCTATGGCGGGACGCAAGGCCTGCGCGATGCCGGATTGCTGGAAGCGGCCTTGTTTCGACCGCAGACCGGCTATTACGCCGACCTGATCGGGCAAGCGGCCGCGCTTTGGGAAAGCCTGACCAGAAACCATGCCTTCGTCGATGGCAACAAGCGCATCGGTTTTGCCGCGACCTATACGTTTCTCGCGATCAACGGACGGCGCATCACGGCGGACGCCGACACCGCCTTCGCATTCATCAGCGACAATCTCGACGCCGGCACCTTCACATTCGACCGGCTCGAAGCCTGGCTGCGCGCCCATACGTGGGAAATGTAGGCGGCGCTCGCTGCATGACCGCATGACCGTCGCTCACGATGAACGGCGGTGCGGGCAGGCAGGAGAGCGCGCGCTGATGGATATCGGGCGAGAGATCAGGCGCTGAGACCTTATCCGCGAGTCGCCAGGTCAGGTTATCGAGGCAGATGGACGGCTCGGCCAGCGGAACCGCCCAAGGGGCAAATTCCTGCCGCAGCGCTCCGATTGCCCGGACTTTACCCTGCTTAACGCGAGCACCTCCATCCCGGAGAGCGTTGACCCATCGGGAGTTTAGGGGGATTCTGGGGGGAGGGGGGATTGTTCAAGAGCATTAACTAGTCGGCACGTCTACTTGCATATCTTTTGCCAGTCCACTATTCAGCATTTATAGAGATGCACAGAACTCACAAAACCCCTTAATTGCCACGAATTGCTTTCGAGCTTAGTTTTGATCCTACAAAGTACTCAACTATTTTCTCTTGTACATCGTGCACAGTATCGCTTTTCAAAATATGTATATTGTTTTCTCGACCGAATCCGATGAGTTCATTTTTTGTAAAATCGAATGAAAGTAAAATATCCCACCCCTCTTCTCTGGTCTTTGCATCAGAAATTTCTTGCAATAACGCCTTAAAATCAGCGTGTATAGCATTTTTCTTCAGTGTTCTTCCGGCGCTTGATCCGTTATTTTTTCCTATCTTCCCGATAAGATTTAAAGCATATTGTATTTCGTCCGCGTTATCGCGTTCAATGATCGCAGCAACTGTGCGAAGAAGCTTTGCTCCATTTCTGGCATTCGACATTTTATAGTCCAACCATTTTTGAGAATTCGGTTGTGACGGCTTCTAAGCCATCAACAACGCTTTGATGGCTATTGTTCGAGTGAGCGTTGAGGACAACAGGGATTCCATAACTCGGCGATGAAGCAAAAAGTGTATCGTTGCGTTTTATGTAATTTTCGAAAACTGGTAATTTAGTATTCCGAGCTACTTGACTAATAAATGATTTTTGCGCCGCAATCGGTTCACTGTTGTATTCTTGTATCATTGAAAATACAACTCCAACAATCGCTGGGTCAATCTCTTTGTCACTGATTTCTGAATCAATTTGAACATACTCATTAAAGTCATGTATGAGCTGATTAATACTTCGCATTAAATATGAAATACCTAATGTTGAGAGTTCGTCTGGTCTCGTTGGTACGAGTATATATTTGCTTGCAATTATTGCAGTTTTTGTTACAATATTAAAATTAGGTGGGCAGTCGATAAGCACAATATCATATTCGTTTTCTTTTTTCAGTTTTTCTAGGCCATCTGAAAGTCGACGATGCACACCAATAAAGTTTTTCTTTGCCTGAGAAAGATTCGCGCCTCCGAGTTTTGTTGCAAGCTCCAAGTCTACATTTATTAGACCCAAGTGGCTATATATCACATCGAGAGAGCCCTTGCCCGTCAGAGCCGTATTAATTTTCGTAGGAGTTGAGATCAACTTCGACAATGGAATTGGTTTTCCAGTGTCGTGCGTATCAAACCAAGCCTTAATCGTTTTGTCTTTTTCAAATGACTTTTGCCACTCATCTGGCTTTATGAACGAAAATGTCAAGCTCGCCTGCGCATCAAGGTCAATCAATAGCACCCGCTTGCCACGCCAAGCCAGTTCCGCCCCAAGATTCGCGGTCAATGAAGTTTTTCCAACTCCGCCCTTGTAATTGATAATTGAGACAATATGCATTTGCCGCGCTCCGAATCGCTCTCAGACAAATCATAGTCTAATGATTTCTGGCTCCGTGAGTACCCCATTCGGCCATTTGGTCTGCGGTAGCGTGCAGGAAATCGGCATACCCGATGATGCTTGAGATAAGTACCGGCTCCTTACAAGCATCAATGGCCATCAGCGACTGCTCGCGCGGCTAAACCGGCAAATATGTCAGATCGATGTCGACTGACAGACGGGGCATATCGCGGACGAACAAGTTAATCGCCGTTCCACCCTTCAGCGCGAAGATCTCCTCGCGCGCGACGAACGGCAGCACGGCTACAAGCAGGGCGACTGCGTACGATAAGCATCAGAAAGGCTCATCGAGATCACCCGGCACCGTGATCAGATAGGTCGAATCGAGCCTGCCTCCCCTTCGCCAGCACGCGCTTGCCGCTGCCGAGGAAGATCTTCGCCCGGTCGATATGGCGCAGCCAACCATGATCATGGCGTTCAACCAGCCAGAAACACAAGCGTTTCAGCTTGAGACTTCGAGAGCCTTGACAACTTATACATTAGGCCGGAGCGGGTAATTCTTTGTTGCTCTTTGAGTGAACCCCACCTCTTGACCCGTCACGCATTCCCGCTAGAATCACAACCGAGCCGAGCAGGAGGATGCCCCCTCCCACCCGGCTCTGACCATCAGAAAAGGAACGTTTTCCAATGGCTGCAATCAGCGATACCAAAACCGCCCGCGTGGCGGAAGTGATCTCGGTATGTCCGGGTGTGATTCATGCAAGCGTCACGGTCCCGGCAGACGAAAGGGGGCTGGCATGAACCCCTTTTCCGGCAACACCCCTTCTTCAAACCCTGAAGAAAACCACGGCCTGACCCCGGCAGACACCGCCTGGCTCGCGCGCGTCTTCACGAAAGACGGGGTTCGCCGCGCGCCCGCCGAAATCGCGCAGATGAAGGCTTTGCTCGAAGCCTATTGCGCCGCATCGCCCGCAACTTCGCCCGCCGCATCGCCGGCTCTGCCGGACGAATCGCAGATCGCGCTCCTCGACATCACCGACGATCTCGGCCACCTGCGCGCCCTCTTCATCGCCCTCGACATGGCACTGGCCGACATCCAGGACCGCGATGCCCGCAGCGCCCTGCGCACCCTCTCCGACACCATCCACACCCACCTGCAGGCGATCCGCGATGATGTCGAGAACCTGCGCACCCCCCAACCCCTCGCCGCCTGACGGGCTCGCGCTCTCCCCTCTCCCTCGCGGAGAGGGGCCGGGGGTGAGGGGCGTGGGGGGATTATTCTCCAGCGTCGATGAGGGCTGCGGGCTTCATCGCGGGCGCGCTCTATCCTGATGCGCCCCTCACCCCCAACCCCTCTCCACCGGGGAGAGGGGAGTCCGGTTGCAGCCTGCATGGAGGGGGTCTCTCGGCGCGGGGTTCAGTTCTTCTTGCGGAACGCGTCCAGGCTGACGACCTCGGCGCCGGGGGTCTTGTCCTCGGGGGCTTCCTCCGCCGACTCATCCGCATCGGCCTTCTCGGCATCGGCCTTCTCGGCATCCGCCTTGTCGGCGGATTTGCCGGCGGTCTTTTTGGCGGGCCTGGATTTCGAGGTGGATTTCGTCGCCTTTTTCGGCGCGTCCGGCGTCTCGCCCGCGCTCCCGGATTCTGCCGTCTCGCCGGATTCGCCGGCCGCTGTTGCCGGTTCGGCGGTGTCGGGCTCGGAGCCGGCACCGCGCAGGGTGCGGGCGGGGGGCGGGCCGGATGCGGGGCCGGATGCGGGGCGAAGCGTGGCGACGCCGTTATCGGACTTGTCGCCCGCATCGCCGGACAGGGCAGGGGGATCCTGCAACTCGAATTTGAGGCCGAACTGCACGGAGGGGTCGAAGAAGCCGGTCAGCGCGTCGAACGGGATCAAAAGCCGCTCGGGCACGCCGGAGAAGGAAAGCCCGACCTCCAGCGCATGCTCGGTCACCGAAAGATCCCAGAACTGGTGCTGCAGCACGATCGTCATGTCCTGCGGGTATTTCTCGCGCATGCGCGTCGACAGGCGCACACCGGGGAAATCGGTGCGGAAGGAGACGTAGAAATGATGCTCGCCGGGCAGCCCCTCGCGGGCGGCATCCCCCAGAACCTTGCGCACCACGCCCTTCAGGGCGTCCTGTACGAGGAGATCGTAGCGGATCAGGTCTTGCGTCATGGTTGTGTCCGGCGCTCGGCTGTTCTTAACTGGGCTGGTATCGTGATCGCGCCCATTGATGCAATATGTGGCACGAAAGCGCCATAGGAAAGTGGGAATGAAGTGGAGGCTTCTGTTGCCAGGCGCCTCCGGGCCCCGCCTGACGACGCTAACCGCCAGGACTTGGATCGGAATCCTTAAGCCGCATTACGCGGCCGCACGGACTTCCATAGCAGAGTTGTCATTCGCAACTACTGTTTTGGCCCGATAACGGCGGAACCATGCCGAGCGAAAAATTGCCTTTTACGCCCCCGTCGATCCTGTTTCGCCCCCACCGAAACCCAGCTTCGCGCGCGCTGGGCTTCGGTGGAGGCGCCGGGTACCGCCCCCGGGTCCGAAGGGTTTATTCTGACAATCATTTATCGCCATAGTCGCCTTGCGACGACAATCCGAATATAGGCGCTCTCCCCGTCCCGCGAAAGGGGGCAGGGCGGGTTTTCGTGGATCATCGCCGCAGCCGGTGCGCGAGCGCTTGCGGGGCGCGGGATTCGCGGCTAAGGCGTTGTTTCACGATGACAGACGCACAGCCCCGTTTCCCGCACCGCCACCTCCTCGGTATCGAGGGCCTCTCGCCGCTGGATATCAAGGCGCTGCTCGATCTCGCCGATGCGGCGGTCGATGTCTCGCGGCAGGTCGAGAAGAAGAAGGCGACCCTGCGCGGGCGCACGCAGATCAACCTGTTCTTCGAGCCCTCCACCCGCACCCAGGCCTCTTTCGAGCTCGCCGGCAAAAGGCTCGGCGCCGATGTGATGAACATGTCAGTCGCCTCCTCCTCGGTGAAGAAGGGCGAGACCCTGATCGACACCGCCGCCACGCTCAACGCCATGCGGCCCGATCTGATCGTCGTGCGCCATGATGCGGCGGGCGCCGTCAACCTGCTGGCGCGCAAGGTCGATTGCTCGGTGATCAATGCCGGCGACGGCTCCCACGAACATCCCACCCAGGCGTTGCTCGACGCGCTCACCATCCGCCGCAACAAGGGCACCATTGCCGGGCTCACCGTGGCGATCTGCGGCGATATCCTGCATTCGCGGGTGGCGCGCTCCAACATGATCCTGCTTGCGGCCATGGGCGCGCGGGTGCGCCTCGTCGCACCCTCGACGTTGCTGCCGGCGGGGATCGCGCAACTCGGATTCGAGACCTTCTCCGACATGGCGCAGGGGCTCGCCGGGGCCGATATCGTGATGATGCTGCGCCTCCAGCGCGAGCGCATGAACGGCTCCTTCGTGCCCTCGGTGAAGGAGTATTTCCGCTATTACGGGCTCGACCGCGAAAAGCTCGCCCTCGCCGCGCCGGACGCGCTGGTGATGCATCCCGGCCCGATGAATCGCGGCGTCGAGATCGCATCCGATGTCGCCGACGGGCCGCAATCGCTGATCCGCGAGCAGGTCGAGATGGGCGTGGCCGTGCGCATGGCGGTGCTCGAGGCGCTCGCCATGCATCTGCCCGGCAAGGCCTGATCCTCCCTCACGAATGAACAGCCCAGCGAGGCGACCATGTCCAACGCCCCCGTCATCCTCACCAATGCCCGCCTGATCGACCCGGCCACGGGCCGCGACGGTTTCGGCGCGCTGCGGATCGAGAACGCGGTGATCGCCGATATCGCCTGGGGCAGCTTCCCGCAAGCTCCGGACGGTGCCGAGGTGGTCGATTGCGGCGGGGCGGTTCTGGCGCCGGGGCTGATCGACATGCGCGCCTTCGTCGGCGAGCCGGGAGCCGAACACCGCGAGACTTTCGCTTCGCTCAGCGCGGCGGCAGCGGCGGGTGGTGTCACCACCATCCTGACCATGCCCGATACCAGTCCGGTGGTCGATGATCCCGCCCTGGTCGATTACGTCCTGCGCCGGGCGCGCGACACGGCGCAGGTGCGCATCCACCCCGCAGCCGCGCTGACCAAGGGGCTCGCGGGCCATGAGATGACGGAGTTCGGCCTCCTCGGCGAGGCCGGCGCCATCGCCTTCACGGATGGGGCAAAGAGCGTCTCCAACCCCCGTGTCCTGCGCCGGGCGCTGCTTTATGCCCGTGATGCGGGGGCGCTGCTGATCAACCATTGCGAGGATGCCGATCTCGTCGGTGACGGGGTGATGAACGAGGGCGAATTCGCCACGCGGCTCGGCCTGCTCGGCATTCCCTGCGAGGCAGAGACGATCCCGCTCGAGCGCGACATGCGGCTCGTGCGCCTGAGCGGCGGGCGCTATCACGCGGCGCTGATCTCCTGCGCGGATTCGGTGGAGATCATGAGCCGGGCGAAACAGGCCGGCCTCGCCGTGACCTGCGGCGTCTCGATCAACCATCTCACGCTCAATGAAAACGATATCGGCGATTATCGCACCTTCTGCAAACTCTCCCCGCCCCTGCGCCACGAGGACGAACGGCTGGCCGTGATCGCCGCGCTCGCTGCCGGCACGATCGACGTCATCGTCTCCGATCACGACCCCCAGGATGTCGAGACCAAGCGGCTGCCCTTCGCCGAGGCGGCGAACGGGGCGGTCGGCGTCGAGACGATGCTCTCGGCGGCTTTGCGCCTGCATCATGCCGATGCAGTGCCGCTCGTGCGCCTGCTCCATGCCATGTCGACGCGCCCGGCGGAGATCCTCGGCATTGCGGGTGGGCGGCTGGAGACCGGCGCGCCGGCGGATCTGGTGTTGTTCGATCCCGACATGCCCTATGTGCTCGACAAGGATGATCTGCGCTCGCGCTCCAAGAATACGCCTTTCGACGAGGCCCGGCTCGAGGGGCGGGTGCTGCGCACCCATGTCGGCGGGGCTTGCGTGCATCGGCTCGAAGACTGATCATGCCAGATGAGACGGCGCACCCGTTTCCGGGGGAGGAGACATGCCTGAAACCATGAGCTGGGCGCTGGCCTGGCCCTTTTTCCTGGCGGCGGGCCTGTTCGGCTATCTGCTCGGATCGATCCCCTTCGGTCTCGTCCTGACCCGCCTCGCGGGTCTCGGTGATGTCCGCAAGATCGGCTCGGGCAATATCGGCACCACCAATGTGCTGCGCACGGGCCGCAAGGATCTCGCCGCCGCGACGCTCCTTCTGGATGCGTTCAAGGGCACGGTTGCCGTATGGATCGCCTGGCAATGGGGGCCGAATACGGCAATCCTGGCCGGTTTCGGGGCGTTTCTCGGGCATTGTTATCCGGTCTGGCTCGGCTTTCGTGGCGGCAAGGGTGTCGCGACCTATATCGGCGTGCTGATCGGGCTCAACCTCTGGACGGCGCTGATCTTCTGCGGGCTCTGGCTCATCGTCGCCGCGACCACGCGCTACTCCTCCCTCTCCGCGCTGATCGCCTCGCTCTCGGCTCCCGCCGCCCTGTGGTGGCTGGGAGAACGACAGATGGCGGAACTTGCCATCTTGCTTACAATCCTGCTTTGGTGGAAACATCGGGAAAACATTTCCAGATTGGTATCAGGAACCGAAAGCAGGATCGGCAAGAAGCGGGATGAGCACGGCAAATCTGAGTGACGAACAGAGGGTCGACTGGCTGCGTCTGATTCGCAGCGAGAATGTGGGGCCGCGCACCTTCCGTGCGCTGATCAACCGCTATGGCGGCGCGGCGAATGCGCTCGAGGCCTTGCCCGATCTGGCGCGCAAGGGCGGGCGTAACGCCATCCGCATCGCCTCGCATTCCCAGGTTCTGCGCGAGATGGAAGCCGCCGAACGGCTGGGTGGGCGTTTCATCGCCATGGGCGAGCCGGATTATCCCAAACCGCTGCATGCGGCGGATACCGCGCCGCCGGTCATCTGCGTGCGCGGGGATGCCGCCATCCTGCATCGCCCCGCTGTGGGCATTGTCGGCTCACGCAACGCCTCCGCTGCCGGGCTCACCTTCACGGGAAGGCTCGCGGGCGAATTGGGGGAGGCGGGCTTCAGTGTCGTCTCGGGGCTCGCACGCGGCATCGATACCGCTGCGCACAAGGCGGTGCCGGCGCATACGATCGCGATCCTCGCCGGCGGGCATGATCGCATCTATCCCGCCCAGAACAAGGCGCTCCTGGAGCGCATCATCGCAGAAGGCGGGGCGGCGATCTCGGAGATGCCGCTCGGCTGGGAGCCGCGTGCCCGCGATTTCCCGCGCCGCAACCGCATCGTCTCGGCCCTGTCGCTTGGGGTGGTGGTGATCGAGGCGGCGCGGCGCTCGGGCTCACTGATCACCGCGCGTTTCGCCATGGAGCAGGGCCGCGAGGTCTTCGCGGTTCCGGGCTCACCGCTCGATCCCCGCGCGGAGGGCACCAATGATCTGATCCGGCAGGGTGCCAATCTCTGCGCGAGCGCCGAGCACGTCGTCGAAACCCTGATGCCGCTGATCGATACCGATTGGGAAAGCCGAATAGAGGCGCGCGAGGAATTCGCCGGTGAGGATGTCGAGGACCTGTGGGACGAGCTCGACTTCCTCGATTTCGCCGAGCCGCTGATCACCCCGGTACGCGCGCCGGTTCCAGCACAGGAACCCGATCGCGCGCCGGCCTTCGCCGATGCGCCGGATGACGAGGAAGCGCTTGCGCGCGCGCCGGAGGCCGATCCGCGGCAGGTGATGCTCAATCTGCTCGGTCCGAGCCCGGTTTCCGTCGATGATCTGTCGCGGCAATCGGGGCTGCCCGTGCGGATCGTGCACAGCGTGCTGATGGAGCTCGAAATCGGCGGCCGGCTGGAGCGCCATGGCGGCAATGCGGTTTCCCTGCTGGCCGGGTGAGCGGTCGGGCGGGTTTCGGGAAGCCGGATCCGATCAGCCCTGATCGGAGGGTGGCTGGCGCTCGCGCGTGGCTTTCCCGGCACGGCGCAGGGGCTGCGCCGCATTCGCGGCTTCGGTGCGGGCCATTTCCAGAAAATAGCTGAGCAAGGGCAGATCGGCCCGGCGCGCCATCATGCTCAGTTCCGCAGTGAGCGCCGCGATATAGCGTGCGGTTTCGAGTTGATCCGGCCCCTCGGACGGCGCTTGCCGCGCCGTCTTGTCCGAATCCTGATTCTTGCGCTTTGGCAAAGGCATGCATGACCCCGAGGCTCGAACCACCGGCAGCGCGGCATGCGCGTGACCGGTCGTTTTGCAACCTATATTAGATGCAAATCAATTTACATCAAAAAGTTGCATCGTGTCGACGGTTTTTCGCGCGGTTGTGCAAAATTCTGAATTGTGCGTGTACGGCTGTCAGGCGATCAGAAGTGTTATCATAATCGGCATCGTCAAGATCGCCAGAAGTGTTTGCAGCGTGATGATCTCCGCCATCAAGGGCGCGTCGCCCCCCATCTGCTTTGCGAGAATATAGCCGCCGCTGGCCGTGGGCACGGTGGTGGCGATGGCGACGATGGCGAGATCGTCGCCGCTTACGCCGGCCAGCCGCGCGATGGTGATCGCGATCACGGGCAGGAGGAACAGCTTCAGCCCGATCGAGAGCCAGTGCGGCGCCCGCGGGCGGGCCAGGCGACGCATGTCGAGCCCGGCCCCGACCACCAGCAGGCCGGCTGCGAGCGCTGCATCACCGAGTATGCCGATGGTGCTTCCAATGAAGTCGGGAATCGGCAGGCCGGTCACATTGAGCACGATCCCCGTGACCGACGACCAGATGAACGGGTTGGTCACGATCGTGCGTGCGATCATGGCCGGGCTCTGTGGCGTGCCGGAGGCGTAGCGTACGAGCACGCCGATGGCGAGCAGGTTGAGCAACGGAATCATCGCCGCTACCGCGACCGCCATCAGCGCGAGCCCGATCTCGCCATACATCGCCCCAGCCACGGCAAGCCCCACGAAGGTGTTCCAGCGCGTGCAGCCTTGAAACAGCGAGGTGAAGGCCGGCCCGTCGATGCGCAGACGCGCGAGCAGGGCGCTGCGCAGGGCGAGCAACAGCGAGGCGATCAGCAGGATCGCGGCGATCATCGCTCCGCCCATGCCGAGCACCGGCACTTCCGACAGGTCCGCCCGCGCGAGTGTGTTGATGATGATGGCGGGAAAGAAGATGACATAGGTGATCCGTTCGATCCCCGGCCAGTGGCGCTCCTCCACGAAACCGCTCACGCGCGCGGCCCAGCCGGCAATGATCACCAGGAATACCGGGACAAGCGAAGCGAGAACGGAACCCATGAAGCTGTCGGCCTTTTGAAATCGCACGATGCAGATATGCAGCGGCACAGTTCGCCGCAGGCGCAGGCGCTGTCAATGCGCGTTTCGCGATGTGCGATTCGGGGTTCGCGCGTGTCTTTGGGCGAGTAAGGTATCGCCAGGGAGATCATCCGATGGAGCAAGCCACCTCTCTCGCACGCTTTCTCGAGGCGCAGAAGAATGTCTTCGAAACCGCCTGTGCCGAGCTGGAAGCCGGATGCAAGCGCACGCACTGGATGTGGTTCGTGTTTCCGCAATTGCGGGGTCTCGGGCGCAGCCAAACGGCGCATTTCTACGGTATAGCAAATCCGGACGAGGCGCGTGCCTATCTCGCCGACCCGGTGCTCGGGGCGCGCCTGCGCCACTGCGTGAGGCTTCTGCTGCGGCATCGCGACAAGCCGATCCGCGCCATACTCGGCTCCCCCGATGATCAAAAGTCACGCTCCTGCCTGACCCTGTTCGAGGCCATCGCCGATGATCCACACGATCGTGCGCTTTTCGCCGAGGCGCTCGATGTGTTTCATGGCGGCGCGCGCGATTCCCGCACGCTGGCGATGCTGGAGGGTGAGCGGGCTTGACGCCTCCTCTACCCGCCCATCAACAGCGCCGGCGGATCCTGTGGGCGGAAATCGCGGGGGCGGTTGAGGCGCACGATCGGCAGCATCTGCCACAGGCCGGCAGCGCCGATGAACAGGCCGATGGCGATCGCCGCCACTTCGCCTTCCCGCAGCGCGAAGATCACGAAATAGGCGATGGCCAGGAAGATCGCGATCGTCGTCACGATCAGCGCCCCCCAGACGAAGGGCGTGCGCCCGGCTGTGAAGCGCGCCTGCGGATTGGCTTCGGCGATGGCGGGCAACAGTGCCTTCACGAAGGCGGCATAGGCTTCTTCCTGGCGATCGGCGAAGACCATCGAGCGGAAATTTACCGAATGCAGCGACAGGTTTCCCCCGCTCGCGAGCCGCAGGCGGATGCGATAGAGCCTCTGCGCGAAGGAGCGCGGCTCGTAGGTCAGACGCGCCTCGGTGATCTGCGCAAGCGGTATCGCCTGCTCGCTGCCCAGCCGCTCGACGATCAGTCGGTTCCCGCGCAGCCGGAAAGAAACCGGCATGCTCGCCGGTCGCGGCGCGTGCAGATAATGGGGTTCGTCTGCTGAAATCTCGTCCTTGCGGGCCATGCTGCCTGTTCCGATGCGCGTCGCCGGTGATCGCAACCCCTGCTTTAGGCGCCCGGGTGCCGCTCTGGCAAGGATTTGCGCACCCGGCATGCCCGCCATCACAAGGCCTGCGGGGGGTATGTTCCGGTCAGACTTGCCAATGTTTAATTAATGTTCTATTTTGTTCTCATCAATGAAGGAGATTCGCGATGAAGCCGAATCATCTGCAACACCGTGACTGGCGCGAACGTCTCGATCAGCGCATTGCTGCGCGCCCGGCTCCCCTGGATGCGGGGATGCGGCGCGGGCGCGGCGCGCTGACGAACGAGACCGGGCGTTTCGAGCGTGTCACGCGTGAGACTTTCGACGATTCCTGGGACATTCCCGAGGAGGTCGCGCCGCTGCGCACGGAAGTGACGCATGAGCGCCCCAGGACGATCATCACGCGCAATGCCTCCCCCGATCTCGGTTTCGACCGATCGGTCAATCCGTATCGGGGTTGCGAGCATGGTTGTTTCTACTGCTTTGCGCGGCCCAGCCATGCTTATCAGGGACTCTCGGCCGGGCTCGATTTCGAGACGCGACTCTTCGCCAAGCCTGATGCACCCGCCTTGCTGGAGCGGGAACTGGCGGCGCGCGGCTACAGCCCGCGCACCATCGCCATCGGCACCAATACCGACCCGTACCAGCCGATCGAGAAGCGCATGAAGATCACGCGCGGCATTCTGGAAGTGCTCGCGCGCACGCGGCATCCGGTCGGGATCGTCACCAAATCCGGGCTCGTGACCCGCGATCTCGACATTCTCGGGCCGATGGCCGAGCAGGGCCTCGTCAAGGTGGCGATCTCGCTGACGACGCTCGATCCGCGCCTCTCGCGCAAGATGGAGCCAAGGGCGGCGGCGCCGGGCGTGCGGCTCGAGACCATCCGGCGGCTGCGTGCTGAGGGGATTCCGGTCAGCGTCCTGGTGGCGCCGGTCGTGCCGGCCATCAACGATCACGAGATCGAGCGCCTGCTCGACGCCGCCTATGAAGCCGGCGCCCGCGAGGCGGGTTACGTCATGCTGCGCCTGCCGCATGAGGTGAAGGCGCTGGCGCGCGACTGGCTCGCCGAGCATTTCCCCCAGCGCGCACAGCACGTGATGTCGCTGGTGCAGGACATGCAGGGCGGCAAGGATTACGATTCCCGCTGGGGCGTGCGCCAGAGCGGTACCGGGCCGATCGCCTGGGCGATCGGGCGGCGCTTCGAGATCGCGGCCAACCGGCTTGGTTTCAATGCGGAACGCGTGAGACTGCGCACCGATCTGTTCTGCAAGCCGGCCCGCTCGGCACCTGGCCAGCTGGCGCTGTTCTGAGCGCCATGATCCCGGCTTCCCGCAACCCGCGTCCGTCTCACTGTCCGAACACGGTGTTGAGCTGGGCGCCGACCATGACGAAGGTGGTGCGCTTGGGCACCTCCTTGAGCCGGGTGGCGCCAATATAGGTCATCATCGAACGCACGCCGCCCGTGATTTCCTGCATCGTATCATCGACCGGGCCGCGATAGGCCACCTCGACCGTCTTGCCTTCCGAGGCACGGTAATGCGCGACGCCGCCGGAATATTTCTTCATCGCGGTATCGGAGGACATGCCGTAGAAGACCATGGATTTCGCGCCGCGCTCACCGTCGATCTCATCGTAGACGATTTCGCCCTCGCATTCGTCGTGGCCCGCGAGCATGCCGCCGAGCATGACGAAATCCGCGCCGCCGCCATAGGCCTTGGCGATGTCGCCCGGTACGGTGCAGCCGCCATCGGCGCAGACCAGCCCCTTGAGTCCGTGAGCCGCATCGGCGCATTCGATCACGGCGGAGAGTTGCGGATAGCCCACCCCGGTCATCTTGCGTGTAGTACAGACCGAACCGGGGCCGATTCCCACCTTGACAATATCGGCGCCGGCGAGGACCAGCGCCTCGGTCATGTCGCCGGTCACCACATTGCCCGCCATGATCACCGCATCCGGATTCTCATCCCGCGCCTGCGCGACCATCTCGACGAATTTCTCGGTATAGCCGTTGGCGACGTCCAGGCAGATCATGCCGATCGGCGCGCGGCGCTTGACGGCGCGAAACTTCTCCCAGTCGGCCTCCGCCGTGCCGAGGGAATAAAAGGCGTGCTGCGGCTCGCCGCTTGCAAAAAAATCGACGAGCAGGTCTTCCGGATAATGCTTGTGCAAAGCCACGAGCGCGCCGTGACGTGCGAGCGCGCGGGCCATCGGTATCGTGCCCACGACATCCATATTCGCCGCGATCATCGGGAAGCCACGCCATTCCCGACCCGTATGGGCGAAACGGAAGGCGCGCTCGATCTCGACCTCGGCGCGTGAGCCGAGCGTCGAGCGCTTGGGGCGGATCAGCACGTCCTTGAAGTCGAGTTTCGGTTCGTTTTCGATGCGCATGGCGTTACTCGTCCGGTCGTTGCAGGTCGGCCCGCCGTCTTCCCCGGCGTCACAGGAATGATCCTAGCATGCCTGCGGCGGCTTATCGCAAGGGGTAACCGGGGAGGGTCATGATGCGCGCAAATGCCAGCGGCGATGCGTCATCTTCCCCTGCATGTGCGTTGCCTTATGCTGAAATCGTTCGGAGAAAGGTATCGCCATGCGCGAACTGTACCGCAAGCCACTGATCAGGCTTTTCATTCTCAACGGCGCCTTCGGTGCATTGCTCGGCGTGGCATTCGTGGTGCTGGCCCTTGCTTTCGATCTGCGCGGATTGTGGACGCTGGTCTCCAATTCCGATGTCGCGCTTCTGGCCGTGGCGATTCTGACGCTCAGCGTCTCGGCGACATTTGCCGGTGCGGCGATCGGCACTGCGGTGATGCTCCTGCCGGAGCGGGAGGAAGACGACAAGGCTTACGGCGGTGTCGATGCCGATGGGAATCCGCGACGGCCTCGCCGATGAACAGGTCGATACTTCACATTGATTGGTGGCTTCCCTAGAGGAATTTGCGATGAATCGCAATTCGGGCAGCGTGGCCGTAAGCTCCGGTAAAGCATTGATTGGTAACTCGGTGGTCGGCCAATTTTCCTGCCGGGGGTTACCATGCTTGCCAGACTATCCGTTTCGCTGAAAGCGGTCGCAATCGTCTTCCTGATGGCGATCGCGACGCTCGCCATCGCCTTCACAGCCTATCAGGGTCTCGACACGCTCGCGCAGGGTGCGCAGGAAATCCATGGCAAGACCGGTGAGGTGCGCCGCGCCGGGGCGCTGAGCGAGAACGCGATCGAACTTTCGCGCGCGGAGATGGAAATCGCCTCCAACCCCTCGCGCGTGGCGATGATCATCCCTGCGATCGAGGAGGCCGACGCCGCCTTCCGCGCCGAACTCGATGCACTGACGGCGAGCGCCGATGCCGCCCAGGCCGCGCTGCTGGAAGAGGTCGCGCGGCTTTACGGTCAATACCATGAGGGTGTGCGCGAAACCATCGACATGGCCGAGACCTTCGCGACATCGGATATCGTCGAGAGCCAGCTCTACGTGCTGGGGACGATCGATCGCAATCGCAATTTCATGGCAGAGCTGCGCGAAGGTCTGGCCGCATTCACGGATCACACCGATCGCGAGAGCGCCGCAGTGGCCGACCGTGCCGGTGCTGTTGCGACGAACACGGTGTCCATGCTCGTGGCGATTGCACTTGCGGGCATCCTCGGCGGTGCGTTGGCCGGGCTCGCCATCGCCCATTTCGGCATTGCCCGTCCCCTGCATCGCAGCGTCGCGGATATCCGCCGGCTCGCTTCCGGCGAATTCGACATCGCGATTTCCGGCATGAAGCGCCGCGACGAAGTCGGTGCGATTGCCCGTGGCATCGGTGATTTCCGCGCATCCCTCGCCGCCAAGGCCGAGGCTGATCGCCGGATGGAGCAGGAGCGCGAGGCTGTGCTGGCCGTCGAGCGCCGCAAGGCGACGGAGGATCTTGCTGCGCGGTTCGAGGAAGCGGTGGGCTCCATCGTCAATGGTGTCGCGGAAGCCGCCGCCGAGCTCGAACAGGCCGCGCAGGCCCTTACCGGCGCCTCGCAGACATCGCGCGAGCGCGCCACCAGTGTCGCGGCAGCGTCTGAGCAGGCCTCGGCCAATGTCGGCATGGTCGCGGCCGCTGCCGAGGAGCTGGCCTCCTCGGTGAACGAAATTGGCCGCCAGGTCAGCCAGTCCACGGAGATTTCCCGCGTGGCGCAGGATCGTGCGAGCGGCACCGTGACGCAGGTGCGCACCATGGCCGATACCGCCCAGCGCATCGGCGACATCGTCGCCCTGATCGAGCAGATCGCCGACCAGACCAACCTGCTCGCGCTCAACGCCACCATCGAGGCGGCACGGGCCGGCGAGGCCGGCAAGGGCTTCGCGGTCGTGGCGGCGGAGGTGAAGAACCTCGCCGATCAGACCGCGAAAGCGACGACGGAGATCAGCGGCCAGATCGCCGATATCCAGGCCGCCACCTCGGGCTCCGCCGAATCGATCACCGGCGTCGCCGAGACCATCTCCAGCCTCGCCGGCATTGCCGGGGCGATCGCGGCGGCGGTGGAAGAGCAGGGTTCGGCCACGCAGGAGATCGCACGTAACGTGCAGCAGGCATCGGCTGGTACGCACGAGGTCTCGCAGAGCATCGACGGGGTGCGCGCTTCCGCCGAGCACTCAAGCGATGCGGCGAATCGCGTGCAGAACTCTGCCGAGCGGCTGGCGCGCGAATCCGATGCCCTCAAGGGGGCGGTCGATGATTTTCTTCGCGCGATCGTCGGCAAGGGCGAGGCGCAGGGCGATGCCCGGGAAGGCGAATCCAGGCCGGGAACCACGGCAAAAGCCGTCTGAGCAGCTGCTGCATCCCGTCTGGCTGCCGGGTTTCCGCAAATCTGCCCCGAATTTGACACAGTCTCCCGGGGCGCTATCCTCTTGTCATGGGTGGTGACGCGTCGGACCTGATTTTGGCGCATCACCACCTTCGACGTCTCACGTAGTCGAGCGACCGTGTCCGTCGCGGTGATGATTTGCCGCGTCACCAAGACGCTTATCCAGCCGGGATTTCCGGATTCGGCTGTTTCGACGTTTGCGCGCCATCCGGCGTTCGCTCTGTCCGGCTCACGAGACACAGGATCAGACCGCCCGGCATGGATCGATGACGATCTGACGGGCAGAAGCTGACGGTAAAGAGGACGACGATGACCAGGAAGACCCCCGATACCGAGCGTCTCGATGCGAATGAGCGCGCACAACTCGCCGAACACCATCCTCAACTGCCGAAACTCGCGGATGCGCTCGGTCAGGGCAAGGCCAGCCGCCGCGAATTCCTGCGCACGGCGACGCTGCTCGGCCTCTCCGCCGGAATCGCCTACGGCATGGCTGGCAAGATCACCGGTGACGGTTTCGTGCCGCGTGCGCAGGCCCAGGACGGCACGCCGCAACGCGGCGGCGTGCTGCGCGTCTCGATGAACATCAAGGAAATCTCCGATCCCGCCACGATCGACTGGTCGGAGAAGGGCAATACCCTGCGTCACGTGCTCGAGCCGCTGGTGCGCATTTCCAGTGACAATCTTGCTGTGCCGCATCTGGCAGAGAGCTGGAGCGCGTCGGAGGATCTGCGCAGCTGGACCTTCAATCTGCGCCGCGGCGTGAAATGGTCCAATGGTGACGATTTCACCGCTGATGACGTCATCGCCAATTTCGAGCGCTGGATGGATCCGGGCGTGGGCTCGTCCAATTACGGACGCTTCTCGGCCCTGCGCGAGAGCAACGACGACGGTTCGCGCATGGCGGAAGGCGCCATCCGCAAGATCGATGACCATACGGTCGAGTTCAATCTGCGCGTGCCCTTCCTTGCCTTCCCCGAGAGCATGGGTGATTATCCCGCCCTGATCGCCCACCGCTCTTTCCAGGGCGGCAACTGGGCTGATGAGCCGATCGGTACCGGTCCGTTCGAACTCACCCGCTTCGCCGTCGGTGAACGCGCCACATTCGCGCGCCGCGAGGATGACTGGTGGGGTGGCGAGGTCTATCTCGACGGGATCGACTATATCGACCACGGCGACGACCCGGCAGCGCCCTTCGCGGCTCTGGCTTCGGATCAGGTCGATCTGCTCTACCGTTTGAATGTGGAGCAGATGCCGGCAGCCGAGAACATGCCGTCCATGGTGATCTACGAAGCGCAGACCGCGCAAACCGGTGTAGCACGCATGAAGGTCGATGAGGCGCCCTTCGACGATCCGCGTGTGCGCCGCGCGATCCAGGCCTGTGTGGATCACGACCGGCTCTTGCAGATCGCCTATCAGGGGCTCGGCGTTCCTGGTGAGGATCATCACGTCGCGCAAATCCATCCCGAATACGCCGATATCGGCGCACCGCAGCAGGATTATGATCGCGCCCGCGAATTGCTCGCCGAGGCCGGCTACGAGGACGGGCTCGAGATCACCATCGACTGCGTCGCCCAGCCGACCTGGGAGCCCAATACCTGTGAGGCGCTGGTCGAGATGTTGCGTCCTGCCGGCATCAATCTCGGCGTCAACATCATGCCGGGCGGCACCTATTGGGACCGCTGGACGACCACGCCTTTCGGCTTCACCAGCTGGACGCACCGCCCCCTCGGCACGCAGGTGCTCAGCCTCGGCTATCGCTCCGGCGTGCCGTGGAACGAATCCGGTTACGCGAATCCGGATTTTGATGCGCTGCTCGACGAGGCCGAGGCCACTCTCGATGTGGATGCCCGCCGCGAGATCATGGCGCAGCTGCAAACCATGTTGCAGGAGGATGCGGTCTTCGTGCAGCCCTACTGGCGCTCGATCCACACAGCCGGCAGCCCCCGCGTGAAGGGCTATTCCCACCATCCGGCGGAGGAACACCATTTCGAAACGGTGTGGCTCGAAGCCTGATGCGCATCTTGCAAGAAGCGCGCGATTTCCCTCCCCTCAGGGGGGGGATCAAGGGTGGGGTGGCCCCGGTGCAAAATCTTCGACGGGGGAGTGCGACGCGCGCGTTTCTCCCCACCCTCAATCCCTCCCCGCCGGGGAGGGAGGTCTGGTGCGTGCTTCATGAAGGCGGCGCTCGGGCAGCAATATCCATCAGGAAATCCCGCTCATGCTGATCTTTCTCGCAAGGCGTGCGGGATACATGATCCTGACCATGCTCGCCGTTTCCATCCTGCTGTTCCTGCTCCTTGAGGTAAACGGCGAGGCGGTCGCGGTGAAGGTGCTTGGACCGTACACGACCGACGAGCAGCGCAATCTCTGGCTCGAGGCAAACGGCTATTTCCGACCCGTCTTCGTGCGTTACCTCGAATGGCTGGGCAACATGCTCACCGGCGATTTCGGCGAGTCGATCCGCTTTCGCGTGCCTGTCGCCGAGGTGTTGGTGCCGCGGCTGATCAACACCGCGATCCTGGGCGGCGTCACCTTCGCCGTGATGATTCCGCTGGCGCTGATCATGGGCATTCTGGCCGGCATGAGGGAGGGTTCGAAGCTCGATCGCTCGCTCTCCGTCACGGCGATCATCACCACCTCGATCCCGGAATTCGCCAGCGCGGTTCTGCTGACATTCCTCTTCGTCTTCTGGTTGTCCTGGCTGCCGGGCACGAGCGGCATGACGGACGGTTTCCGACCGATCGAACTGGTCTTGCCGGTGACGGTGCTGGTGCTCTACGGGTTCGGCTATATCGCGCGCATGACCCGCGCCTCCATGGCCGAGGTGATGCAGACGCCGTATATCCGCACCGCCATCCTCAAGGGCATGCCCTACCGGCAGGTGATCATGCGCCACGCCCTGCGCAACGCGCTGATCGCGCCGTTCACGGTCATCATGCTGCAGATCAACTGGCTGCTCTCCGGCGTGATCGTGGTTGAATTCTTCTTCGCCTATAAAGGCTTCGGCGCGCTGCTACTGGAGGCTTCGCTCAATCAGGACATCTTCCTGATCCAGGCCTGCGCCATGGTGGCCGTCTTCGTCGCCGTGACGACGCAGACCATCGCCGATATCGGCTATACCTGGCTCAACCCGCGCATCCGGTTCGCGTGAGGAGGATGGCATGAACGAGCATCGTCCTCCGGATATCGATTCCGCCGAACCACTAAAGCCGGCGCCGCCACTCTTGGCTGCTGCGCGCAGCATCGTCCCGGGATTGTGGGGGGCGCTGAAGCTGCTGCGCGAGAGCACCGTCGCGATGATCGGAGCCGGCCTCGTCGGTTTCTGGGTGCTGGTGGCGATCTTCGCGCCCTGGCTCGCCCCCTATGATCCCAATGCCCAGGTGCTGCCCTTTGCCACGCCGTTCACCGAACACCCGGAGGGCGGGACCTTCTGGCTCGGCGCGGATCATCTGGGTCGCGATATCCTCAGCCGCGTGATCTGGGGATCGCGCACGGTCCTGTTCTACGCCCCCCTCGCCACCGCCTGCGCCTTCGCGGTCGGGATCGTGATGGGGCTGATGGCGGGTTACAAACGCGGCTGGATCGACGATATCCTCAGCCGCATCTCGGATATCATTCTCTCCTTTCCCATTCTCGTGCTCTATGTGGTGATCATCACCACATTCGGCGCCTCGGGATTCAACATTGTCGTGGCGGTGATCTTCGCCAGCGCGCCGGGGATCATGCGCATCGTGCGCGGCCTCGTGCTCGACCTGCGCAACCGCGATTACGTCGCCGCCGCCCAGACGCGCGGGGAATCGACCCTGCGGATCATGTTCGTGGAGATCCTGCCCAATGCGCGCGGGCCGCTGATCGTCGATGCCTGCCTGCGGCTCGGCTACACCATCATCACCATCGGCGTGCTCGGATTCCTCGGGCTTGGCCTGCCACCGCCCGATCCCGACTGGGGCGGCATGGTCAACCAGACGCGCTCGATGGCGACATTCGCGCCGCATATGACGATCTTCCCCGTCATCGCCATTTCCTCGCTGGTGCTCGGCTTCAACCTGCTCGCCGACGGTATCCGGGAGATCTCGCTCAATGACTGATGCCGGAACCGACAAGATCGAGCCCGTTCTCGCCATCGAGGGCCTGTCGATCTCGTATCGTACCCGCGCGGGAGAGATTCCCGCCGTGGTGGATTTCGATCTCACCATCGCCGCCGGCGAGAGTGTTGCGCTGGTGGGGGAGAGCGGTTGCGGCAAATCGACCGTGGCGAATGCGATCATGCGCTATATGGGGCGCAACGGGGCGATCACCGGGGGTACGATGCGCTTCAAGGGGCGCGACCTGCTCGGCATGGATGAAGCGGAACTGCGCAGCCTGCGCGGGGCCGAGATCGCGATGGTCTATCAGGAGCCCTTCGCCGCACTCAACCCGTCCATGACCATCGGCCGCCAACTCATGGAAGTGCCGATGATCCACGAGGGCGTGGGTGAGCGGGAGGCGCATGAGCGCGCCGCGCGCATGCTCAAGGACGTGCGTCTGGCCGATACCGGGCGGCTGATGGCATCCTATCCTCACCAGCTTTCGGGCGGCCAGCAGCAGCGTGTCGTCATCGCCATGGCGCTGCTCGCCAACCCCTCGCTGCTGCTCCTCGATGAGCCGACGACTGCGCTCGACGTCACGGTCGAGGCGGGGATCGTCGAACTGATCGGCGAGATCAAGCGCAAGTTCGGCACCGCGATCCTCTTCATCAGCCACAATCTCGGCCTGGTGCACGAGGTCTGTGACCGTGTCAGCGTGATGTATTCCGGCGATGTGGTGGAGGAGGGCACTGTCGGGGATGTCTTCACCCACATGCGCCATCCCTATACGCGGGGCCTGCTCGGCTGCATTCCCCTGCCGGTGGCGGGGCGTGGCGAACGTCCCTTGACGGCCATACCCGGGCAGTTGCCGCAGCCCCATGAGCGCCCGCAGGGCTGCAATTTCGGTCCGCGCTGCCCCTGGTTCGAGCCGGGGACCTGCGATGTCGGCAATGTGCCGATGATCGATACGGGGATCGCCGCGGAAGCGGCCCATCGCGCCCGCTGCCTGCGCCTCGGTGCCGTCGATGAAGCACCCCCGCTCATCCCCGACGCGGCGCCGGGCGCGGAGGCCGCAGCTGTGCCTGAGGGCGATGTTGTGCTCGCCGTCGAGGGGATGCAGAAATACTATCCCGTCTACGACCGCTCTATCGCCGCGCTGATTGCGGGACGCTCGGTACGCTGGGTGAAGGCCAATGAGGCGCTTGATTTCGAGGCACGCCGCGGGCAGACGGTCGCGATCGTGGGCGAGAGCGGCTGTGGCAAATCCACCTTCGCCAAAGTGCTGATGGGGCTCGAGACGGCGACCGACGGGGCCATCATCTTCGAGGGCGACGACATTGCCGAGAGCGCCGTGACGGCGCGCTCGCAAAGGCAGATCGCCGCCTTGCAGATGATCTTTCAAAATCCCAATGACACGCTCAATCCGAGCCAGAGCGTCGGTGCGCAGATCGCCCGGGTGATCCGCAAATTCGGGGTCGAGACCGACCGTGCGAAGATCCGGCAGCGCGTTTACGATCTGCTCGATCTGGTGAAGCTGCCCCGTGATTTCGCCCGCCGGATGCCGCGCCAGCTTTCCGGCGGGCAGAAGCAGCGCATCGGCATTGCCCGCGCCTTCGCCGGCAATCCGTCCATGGTGATCGCCGACGAGCCTGTCTCCGCCCTCGACGTTTCGGTCCAGGCGGCGGTGACGCGGCTGCTCACAGATATCCAGCGCGATCACGACACCACGCTGATCTTCATCAGCCACGATCTGTCGCTGGTGCGCTATCTCGCCGACCGGGTGGTGGTGATGTATCTCGGGCAGATCATGGAGCAGGGCCGCGTCGAGGACGTGTTTTCACCGCCCTATCACCCCTATACCGAGGCGCTGCTCTCCGCCGTGCCGGTGGCCGATCCGCAGATCGAGAAGACGAGGATCGTGCTCGAAGGCGCCTTGCCGAGCCCGCTGGATCCGCCGAAGGGCTGTCCCTTCGCCACGCGCTGTCAGCACAAGCTGGGCAGGATCTGTGACGACGAGCGTCCGCCGGTCCACGCGCGCGCCAACGGCCACCGCATCGCCTGCCATATTCCGCTGGACGCGCTGGAGCGGATGGAGCCGGTATTTCGAAAGGCGCAGGCCCGATCCGGGTCGCTGCGCCATGACGGAAATGATTTTGCACCGCAATAAGTGACTCTAGGGAAGTCTCTTTCTATTTTTGATTGTGTCTATATCTTTCCGTACGTAACGAATAACTTTTTTTAAGGTTTATTTGCTCTCCTGTGTGCAACCGACAAACGCCATGGGAACCGAGACTGTGCGATTCACTTCCTTTTTGCCCCGCCTGCCAAACGCCACGCGCCTCGGGTTGCGCGGGCGTATCGCTATCGGATTCGCAGCCATTCTGATACTGGCCGTGGGCATGGCCGGGTTCGCGATCTTCAATGCATTGCGGCTCGACCAGGACTTCGCCGATTACCGGACGATCGCGAATGAGACGCAGCGCGCGGAAACCCTCTCGGCGGATTTCACCCGCATGCTCGTCCTCGCGCGCGACGAACTTTCGGCGCCGGACGAGGAGCGCCGTGAGATGATCGCCGACGTGAGCCATCGCGTCCGAAGTCAGATCATGGACGCCGTGGAAGCCACATCATCTGACGAGCGCCGCGCAGTGCTCACGCAGATCGTCATGACCTATGACGAGTTCGAGCGCGGGATCGATTCGCTCTTCGCCATGGATTCACAATTGCGCAGCATCGTGGCCGATGAGGTGGAGCCGGCCATGGCCGCCGTGACCGAGGCGGTCTGGCAGCTCGTCTATTCCGCTTCACTCGAGGGCGATCTCGACACCTCGAACGAAGGCTCGCGGGCGCTTCAGTTCGGTCTCGTCTCCCAGGCCGCCTTCGCGCGTTATCTGACGGGCGATGATCAGGCCCGCAACCAGGCCGAGATGACGGCCGGTCGCGCGCTCGACCTGGCGACGGAACTGCACGAAAACACCACACATGCATCGCGCAAGAACTGGCTCGCCACCATTGCCGAGAATCTCGAAATCTATCAGGCATCGATGTTGCGCGGCATGGAGGTGTCCGACGAACTCGCCGTCATGCGCGCGGATGTGCTGGGTGAAAGCGAGAAGATCATTGCCGGGCTGACCTCGGATATCGTGACGAGTGCCTCGCAGGATGCGCATGCAATCGGTGAGGGCACAGCGGCGGCTGCGATGCAGGTGGTGACGATGACCATCGCCGCCACGGCGCTGCTCGCCGTGCTCGGTATCGCCATTGCTTTCGTGATCGGACGTTCGGTTTCCCATCCGGTCGTGGCCATGACGACTGCCATGCGCGAACTGGCCGATGGCAATACGACGATCACAGTACCCGGTCGCCAGCGTTCCGACGAGATCGGCGCCATGGCGGGCGCTGTCGAGATTTTCCGCCAGAACGCCATCGAGCGCGAGCGCCTCACTTCGGAGAGCGAGAAGGAGCAATTGGAGCGGGCGGAGCGCCAGCGCGCGGTGGAGACGCTGATCGCGGAGTTCCGCGACTCCGTCGGCGCCATGCTGGAAGGCGTCACCGGCAACATGCAGCAGATGCGTGACACCGCCCATAACCTCACCATGATCGCCTCGCAGACGGCGGATCTGACCGAGCAGACGGCATCCGCATCAGAGGATTCGAGCAGCAACGCCGCCACCGCAGCCGAAGCCGCCGAGAGCCTTAACGGCGCCATCAACGAGATTGCCCGCGCCGTCGGCATGACCACCGACGTGGTCGGTCGCGCCACGCAGGCCGCTGATCACACCAATACGAAGGTGGCGAGCCTGTCCGACGCCGCGCAGCGCATCGGTGACGTGATCGGGCTGATCCAGGAGATCGCGGAGCAGACCAACCTGCTCGCGCTCAACGCCACCATCGAGGCGGCGCGCGCCGGTGAGGCCGGCAAGGGCTTCGCCGTCGTTGCGGCGGAGGTGAAGAACCTGGCCGATCAGACGGCGAAAGCGACGCAGGAAATCTCCGGGCAGATCGGCGCGATCCAGGGTTCGACCAAGGATGCCGTGTCCAATATCGAGCAGATTGCCGGGATCATGAAGGAGGTCTCGGAACACACCACCTCGATCGCCGCGGCTGTCGAGGAGCAGGGCGCCTCCACCGACGAGATCACCCGCAACGTCCAGCGCTCGGCCCAGTCGAGCCGCCAGGTCGCCGGGCATATCGAGAGCGTCAAGGCGTCGACCGGCGAGACCAACCGCTCTGCCGATTATGTTCTGCATTCCGCCGATGCCGCCACTGACGAAACGAAGAAGCTGCGCCGCGCCATCGACACATTCCTCGAACGCGTCGCAGCCGCATGACGCGTCGACCAATCACTTGGCGCGCCCGGCCTGACTCTGTCAGATCGGAACACGCTCCAGTCCTCCGTCAGCAGGAAAAGCCCCCGCTTCGTGAAGAGGCGGGGGCTTCGTCTTTCAGGTTATTGCGAAGACAGGGCCGGAGACGGACCCGTCAGCCCTGATGGGCCTTCACGTCCTGGCGCTGTTCGCCGAGACCGTCGATCCCCATGGTGACGACATCGCCGGCCTTGAGATAGCGCGGTGGCTTCATGGCGGTGCCGACGCCGGGGGGCGTGCCCGTGGTGATCACGTCGCCGGGCTCCAGGATCATGAAATGCGAGATATAGGAGACGAGCTGGGCGCAGTCGAAAATCATGGTCTTCGTCGAGCCCGTCTGCATGCGCTCGCCATTGACGTCGAGCCACATGCCGAGATCCTGGACATCGGCAATCTCGTCCGGCGTCACCAGCCAGGGGCCGAGCGGGCCGAAGGTCGGGCAGCCCTTGCCCTTCGACCAGGTACCGCCGCGCTCCATCTGGAATTCACGCTCCGACACGTCGTGGCAGATGCAGAAACCCGCGACATAAGCCAGCGCGTCATTCGCCGCCACATAGGAGGCGCGCTTCCCGATGACCATGGCAAGCTCGATCTCCCAATCCGTCTTCTGTGAGCCCTTGGGAATGACCACGTCGTCATTGGGGCCAACGATGCAGGAGGGCGCCTTGTTGAACAGGATCGGCTCGGCCGGAATCGGTGCACCCGTTTCCGCAGCGTGATCGGCGAAGTTCAGCCCGACCGCCACGAAATTGCGCACATCCGCCACGCAGGGGCCGATTCGCGCCCCCGCCGGCACCATCGGCAACGAGGCCGGGTCGAGCGCGGCGAGTCTGGTGAGCGTCGCCGGATCGAGCGTCTTGCGCCCGATATCGTCGATATGCGCCGAAAGATCGCGCATCGCGCCCTCGGCATCGATCAGTCCCGGTTTTTCTGCGCCGGGTTCGCCGTAACGAACGAGTTTCATCTGGACCCTCTTGGTTTCCTCGCGGCGATCATGCGTGCACGAGGCCGCGAAGACAAGGTGCGCAACAGATTGCTCCGCCGTGAGGAAATCCCATCACGCGGGGATTTCAGGCGCGCATCAGCACATAGGTGCCCGGTGCATCGCAGATCGGTTCGACCTTGCCGCCGCCCGGTTCGCGCGCGGGAACCTCGCGCGGGTCCTTTTCGCGCACCCATTCGAACCAGTGTGGCCACCAGGTGCCCGGATGCTCGGTGGCGCCGGCGATCCAGTCTTCGAGCGTTCCCACCGGCGGACCGTTGGTCCAGTGCTGGTATTTCGGTTTCGCCGGCGGGTTGACCACGCCCGCAATATGGCCGGAACCTGCGAGCACGTATTCGACCGGGCCGCCGAAACAGGCCGAGCCGACGAAGACCGATCTGGCCGGGGCGATATGATCCTCGCGCGTGGCCAGATTGTAGATCGGGATGGTCACTTTCGAGAGATCGAGCCGCACGCCTTCGAGCTCCGCGCGTCCCTGCGAGAGATTGTTCTCGAGATAGCAGTTGCGCAGATAATACGAGTGGTTTGCCGCCGGCATCCGGGTGGAATCGGAATTCCAGTACAGCAGGTCGAAGGCAAAGGGATCCTTGCCCTTGAGATAGTTATTGACGATGTAGGGCCAGATCAGATCGTTGGGACGCAGCATGTTGAACGCAGCCGCCATGCGTCCGCCATCGAGATAGCCGCGCGCTTCCATATTCTCCTCGACAGCCCGGATCTGCTCCTCGTTGGCAAAGATCTTGAGATCGCCCGCATGGGTGAAATCCACCTGCGTGGTGAACAGGGTCGCCGAGGCGATCCGGTCGTCACCCTTGGCGGCCATATAGGCCAGCGCCACCGAGAGCAGCGTGCCGCCGACGCAATAGCCGATGGCCGAGACCTGTCGCTCGCCGGTAATCGTCTCCACCTGTTCGAGCGCGGCGAAGATGCCCTCGCGCATGTAATCGGCAAAGCCCTTGTCGCGGTGGCGCTCGTCCGGATTGACCCAGGAGATGCAGAACACCGTCAGCCCCTGCGCGACCGCCCAGCGGATAAAGCTCTTGTCCGGGTTGAGATCGAGGATGTAGTACTTGTTGATCCAGGGCGGCACGATCAGGAGCGGGCGCGCGAGCACCTTCTCCGTGGTCGGCGTGTACTGGATCAGCTCGATCAGATCGTTGCGAAACACCACCTTTCCAGGGGTGTTGGCCATGTTCTCACCGACCTTGAACTTGCTGGCATCGGTCTGGCGAATCTTCAACTCGCCGTGGCCGGCCTCGATATCTTCCGCGAGCATCTTCATGCCACGCGCCAGATTGGCGCCGCTTTCGTTGAAGGTCTCGCGGATGACTTCCGGGTTGGTGGTGAGGAAATTCGAGGGCGAGAGCGCTCCGGCGAGTTGTTTCACGTAGAAACGTGCCTTCTGGCGGGTCTCGTCGTCGATATCGTCCGCCTCGTCGACCATGTCCTCGGCCCAGCGCGAGGTGGCGAGATAGGCTTGTTTGAGCATGTCGAAATAGGCGTTGGTCGACCAGTCCTCATCCTTGAAGCGCCCGTCCTTCGGATCGGCGGTGATTGCAGGCGCGACCTCCTCGCCCTGCATGCGGCGCAGCGAATTCGCCCAGATATCCATGAAGGAGAGCCCGAGGCGGCTTTGTGCCTCGACCGCCTTCTGCGGGTCGACGAGCCATTTCTCTGTGACCTGGACGAGCGTCTTGACCATGTCGCTCATCTCGTCTGCGGCGCCGACATGGCCGCGCCGTTCCTCCAGCGGCTTGAGATAGGCCGCCGTTGCCTTGCCGGCTTCCTCGTAGAACCGGGCCATGTTGCGTGTCAGCGCTTCGAGGTCGGGGGAGGCAACTGCTTGCTCGTGTGCGGCTTGCGAGCCATCTGCGGACGTCGTCTTGCGCCCGGAATCGGATTTCGCCGCTGATGCGGCCTGATCGGTACGCCTGGAGGTCGGCGCCGGGGGCGGCGTCGGATCGTTCACGGGACGTGGTGCCTTTGCGGCGACTTGTGCCGTGTCGCCGTTTGCCGTGTCGCTGAGAGATTTGTCGGCGGCCTTGCCGGGAGATTGCGCTTCTGCGCCCGGTTTGCGCGTAGCAGGGGCAGCGGGCGCCGTTCTGGCCGGTGTCCGTGTCGATGGCCGTGCGGATGACGTTTCTGCAGATGCCGTCTTTGCCGATTTCGCTGCGGGCTTCGTTCTGGGCTTCGTTGTGGGCTTGGCCGCCTTGTTCTGCGCTGCCGTCTTGCTCCCCGTTTTTGCCGATCCCGTCCCGGTTTTTGCGGTGGAAGCAGGCGGAGCGGATTTTGCCGCTTTTGCAGGCGGTGCGGCGCCATTGGCGGGTTCGTGACCCGCCGCGCCCGATATGGGCTTGCTCCGGCTCGATCGGGATTTTCCGACGTCACGGGCAGGTGCCGGGCTGTCGCTTCTGGTCGTCCGGTTGTCGGCCACGGTGCTCACTCCCCTTCCCCAGGCAGCTTTATCCTCAAAAAGGATCCGCCATTCTTTCGACATCGTAACCTGTGCGCTATGCTGTCGGCTAGACCCGGTAAAGGCGTAGTTCAGGATTACGTGTCATTCCGCTTTCGGTTCCCGGCTCGACGGAGGGTAGTGCTATGCCGGGAGGGCGCTGCCTGATCCCGTCCCGACCGGGCATCATGCATCATGTTGAGGATTACGCGACGATGACATCCGGCCCGAGCCGTCACACCCGGCCTGACAGGCCCAGGCAATCCGGGCGGATATGCCATGCCGCTGCAGCGCTCGCATGCGCCCTGGTTCTCGGCGGCTGTGCGGGGGATCTGAATCCCGTGCGTGATGTCTTCGTGGCAACCGGGGTCGGCGAGGCGGAGCGCGAGGCGCCCGAATTCATCGCCGGAACCCGTCCGGGTGAATTCGCCTATGCCCCGATCCGGTCGATCGACCGGGTGACGAATGAGCCGCGGACCGAGGAAGAGCTCGTCGAGATGGAAGACGATCTTCGCCGCCTGCAGGAGAGCCAGGCCGCGCGCGCCGCACAGACCCGCCGCATGACCCTGCTGCCTGATCCCGAGCCCGTCATCGTCGAGCCGCTGCCCGATTTCGATCCGGCGATCGAACCCGCACGTCCCTGATAACCCGCCAGAAAGCCGTGCTCTCGCCGTAATCGGCGGGCAGGCGGAAATCGCCGATGCAAGCGGGTCGGCGAGATGCTATGCAGACGGTGCCGATCTGCCCATGCGCGAATCGGATTTCGCCCGGATGCGCCCCGAACGGATACGCGATCATGAACGATTTCTACCGCACGCAACGCCTGCCGCCCTACGTCTTCGAGCCGGTCAACAAGATCAAGGCCAAGGCGCGGGCCGAGGGTGTCGACATCATCGATCTGGGCATGGGCAATCCGGATCTCGCCGCACCGGCGCATGTCGTGGCCAAGCTGGCCGAGACTGCCGGCAAGCCGCGTACCGATCGCTATTCCGCCTCCAAGGGCATTCCCGGTCTGCGCAAGGCCCAGGCCGCCTATTACGCCCGGCGCTTCGGCGTGAAGCTCGATCCGGAGACGCAGGTCGTCACCACGCTCGGCTCCAAGGAGGGCTTTGCCAACATGGCGCAGGCCATCACCGCGCCCGGTGACGTGGTGCTGGTGCCCAATCCGAGCTATCCCTTGCACAATTTCGGCTTCCTGATGGCCGGTGGCGTCGTGCGCAACGTGCCGGCGGAGCCGTCGCCCGAATTCTTCCACGCAGTCGAGCGCGCCATGCGGCTGAGCGTGCCCAAGCCGATTGCGCTCGTGGTATGCTACCCGGCCAATCCCACGGCCTGTACCGCTTCGCTCGATTTCTACCGTGATCTCGTCGCCTTCGCCAAGAAGCATGAACTGATCCTGCTCTCCGATCTCGCCTATGCCGAGGTCTATTTCGACGACAACCCCCCGCCATCGGTGCTGCAGGTGCCCGGCGCCATGGATATCGCCGCGGAATTCACCTCGCTGTCGAAGACCTATTCCATGGCCGGCTGGCGGATGGGCTTCGCTGTGGGCAACGAGCGCCTGCTCGCGGCCCTGGCGCGGGTGAAATCCTATCTCGATTACGGCGCCTTCACCCCCGTGCAGGTGGCGGCGGCGGCGGCCTTGAACGGACCCGACGACTATATCGAGGACATGCGCGCCATCTACCGCAAGCGCCGCGACGCGCTCGTCGAATCCTTCGCCAAGGCGGGCTGGCCGGTGACGCGCCCGAGCGCGTCGATGTTCTGCTGGACGCCGATCCCGGAGCGGTTCCGGCATCTGGGAAGCCTGGAATTCGCCAAGCTGCTGGTCGAGAAGGCCGGCGTCGCGGTGGCGCCGGGGATCGGCTTCGGCGAACATGGCGACGAATATGTGCGCATCGCGCTGGTCGAGAACGAGCAGCGCATCCGCCAGGCCGCCCGCAATATCCGCCGCTTCTTCGAGGATCGTGACAAGGCGCTCGACAACATCGCCCCGCAATCTGCGCCAACAGGGGCTGCTTCAGCCTGACCCGGGCAGCGCGCGCCGACAGGCCTCACCCGCGAGGCGTGCCCAGGCGAAGCCGAGCGCCCAGCCGGCCAGGACGTCGCTGGGCCAATGCACGCCGAGATGGATCCGGCTCAGGCCGATCAGCACGACGAGAAGCGCGGCGCTTCCCGCGATGAAACGCGCCGGCGCGACCTTGTCCTGCGCCGCCATCAGATCCCGCGCGATGATCGTGACCAGCGTTGCGGAGATCATCGCATGGGCGCTCGGGAAGCTGTTGGTGAAAACCTGCGTCGCGGGTTCGAACAGATCCGGTCGCGGGCGCGCGATCAGGGCCTTCAACGCCGTGTTCAGCGCTATGGCACCAAAAAGGGCGATGCCGACGCGCAAGGCCTGCGTCCCGGCACCCCGCAGCCAATGGGCCGTGATGACGAGCAGGCCGGTGCCGATCAGCACCGTCATGCTGCCCAGAGCCGAGACGTCCCTCGCCATCTCGTTGAACCAGTCGGGGCCGCGCGGCAAACCCTGCGCGTCGCGCAGCAATACCGGCAGGAACTGGTCGAATGCCAGCAGCCACGGTCGAAGTCCCGGCAGGATGAGCGCGGCAACCAGCAGCAGGAACAGGGCGAGGGCAGGAAGACTGGACCGCATCCGGTTTCACCACGATGTCGCGAGGCATGGCCTCACACTATGTTACGGTTTGTTGCAGGTGCCCTGGAACCGCCGAAACAGAAAGCCGTTATTGAGTCGGGGGATGGTTAACGCAGGTTGATCGAGGACGACATGCCGATATTGGTTCAAACGCCCGAAATCACCGAAACGGATCAGGCCGTGTTGCGCGCCGCACTCGGTCCGGCCCGCCATGTCCCGCGCGCAGCGCATGACATGCGCGCTGCGGCGCGTCGGCTCGCGCAGGAGGGGCGGCAAGGTTCCGCACAGGGTTGCGCCTTGAAGCCTGATCAAGGCGCCTTCAGTGCCGGGGCGCGCGCTCATCAGGATCGCTTCTGCCGCTTTCCCGGCTGAACTGTTTCCGGCTCATTCAAGCGTTTCGATATAGGCGATCAGCGCACGGATCTCGTTATGGGTGAGTTGAAGATCCGGCATTGGCGGGTGCGGTGAACGCAGGAAAGCGCCCAGATTTTCCGCTGTGAGATCGTCGCGCTGCGCGATCTGCATGAAGCTCGCCACCTGGTCGCTCGCGACATCCTGCCCCGGCCCGACCAGATGACAGGAGGCGCACCAGCGTTCGGCGATGACTTCGCCCTGCAGGGCATCGGCCATGGCCGGCATGCTGGCGGTGACGAGCAGGGCGGACGCGGCGAGCGTGCCGTAGAGCGCCTGCATCATCCGGGCTTTCCGGCCTTCGTCATGAACCTGCATGGAGCACTCCTTTTGCGATCGCGACGTGAGCCGGCACCCGACCGGCGAATCATCCGCCAGCCTAGCGGCGACCTAACGGCCTGCAAACCGCGAACCGGGTTCATGCCGGGTGACGGGCGAAGTTTATGCGTTCTTCTTTACCATCTGGCAAAGTCGAAGCCGTATCGTGCAATGTGTTTTGCGTAGACAAGGGTGTGTGACCCGGCATGATCGCCACACCGACTTTCCCCGATCTCGCCGCGCTCGTCGTCGATGAGAGCCTCTATATCCGCCGCATCCTGCGCGACATGCTGACGCGTGTCGGGATCAAGCGCGTGCTCGAGGCGCCGGACGGGGCCGAGGCGCTCGGCGTGCTCTCGGAAAGCAAGCCCGATCTCGTCATCCTCGACTGGGATCTCGCCATTCTCTCGGGCGAGGAATTCATCCGCCTGACGCGCACGCCCACCACCTCGCCGGCACCGAGCATCCCGATCATCGTGATGATGGGCAAGCCGCGGCGCTATGTCGTCGATCGCGCCGTGTCGCTGGGCGTCAACGAGATCATCGCCAAACCGTTCTCGCCCAAGGTCCTGTGGTCGCGCCTCGACGAGGTGATCAACCGCCCGCGCCCCTATATCCAGGTCAAGGGACTGCTGCGCCCGGTGGCACGCGCGACCGATGCCCTGCCCCAGAAGGTGGCGGCCTGATCGCGGTCGCGTGCGGAACCGGGAGGGCCGTTCGCGATTTATTGTTCTTGGCATTTCGCCGGCTGCACTGTTACCATGTGGGCCAAGTTGAAGAACTCCCCCGTGACGGATGTGGAGTTCGCGAGGATGAAACCTTGGCGGTGGACACTGGTGCATTCGGCGCAGGTGCAAAGGCGGAAGGGACTCTGAACTTCGACAGTGCGGCTGTGCAGTCGACGGGGCAGAACACGCAGGAGCATCGGGCGCATCGCCGGAACAGGCGATCGGGCGCGGCCTATGCGGCGCTTGATCTCGGCACGAACAATTGCCGCCTGCTCATCGCCGAACCCGCCCGCGCCGGCTTTCGTGTCATCGACGCCTTCTCGCGCATCGTGCGCCTCGGCGAGGGGCTCGCCAGCGCCATCACGCTCAATGACAACGCCATCGACCGGACCATCGAAGCGCTGCTGATCTGCCGCGACAAGATGCATGCGCGCGGCGTCCACCGCGCCCGGCTGATCGCGACGGAAGCCTGTCGCATGGCGCGCAATGCCGACCACTTCATCGAGCGGGTGCATGACGAGACCGGCATGGAGCTCGAGATCGTCGATCGGCGCACCGAGGCCTTCCTCGCCGTGACGGGATGCGCCTCGCTGGCCGATCCCGAGGCGCATTCGGTGATCGTCTTCGATATCGGCGGCGGCTCCACCGAAATCGCCTGGCTCGACGGCCAGGCCCGCTCGCCGCTCGCCGATCCCTGCAAGCGCATTCGCGCCTGGGATTCACTCCCGGTCGGCGTCATCACCCTGGCCGAACGCCATGGCGGTGTGGAGGTCGGGCCGGAGAAATTCGAGCGCATGGTCGAGGAAGTCTCGCAGATGCTGACCCCCTTCGCACTGGCTGCGGGGGCGGCTACGGCGGCGCCGGACTTTCATCTGCTCGGCACTTCCGGCACCGTCACCACGGTCGGCGGCATCTATCTGCGCCTGCCGCGCTATGATCGCCGCCAGGTCGACGGGCTCTGGATGGCGGCGACGGAGGTCGATACAGTGCTCGACGAACTCGTCGGGCTCGATTACGAGGCGCGGGCGGCGAGCCCCTGTGTCGGGCGCGAGCGGGCCGATCTGGTGCTCGCGGGCTGCGCCATTCTGGAAGGTATCCGCCGCGCCTTTCCCGCACCGCGTCTGCGCATCGCCGATCGCGGTCTGCGTGAGGGGATATTGATGAATCTGATGCGTGAGGACGGGGTCTGGAAGCGCCGCCGCGGGCGCCGCAGGGGCCGTTCGCGCAACGGTTCACCGGCGCCGGTTCCGGCCATGCCGGATCCCGCGCGCGCCTGAGGCAAGAACAACCGTGTCGCAAAACAGCAGTCATCCCCCGCGCGCGCTCAAGGTGAAGCTGAAGAAGGCGCGCGGTCGCACGCCTTCGCAGCAGCGCTGGCTGCAGCGCCAGCTCAACGATCCCTATGTCCTGCGCGCCAGGCGCGAAGGCTGGCGCTCGCGCGCGGCCTTCAAGCTGCTGGAGCTCGACGACAAGTTCAGGTTCCTCGAACCCGGCCAGCGCATCGTCGATCTGGGTGCGGCGCCCGGTGGCTGGTCGCAGGTGGCGGCGCGCAAGATCGGGATCGTGGATGAGAGCGGCGCGGAGCGTGAAAAGGCGCGCGGCAAGATCGTCGGCATCGATCTCCTGCCGATCGAACCAATGCCCGGCGCCGAATTCATCGAGATGGATTTCCTCGATGATGATGCTCCCGCGCGCCTCGTCGCGTTGCTGGGCGGCCCGGCGGATGTGGTGATGTCCGACATGGCAGCCAACGCCACCGGTCACAAGAAGACCGACCATCTGCGCATCATGGGACTTGCCGAAACCGGCGCGGAATTTGCCCGCTCGGTCCTGGCGCAGGGCGGCACCTATATCGCGAAGGTGCTGCGCGGCGGCACGGAGGGAGCGCTTCTCGCCGATCTCAAACGCGATTTCGCCAATGTGCGCCATTTCAAGCCGCCGTCCAGCCGCTCCGATTCCGCCGAACTTTTCGTCATCGCGATGGGCTATCGCGGTGAGGACCGGGTCGCGGCGGAACAGGGCGATGCCGGCTGAGCGCCATGCGTCGCGAGTGCGCCCGGATCAGGTGATATGCCAGTCTGCGGCAGGGCTGTGAGGCGCCGTCAGCGTCTCGCGCAGTTTCTCCCGCGCGCGAGAGAGACGGGAGCGGAAGGTGCCGACCGGCATGCCTGCAGCCTGCGCATTGTCCTCATAGCTGCTCTCGGGCCGCATCGCCAGACTGAGGGCAAGCCGCTGCTCCCGGGGCAGAGCATCGATTGCATCGGCGATGTCGCGGCAGGCGAGACGCTCTTCCTGGCGCGGGGGTGATGCGGTTTCCAGCACGCCGTCGATCTCGATATCGGCCTCCTCGCGCTGCGGGCGCGCGCGACGATTGACGAAGACCGTGAAGGTGATCCGCCGGAGCCAGGCCGCGAGGCTGCCGCCGCGCCAGCCATGGGATTTGCGCAAGGCACGTTCGAGCGCATCCTGCAAAAGATCCTCGGCTTCCTCGGGATTGCGTTCCAGCCGGCGGGCATAACGCCGCAATCCGGGCATTTCGGCGGCGATGCGGTGCGCCAGGCGGCGCTTCTGCTCCGCGTCCATGGTGGCTGGGGCATCGCTCTTCGCATTGCGTGCAAGGTTCTGCTCTTGCCCGTCTGCGATGTCTCGGCTGCGTGTGTCCTGCATGAATACGGCTATCGCCTCCTGTGGCGCCCTTGCTTCATCCGTCTCAGAGGAATGTGCAGAAGCGACGAAAAAGTGACGCTTGCGAATTTTTTTTGCGCTGCCTGGAACGATTCCCCCCACGAGACTGTCTGAAAGAGTAACGCGTCATCCTGCGCAGGCAAGCGTAACAGTTTGTGCGGGCATGGCGCGCCGATCGATCGGAAACTGAAAAAGGGTATTACGACATGAACTTCGCTCGTACCACGCTTGCCGCCTTTGCCGCCCTGGGTATGGCTTTCGGTGCCGCCTCCCTGACCGGGACCAGCGTCTCCACGCCCGCCGCCGCCCAGACCGCCCAGACCGCTCCCGAACCGGGTCAGGCGCCGAACGTGGATGAAGAAACCCTGCGCTCCTTCGCCGTGGCGACACTGGAAATCCAGGAGATCAGCCAGACCTACCAGCCGCAGATGGAAGCGGCCGAGTCGCAGGAGCAGCAGCAGGAAATCGCTCAGGCCGCGAATGACGAGATGGTCGCTGCCGTGGAAGCGGTGCCCGGCATCGACGTCGACAGCTACAATGCCATCGCCGAAGCTGCGCAGGCCGATCCGGAGATGATGCAGCAGATCAACACCTTCATCGCTGAAGCGTCCGAACAGTAAGCAGCAGCGATCGCTGATGGACTGATAGGCCGGCGGATCATCCCGCCGGCCTTTTTCATTCCCCGCTCAGAACGCCTCTGCGTGGATCTGGGCGAGCGCCGCACGCACGACCTGCGGATCGTCGCCCACAGCCAGAATCAGCCGCAGGTCGGCCCCCTCGCGACGACCGATCGCGGCGCCGTGGAGGGCCCGGCCATCCGCCTGCGGAGCGCGCATGCTGATCGTGAAGCCGGACAGATCGTCCAGGCTGTGCGCGGCAATATCGATTTCGATCGCCGGCGCCGCCGGATCGCCGTCGTCCTGCGCAGCGAGACCGCGCGCGAGCACCTGCGGATTGCGCAGATCGCGCTCGGCACGTTTGGCCGTATCGCCTTCCAGGCGAAAGATTCCGACGGCCAGGCGGTTGGGGCAGCCGGGTGCAATGCAGGCGATCACGGCTTCCGGGTAGCCGACATGCTTGCGCGTGCCCAGCCATTTGCGCATCGGAAGGGCGAGCCAGGCCTCACCGCCATCGGGCTCGGCGAGGCGCCGCAGATCGAGCGAATCGAAGGCGGCGACCCGCGTCCCGCCTGGCGTGCATCCACCGAGCAGCAATGCGAGGATCAGCGCGCCGGCGAAGGCGAGCCGATACAGCCCGCTGGCGCGCCGGAGCGGAGGGTCAAACAGGAGGCGGCGAATCGGGTGAGCCGGCATGCGGCAATTATGCGCGCGCACTGTTCGTTGCAAAGCGATTTCTCGTTCGCGGGAACGGCCCGGAAGAGCCTTAACGGCAATGCATTCCCCAGCGATATGTTCGTTAATCCGAACGAATTCGTTGCATCACGCGCGAAATCCGGTCAAAAGAAGCGCCATGACAGACACGGTAAGCCAACCGACGCCCGAAAGCACATCCGGCGGGCCTGACGGTGATTTCGAGACCCTTGCTGCGCTGGCACGCGTGCAGGTTGATACACCGTCGAGCCACGTGATGCATTTCGGTGAAGACGAACCCATCGAGATGGATTGCGGCGCAAGCCTCTCGCCGTGGCAGATCGCCTACCAGACCTATGGCACGCTCGCGCCCGATCGCAAGAACGCCATCCTGATCTGCCATGCCCTGACCGGTGACCAGCATGCCTGCAACGTCCACCCGGTGACGGAAAAGCCCGGCTGGTGGCGGCTCTTCGTCGGTCCGGGCAAGGCGATCGATACCGACCGTTATTTCGTGATCTGCGCCAATGTGCTCGGTGGCTGCATGGGCACGACCGGCCCCGCCTCCGTCAATCCGGCGACCGGCAAGCCTTACGGCGTCGATTTTCCGCTGGTGACCATCCGCGACATGGTGCGCTCTCAGGCCATGCTGCTCGACAAGCTCGGCATCGACGATCTGCTCTGCGTGGTCGGCGGCTCGATGGGTGGCATGCAGGTGCTGGAATGGGCCGCTCTCTATCCCGAGCGGGTGTTCTCCGCCATGCCGATCGCCGCGGCGACGCGCCATTCGGCCCAGAACATCGCCTTCCACGAAGTCGGGCGTCAGGCCGTGATGGCCGATCCCGGCTGGGCCTCGGGGCGCTATCTCGAACGCGGCACCCGACCGCGCAAGGGGCTCGCCGTGGCGCGTATGGCGGCGCATGTGACCTATCTCTCCGAAGGGGCATTGCATCAGAAATTCGGTCGCAAGCTGCAAAGCCGGGCCGCGCCGACCTTCTCCTTCGATGCCGATTTCCAGATCGAGAGCTATCTGCGCTATCAGGGCTCGACCTTCGTCGAGCGTTTTGATGCGAATTCGTATCTCTACGTCACCCGTGCAATGGATTATTTCGACCTCGCAGCCGAGTATGACGGCAAACTCGCGCGCGCTTTCCGGGGTACGCCGACACGGTTCTGCGTGATGAGCTTCACCTCGGACTGGCTGTTTCCGACGAAGGATTCGCGCGCCATCGTGCGGGCGCTGAACGCCGCCGCCGCCTCGGTCTCCTTCGTCGAGATCGAGAGCGACAAGGGGCATGATGCCTTCCTGCTCGACGAGCCCGACATGTTTTCCGCCGCCAAGGGATTCATCGACGCCGCCGCGCGCGATCGGGGGGTAGCATGAACGCGCTGCCACCGGACGATTTCGATACGCGCAAGGCCTCCCTCGCCGCTGCCGGTGCGCGTCCCGATCATCTTATGCTCGCAGAAATGGTGGAGCCGGGCGCGCGGGTGCTCGATGTCGGCTGCGGGGACGGTTCGCTGATGGCGCTCTTGCGCGATCTGCGCGATTGCGATGCGCGCGGGGTCGAACTCGACCGCGAGAATGTGAACAAATGCCTGGCCAAGGGGCTCGCCGTGGTCCAGGGCGATGCCGATACGGATCTGTTCGATTATCCCGATGACGGGTTCGACTACGTGATCCTGTCGCAGACGATCCAGGCGACCTTGCGCCCGCGCGCAGTGCTCGAGCAGATGCTGCGTATCGGCAAATGCGGCATCGTCTCGTTCCATAATTTCGGCTATTGGCGCGTGCGTTTCGAATTGCTGCTGCGCGGGCGGATGCCGATCACCGAGCAACTGCCCTTCAGCTGGTACGACACCCCCAATATTCACCATTGCACCATGCGCGATTTCGTCGCCTTGTGTCATGAAGTCGGCGCGGTGATGGAGCGCGCGGTGGCGCTCGATGCCGGCGACCGCCCGGTGCGGCTGCCCTTGCCCTGGTGGGTCTGGAACATGATCGGGCGCCAGGGCGTGTTCCTGCTGCGGCGCGGCGAAGGGCAGGGCGGTGAAGGCTAGCCGTGTTTTACGCATCCGGATGGGTGCGGAGGCGGTAGCCAAGTGCGGCGAAACCGGGCAAAAAGAGCCTGCCGATGCGTCACTTTTAGTGGAAGCCGATGACCGATCAGCAAACGCCTCCGGGCGAAGCCTTTCCCGCCACCACCCGTGAAGACTGGATGCGTCTTGTCGAGGGGGTCCTCAAGGGTCGCGATTTCGAGGAAACCCTCGTCTCGCAGACTGCTGACGGCATTCGCGTCGATCCGCTCTATGCCGCCGCTCTGGCGCAGGCGCAGCCGGTACGTGCCGAACACGCGCCCTGGCATGTGGCCCAGCGCGTCGACCATCCCGATACCGGTGAAGCCGCACGTCAGGCGCTGACGGATCTGGAAGGTGGCGCCGACGCGCTCAGCCTCGTCTTCGACGGCGCAAGGGCCGCACGCGGTTTCGGCCTGCGCATCGCCACGCTCGATGATCTCGATGCCGCCCTCGACGGGGTGCTGCTTGATCTCGTGCAGATCCGCCTCGATGCGGGCCGCTCCGGGCGCCACGCTGCAGCGGCGCTGATCGCCCTGGCCACCCGGCGCGGGCTGTCGCTCGACCGGCTTGATGCCGATCTCGCCCTCGACCCGATCGGCGCCGCCGCCTGTGACGGCGGTTTCTCGGCCAGCTGGGAGATGATCGCCGATCGCTGCGGCGAAACCGCTGTGGCTCTGGCGGATAAAGGATTTGCCGGCACGATCTTCCTCGCGGATGGGCGGCCCTGTCACGAAGCCGGCGGCAGCGAAGCCCAGGAGCTCGCCGCCGTTCTCGCCACGGCGCTCGCCTATTGGCGGGCGCAGGAAGCGGCGGGTCTCGATCCGGAGCAGGGTCGGCGCAATATCGCCTTCCTGCTGGCGGCAGATGCCGATCAATTCGCCACCATCGCCAAGTTCCGGGCCCTGCGCCGCCTCTGGGCGCGCGTCGAGGCGGCGGCGGGGTTCGAGCCGGCCCCGATCCGCCTGCATGCCGAAACCGCCTGGCGGATGACGACGCAGCGCGACCCCTGGGTCAACCTTCTGCGTACCACGATGGCAACATTCGCCGCCGGTATTGGCGGCGCCGACACGGTGACAGTCCTGCCCTTCACTGCTGCCCTCGGTCTGCCGGATGCTTTTGCGCGCCGCGTGGCGCGCAACACGCAGCATATCCTCCTGCAGGAGAGCAATCTGTGGCGTGTGGTCGATCCCGCTGCCGGCGCCGGTGGCTACGAGGCGCTCACCGAAGCGCTTTGCGAAACGGCCTGGGAGGCCTTCCAGCAGATCGAAATGGAAGGCGGAATCGTCGGCAGCCTCGCTTCCAGCGCCTTGCAGGTGCGCATCGGTGAGGTGCGCGCGGCCCGCGCCGCCGTCATCGCGGATCGCCGCGCGCCGATTACCGGAGTGAGCGCCTTTCCCGATCTCGACGAGAAGCCCGTCGATCTCGCCCTGCGCGAACCGCCCCCGGAGATGCCGGAGCCGGATACGGCGACCATACCCGCCACCATGCCCGCCGGCTTTGCCGATCTCGCCGCCGCGATCACGGAGGGGGGGAGCACACGGGCGCCGGCGAATCCCCCGCCGGGTATCGAGCCGACCCTGCTCTCGGCCCTGCCGCACCGGCGTGAAGCCGAGCCCTACGAGCATCTGCGCGATCGCTCGGACCAGTATCTCGCCGATAACGGTGAGCGTCCGAAGGTGTTTCTGGCCAATCTCGGGAAGCTCGCCCAGTTCAATACGCGCGCCGGCTTTGCCCGCAACGCTTTCGCGGCGGGTGGGGTCGCGGCGATCGGCGAGGAGGGTTTTGCCGATCCGCAGGCGCTGGCCAAAGCCTTCACCGAGAGCGGCGCCAGCGCGGCCTGCCTGTGTTCGACGGAAGCGCTCTATGCCGAGCATGGCGTCGAGGCGGCCCGTGCGCTCAAGGAGGCGGGCTGCGCCATCCTCTTCCTCGCCGGCCATCCCGACGATCTCGAAGCGCCGATGCGCGAAGCCGGCGTCGACGCCTTCCTGCATGAAGGCTGCGACCTGCTCGCGCTGCTCGGCGAAGCCTGGGCGGTGATCGCGGGAGAGCGCAGCGAGGCCTTCTGAGGCAGCGCGGCCCGTATCCCGGCGCCTGCATCCGGAACACGCCGAAGCAGGTCTTGGGGGCAGGAGGATCGCGTTATCCCCGGCCGTGGCGTGACGTGCCATGCCGTGAGGGGGCGAGGCCGGTTCCTCGCATCGGGTGGTCGTCTTTCACTGGCTCGCGATTTCCTGTGGGTGATCAGGAATTTGTGCTTTAAATTGCTATTTATTGATGATTTAACTTTCAATTGAAATCAGGCATCCTGCCTTGTGGCTTGTTTCGTTTCGGTTGTGTTTCAATTGTCAAAGCCTGCGATATCGGGAAGGCGATATCTGCGCGACCGGCACCCTTGTCGCGCTCTTTGCGCTCACCGCGTACTGACGCACAGACGAGACGCCACCTGAAATGGATCCTCTCGTTCTCACCGCCATCCTGTTCGCGGCCTTTCTGCATGCAGCCTGGAACGCACTCGTCAAGGCGAATGTCGATCGCTTCACGATGATGCTGATGATCGCTGTCGTCCAGACGGCGATCGCATGCGTGATCCTCCCTTTCGTTCCGCTGCCCGGCGCCTCGGTCTGGCCCTGGCTGCTGCTGACCGCGATTCCGCACACGACCTACAAGGTTTTCCTTGCGCGCGCCTACGATACGGGTGAACTCGCGCGCGTCTATCCGATCATGCGCGGGCTGACGCTCGCTCTCGTGACCGGCGCTTCGGTCGGCCTTCTGGGAGAAAGCGTCCCGCCGCTCGGGCTCGTTGGCATCGGTGTCATCGGGGTGGGGGTGATGGCGCTGTCCGGTCCCGGCGCCGGGGCGCTCGCGGGTGCGCGTGTGACCACCCTCGTCCTGACGCTCGGCGCTGCAGCGAGCGCTGCGGCCTATACCGTCATCGACGGTATCGGGGTCCGGCTGGCCGCAGAAGTCGCATCCTTCGCGGCCTGGATGTTCGTCCTGGACGGCCTCGGCATGATCCTCTATGCCGCCATCACCCGCGGACGCCCGAGTTTCGCCGCCATGGCACCGCATTGGCGGGTCGGACTTCTTGCCGGATCGATCGCCTTCACCTGCTACTGGATCGCGCTGTGGGCACTCGCTCATGCGCCGATCGCGCTCGTCGCCGCCCTGCGCGAGACAAGCATCCTCTTCGCATTGGCGCTCGCGCGCCTGCGGCTGGCCGAGCGGCTCGACCGGGCGAAGCTCTCGGGGGCAGGGGCGGTCCTGCTGGGCATCATCCTGATCAGGATCGCCTGATCTGCTGCCGGCGGGAAACCGGATCTGCAAACCGGATCGGCAAACCCGCGCGCGGGGCGGCTGTCGCACCTACATCCGGAACACGCCGAAGCGCGTTTCGGGAACGGGGGCGTTCAGCGTCGCCGCGAGCGCGAGCCCGAGGACGCGGCGCGTTTCCGAGGGCAGGATGATGCCGTCATCCCACAGCCGGGCCGTGGCATGATAGGGCGAGCCCTCTTCCTCGTATTTGGCGCGGATCGGGTCCTTGAAGGCCTCTTCCTCCTCTGCCGGCCAGGACTTGCCCTCGGCTTCGAGATTGTCGCGCTTGACCGTGGCGAGCACGCTCGCCGCCTGCTCGCCGCCCATCACCGAGATGCGCGAATTCGGCCAGGTGAAGAGGAAGCGGGGCGAATAGGCGCGCCCGCACATGCCGTAATTCCCCGCTCCGAAGGAACCGCCGACGAGCAGGGTCAGCTTGGGCACCTGCGCGCAGGCCACCGCCGTGACGAGCTTGGCGCCGTCCTTGGCGATGCCGCCGGCCTCGTATTCGCGCCCGACCATGAAGCCGGTGATATTCTGCAGGAAGAGCAGCGGAATCCGCCGCTGGCAGCACAATTCGATGAAATGCGCACCCTTCTGGGCGCTCTCCGAGAAAAGAATGCCGTTATTGGCGATGATGCCCACCGGCATCCCCATCAGTCGCGCGAAGCCGGTCACCAGCGTGGTGCCGAAGAGACGCTTGAACTCGTCGAATTCGGAACCGTCGACCAGCCGCGCGATCAGCTCGCGAATATCGTATTGCTTCTTGAGATCGGTGGGGATGATCGCGTCGAGCTCGGCGGTGTCGTAATAGGGCTCCACCGGCTCGGCGATGGCAAGATCGGTCTGTTTGCGGGTGTTGAGCGTGCCCACGATGCGGCGCACGATGGAGAGCGCATGCACGTCGTCGGTGGCGTAGTGATCAGCGACGCCCGATTGCCGCGCATGCACGTCGGCCCCGCCGAGATCCTCCGCCGTGACCACCTCGCCCGTTGCGGCCTTCACCAGAGGCGGGCCGCCGAGGAAGATGGTGCCCTGGCGGCGCACGATCACGGTCTCGTCCGACATGGCCGGCACATAGGCGCCGCCGGCGGTGCAGGAACCCATCACGCAGGCGATCTGGGGAATGCCCATTGATGAGAGCTGTGCCTGATTGTAGAAAATCCGCCCGAAATGCTCGCGATCGGGAAAGACCTCGGTCTGATGCGGCAGGTTGGCGCCGCCGGAATCGACGAGATAGATGCAGGGCAGGCGGTTTTCGCGGGCGACTTCCTGGGCGCGCAGATGCTTCTTCACCGTCATGGGATAATAGGTGCCGCCCTTGATGGTGGAATCATTGCACACGATCATCACCTCGCGGCCCGCCACGCGCCCGATCCCGGTGATCAGCCCGGCCCCGTGAATGGCATCGTCATACATCCCGAATGCGGCCAGCGCCCCGATCTCGAGGAAGGGCGCGCCGGGATCGAGCAGGCGCATGACGCGCTCGCGCGGCAGCAGCTTGCCCCGGGCGAGATGGCGCTCGCGGGCACGCTGCGAGCCGCCGGTGGCGACTGCCTCGCGGCGATGGCGCAACTCTTCGGCAAGGCGCGCCCATTGCGCCGCATTCTCGCGGGCGCTCTCGGAATTGACGTCGATCTGGCTCTGGATGACTGACACGGTCCCCGGCCTCCCCGGCTTTTCTTGATTGCTGCGTGCCCCAAGCTATGGGTCAGCTTGTGATGCGGTTCAAGCGCGAAGCGCTTCCGCTCAGGTTGTCCAGCGTGCCATGGCCGCATCATCGGCATCGCGCGCCTCGACCCAGCCGCCGGTCTCGCCGGTGACGAGATGCTCGCGCTTCCAGAAGGGCGCACGCGTCTTGAGGAAATCCATCATGAATTCCGCGCCGGAAAATGCGGCATGGCGGTGCGACGAGGCCGCGATGACGAGCACGATGTTCTCGCCGGGTCGGATCAGCCCGTAGCGATGGATCGCGACGAGGCCCGTGAGCGGCCAGCGTTGCGCGGCTTCGCGCGCCACGCGCCCCAACTCGGCCTCGGCCATGCCGGGGTAATGTTCGAGTTCGAGCGCCGAAAGCCGTCCGCCTTCGTCGCGGCACAGGCCGGTAAAGCTCGCGAGCGCACCGATATCGGCGCGGCCCTCCCTCAGAGCCGCAATCTCGGCGGCCATGTCGAAATCCTCGCGCTGGATGCGGATGACGGGGGAGGGGGTGGCAGAGGAGAGATCGCTCGTCGTCATCGCGACCCCTCAGCCGCCGGTCATGGGCGGAAAGAAGGCGATCTCGCGCGCCCCGGCAATCACGGTATCCGGCTTGACATGCTCGTGATCGATCGCGGCCCGCACGATCTGCGGGTTCTCGAAAGCATAGGCGTATTCCTCACCGCGCCCCGCGAGCCAGCCGGCAAGATCGGCCACGGTGATGACATCCGCCGGCGGATCGACAGTTTCCTCGGTCTTGCCGATGCGCTCGCGGACCCAGGCGAAATACACGATCTTGACGCTCACGCGCTGTCCTCCCTGCCCTTGCTGCCGGGCTCGACGGCTTCCTGCACAGCCGGGATGTCCTCGACGATATGGTCAAGGCTCGCGCGCAGGTAGTCCCACCCGGTATAGATGGTGAGAATCGCGGAAATCCACAACAGCACGGTGCCGATCAGGATGGTGCCGGGCAAGATCGCCTCGCCCGCAGGCCCGGCGACCAGGAAGCCGACGGCGACGAGTTGCATTGTCGTCTTCCATTTGGCGACGGCGCTGACCGGGACGCTGACCTTCAGATCAGCGAGATATTCGCGCAGCCCCGAGACCAGGATCTCGCGCAGCAGAATCACGATCGCCGCCCAGAGCGACAGCCCGGCAATCGTTCCATCGGTGACGAGCATCATCAGGACCGCCGCAACGAGCAGCTTGTCGGCGATCGGATCGAGCATCTTGCCCAGTGCCGATTGCTGGTTCCAGGCGCGGGCGAGATAGCCGTCGAAGTAATCCGTAATGGCGGCAGCGACGAAGAGGCCGAGTGCCCACCAGCGTGCCCAGTGTTCCTGTGGCCAGAAGAGGAATGCGACAACCACGGGCACTGCGAGGCAGCGCCCGTAAGTCAGAAGGTTGGGCAGGGCGTAGAGATTGGACTGGCGCATATCGATCAGACGGTACTCGCAATGAGGATCCTCTGCGCAGGGAACACCCTGCATCGCACGCGGTCAATGCGGTATTCGCCCGACGCGATCGCCCGCCGCAGCGTCAGCGATCATTCTCGCCATCTTCGCCCTCTTCTCCCTCACGCTTCAAGCCCTTGAGCTTGGCGAAGACCGAATCGGCGTCGAAGCTCTCCTCTTCGTCGCGCGCCCGCTCGGCGTTGCTTTCGCCGAAGGCGCTCTCGGCGAGGCGCTTCTCGTCGACTTCCGGCTGATCGGCGAGGCTGAGATCGGTCGGCAGCAGCGTGTCGTCGGCGGGTGCCGGCGCGACGGCGGGGCGATCCTTGGCCGAGCGCTTGACTTCGAGATCGAGGTCGATTTGCGAGCACAGGCCCAGCGTCACCGGATCAAGCGGCTGCAGCTGTGCCGAGTTCCAGTGGGTGCGGTCGCGGATCTGCTGGATCGTGGTCTTGGTGGTGCCCACCAGGCGCATGATCTGCGCATCCTTCAGTTCCGGATGATTGCGCAAAAGCCAGAGGATCGCGTTCGGGCGGTCCTGGCGGCGCGAGACCGGCGTGTAGCGCGGGCCGCGTTTGGAGCGTTTCATCTCAGGGATCTTCACCTTCGGCGGCGCGAGGCGCAGCTTGTGGGCGGGATCCTTCTGGGCGCGCTCAATCTCCTCGCGGGTGAGCTGCCCCATATTCACGGGGTCCGCGCCCTTGATGCCGGCAGCGACCTCGCCATCGGCGATGCCTTTCACCTCGAGCGGGTGCAGGTTACAGAAATCGGCGATCTGATCGAAGGTCAGCGACGTGTTCTCGACCAGCCAGACGGCGGTCGCCTTGGGCATGAGCAAACCGGTTGACACGGGTCTTCTCCTTAAAATCCCGCCGGCGCGGGGCCGATACGGCCATGCGCGCGGGCCAAAAATCTCCTGTGCTCCGTCCCGGCCCGGGCCGGAGCGCACCATGACGACATGTCAGGGAATCGTGCGGAATATAGGGCGCAACCGGCCCGGATGCAATCGCGTTTACCATGTGATTGCAGGACTTTTCAGGTGGGACGGGGGACGGGCCGACCGGGAAGGTCACTCCGGAAGGAGCGGGATCAGATCCGTAACCTCGGCCTTGAGCACGTCACCCTCGCGCCAGAGCCTGCCCTTGACCTCTGCGGCAACGGTTCCGGCCGGATTTCCAGTCCCTTTGAATGCGAGATAGATCACCCCGGAAGCCTCGAAGAGCACGGGTTTCCCACTTTTGTCGTCGCGCAGATAAATTCCTTCCGGCACGACATCGAAGCCATCATAGCGCGCCTCCGGATCGTGCAGGTCCAGTTTGTTCCAGAATTCGGGCAGATCATTCGGAGGAGTGAAATCACGGACAGCCGAGGTTACGGCCTTGTACTCTGCGGCGGAACGAACGCGCCGCAGCGCAGACCCTCCGGCGATCGGGCCGGTCGTGCTGCGCCGATCGCGAGGCAGACCGGTCATCAAGAATTGCGATAGCATGCCACTCACCTCACCACGTCCAAACCGACAGCGCGATCATACTGCCAATGCAAACGCGTGCCAATGCCGTCGAGATCACCCATGATGCGCTGGGCATCAAACCCGAAATAGAACAAGCGTTCCTGAAAATAGTTGCGCTGACTGACCGGGATGATGAAGCGCATATCAGCTCGTGCCGGCTCACGGTGATCGAGAATCGGTTCAGTTGGATCGGAGTGGACACTGAACAGCCCGCTTTGGCTGGATATCCGGTATGTGAAGAAGCGGGGCAGAACAAATCCGGTTGCGCAGGAAAATGGATCTATATCGACATCCGTTTGAATGATTTCATCAGATCCGAGAGATTTTGCGATCAGGACCGGGTTTCCACCGCGTCCCTTCGCATTAACGGCAAAAAAGGCCGCAACCAATGGATTGCTTGTCCAGTCCATGAGCCGCGTCGGCGCTCCGTGATGCTGGGCCAGCCCGAGCGCATCCCAGTCATTGAGTGGCTCGGTTGAACTCAGGAATTCAGTTACGCGTCGGCGGAAAATGTCGAGAACCGCCAGTTCACTGGTTGAGCTATACGACTTGCTGCGCCCTACAGTCGGCAACAGGTCGTAAGCATCATCCCCGAGGCCGCGGAAAACCCAGCGACCGCTGGTAAACCTTTCTGTCCAGGCCAGAAAGTCACGCCAAGCCGTTTCTCGTTGGGATCCACGTTCCAACAAGGCCTCCCTCGATCTTGTCGATGATTAGCAGCTGAATTGGCGTGGTGCACGTAAAAGTCATCTGAAGCAATTTGAAATTTTGTTCGTCTTGCGCATTCTTCCGCCACCTCCACCCGATCGATACCCCCGCATCCATCCTTCCCCACCGCGCCGCGCCGCGCTAAACAAGCGCAGCCGCCGCGCGGCAGGTCGCAACGGGGACAATCGATCCATGGCAAGCCGCTCCAACACCGCCGATATCGCCGTCACGGAACTCACCGAGCGCCAGGCGCGCAACGAATACAAGCGTCTCTCGCAGGAGATTGCGCGCCACGACGAGCTCTATCACGGCGAGGATGCGCCGCAGATCACGGATGCGGAATACGATGCGCTGCGCAAGCGGCTGGTCGATCTGGAGAATGCGCATCCCGCGCTGATCGGTGGCGATTCGCCAGGCGTGGGCGCCAAACCGTCCGAGAAATTCGCCAAGGTGCGCCACGCGGTCCCGATGCTCTCCCTCGACAACGCCTTCGACGATGAGGAGGTGCAGGATTTCGTTGCAAAGGTGCGCCGCTTCCTCAATCTCGGCGACAGCCCGCTGAGCTTCACCGCCGAGCCGAAGATCGACGGGCTCTCGCTCGCGCTTCGCTACGAGGACGGCAAGCTCGTCACCGCCGCGACGCGGGGAGACGGCAGCGAGGGCGAGGATGTCACCGCCAATGCGCGCACGGTGGAAGATATCCCGCAGGAGATCCCGCAGAAGGGTGTGGTCGAGATCCGGGGCGAGATCTATCTCTCGCATGCCGATTTCGCGGCGATCAACGCGCGCCAGGAAGAGGCCGGCAAGTCGGTCTTTGCCAATCCGCGCAACGCGGCGGCGGGCTCGCTGCGACAGCTCGATTCGCGCATCACGGCGCAGCGCCCGCTCAAATTCTTCGCCTATGCCTGGGGCGCGATGGACGCGCTGCCGGCGAAAACCCAGTTCGAGGTGGTCAAGGCTTTCGAATCATGGGGCTTTGCCACCAACCCGCACATGAAACGCTGCGAGAGCGCGCAGGAGATGCTGGCGCATTATCATTTCATCGAAGAAGAGCGCGCCTCGCTCGGCTACGATATCGACGGCGTCGTCTACAAGGTCGACGATCTCGCCCTGCAGGAGCGCCTCGGCTACGTCTCGCGCGCTCCGCGCTGGGCGCTCGCCCACAAGTTCCCCGCCCAGCAGGCCTTCACCGTGCTGGAGGATATCGAGATCAATGTCGGCCGCACCGGCACCCTCAACCCCATCGCCCGCCTGCGCCCGGTGACCGTGGGCGGCGTGGTGGTGTCGAACGCGACTTTGCATAACGAGGATTATATCAAGGGCATCGGCGGCAATGGCGAGGAAATCCGCGAGGGCCGCGATATCCGCATTGGCGACACGGTGATTGTCCTGCGCGCCGGTGATGTCATCCCCAAAGTGCTGGATGTGGTGATCGACAAGCGCCCGTCGGATGCAAAGCCCTATGAATTTCCCGCCACCTGCCCGGCTTGCGGCAGCCATGCCGTGCGCGACGTCAACCCGCGGACCGGCAAGGAGGATGCCGCGCGCCGCTGCACCGGCGGGCTGGTCTGCCCCGCCCAGGCGCGCGAACGCCTCAAGCATTTCGTCTCGCGCAACGCCATGGATATCGAGGGGCTGGGCGGGCGCACGATCGAAAGCTTCTACGATGACGGGCTCGTCAAGGCGCCGCAGGACATCTTCACCCTGGAGGCGCGCAACACGAATTCCCTGCTGCGGCTCGAATCCCGCGAAGGCTGGGGGCGCCAGAGCGTGCGCAACCTTTTCGACGCGATCAACGAGCGCCGCGAAGTGCCGCTCAACCGCTTCATCTTCGCGCTCGGCATCCGCCATGTCGGCGAAACCGGGGGCAAGCTGCTCGCGCGCCATTTCCCCGATTTCGACAGCCTGCGCCAGACGGCGCTGAAGGCCGGGGAGGGTGATGCGGAGGCCCGCGCGGCCATTGCCGATATCGACGGGATGGGCCCGGTGGTCACCGATGCGATCGTGGAGTTCTTCCGCGAGGGCCATAACCGCGAAATCCTCGACGCGCTGCTCGAACACGTCACCCCGCAGCCGCTTGCCGAGACGATCGACCAGTCGTCGCCCATCGCCGGCAAGACCATCGTCTTCACCGGGTCGCTGGAACAGCTCACGCGGGACGAGGCCAAGGCGCTGGGCGAGCGGCTCGGGGCGAAGGTTGCGGGGTCGGTGTCGAAGAAGACGGATCTCGTGGTGGCGGGGCCGGGCGCCGGGTCGAAGCTCGCCAAGGCAGCGGAACTCGGCATCGAGACGCTGACGGAAGAGGAATTCCTGCAGCGGGTCGGGCGCGGCTGACGCAGACGGGCTGCATGCACAATCCTGTGAAAAAGTTCCGCATTCGTGCGTTGTGCTTACAGATGTTAACCGAAAAATAAACAAATGAAGAATGCGCACTCATTATCTGCTAATACTCATCCAGTAAACCAGTCCGCACACAATCATTAATGGTGGCCTCATGACGTTGACGTCCCTTCCGCTCACGCCCGGCCCTGACGCGCATTCCGGCGCTGCGCCTGACCGCGTCACCTTCATGGGGCTGTCCCTGCGCGCTGACGGCGCCGTTTTGCGCCCGCGTGCGGAGACGGAATTGCTTGGGCGGCAGGCGCAGGCCATTCTGGCACGACGGCCCGGCGCCCAGATCGTCGTCGACATGTGCTGCGGCAGCGGCAATCTCGCCGTGGCGCTCGCGCATGGCCATCCCCAGGCGCTCGTCTATGCCTGCGACCTGACCCAGGAATGCGTTGATGTCGCGCAGGCGAATGCCGTTGATCACGGGCTGAACGGGCGGGTGCTCGTGCGGCGTGGCGACATGTTCGCGGCCCTGTACGGTGTGGGGCTGGAGCATCGGGTCGATCTCGTGGTGTGCAACCCGCCCTATATCTCCAGCGGAAGGCTGGAGCGCGACCGCTCGCATCTTCTGCGCGAAGAGCCGCGCGAGGCCTTTGACGGCGGCCCCTACGGCATCTCCATCCTGCAACGCATGGCGCGTGAATCGATCCGCTTCATCAAGCCCGGCGGCTGGATCGCCTTCGAATTCGGGCATGGCCAGGAATTGCAGGCGAAACTGCTGATCGACCGCACCAGGCGCTTCGAACCGGTCACCTTCGCTCATGATGAAACCGGCGCGCCGCGCGTCGCCATGGCCCGCAGGCGCGGCGATGGCTGAGCCGGCACTCTCGACAGCAATGCCTGCCGCAACGGCAGAAGCTGCCGCCGGCGTCGTGCCGTGCACGGCGGCGCATCTGCCCGCCGTCGCGGCCATGTTCGCGCGCACCTTTCGCGGGCGCGGCGCGGTTGCAACGCCGTCCCTGCAACAGACGATCGCGCGGCTGTTTCTCGAGCGTGATGCGGCTGATGCGGATATCCCTTCCCTGGTCCATGTCGATGCGAGCGGCGCCGTCGACGGCTTTCTCGGCGTGCGGGTGTCGCCCTTCGAACTCGCGGGCAGGCCGGTGAGGGTAGCGTTCTGCGGATCGCTGATGGCGTCCGCGCCAGATACTGATCCCTTTGTCGGCGCGAAACTGCTGCGCCGCTTTCTCGCCGGCCCGCAGGATATCTCGGCGAGCGAGACCGCCAATGCGATCTCGCAATCGCTTTGGACCCGTCTGCGCGGAGCGGTTCTGCCCGATTACAGCCTTGAATGGATGCGGGTGCTGCGCCCCGTCGCTTTCGGTCTGGCGCTGGCCGGCCACGCGAAGCCCGCCCTGAACCGGCTCCAGCCGCTGACGCGTCCCTTCGATGCGCTTGCGCGGCGTATCGGTCCCTTCGCTCCGCCGCAAGCCGGGCCCTGCACCGATTCCGCGGCGGACGACGCCATGATCGGGGCGCTCCTTGAACGCTTCAGCGCCGGCGCCGTTCTGCGTCCGGACTGGGCCGCCCTCGATCTCGGCGCGCGTCTTGCCGATGCGCGACACAAGGCCCGCTATGGTGCGATGCAGGCAAGGGTCGTCTGGCGGGGTGAAACGGCGATCGGGCTGTTCATCTATCACGCCCGGCCCGGCGGGATGGCGCATGTGCTCGAACTCGCCGCCGCGCCGGGTCAACTGCCCGCCGTTGTCGATCATCTCTTCGCCCATGCCCATGCATGCGGCCTGGCCGGCCTGCGCGGGCGCACGCGACCGGATCTGCTCGAAGTTCTGCTGACGCGCCGCTGCCAGTTCACCCATCGCGCGGCGACCGTGCTGACGAGCCGCGATCCCGCCATGATGGCGCGAATCCGCAGCGGGCGCATCGTGGTCAACGGGCTCGCGGGCGAGAACTGGATGCCGCTGATCGGGCACGATTTCCGGTAAGCCGGTCCTGTCGGCCTGTTAACTTTAATGCCAAGTAATTCTTTATAAATTTAAATAAATGCGGACAAATCCGTGCGCTTTGTTATCATCTCATGCGTGTACAGGAGCAGGCGTGTCAGATGTGGACGCCGTTTCTGAAGGGTTGAACGGAGGGGTCTATGTGCGGGATTGCCGGCTATGTCGCAAGATACGCACCGCTTGCGAAAGCGGCGGATATCCTCGCCGGCATGGCCCGGGCGCTGCATCATCGCGGTCCCGATGCGTCGGGCGCCAGCCTGATCCCCGGTCGTGACATCGCGCAGATCGGTCTCGCCCATACCCGTCTTTCCATTGTCGGTCTCGCCGACGGCACCCAGCCGATGGGCTTCGGCGAGGATGGCGCGCTCACCATCAGCTTCAATGGCGAGATCTTCAATTTCGTCGAACTGCGCGCCGAAATGGAAGCGCGCGGGCGTCGCTTCCGCACCGGCTCGGATACGGAAGTCCTGCTGCAACTCTATGACGAGATGGGGCTCGACTGTCTCGAAAAGCTCAACGGCGATTTCGCCTTCGCCCTCTGGGATGCGCGCGCGCAGCGCCTCGTTCTGGCGCGCGACAGGATGGGCGTGCGCCCGCTCTATCACACGCTTCATGAAGGCATCTTCGCCTTCGCTTCCGAGGTCAAGGCGCTGTTCGCGCTGCCCGGTTTCGCGCCGCAGCCCGATCCGATCGCGCTCGATCAGATCTTCACGCTCTGGGCCCCGATCGCCCCGCGCACACCGTTTGCAGGCGTAAGCGAGCTGCAGCCCGGCCATTGCCTCGTCGTCGATGCCCATGGCATGCGCGAGCACGCCTATTGGCAATTGAGCTTCCCCGATCACGCGGATGCCGCGCGCGATGCCGATCCGGCCCGCGTGGCGCAAGACGTCGCCGCGATGCTCACCGATGCCACGCGCATCCGCCTGCGTGCCGATGTGCCCGTGGGCGCCTATCTCTCGGGCGGTTTCGATTCGGCGCTGACCAGCGCGCTGGCCGCACGCGAAGTGCCGGATCTGCATACGTTCTCGGTGACCTTCGATTCGCCCGAGCATGACGAGAGCGCCGAGCAGCAGGCCATGGTCGCAGCGCTGGGCACGCGTCATGCTTGCGTGAATTGCGGTGATCGCGAGATCGCCCAGGCTTTCGCGGAGATGCTTGCGCATGCCGAGCGCCCGGTGATCCGCACCGCCCCCGCGCCACTCTTCCTGCTGTCGAAGCTCGTGCGCGACGAGGGTTTCAAGGTGGTGCTGACCGGGGAGGGGGCTGACGAGGTCTTTGCCGGTTACGACATTTTCAAGGAGGCGGGGCTGCGCCGCTTCTGCGCCCGCCAGCCGGGCTCGAAGCTGCGTCCGCAGCTGTTCCGGCGGCTCTATCCCTATCTGCCGGGGCTGCAGAAGCAATCTGCGGAATATCTCGCGGCCTTCTTCGGCGCAGGTGCCGACGATCCGGCGGATCCGCTGTTCTCGCACGGTCCGCGCCTGCGCGGGACGGCGGCGGCGAAGCTGTTCTTCTCGCCCGATCTGCGCGCGCAGATCGGCGATTACGACGCCCGCGAAGAGATGGCAGCCTCCCTGCCGTCGGATTTCGCGCGCTGGCATCCCCTGCACCAGGCGCAGTACCTGGAAACGCGCTTTCTCCTGCCTGGCTACATTCTCTCCAGCCAGGGTGATCGCATGGCCATGGCGCATGGGGTCGAGGGGCGCTTCCCCTTTCTCGACCATCGCGTGGTCGAGCAGGCGGCGGCCATCCCGCCGGGCCTCAAGCTCAAGGGCCTGCGCGAGAAGCACATTCTGCGCGAGGCGTTCGGCGATCTCCTGCCGCACGACATCGCACAGCGCACCAAGCAGCCCTATCGCGCCCCCGACAGCGCCGCCTTCGCCGGCGCGCATGCGCAAGGCCTGCGTGACGAGGCACTCTCGCCGGAAGCGCTTGCCGCGACCGGCCTGTTCAATCCCGCTCCCGTCGCCAAACTCGCCGCGAAAGTGGCGCGTGGCGGCGTGAGCGGTTTTCGCGACAATGCCGCCTTCATCGGCATTCTCTCCACCCAGACCTGGCATGCCCGCTTCATCGGCGGGGCGGGCATGCGTAACCGGGCAGCCGCCTGAACGACATTCACCGAGGAGAACCGGCATGGCCGACATCATTGAAACCGCTCTGCGCAGCTTCATCACCGAGAATTTCCTGTTCGGCGACGACAGCCGCGCCATCGCGGGTTCGGATTCGCTGATCCAGAACGACCTGATGGACTCGACCGGCATTCTCGAGCTGGTCGCCTTCCTCGAGGACCATTTCGGCATCAGCGTCGCCGACGAGGACATCATGCCGGAAAATCTCGATTCCATCGACCGCATCACCGCCTATGTGACGCGCCGGCAGGAAGAGCAGGTCTCGCGCGTCGCGTGAGCCGCGATCCTTCTGCGGTGATCTGACGGAGAGGTTTTCAGCATGCGTCTCGACGCGTTCCTGCGCGCTTCTGCTGCGCGCCATCCCGACAAGACCGCGCTCGTCAACGGCGAGACGCGCCTGAGCTACGCCGCCTTCGACGCAGCCTGTGACAGGCTCGCGGCGAGCCTCGTCGCCGCCGGCCTGAAGCCCGGCGAGCGCGTGCTGGTCTTCATGGACAATTGCTGGGAAGCGGCGGTCGCGATCTATGCGGTGTCGCGCGCCGGCGGCGTGTTCTCGCCGATCAACCCCTCCACCAAGGCCGACAAGCTCGCCTACATCATCGCCAATTGCCGCGCACGCGCGCTGATCACCCTCGACCGTCTGGCGAAGGTGGCCGGCACGGCTCTGGCGCAGGCGCCCGGTCCCGATATCGCCATCATTGCCGGCCCGCGCGCCGATGCGGCGATTGGCGAGACGATGCCCGAGGACGTGGCGGCGATGAGCTTCGCGCAGGCGCTCAACGCGGGGGCGGAAGGCGATCTTTCCTGCACTGATGCTCTTCCCCGCGCCGATCGCGCCGATTCCGATCTGGCCATGCTGATCTACACCTCCGGCTCCACCGGACAGCCCAAGGGCGTGATGATGGCGCATGAAAATATTGATGCGGCATCCGCCTCGATCACCACATATCTGCGCAACACGCCCGACGACATCATCCTCAATGTCCTGCCGATCGCCTTCGATTACGGGCTGTATCAGCTGATCATGGCGGTACGCATGGGCGCGACGCTGGTGCTGGAGAAGTCCTTCGCCTTCCCGCAGGCGATCTTTGATCTGATGCGCCGCGAGCGCGTCACCGGCCTGCCGCTGGTGCCGACCATGGCGGCGATGATCCTGCAGATGAAAAATCTCGAACCGGGCTTCCTGCCCGATCTGCGCTACGTGACCAACACCGCCGCCGCGCTGCCGCCGGCGCATATCGCGCGGCTGCGCGCATTGTTGCCGGGTGTGGCGCTCTATTCAATGTATGGCCTGACCGAGTGCAAGCGCTGCACCTGGCTGCCGCCCGAGGATCTCGACGCGAAGCCGGGCTCCGTCGGCATCGCCATTCCGGGCACCCGCGCCTTCGTCGTCGATGATGACGGTCATGAACTGCCCGCCGGCGCCATCGGCGAGCTCGCCATTGCCGGCCCGCATGTGATGCTGGGTTACTGGGAGAATCCGCAGGCGAGCGCCGCCTGTCTGCGCCCGGCCACATCACCCGGTGAGCGCATCCTGATGACCGGCGATCTCTTCCGCGCGGATGCAGACGGGTATCTCTATTTCGTCGGGCGCAAGGACGACATCATCAAGAGCCGCGGCGAGAAGGTCGCGCCCAAGGAAGTCGAGACGGTGCTGCATGCCTGCCCGGGCGTGGCCGAGGCCGTCGTCGTCGGCACTCCCGATCCGGTGCTCGGCCAGGCCGTGACCGCCCTCGTCGTGCGCAGTGATGCGACGGTGAAGGAGCGCGACGTGATCCGCCACTGCGCGGCCAACCTGGAAGATTTCATGGTGCCCAGACGAATCGTCTTCCGTGACACCCTGCCACGTACGGATACCGGCAAGATCAGTCGCCGTCTGGCCTCACAAACCCTCGACGCAAAAACTCCGGAGGCCGCAGAATGAATGCCGCGACAGCCCTTGCCGTAAAGCCGGATGCGTTCGGCCCGCATGTGCTCGACATCGATGCGCCGGCGGAGGTCGCGCGCATCACCGAGGCGCTTCGCCGGCAATTGCGCGCAGATCTGCGCAAGCGCGGCCTCGTGCTCGGGCTTTCCGGCGGAATCGATTCCAGCGTCTGCGCCGCGCTCGCCGCGCAGGCGGTGGGGGGAAAGAACGTCTTCTGCCTGTTCATGCCCGAAAACGATTCCGATCCCGAGAGCCTCGCCCTCGGCCGGCTCGTGGCCCGGACCTACGGGCTCGAAGCCGAGATCGAGGATATCGGCCCCACCCTCGACGCGATGGGCTGCTACCGCCGTCGCGACGCCTTCATCCGCGAGATCGTTCCGGAATACGGGCCGGGCTGGGCCTGCAAGGTGGTGATCGCCAACTCGCTCGAACGTGCCGGCTACAACATCTCCTCGCTGGTCGTGCAATCGCCCGAGGGTGAGACGACGCGTCACCGCCTGACGCCGCAGGTCTATCTCGGCATCGTGGCCGCCACCAACATGAAACAGCGCACCCGCAAGCAGATCGAATACTACCATGCCGACCGGCTGAACTTCGCCGTGATCGGCACGCCGAACCGGCTGGAATACGATCAGGGCTTCTTCGTCAAGAACGGCGACGGCGCCGCCGACGTCAAGCCGATCGCGCATCTCTACAAGTCGCAGGTCTACCAGCTCGCCGATCATCTCGGCGTGCCGGCGGAGATCAGCGCCCGCCCGCCCACCACCGATACCTGGTCGCTGGCACAGACGCAGGAGGAGTTCTACTTCGCCCTGCCCACCGACAAGATGGATCTGTGTCTCTACGGGCTCAATCACGGCGTACCCGCCGACGATGTCGCGCAAGCTGTAGGAATTACGGCGGAGCAGGTCGGGCGTGTGTGGGACGACATCACCGCCAAACGCAAGGCCACGCGTTATCTGCATGCCGCGCCACGCCTCGTGGAGGGCGTTGCCGAGATCGGCTGAGGCCGCGCGCAAACGCGCGACCCATCCGGCAAAGCTGCCTCTCGTCAGCGCTTCCCGCGCCGTTATCATCGCATCGCGATGAACCAATGCGTGTCGGGAGGAGAGCATGATGGACAAGATCAATGTGGCAGGCCGCAATTTCCGGGTCGCCATCGACGGGCCGGATGATGCGCCGCCGCTGATGCTGTCGAACTCGCTGGCAACCAATCTGGCCATGTGGGATGCGCAGATGCCGGCTTTTGCCGCGCATTTCCGCGTCATCCGCTACGATCATCGCGGCCATGGCGCAAGCGACGCACCGCAGGGGCCCTACAGCTTCGCCGGACTGGCCGAGGATGCGGTGGGCATTCTCGATGCGCTGGGTATCGAAAAGGCGCATTGGTGCGGGCTCTCCATGGGTGGCATGACGGGCATGCGGATGCTGACCCATCATCGCGAGCGCATCGGGCGCGCCGTGCTTGCCAACACGGCGGCGCAGATGGGGACGGCCGATGTCTGGAACAGCCGGGCCGAGACCGCGCGCGCGCAGGGCATGTCCGTTATTGCCGGCCCGACCCTGGAGCGCTGGTTCACGCCGGAATTCCGTGAATCCGACCCGCAGTCGGTCGGGCGCGTGCGGGAAATGATCTATGCGACGCCGGCACAGGGCTATGCCGCCTGCTGCGAGGCGATCCGCGACATGGACCAGCGCGAGAGCATCCGCGCCGTCGAGGCGCCCGTCCTCGTCGTGATCGGCGCGCGTGACCCCTCGACCACACCCGAACACGGCGAACTCATCCGTGATGCGATTACCGGCGCGCAGGCCGTGACGCTTGATGCGGCGCATCTGTCCAATGTCGAACGACCCGAGGAATTCACCAGGGCCGTCATGGATTTCCTGCTGGAGCGGTGAGGGGGAAGGCGGGCCGGAACCTCCCGGCCCGCGCATGCGTTTCCCGCGAGGATGCGGGAGGCGTGCATGACTTATTACCAGAGCCTCTCGGCTGCCGGGTTTGCGGCGACAGCGATCAGTTACGGACCCGGACGGATGGGGTTTGGCCTGTTCGTCCCGGAATTCAGGTCTGAATTCGCCCTGTCGAGCGCGGTTGTGGGATTCGTTTCGGGTCTGGGTTTCTTCGGCTTCTTCCTGGGTCTGATCATTGCGCAGGTTCTGCTGATCAGGCGGGGGCCGGAAGCGCCGGTCCTGTCCGGGCTGGTCGCGGCCACGTCGGGTATGGTGCTCGTCGCGCTCGCGCCAAACCTTCTCGTCCTTGCCATCGGCGTGTTCCTCGCCGCCTCGAGCGCCGGCTTCGCATGGACACCTTTCAATGATGCGGTTCACCGCAAGGTGTTCGATGTCGACAGGCCGACGGCGCTGTCACGGATCAGCACCGGCACCAGTATCGGCATTGCCGGTGCCGGCATCGCGGCGCTCTTGATGGCGTTGACAGGCGTTTCATGGCGTTTTTGCTGGGCTTTCTTCGCGCTCGCGAGCGCTGTTGCGCTGATCGTCAACTGGCTGGTTCTGCGCGAGATCGAAAGGGATCCCGAGGGGCCGCCCGAACGTGGATGGCGCCATCTCTTGCGGATCGAGGCGCTGCCGCTCTTTGTCATCGCCTTCGTCTACGGCACGATTTCCGCGATCTATATCGCCTTTGCCGGGGATCACATGCTGGAGAGCGGGGGCGTGGCCGGGTTGCCGGTTGCCGCGACACCCGCCATGGTTTTTCTGATCTACGGCCTCTTCGGCCTCACCGGTCTCCTCACCGGGCGCATCGAGGCGGTGATCGGGCTGCCCTGGCTGCTGCGTGGCCTCATGCTGGCGGGCGCGTTGTCCCTCGCGTTCGCGGCGCTCCTGCCTGGCAGCTGGGTGGGGCTCGTGCCCTCTGCCGGGTTGCAGGGCCTGCATGTGATGATGACGAGCGCCGTGCTCGCCTTCTGGTCGGAACGCCTGTTTCCGGCGCTTCCGTCGCTCGGCTTCACGGCTGCGCTCGTGGCGAGTGCGGCGGGGAGTGTTCTGGGGCCATCTGTCGCAGGTATGGCGGCAGACGCTTACGGTCCCGCAACGATGTTCCTCGCTGCCGCCACACTTCCCGCCGCGACGGCGCTTGTTCTGCGCGAAAGCCAGCTTCGCAGCCGTGCGGTAAACGCTGCCATGGCCTATCGTGCGCAGTTGCGCTGAGTTGCCTGGAAGCCGGTGGCGCGGGTCACGCGTCGCGAATCGACAGGAATGCGGCGTTGCAGCAACAGCGCCATCGACATGATTGTGCAACATTTCAAATCCGGGCTGAAGCCGGAAATCGGACGGGGCGTTTCATGCTGCATGTGTTTTCGGGAGTCTGGGCGCTCCTGCTCGGTATCGTGCTGATCATGCTGGGCAACGGCATGCATTTCACGCTGATCGGCCTGCGCGGCGGAATCGAGAATTTCTCGTCCGCCGAGCTCGCCATCGTCACATCGGGTTACTTCATCGGTTTTCTCTCCGGCGCGCGTTTCTCCCCGATCCTGATCCGGCGGGTCGGGCATGTGCGGGTCTTCGCGGCTCTGGGCAGTTTCATGTCGGCGGGGCTGATCGCCTTTCCGCTGCTGGCGGATCCCATTTCCTGGACGCTGCTGCGGGTGCTGATCGGTTTCTGCATGTCGGGCATTTACGTCGTTGCCGAGAGCTGGCTCAACAACGCCTCCACCAACGAAACCCGCGGCTCGGTGCTGTCGGCCTACATGATCGCGCAGACACTCGGCATCATCGGCGCGCAGGGCTTGCTGACGACCGGTGATGCCGGCACTTCTGTGCTTTTCATCGGTGCATCCATTCTCGTCTCCATTTCATTCGCGCCGATCCTGCTTTCCGTGACCCCGGCTCCGATGGTCGAGGTGGCGCGCCCGATGTCCCTGCGTGCGCTGTTCGGTGGCTCGCCGCTGGGGACTGTGGGGATATTCCTGCTGGGCAGCATCTATGCGACGCAATCGGGCATGGGCGCGGTTTTCGGCAGCCAGATCGGGATGACGGCTTCGCAGATCGCGCTGTTCGTGGCGATGCTGTTCGCCGGTGCGCTGCTTCTGCAATACCCGATCGGCTGGCTCTCGGACCAGATGGACCGGCGCAAGCTGATCTTCGGCGCGGCCGCTCTGGGAATGGTTTCGTGTACGATCGGCTGGTTCACCGGCGGCGGTTTGTGGCCGCTGATGGCGGCCGCTTTCTTCGCCGGCGGGGTGACGACGCCGCTCTATGCGCTGCTTCTGGCTCATACCAACGATTACCTGGATGCCGACGACATGCCGGCGGCATCCGGCGGGCTCGTTTTCACCTTCGGGCTCGGGGCGATCGGCGGCCCGCTGGTGACGGGCTGGGCGATGCAGGAGGTCGGCCCGTTCGCCTTCTGGCTGGTTCTGGGGGGCACTTTCGCCGCCATCGCGCTCTACGCGCTGTACCGCATGACACAACGGGCCGTTACTCCGACGGACGAGACGCAGAGCTACCTCTCCGTGCTGCCCACCTCCTCGCCCGTCGCGGTCGAAGCGGCCGGCGTCTGGGCGGTCGAGCAGGCCGAGGCAGAGGCCGAGCAGGCTGCACAGGAAGAGGCTGCGCAAGAGGAGGCTGTGCAAGAGGAGGCCGCACAGGAGGAATCTGCGCGAGAGGCGGCGGGAGAACAGGAGCCGGGTGATCACGATGGGAGCGACCGGGCGCCTGCGGAACGCAAGGTCGGCGGGGACGTCTGATCCCGCGCGGCCTGTCTGCCGGCGTACCCGATCGCCGTTACCGCGTCGCGATGGTGATGGCGGCGCCGGCCATCACCGTGCCCGATCCGCGATTGACCAGCCGCAGGGCGCGTGGCGAGGTGAACAGGCGGCGCGCGCGTGCTGCGAGGCCGATATAGATGCCGAAGACCACGGCCAGCACGGCGAGCGCCACCAGGGAGGCGAGCACGAATCCGGTGAGGCCGAGCCGGGTCGGATCGAAGATCAGCGGGACGAGCGCGACGTAGAAGACCATTACCTTGGGATTGCCCATGGTCACGGCCAGGCCGGCGAGGAACAGCTTCACCGGCGATTCGCGGCGCGTATCGGCATGGATGTCCCGCCCGCTGACCGGTGCGGTCCAAAGCCGCCAGGCGAGATAGGCGAGATAGGCTGCGCCCGCATATTTCACCACGAGGAAGAGGCCGGCGAAGCTCTGCGCCAGCGCGATCAGCCCGGCCATGGCGAAGGCGAGCCAGATGACGTCACCGAAGGCCAGACCGAAAGTGAAGGCGAAGGCACCGCGCGGCCCGCGTCCGAGCACGCGCGCGAGCAGGGCGGCGACGCCCGGCCCTGGCGAGGCGGCGGCGATGAACAGGGCGGCTGCAAAGGCGCCGATCCCGGCAAAGTCGATCTCCGACGGCATGATGATGAGACTCCGCGCATTCTCTACGCGTCTCCTCGCATGGTTGCCGGTATCTGTCGCTCAAATGGCGCATGGGGGCAGGCGCGCTTTCCCGTTGCGCGTGAGCCAACGCTTCTCTAGCCATAGAGGAAAGCGAAAAGGCCCCCGCTGCGGGGCACGGAGACGAGGAGGCTGCGATGACCTACGAGACCATTCTCGCTGATACCCGCGACGGCGGCGTCGGCCTGATCACCATCAATCGCCCGCAGGCGCTCAACGCGCTCAATTCCACGGTCGTTGCCGAGATCAACACGGCGCTCGACGGATTCGAGAAGGATGCCGCGATCGGCTGCATCGTGATCACCGGATCCGAGAAGGCCTTCGCCGCCGGGGCCGATATCAAGGAAATGCAGGATCTGACCTTCCCGCAGACCTATCTCGACGATTTCATCACCGCCTGGGACCGGGTCGCGGGCCGGCGCAAGCCGATCATCGCGGCGGTGTCGGGCTTCGCGCTGGGCGGTGGCTGCGAACTCGCCATGATGTGTGATTTCATCATCGCCTCGGAGACCGCGAAATTCGGTCAGCCCGAGATCAAGCTCGGCGTTCTGCCCGGTGCCGGCGGCACGCAGCGTCTGACGCGCTTCGTCGGCAAGGCCAAGGCGATGGAAATGTGCCTCACCGGGCGCATGATGGATGCCGAGGAGGCCGAGCGCTCCGGGCTCGTGTCGCGCATCGTGCCGGCGGCGGATCTTCTCGAGGATGCGCTGAAGACCGCGCGCGGCATTGCCGGCATGTCGATACCGGTGGCGATGATGGTCAAGGAGAGCGTCAACCGCGCCTACGAGACGACGCTCGCCGAGGGCGTGCGTTTCGAGCGCCGTGTCTTCCACGCCGTCTTCGCCACGGCTGATCAGAAGGAGGGCATGTCCGCCTTCGTCGACAAGCGCAAGCCCGATTTCAAGGACGCATGAGGCCTCTGATGAGCGATACCCCCGCCGCCACGATCCCGACCGATCACGCCACCATCGCCGATGTCGAGCGTGCCGCCGCCCGTCTGAAAGGCGTGGCGCATCGCACGCCGGTTCTGACTTCGCGCACGGCGAATGCGCTGGCGGGGGCCTCGTTCTATTTCAAGGCCGAGAACCTGCAGCGCACGGGTGCCTTCAAGTTTCGCGGCGCCTATAACGCCATTGCGGCGCTCGACGCGGCGCAGCGCAAGGGCGGCGTGGTGACCTATTCCTCGGGCAACCACGCCCAGGCCATCGCCTGCGCCGGCGGGCTGCTCGGCGTACCGGTGACGGTGGTGATGCCGCATGACGCCCCTGCCATCAAGGTTGCGGCGACGCGCGGCTATGGCGGCGAGGTGGTGAGCTACGACCGCTTCAGCGAATCGCGCGAGGCGATCGGCGAGACGCTCGCACGCGAGCGCGGTCTCACCCTGATCCCGCCCTATGATCATGACGACGTTCTGGCCGGGCAGGGTACCGCCACGCTGGAACTCCTGGAGGAGGTCGGCCCGCTCGATCGTCTTTATGTCTGTCTGGGCGGTGGCGGCCTGCTCGCGGGCGGCCTGCTGGCGGCGGGCCGGCTCGCGCCGGATTGCGCGGTGATCGGCGTCGAGCCGGAAGCCGGCAATGACGGCCAGCAGAGCCTGCGCAAGGGCGAGGTCGTGACGATCCCGGTGCCGCATACCATCGCCGATGGCGCGATGACGCCTTATCTCGGGGCGCGCACCTTCCCCATCATTCGCGAGCGGGTGCATGACATCGTCACCGTCAGCGACGCGGCGCTGGTCGCGGCGATGCGGTTCTTCGCCCAGCGGATGAAGCTGATCGTGGAGCCGACGGGCTGCCTTGCGGCGGCGGCGGCCTTCGCTGCGGGTGACGAAATCACCGGCAAGCGCGTCGGTGTGATTCTCTCCGGCGGCAATGTCGATCTCACCCGTTTCGCGGCGCTGATCGGGGCCGATTGAGGGATGCGTTGTGCGGGCGCTGTTTTTGCGGGAAACGCGTTGACGCGCGATGGTGCAAACGATATAAGCCCGGGCTCACGGGACGTGTTGCGCAGGGTGCACACGCCGACGGGTTAGCCAGAAATTCGCCGACCCTCCGCAGGCCCAGACGGGCACCTGCCGGGGTAGGGCTTTGAACAAACGGGGTCGACAGACATGGCCAATACCACTTCGGCCAAGAAGATGACGCGCAAGATCGTCAAGCGCACGGCAGTCAACAAGGCGCGCCGTTCGCGCATGCGTACCTTCATTCGCAAGGTCGAAGAGGCGATTGCCTCCGGTGATGCCAGTGCCGCCCAGGCTGCGCTGAAGGCGGCCGAGCCGGTCATCGTGCGCGCGGCGCAGAAGGGCATCGTTCACAAGAACGCCGCCTCACGCAAGGTTTCGCGCCTGGCCCATCGCGTCAAGGCGGTGGCCGCTCCGGCGAGCTGAGGCGCGGTCATGCGCGGGCGCATCATGCGTCTGTTGTGAATACTTCGCTCTTCTTAATGACTACGATCTGAAATTGCCCGGCCCCTGGCCGGGCGTTTTGCGTTTGCGAACAGCTTTCGCGCCGGATGAGGCGCTGGAAATCGGTATGGTCGGGGCCGGGCGCTGCGGATCTTGCGGCAGCGAAATGTCGCAATGCCGACTTGTCCGGTCATATTTCCGGTTTCGTTCCACTTGACTCCCGGGCAAACACAAGGTCGCACTCATTCAAGCCGATGCTGGCGGGTGCGCAAAAATTATCTATATATTTTAATTACTTAGATGGTAAGGCTCGTGATCGGCAGCGGAGTGCGGCGTTTGTGGCGCGAATCGCTGAGCCGGCTGAGCGGCGGGTATCTGACGCTCGCGACATGATTTGTACACAAAACGGTAAGGGTGACAGAGGCTTATTGCGGCATGTGCAGCCAGCGTTGCGCGCGGCGAATCGAATGCGCGAAATTTTCGAATCATTTTGTTGCACCCCCCCGAGGGGCTGTGTAGAGTTCAGGGACTTCGCCGGTGGCGCGGTGAGTAATCGGGAAAAAATAAGCACTATCAACTTTTATTCATGGGGGCTGCATTGTTGTGCGATGGCAAAAACCTTGTAAAGGCACAGTCTTCGACAGCGATGCGCATGAATAGAGGCTGATTGCGACACGCTCTCCCGCGTATCCCCTGACAGGTTGAGTATCGCGTCAACCCTGTGACCATGTGGTCACGAGGATCGGGCTGCGTGGCCTGTTGCAAACCGGCCCGTGGCAAAAAAAGAAATCTTCCGACGCTTGCGCACCGTTTGCAGCGGGGCGGCGCTCGTTTTTTCGTCGGTGTGAGGAGGCACGAAAGACATGCTCATGAGCGGAGAGGATCGAAATCGGGGCGCGGCCTCCGCTTTGAAAACGACGAGACAGGGGAGCGGAGCGCAGCCGGTGGCGCGCCCCGGCGGCGATCCCGACAACGGCCTTTGTGGCACGAAGGCGCCGCTCGAAACACATCAGGGTGTTCACAACGACATGCAGGGGCAGGGTCAGGATACCGGGACGTCGGGCGGTGATGCCGGTGAAGTCTGGGCGCGCGTCAAGCGCCGCCTGCGCGCCGAACTCGGCGAGGATGTCTATACCAGCTGGTTTGCGCGCCTTGAACTCACTGCCTGCGAGGCCGGATGCGCCCGTCTCAGCGTGCCGACGCGCTTCCTGAAGAGCTGGATCGAGGCGCATTATCATGATCGCGTACTCGCGATCTACCGTGCCGAGGATTCGCGCATCGAGCGTCTCGCTCTGAGCGTGCGCGGGGCGATGATGCGCGAGCCGGCCAGCCAGCGCCGCGCGCATGCTGATGCACAATCTCCCGCCGCGACGCAGCCCGCCTCCGGTCATGCCGATACGGTGCGCATGCCGCTCACCGAGGGCCGGGATGCGCGGACGCCCGCGGCAGCGGGCCGGGTCGGCTTCCTCGACGGTGATGACGCCCGTTCGGGCAGGCACGCCGCGAGCGCGGAACGCGGTGCCTCTCCGGCGCGTGGCAGCGAGACGGATGCTGCGGTCGACATTGCCGGCGCACCGCTCGACCAGCGTCTGACCTTCGAGAATTTCGCCATCGGGCGCTCCAATGCGCTCGCCCATGCTGCCGGAGACCGCGTGGCCCGGCACGAGGGCTCGGCGCTCTATAATCCGCTCTTCGTCCATGCGGGCGTTGGTCTTGGCAAGACGCATCTGCTGCATGCGGTGGGGCACGAGGCGCGGGGTCTCGGCAAGCGGGTGATCTATCTCACTGCCGATCGCTTCATGTACGGCTTCGTCGCCTCCCTGAAGGCGCAGACGTCGCACGCCTTCAAGGAAAAGCTGCGCGGCATCGATCTCCTGATCCTCGATGATGTGCAGTTCATCCAGGGCCGCACCATCCAGCAGGAATTCGGCCATACGCTCAACGCGCTGATCGATGCCGGGCGTCAGGTGGTGATCGCCGCCGACCGGCCACCCTCCGATCTCGAGAGCCTCGACGAGCGGGCGCGCTCGCGGCTTGCCGGCGGGCTCGTGGTCGAGGTGGGTTCCCTCGACGAGGAATTGCGCATCAAGATCCTCACGACGCGCATCGCCGCCGTGCGGGCCGAGCATGCCGGCTTCGATGTCAGCGATGACGTGATCGCCTATGTGGCACGGCACGTGACCACCAATGGGCGCGATCTGGAGGGTGCGGTGAACCGGCTGCTCGCCCATGCCACGCTGACCGGTGCCGCCGTGACCCTCGACACGGCGGAAAACGCCATTCGCGATCTGGTGCGCAACCGTGAGCCCAAGCGCGTCAAGATCGAGGATATCCAGAAACTGGTCGCCTCGCGCTACAATGTCTCGCGCTCCGACATCCTCTCCGAGCGACGTACCGCCGCCGTGGTGCGCCCGCGCCAGATCGCGATGTATCTCTCCAAGTCGCTGACCCTGCGCTCGCTGCCGGAAATCGGGCGCCGCTTCGGCGGGCGCGATCACACCACCGTGCTGCACGCCGTGCGCAAGATCGAGAAGGCGCTGGGTGAGGATGCGGCGATGAGCGAAGAAGTCGAATTGCTCAAGCGCATGCTGCAGGATTGAAAAACCTGTTCGCAATCGCGAAATCGGCAGTGAGGAAACGCGAAACTCCTTGCGTTTCCCTGCCAGCTTGGCCAATCTGCCGCCCCGCCGCATGGCGTAACGCGTTGCGATGCGGCACGTTGCGTTGATGAGCGTTCCTTGATTTCCAGCCTTACGGGTCGGCCATGAAAGTGACAGTCGAGCGCGCCGCATTGTTGAAGGCGCTGGGCCATGTGCACCGCGTCGTCGAGCGGCGCAACACCATTCCGATCCTGTCGAACGTGCTGCTGCGCGCCGATGACGGCGGTCTTCGCCTGAAGGCGACCGATCTCGACATGGAGGTGACGGAGACGATCGTCGCCGAGATCACGCAGCCCGGCGCCACAACGGTGCCCGCGCATGTCATCTACGACATCGTGCGCAAGCTGCCCGACGGGGCGCAGATCTCCCTGGAAGTGAGCGGTGATTCCACCCAGATGGTGCTGCGCTCGTCGCGCTCGCGCTTCACGCTGCAGGCGCTCCCGGAAACGGATTTCCCCGATATCGCCGCCGGCGAGATGGGCCATGCCTTCGCGGTGCCGCCGGGTGATTTCAAGCGCCTGATCGAGAAGACGCAATTCGCCATCTCGACGGAGGAGACGCGCTACTATCTCAACGGCATCTATCTCCATGCCATCGATGGCGACGAGGGCCCCGTTCTGCGTGCGGTCGCGACGGACGGGCATCGCCTCGCCCGTGTCGAGGTGCCGGCGCCGGAAGGCACAACCGGCATGCCCGGCGTGATCGTGCCGCGCAAGGCCGTGGCGGAAATCCTCAAGCTGCTCGAGGATTCCGGTGACGCCATCCAGGTGGAGCTCTCCGCGGCCAAGATCCGCTTGAATTTCGGCGGCGTGGTCCTCACCTCGAAGCTGATCGATGGGACCTTCCCCGATTATCAGCGGGTCATTCCTGCGGGCAACGACAAGACGCTGATCGTCGATCGCGACGAGTTCGCCCGCTCCGTCGACCGCGTCTCCACGATTTCTTCCGAGCGTGGGCGTGCCGTGAAGCTCTCTCTGGCCGATGGCCGGCTGACGCTCACTGTCAACAACCCGGATTCCGGTTCGGCGACAGAGGAGATCGAGGTCGAATACGAGGCGGCGGCGCTGGATATCGGCTTCAATGCGCGCTATCTCCTCGACATCATGGGCCAGCTCGGTGGCGATACGGCGATCCTGAAACTGGCCGATCCGGGTTCACCGACGCTGATTCAGGACCGCGAGGGTGCGGTCGCGCTCTACGTGCTGATGCCGATGCGGGTGTGACGGCGCCGTCGCGGGCGCGCCTCCGGCAGGCGACGTTTGCGCAGCCCGCGCCGGGAGATGGATGATTGGCGCGCGACGCGATGGTTGAACATGGTCCGGTCGGAAATGCCGCTGCAGCAGGAGGCTCTGCGCGCACGCGCATCACCCGTCTTGTACTAACTGATTTTCGCTCCTATGCCGCGCTGTCGCTTGCGACAGCTGCGCCCCTCGTGGCGCTGTCGGGGGAAAACGGCGCCGGCAAGACCAATATCCTCGAAGCGATTTCGCTGTTCACGCCGGGGCGCGGCCTGCGCCGGGCCGATCTCGGGCAGATGCTGCGCCATGGTACGCGCGGCTTCACGGTCTTCGCTGCGCTCGATCGCGGGCCCGATGAGCCGGTGCTCAATTGCGGCGTCGGTCTCCAGCCCGATCCCGAGGGCGGGCGCCCGGCGCGGATCTGCCGGATCGACGGCGACAGCGTGTCATCGCCGGCGGCCTTTGCCGAATATCTGCGCCTCGTCTGGCTGACACCCGATCTCGATGCCCTGTTTCGCGGGCCCGCCGGCGATCGCCGGCGCTTCCTCGACCGGCTGGTGCTCGCCGTCGATTCCGGCCATGGCAGCCGGGTCGCGGCGCTGGAGCGCGCGACGCGCTCGCGCAACCGGCTGCTGGATGAGGGGGCACGCGATCCGCGCTGGCTCGATGCGGTCGAGCGCGAGATGGCTGAACTCGGCATTGCCGTCGCCGTCGCCCGCGCCGAGACGGTGACGCGGCTCGCCGCTCTGATCGCCCGCGAACACGATCCCGCCTCGCCCTTCCCCGATGCCGCCCTCGCTTTGTCCGGCGAGACCGACGATCTCGTCGCCGCGCATTCCGCGCTGGAGGCCGAGGACGCCTACCGCGAACGGCTGCGCAGCGAACGCGGGCGCGACCGGGCGGCGGGGCGCACCCTGTTCGGGCCGCAGGCGAGCGATCTGCTGGTGCGCCATGCCCCAAAGGACATTCCGGCCGCGCTCGCCTCGACGGGTGAGCAGAAGGCGCTGCTCATCGGCCTTGTCCTCGCCCATGCCGGGCTGGTGCGCAGCATGACGGGCCATGCGCCGATCGTGCTTCTCGACGAGGTCGCCGCCCATCTCGACACGATGCGCCGCGCCGCGCTCTATCGGCTGCTCGCCGCCATTGGTGGCCAGGTCTGGATGACCGGGGCGGATCCGGCCTTGTTTGCCGATCTGCCGGATGGGAGCCAGCATCTCGCGATTGCCGATGGCGCGGCGCGCCCCTTGAATTGAGCCACGCGCTCAGCCGGTTTCATCGCGCCGCTCGCGGAAGAAATCGCGCAGCAGTTCCGCCGCCTCGCGCTCGCGGAAGCCGCCATAGACCTCCGGTGCGTGGTGGCAGGTCGGCTGGTCGAAGAAGCGCCCGCCATGCTCGACACCGCCGCTCTTGGGATCATGGGCGCCGAAATAGAGTCGCCTGATCCGCGCGAAGGAGATGGCGGCTGCGCACATGGCGCATGGCTCGAGCGTCACATGGAGATCGCAGCCGATCAGCCGCTCGGAGCCGAGGATGCGGGCCGCCTCGCGAATGGCGAGGATTTCGGCATGGGCGGTGGGATCGCTGTCCTCGCGGGTACGGTTTCCCGCCCTTGCGAGCAGCTTTTCGCCGCAAACCACCACGGCGCCGACAGGCACTTCCCCGCGTGCGCCGGCTGCGCGTGCCTCGTCGAAGGCGATCTGCATCGGATCGGGCTGGCCTCTGGCGTTCACGGCTTCGATATCCCTCGGCTCGCAGCGTGTTTTGCCGCTCGCATCGTACCTCACACTCTGCTATCAGGCGCGCATGATGAAAACCAGAGACGACCGTCCCGGGAGCCGCGCGCGAGGCGCCGCACCGGGCGACAAGGGGCGCAAACCCCACGGCGGCAAATCCGGCGGCAAACCCCACGGCAGCAAGAAAAGCGCCGGCGCCACCGCGCCCGCCGCCCCGCGCGACCCCGCAGCACCCGATCGCATCGCCAAGGTCATCGCCCGTGCCGGCGTCGCTTCGCGCCGCGATGCCGAGGCGCTGATCGTGGCGGGCCGCGTCAGCCTCAACGGCGAGGTGCTGGATTCACCGGCGCGCAACGTCACGCCTGTGGATGTGATCCTGATCGACGGCGAGCCGCTGCCAGTCAAGGAGCGCACGCGGCTGTGGCTGTATCACAAGCCGCGCGGCCTCGTGACCACCGCCCGCGACCCGGAAGGGCGCGCCACGGTGTTCGACGAATTGCCCGAGGAATTGCCGCGCGTCGTCGCGGTGGGGCGTCTCGACATCAATACCGAGGGATTGCTGCTGCTCACCAATGATGGCGGCCTCGCCAAGGTGATCGCGCATCCCGATACCGGCTGGCTGCGCCGCTACCGCGTGCGCGCTCATGGGGTGATCGATCAGGCCCGGCTCGATACGATCGCCGATGGTCTCGTCGTGGACGGGATGGAATACGGGCCGATCGAGGCCAAGCTCGACCGGGTGCAGGGTGACAATGCCTGGATGACGCTGGGCCTGCGTGAGGGCAAGAACCGTGAGGTGAAGCGCATCCTCGAACATCTGGGCCTGCGCGTGAACCGCCTCCTGCGCCTGTCCTTCGGGCCGTTCCAGCTCGGTGATCTGCCCATCGGGCAGGTCGAGGAGGTGCGCACCCGGGTGCTGAAGGATCAACTCGGCGACAAGCTCGCGAGCGAGGCGGGCGTTGATTTCGCCAGCCCCGTGCGCGAACCGCTGCCTCCCGAGCCGGAAGCGCCGGCATGGGCGCATAAGGGTGACAGGAAGCCGGCGCCGAGCCGGGCTCCCGAACCCGGAGGCGGCGACAAGCGCTTCGGCGGCAAGGCCGGGGGTGACAGGAAGTTCGGTGAGAAGAAATCTGGTGACAAGCCGGGCGGTAAGTTCGGTGAGAAGAAGTTCGGTGAGAAGGCATTCGGCAAGCCCGGCGAGGCTCCGGCGGGTCCGCCGCGCCGTCCGGCCTGGGATCGCGCGGTCAAGGCCAGCGTCTGGCGGGCGGACGAGGCACCAGAGGGGCCGATCTTCCGCAAGCGCCGCGATGCCGATCCCAAGGCCGCCCGCGAGGCTTCGGCGACGCGCAAGCACGAGCGCGTCGGCGCCATCTCGCCCAGGAGCGGCAACCGTGTCGTGGTCGAACGTGTCAAGGCTGATCCTGCCGATGCGCCACGCACGGTTCCGGAGACGGGCAGGGGGCAGAGAAGCGAGGGACAGACGGGCAGAGGGCGCGGTGGCGCTTCGTCCGCACCGGGCGGCGCACGTCCGGCTTTCGGCAAGCAAGCCGCGAGCCGCCCCGCCGGCGGGCGCGGTTTCGACAAGCGCGCAGGCGAGGGCACGGAACGTGCGGCGTATCGTGATGATCGCACCGGCGGAAAACCGCCCGCCCGTGGTTCGGGGCGCCCTGCCGGCAAGTTCGGGGACCGGCCCGGTGATCGCGCGAACGATACGCGTGGTGAATCTCGTGGTGGCCGTCCGTTCGAAAAGAAACCCTATCAGGGCCGCTCATCCGAGGGTGGGCCTTCCGGCGGCCGTCGCGCCGGCGCGTCCGGGGGCAAGCCGTTCGGCAAACCCGGTGACAAGCCCTTTGGCAAACCCGCCGGAAAACCTTTCGGCAAACCTGGCGGCAAGCCGCAGGGGCGGTCGTCCGGCCCGTCAGGGCGCGGTCCCGGCAAGGGTGCCAACAAGTGGGCGAACAAGGGGCCGAACAAGGCGCCGCGGAGCTGATCCGCATGCGCATCGTGGGCGGGCGTCTCAGCGGGCGTGCGATCGTCGGGCCGAAGGGCGGGCCGGGCAAGGGGGCGGGAAAGCCCGGTCCGATCCGCCCGACATCCGATCGCCTGCGCGAGGCGATCTTCAACATCC
>Ga0208112_100215_pt1 | contig 79483 bp, 78 predicted proteins | sample HotLakConsoUCCLE_FD_184736 | JGI IMG/M metagenome (GOLD analysis project Ga0208112, IMG submission 184736) | Hypersaline microbial mat communities from Hot Lake, Washington, USA - Hot Lake Consortium UCC-LE (SPAdes) (version 2) ...
ATGCCGCCTGCCCCGAATGAATACACGCCATCATGGCAATAGATTGCCCTTGTTGGCTGAATGAATTGTTTCCTACATTGTCACAGGCGGTTCCGGTTGTTCTTAAATGATTGTAAAGCCATCTTCTGCCACCGGCATGATTAAGATCAAATCTGGCTCTACCATTTGAAACTTCAAACCCATCACGCTCTATTGGTGCTGGTTCACCTAGCTCAGGATCGGGAAGCGGATCTAATCTGCTTTCCGTTTTTGTAACTGCTTCAAGACATTCACCCTCCCCATATTCATTTGGCCCGGCAGAACCATCTTCAGGACAGTTTCCTGTAATATCAATGAGCAAAACCGGATTATTCAATGCATAGGTGTATGTGCTCCAACCCGGATAGATTCCATTCATCGCATCAACACCCCAGAACCGGCCAGATTCGGGGTCATACATCCTCGAAACGGCGTGGTACAAACCCAAATCGCCCTCATGCTCCAGGAAATAGCCGGTTATTTTCATGGTTTTATATTGATTGAAAAATTTCAAACCATTTATTCAGCCCAATTTTCAATTTTTAGATCAGGTATCCTGCTAAATTCTTTAACATTATTAGTAACAAGAATGGCATTTAGTGACAATGTGTGTGATGCTATCAACAGATCCATTGCCCCGATTGGTGTCCCCTTCTTTTCAAGATTTGAACGAATCCGAGCGTATGATGTTACCACTTCTGAAGTGAATGGAATAATTTCGAATGGTAGCAAAAAGCGGTCAAGTGCCTTATGGTTCTTTTCTGGATAGCCACTTTTAGTAGCTCCAAATCTCAGTTCGGCTTCAGTGATGACAGATAATCCAACATCACCAATTTCAATGAAACTGAACCGCTCTTTAACTTTTTCAGGTTTGTTTTTTATGATGTAGATGCAAATATTCGTATCAAGCAAATACATTAGATACTCAAGTTGTTAAGCTTGCCCTTTTTTCCAAATCAGGTTGCACGCGGTTTTCTAAAAAATCATCCGAGAATTCCGAAACAGCATCGAACATACCTGACCAAGGTTCATGCATAGGAATCAGGTAAACAATATTACCCACTTTTTTGAGATAATATCGATCATCATCCAATTGCAGATTATCAGGAAGCTGAACAAAACGCTTACCCTTACTCTTCTGTATTTTGATTGTGTTCGGCATATTCGTTGATTTATATTCCAAGAGTGGTATTCATACAATGATTATACACTTAATAATCAATATTTGCAATTTATTGAATGCTACAAACTACAGTCATTCATTGTGATGAAACTAAACTACCGAAAATGATTCGTAAATTATTGGACATCAAACGTATTGGCGGAATTGCTTGATCTGCCGTCCATCTGCAACCCAAACGGGTAATAATCATTCCGCTGGTGAGCGGACACAGCCCATCCCAGAACGCTTCCATCTTCCGTTACTGTTACTCGAACACTTCCCAGACCTGTCCTGAGCGTAGTCGAAGTATGGTCTTTGAGGTAGTAAGCACGTTCCTGACCTCTTTTTTCTCTGCCTGCTTGAACACAGCCAACCGTCTTTCCACCGGCTAATATATTCCTGGATTGAGAGGATTGATATGAATCATTCATAAATGAACAATTTGAATTACAAATGTATAATTCCAAATAATCGAAGCAGACTTATTAACGAAAAAACAATAGCCGCAAAACATGTTACTAATACTAAACCTTTTTGCCAAAATTGAATTTTATGCCAATTATTAATATCGTTACGATAACTGAATGCTATTATTATGATAAATATTGTAACTGCATAAAAAGGATCAAAGTCAATCCATTCTAAAAAATTAATTACGTGATTTACAATACTTTCTTTAATATCTCGTATCATTAATTTTGGACTGTGTGATATTGGAAATAAGTTTAAGTAGCATTCGCCAACATCTGTGCATTTACATCTCCTTAATTATAACCCTGCCTCTGGATATATAGAAGGTTATACTTATAAAATCTTCATCTATAATTTTTGCGAACTCATCTTTATTTGATTGTGATATTTTGTGGTTTTGTTTTTCTGGTTCGACATCCTTAAATCCAAACATATAGTCCGTATCATTGATAACCGGACAAATGTATTCTCTGCTAAAAAAAGCCTTCCTTACATGGGATTTAAGCAAATATTCCGTAAACGAGCCAGACATATTTTCTTCAATCCACGCAAAAGGTACGAATGTAATTTTGTGGTAAAAACGGAAATCATCGTAATCTTTATCATCCGACTCGCCGAGCGTCTGAAACAATAAGATAAAGTTAGAATGCCCTTCTTTTTCAAAGTAATCTGGGACCACTTCGCTCATGGCATTACGGTAATCATGAAATATATATTTATCTTTATCGGAAACCAGTTCAGCAGCATTTACACAAACCATGGATAGTAGTAACAATTGTATCATATTAGTTCCTTCATTTAATGGGTGTAAACGGTAAGTATTTCTGTTTGATTAAAGCTAAATGAAAAAGGTGGGTCATATCGTGTAAATCTTCTTCTTGGACGTTGACCAAATCTTTTTTTAGTTTCGTCATATACAAGTGGCACATCACCTCTAAAAGCGAAAAGATCATCCCACTCTATAGTTAACTTATACTGGTTATTTTCATCGATAAATAGTACATAATTCGTTTTATTAAGTACATAATAACTATACTGTTGATAACGATTGGAGCTATCTGGATTCGCACTTTGCGGCCACATTACAATCCAATATGTTTCAGGATCACGGACTGATAAGTTGATTTCAAAATATTCATAGCCTCTGCTTTTAAGAAAATCAGCTCCTTCTAACACTTTTTCATTTACATGATCTGGAAAACGGTAATACACAACAGTAGGTTGTGAACAAGCGGCATTATACATACAAGCAAGATAAATGCTCGTAATTAAGGCTTTCTGAAAATTCATAGTATTAATTATTTCTACCAGCTGTATATTTGAATGATTTTATGCCAAATTGACCTATTTGCGTCGTTCCAACGGGATTACTACCTGGATTTACACCAGGTATGGTTTGGTGAATTTTGGCTTCACCACCTCTTGGGGTATTAAATGAATCTACAGCAAACGTGGCAAAAGGTGCAACTCTAGCAGCCTGAGCATCAGTACTAGAAAATCCTGGCGCATTATTTCCGGTATTCTTATGTGAGTGTGCTTCACCTAATACTAATCTTGCAAAGTCTGATGTAAATGCACCACCTGTAAAATTTTCTAATGAATTATATTGTTTTTCGCCATTAGCACCTATACCTGCTGCGCCTTGTTCACCACCAGCTTCAGCATTTACTGATGCTGAAGCCGGGTCGAGAGTAATCAGTAAGGATTGTTGTTTACCAGTATCAATAGTTCTGTCGTGTAGTGCTTGGAATTCCTTTAAAATTTGACTTTCATTAAATGTTACAACTTTACTATTTGCATGGTTATTACTTCTGTCTCTATCCGAAACATTATCTCCAACTACTACACTTTCACCTTCATTAACGAGACGAGTTGCATTTCCTGTTCCATCATTTCCAACATACCTTAACGTTGTACCATCTTCTATTTTATAATAATTATCCGGCGCATTTCCATCCGGATCCACAAACCTTACCGGGTTATTAAACGTGTAATGATACGTATTCCACCCCGGCATGGCTGAGCGCATCGCATCCACCCCCCAGAACCGGCCAGTAGCCGGGTCGTACATGCGAGCTCTGGCGTGGTAGATTCCGAGATTACCTTCCTGCTCCAGAAAATGCCCCGTAAACTTCATATCGTCATGTGTATTGGCGGAGTTGCTTGATCTGCCGTCCATCTGCAACCCAAACGGGTAATAATCGTCCCAGCCTAAAACAGTACCGTCTTCAGTAACTGTTACGCGCACACTTCCCAAATGATCCTTTAGATAATACGCCCGTTCCTGACCTCTTATTACTCTACCCGCATGCCTACGCCCAATTGTTTCCCCGCCCGCCAAAATATTCCAGTATTGGGGTGAGGCTCCATCATATTGAGCTAGCATCTCGCCAAAAGCGCCGTAAATGTAACGGGTGTTTACACTCCAGTTGGTTGCACCATGCGGTTTGTATTGTTTGCCAATTCGAGAACCCGTATGATCATAGATATAGCGGTGGGTTCCGCTGCCGTCCGTTTCAATTCGTTGAGCGAGATTGCGGTGGTCGTAGGTAATCGAGTTTATATTTCGTTCGGAGTTGGTTATCACGTTTCCGGCAGCGTCGTATTGGTACTTATTGCTCGAACTGCCATCCGTGTTACGGAGGCGGTTCGTTCCTGCATAATACGAATAACTCAGGTTTTTAGCGCTCTGTGTTGCCCCCATATTGCGGTTCATATTCATAAAATTACCATTGGCATCGTAAGCTATCGTGTTTTGCAGGGTTCCACCAGTGGTTTTTATCTTCCATTCTACATGTGCACTATATTTTGTGGATGCAATTAAATGATACCTTAATTATATTGCTACAAAGAAAAAAGCATCTTTTCACTAAACATTAAATATAGTTCTTCCAATGATATGAAGGTTCAAGTAATTCAGGATAGCGATGGTAATGAAACGGGTGTATATATCCCAATAGATGAATGGCTGGTGATCAAAAAGAACTATCCAAATATAGAAGATTCTGCTTTGGATTTACCTGAATGGGAAAAAAGAATTATTGATGAGCGTCTTGACTTAATTTCAAAAAATCCTGCCAAAATAAAATCTGACTCAGGTTTATTGGATGAATTAAAGCGATAGAATTCGTGGCATACAGGCTATTATACTTAGATGAAGTTATAAAAGATGTTCAGGATGCTAAAGAATGGTATAAAAAACAACATAATGGATTAGAAACCGAATTTGCCATTGCCATTGAAAGTGCTCTTCTACAGCTCCTTGAAAAACCAGCAATCTATTCCATACGATATAAAAATATACGCGTAGCGCACCCTAAACGCTTTCCTTACAATATCCATTTCTATATTGATCAAGCAAATTCTGCTGTTGTTATTATTGCAATAGTGCATAATAAAAGACATCCCAAAACAGCCCCAAAAAGGTTAAAATAATTCAACTATCAACTTGTTATAAGAAACTCAGGTTTTTAGCAGTTTGGTTTGCGCCCATGTTACGGTTCATATTCATAAAATTACCATTGGCATCGCAGGCAATCGTGTTTTGCAGGGTTCCACCAGTAGTGGTCTTAACTCCGGTTGCCGTACCAAAAACAGAGAACATACCGAGATTTTCTGTTGGGTTTGAGTAATCCGATTTGATTAACCGGTTGGCAAGGTCGTAGTGGTAGGTGTAGAACACTAAAAGTTGCGAGAATAAATCATTCGATTTCCGCTAAAGCCATAACCTATAAATTGGCAAATAGTTCACTGTTAGAAGGCTTTGCAAAACCGTTATTTTGCCCGTCTTCTGCCTTATCGCAAAAATAAAATCCTCGAATAGAGTGGCTATATTGCGGTTTTATTTTTGCTCTGGCGTTGAATACAAACAAAATACCTAGTTTTTCAAAGCCTTCTGTTATATTTTCAGATAGTAATTATCGTTATTATATTTGAAATAATGAAATTAAACATACATCTGGGATTGAATAGAAATGAAAGAAATTACTTTACACGTTGAAGACCAAAAGTACAAGTTCTTTTTAGAACTTGTTAAAAGCCTTGATTTTGTTAAGATTAAGAAAAATACAGGTGACACAAAACAGGAAGTTGTAACCAACCTCAGCCATGCATTCGAGGAGCTTAAAGCATATAATCAAGGCAAGGTTGAAGGTATTCCAGCTAAAGAATTACTGGATGAAATTTAAAATTATTGCACTTCCGCAATTCAAGCGTGAACTAAAGAGATTGTCAAAAAAATACCGCTCCTTGAAATCGGATATCTCTACTTTGATTGATGATCTTTCCCAAACGCCTACTATTGGTACTCCACTGGGAAACCAAGTCTATAAGATACGGTTAGCTATTTCATCAAAAGGTAAAGGCAAGAGAGGCGGTGCCAGAGTTATAACGTATGTTCAAATTGATGAGACCACCGTTTTACTTGTCGCTATCTACAATAAAGGTGATAAGGATACGATTTCTGATCAAGAAATTCAGGAATTACTGAAACAGTATGTATTTGGTGAATAATCAAAATGTCTTTGCTCTTCTCCCTCCGAAAAACCAAAGGATGAATATAATTGAAAGCTTGATATAGATATACTTACAATTATCATTATTCGTGAAATGCATCCAATAAATAGAGTATAATTCCAACTATTCCAAGTATTGCCGAAAATATTGCGCTTTTCGCAAAAGTTCGATTTATCAGATCTTTATCATTAAAATTTCTGAATCCAAAAATTAAACCCAATGAAATTGGTATTAAAACTATTACCATAATTAGGATGTATCCCAAAATTAACATGATTAATTTCTCAGATCATTAGTTGATATAGCTATCCCCAATTGTCCAATTTGATCAGATTTAAAAATCATAGAATTAAATACGAATCTTTCGGTAGGAGTAAGATTTCGTGCACTCCTTAAAACTGGGTATGCTATTGATGTTGTTGTAGCTAATACACCCTCAGCAAATATAGCTCCATAATTCCCATCCAAAACATGCCCGGTGGAGTTTATAACAGCGGCACCCGTTCCCAACGCGCTACCAATAGCCATAAAACCATAACTGCCAGCTATTATCCCACCGAAATTAACAACACCGGCATCCATACCAATAGCCATTCCAGTTATCCCAATAAAATTACGTGCAAATCCAACCTGAGTACCATGTATTCGATAATCCAAATCTGTAGCGCCATAAGCCTTTCATATTTCCCTTCATGGATTTTTCTATTTGTCGGTAGTTGCTGAAATTGAAACAGTGATCAACTTCCTTGCACAGCTCCGCCCCGTGAGTCCCATCAGAAGCCCCCGAACACATTTCTGTAATAATTTGAAAATAATGAAATATGAATGTGTTAATCCATTTTTTTTATTTAACCCGAATAATTCACGAAAGAGCAAAAAAATGATTGAACCATACATAAAACCGAATAAATCAACAGCAGCTTATCCCAGTATATTCACAAATAAACATGTTATCCAACATAAATAATTGAAAATGTTACTCATCGGCGAAATTGTTAATAGCCCAAATTTGAGGTATCAAAAAAAGCGGCGTACCGAGCGAAGCGATTCCCACGTAGTGAAATTTCCCCGTGAGCTTCTTTGAATTGAAAAAAGCTTACTCAGGGTACAAAAGTACACTTCCGTCTCTTTTTCCACTTCGCCTTGCTCACAGTAATCCCGAAGCGTCGGGACTTGGTGAATAATCCGTGTTATTTCAGGAATCGGGAAAGATGATTCACGTTAGAATTAATGATTTTTGAATTTCCTGAATACCGGAATCATCAGTATCAGAAATACGATCAGGGAAATGGTGATTAAAACGAGTTGGCCTGGTTGCGTGAATTCAAACACGCGGGATGCGGCTCTGAGGACGTTCGTAAGCCCGATTAAGACTGTCAAATAGACTACTATACTCGTAATTATGTTGTATAGGGGCTTGTTTTGATGCTGTTTTGGTAACACGCGCTCATTATTTATCACCAGAAACAGGATAATGGCAATAATGGGAAGAATAATACCATTGAGTGCCTGAGCAAGTATGATGATGGGAACAGGTTGCATATTGAGCAATCCAAAAAATACGCCAAATACAAGGACACTTCCCCATACCAATCGAAACCGGAGGGAGGTTTCTGACCAGTTTTCAGGATTTTCGGGGTCATACAAGACCGATTGTGCGGTAATGGAAGCCGCCAAAGCAGCCGTTAATGCCGAGCTTAATCCTGCCCCAAATAAACCGGTTGCAAGCAAATACGGCGCTATACTACCAAGTTGTTCTTCGAGAGCCAAAGCCAATTCAGGAAACGAAAAACTCCCCGATATGGCTGTTCCCGTAATCAAAATAGCCACCGACACTAATCCTCCTAATCCTATGGCAACGGCCATACTGCTTTTCATTTCAGTCGGGGTTTGCGAATGTTTCAGTCCTGAGCCGAGGAAAATGTTATAGGGAACCACCGTTGTTCCTATCAGACCAAGAACCACAATTTCAGCACCGGATGGAATTGATGGTGAAAAGCCTTGCAGAAGCAGAGATGGAATGTCCGGTTTCAGGCTAATGGCTGTTATCACAAAACATACCGCCATAAAGGCCACAATTACGCCTAATAATCGGGCGATTTGTCCGATATTTCCATTCCAGAGTAATCCTGCGGCTACGGCACCAATTAACAGAACAATGACTGGGACGGGTACCTGTACGGCAACTATTTGAACACCGGCAACAGCTCCGAGAATATTACCGGCTTCAAAAGCCGCGCAACCTGAAACTATAGCAATCAACGACAACCAAACTATTGATTTTCCATAGGTTGAATAGCTGAATTCGGCCTTCATGGCTTGTCCCAAATTCATACCCGAAACAGCTGTAATTCGGGCGGAGGCTTCCTGTAAAACATAGCAGGCAATGGTAGAAAACAGGAGCGCCCAAATGAGTGCATACCCGAAACCGGCTCCGGCCGCCGCAGCAGTTGTGACCGTACCCGGGCCAATAAATGCGGCAGATATCACCGACCAAAACAGGATATTCAGGAGTCGTTTTTTCACAAAAAATATAAGTGAAGGTTTATCTGTCCGTTTTAAAAAATACTTGTCTGAATCTATCAAACTTGAGAAGATATTACTACTTCACAATCAAAAAAAGAGAACAAATCTGAAGATAACGAGATCTTATACAATTAGATTGGCAATCGTATGATATTGATAAACAGAAAGATGCAAAATCATTCATACAAGCCTTCTTCCTGTAATTTTTGCCGAATCATAGCCTTAATTCCAAAGTATTCAGTTACAGGGAAAACAACGGATAGTACAATAACCAATATTAAAGAATAATTGGCGAGAGGCAGCATAAATGAATCGGGCTGAACGGCAGTGTAATACATCATTGCGAGAATGAACATATATATCAACAGCATACCTGTATTCAGTTTTCCCATCATTCTGTTCAACCGAATCATCACCCGTTGTTTTCGAGCTATTGGTAGTTTAAGAAACTGTTTTTTATAAGGGATATTCAGTAATGAAGAATCCGGATCATTGAGCAAGTACCTTTGAAAGAGATGTAATTTCCAAAACGAGAATGTACAAATGGCAAAAAGCAGAATCAGATTTTCATGCTTGTTTTCAGCCCATTTGGTGGGGTTTCCATCAAAATCAAATTTAATTGGAATGCGGTCAGGCAGCAATATCCAAATCCAGATTCCCAATCCCAAAAACAGAAAATACAACAGTGTATTCAACCGATATGATGGCAGATGGACTGTATTCATATATATTTATGGCTATATTGTATGATCGTTCGTTGTACGGGACGGTCGCCTGTGCGGGACGGTCGCGACCGTCCCCTACTACGGACGGGCATTTTTCACGTATCGCTCCAAAAATTCAAAATAGGTTTCGTGAAGAAGGATGTAGCTTGGTAAATTATATGCCACACCGTGGTTTCCTTTTGGATATATACGCAGGTCGGCATCTTTTCCGGCATCGGTAAGAGCCGTAATTAGTTGCATGGTATTCTGAAGGTGAACGTTCTCATCCATCGCAGAATGCGCAATGAGTAAACGTCCTTTCAAATTTTTGACATGCGTGAGTACGGAAGCTGCGTCATATCCTTCCTTATTTTCAGATGGAAGACCCATATATCGTTCGGTGTAAATCGTATCGTACAAACGCCAATCCGTAACCGGAGCTCCCACAATTCCGAGTTTGAATACGTCAGGATGCAGCATCATAGTCAGAGCGCTCATATATCCGCCATAGCTATGTCCGCGGATGGCCATACGGTTCCCATCTACCCAGGAGTGTGTTTCAGCAAGATATCGTGCGGTTTCTGCAAAATCATGCGCTTCCCATTGACCGAGATTCTTGTAAACTATTTTTTCAAAATCACGTCCATAGCCACCACTTCCACGATTATTAACATTCGCAATGATGTATCCCTGTTGCGATAAATACTGATTAAAAGCATTCGTTTCAAATTCATTATATACGCCCTGCGCTGTAGGGCCTCCATAAATACTTACCACAAGCGGATAGCTTTGGTTTTCATCGAAATTATATGGCAGAATGATGGAACCTTCCAATTGCTGACCGTCCGTAGTGGTAAACTGAAAGATTTCCCGAGGACTATACGCATGTTCTCTGAAGAACTCAAGCACGCCTTTATTATCCACGAGTTTCTCAAGCATGCCTACATTTGTATCCCAAAGTTCTACCTGTCGAGGTGTTGCTGTATTGGAATACGTATCTAAAAAATAACGGGCGTTTGTACTCATATTGATGCGATGACGTCCCGGTTCAGTTGTGATTCGTTTTTTATCAGAACCATCAAACGAAATCCGGTAGAGCTGACGATCGAGTTGGGAAACTTCAGTGGATGTATAAAATATCTCTTCATTATCGGCATCAACAGCATGAACATATTCAACCTGCCATTCGCCGGAAGTAACTTGATTGATCAGATTTCCATTATAATCATAACGGTACATGTGTTTCCACCCATCGCGGTCTGAAACCCAGAAAAACTGATCGAGGGAGTCAGGGAAAAATAAATAATGATCAATTCCGGCAAAAAAATCGAATACATCAAACCAGCGGTCGGCTTGTTCTTCCATAATTAAACGGCCTGAACCTGTTTTCACATCATAAAATAAGAGCTTTAAATGTGTTTGATTCCGGTTGAAATGGGTAACCGCAAGCTGATTTGTTTCTGAAGTCCAATAGATCCGGGGAACATATCCATCATTGAGGTCAAGTTCCATCCATGTAAGTTCAGCCGATTGAACATCCGCTACTCCTATTTCAACAATTGGATTAGTATCCCCTGCTTTAGGAAACGGAATTTCGAACCATTCAGGATGGATGCCTTCATAATCTGTAGTACTGAATAACGGAACTTCCCGTTCATCTGATTTCCAAAAGGCAATATAGCTGCTGTCGTGTGACCATTCCCATGCCTGAACCAAGCCAAACTCTTCTTCATAAACCCATCCAAACCTGCCATAAAACACATCTTCAGTCTCACCAAAGGTCAATTGTGTTTCTGTGCCAGTACTGAGTTCATACACATACATGTTGCCATCCTTATGATAGCCCAGTTTTTGTCCGTCAGGCGAAAGTTTTGCTGTGAAGGCACCTTCAACAAGTAGCTGAAGCGTTTCATCTTCAACTGAATAATAATAGTAGTCAGCTGTACCTGAGTAGCGGTAAATAGGGCTGAATTTGGTTTGAAACACCAGGTATTTTGAATCATCTGACCATTGAAATGAACGATAAGCAAATGGCGTGTCGGTTCCGGGAAAGGTTACATTTGCAGTATCAAAAATCAAAGAATCATCCTGAGTGGACGGATCATAGACTCTTATTTCCATATTTTGGGTTTCAGCGTTTCTTGCCATGTACGAATAGCGTTCCCCATTATCAATCCAATTCACGCTTGCAGGCCCTGATTCGCCAGATAATAATCCACCTGACAAAAGGGCTTCCTCAACAGACAAGTATAGTTCTTTATCCTGTGCATGAGTGAGCGTTGCAGTGAAGCTAAAAATGATGATTAATGGAAAAAAAAGTATCTTTTTCATACCTGTTTTGGAGTCTGAATTTATGTGTCTGATTGTCATTTAACTAACCGGTTTGATACGATTCATTTTCAATATCTTTCATGATATCCTGCCAGAAACGCAGGGCTGAAATAAACAGAGCACGAACTATAAACAATGAAAATACAATCATTAAACCATATTCCTGAAGAAAAAGAATGGCCAACCCGTACACAAGAAAAAGAAGAAATTTTGCCTTGTTATTACGGATAGCCTCTTTACTGAATCTTGGAATTTTATCGAATGGAACGGTGCTGACCATTAAAAGCGATAAAATAATAATAACAGGGATGATAACTGTGCTTATACCCTGCTTGAAAACATCAAATAGCTCGATATTTTCGTTAAAAGTAAGATAAAACGCCACCAGCATCATTGCTTGAGCAGGAATAGGCAGTCCTCTGAAGAACTCCTGACTTTCCTCTTTGGCTTCCACATTAAAACGAGCTAACCGGATTGCACCACATAAAACCGGTAAGGCTGCTACCAACGGCAACCCAAAACCCGGAGTATCAGAAAATGCCCATACATAAATTAGAAAACCGGGGGCTGCGCCAAAAGAAACAATATCGCTAAGGGAATCCAATTCAATTCCGAATTCACTTGTGCCGTTGGTCAGGCGAGCCATAAAACCATCAAGTACATCAAAAAAAGCGGCGAAAACAATTAGCCACGCGCCATTTACAAGTGAACCCTGGAATATCTGAATAATAGCAAGAAACCCACAGAACAGGTTCATCAGTGTAAAGAAACTCGGAAAAACCATCCTAGGGATGGGTTTTGAAAATCTCATCCGGATACGTTCGTTTGCTCGTCGCCTGAATTCCCGGCGACGCGCACGCTTGTTTTCTCGATTTACCCGGTTGAGATTATGTTTTACCACACGATATCTCCGATGACAGATTCACCGGCTACAGTCCGGTCACCGGGCTTTACATGTAAGGTTACAGATGGTGGCACAAGAATATCCATACGTGAACCAAACTTCATCATACCGAACCGTTGGCCGGCATAAACCTGCTGTCCCTCTTCCAGATCATAGACAATTCTTCGGGCAATATACCCCGTTATTTGTCTGAAATATACTTTTGTTCCACTTGGGTGAATCACTCCAAACTCAGAACGCTCATTTAATTCAGAAGCCTTTTCGTGCCAGGCTACAAGATATTCACCCGGGAAATACCTGGCATATTCTATCTTTCCGGTAACTGGAACGTAATTGACATGCACATTTAAAGGCGATAGAAATATACTCAGCTGAGTACATGGCCCGCCTATAAAGTCGTGATATTCCATTTTCTGAAGGAGAATAACTTTCCCATCGGCTGGGGATATAAGTTTTTTCTCGGCACCCTGTGGTGGTGTTCTTTTGGGATCACGAAAGAAATAAAGCGTAAATAATACTGAAAATACGGCTAGTCCATAAAACAGATAAGCAAACCAACTTCCAACAACATACCCAATTCCCACGAGTATTAACGCAAGAATACATGAATATATAACAACCGAATAACCCTCTTTAGCAATCATAAATTTAGTTGACGATGTGTCTCATTATATCATTAAACGTAACAAATATAAAAATACCGATAATCAGCACAATACCAATTTGTTGCAGTGCCATTCGTACTTTTATAGAGGGCTCTCTCCTTGTTACCGCTTCATAAAGTAAAAACATGACGTGTCCGCCATCTAAAACCGGGATTGGGAGCATATTTACAATGGCGAGTGTGATACTTAAGAAAGCGACAAACGCCCAGAAGCCTCTCATTCCTCCTGCATCAGTCACTTCTTTTGTAACCGAAGCAATGGCAACCGGCCCGCCCAGGTTATCGCGTACGGAAATAGTTCCGGAAAACATCATTCCAAAACCACTCAAAATACTGCCCGTTGTTTCCCAGGTTTGTTGCACACCACCAGCCATTGAAGTAAAAAAGCCCTGGTTTACAAATTCCACACCGAAATACTCTACGGGATTTAATGGAGCAATTCCGATGCGGTTAGATGCGGGGTCAGGAGTAACTGCAATTGTAATAAATTCAGAATTACGCTCAACGGTCATTTGTAATTCACCAGAGGCATTTTCAATTAAATTGACAATTTGCAACCAATATCCAACAGGTTCACCGTCTATAGCCACTATCCTGTCACCATCTTTCAGGCCAGCCTTTTCAGCCGGTGTACCTCCAATAACCTGCGAAACTTCGCTCGGCAAGGCGTTCATTACCGAAATAAATTCCGGATTTCGAGACAGGTAATCGAGGAAGTTTTCGGGCGCCTGAAGAGTTATACGCTCCCCATCGCGCATTAGGGTGAAATTAAGATTTCGGGATGTGAGCTGTCCGAGGGATACAATACCGGCCTGATCATAAACATCGGGGCGCTCACCGTTGATGGCAATAATGGAATCGCCGGTTCTGAAACCAATTTCGTGTGCAACTGATGTTTCCGGAATGTATAACGAGCCCACTTTATCAGCTGGAAACACTTCTTTTCCGTAATAAAAAAGCATCATTCCAAAAATAAATGCGGCAAGAAACACATTAAACGCTACACCGGCAATCATCACAATAAACCGTTGCCAAACTGGTTTGCTTCTGTACTCCCATTCTTTTGGCTCAGAATCCGCGAAGCTGCTGTCCATAGATTCATCGATCATGCCGGCTATTTTCACGTACCCTCCAAGCGGTGTTGCGGAGATGCAATAATCCGTATGGCCAATTTTTTTTCCAAACAGACGGGGCGGAAATCCAATAGAAAATTGGTCAACGCGCATTCCGAAAAATTTTGCGGCGAGAAAATGGCCCAGTTCATGAACTAAAACCAAAATGAATAGAGCGAAAACGAAGTAGAGGATGGTTGTGCCAATTCCTAATACAAATTCCATATAACTGCTTTAAATCTTAATATTTGTTGCAAATGATCGTGTTTGTGTGTCAATGCTAGTAAGAGATTCAACGGATAATGCATCTGATGAATGTATTGTTTCTAAAGATTCATTGACAATTTTTGAAATAGCAATATACGGAATTTCTCCTCTCAGAAATCTACCGACTGCAATTTCATTGGATGCATTCAGAATAGCCGGAGCGTAACCACCCGCTTTAATAGATTCGAGTGCAAGCCTTAGGCATGGAAACCGTTCATAATCAACAGGTTCAAAGGTAAGCTCTCTAAGAATAGAAAAATCCATACGTGGTGTCTCAAGTGGAATTCTACGAGGCCAGGTTAGGGCATATTGAATTGGAACCTTCATATCCGGATATCCCATTTGAGCTTTTGTAGAGCCATCTTCGAACGTAACCATAGAGTGAATAATGCTTTGAGGATGAATAACCGGTTCTATTTTTTCGAGTGGAATATGAAATAGCCAATGCGCTTCAATGATTTCCAATCCTTTATTCATCATGGTTGCGGAATCGATGGTAATTTTGGAACCCATTGACCAGTTCGGGTGATTCAGCGCTTCTTCAATTGAAATACCAGCCATTTGCTCTTTGGTCCAGGTTCGGAATGGCCCGCCGCTCGCTGTTATGAGCATTTTTTCAATTCGGTTATGTTCCTCACCAATCAGGCATTGAAGGATAGCGCTGTGTTCCGAATCAACCGGAATGAGTTTTTTGATGCCGTTTCCGGTATATCCGGCCAAAAGCTCACCTCCGACTACAAGTGATTCCTTATTGGCCAAAGCCACTGTTTTTCCGGCATTCAGTGCATTCACAGTGGGAATAAAACCCGAAAATCCAACCAGACTATTCAACACTACATCTGCATCGCACTCAGTGCTTACATCCAGGAGTGCTTGGTTACCGAACATCAAGGTAGTGTTCTTTCCTGTAATATCTTTAATGAGATCAGATTTTTGGGAGGAGTCAGCAAGTATAGCAAAATCCGGATTAAACTCTCTAATTTGGTCTGACAGTAATGCAACATTGGAATGTGCACTTAATCCGACTATAGTGAATTTTTCGGGGTTCGCCCGGACAATATCCAGTGCCTGAGTTCCAATAGAGCCGGTAGAACCAAGAATTAATAAGCGTATAGGTTTCACAAAAAAATATTAGCTGATTACATTGTTTACAAATGGTGCACTTTTATTTTTGAGAACTCATAAAATGAAGATAGTCAATGAATAAGCTGACTATATAATGAATCCATCTGCTTCGTATTAATGGATATGAAGCCCAAAGCGTTCCGGATTTCATGTGGTTTAGTGAAAAGTTAATCATGATTTGTTCTGAACTAATTGTCAGTTCTCTCAAACTATTGAGCTTTGCAAGCCGCTACGCCTTAAAGTATGTGGCATCTACACGTTGATTGGCCGTCCACGCTTTACGAAGGCGATTGCTGCGATCGAACTCAAAATCAATGCGGCCCAGAACAACGCCGGCATGACCTACCTGAGAAATCATAGTTGGCGTTTTTCCACTTTTCTCAATAATGACAGGTTCATCTAACAGTGTATGTGTATGTCCGCCGATGATCAAATCAATCCCATCTACTTCATTGGCAACAACGGTATCACTCACTCTTCCGTCATTGTAATGATAGCCAATGTGGCTCAGGCATACAACTAAATCACACTTTTGTTCTTGTTTTAAACGCCTCACCATTTGTGTAGCCACCAAAACGGGGTCGTAATAGATAACCCCTTTATGCAAATGAGGAAGTACCAAATTCTGGAAGTTAACGCCCAATCCAAAAATACCAACTTTAACGCCATTCACATATCTGACAAGCTGTTCTTGTATAAATGCGCCCATTTCAGGAGCACCTCTGAAGTCATAATTAGAACTCACAAAAGGAAATTTTGCAACAGGAGCCACTTCCACAAACCCGCTCACAGCATTATCAAATTCATGATTTCCAATGGTAGAAGCGTCATAGCCCATCATGCTCATAAGTTCGTAATCAAGAGCACCATCGTAATAATTAAAATAGGGTGTTCCCTGAAAAACATCACCGGCATCCAGGAGTAAATTGTGAGGACTTTGTTCCCGTATTTTCTTTATCAATGCCATGCGCCTTGCAGCTCCTCCCAACTCCGCATACGTCCCTGAACCGGGTGGAAACGGGTCTATACGAGCATGTGTATCGTTTGTATGCATAATCGTAATCAGTTTCATACCCGGTGTTCGGCTGTAACTTATCAGAGGTTTTAATCCAATAAGGCTTAGTCCGGTTCCAGCAATGGCAGCTTGTTTTAAAAAGAGTCTTCTGTCTATCATAATTAATACCTTACGCGATTGTCGGTTACTGGGCCAATTTCCGGTTGATGCGCGAGATACTCAATAAATGCGTCACGGAGCATCACATCTAAGTCACGGCGCTCAATCGGTGACCATAGTGTTGGCATATCTCCACCGCCGTCAGCAAGCCAATTGTTTGTGGCAACCCAATATTCACGAGTATCCCGAATCGACGAACCTCCCACAAGTAGATCCACCGCACGCCCATCTTCTATTCGCATGCGCAAACCGCTAATCGGTTCACCGCCCTCCATAGCTATTTCGTTGGCAATTTGCCGTAACTGACGGCCATTGAATTTGAGCATAGTAATGTGGTTTTCAAATGGCATGAGTTCATATATCGTACCAACGGTAATATTCCCCTCAGGTAATGGAATACGTAAACCGCCTCTGTTCAAAATGGCTACATCTACCTGAAATCCCATTTCACGAGAAGCCCTGTTCAGCAATATATCTGCGGTAAGGTTACCAAGTGGACTTTCCGGTTGTCCGCGCTCAATTAAGCCTGTATTCTTTACCAATACACGCTCCATATATCTATATAAATCAGAAGCATAATCACGTATAAAAGCATGCATTTCCGGATCTGGAACAATGGAATCATCCATTCTGATGTATTCTTCTTCGTGTCCCTTAAGCTCATGTTCAAGATCAGCTTCTCCCTCACTTCCATCATTCCAAATACCTGCACATCCTTGTAAGGAAAGTGTGATTATGCATAAAATAATCAAATATTGAAAGGAGCCTTTATATAATAAATTCAATGTATTAAGTGATTTAGGAAATTCAGGTTCAATTCTGACGTTGACTATTACGCATCATCATTTGGAAGAATGACATGAGTTCATATCCTTGCGGAATGTCTATTTCATCAGAATGTAATTTTCTGCTATTAATAGAATTGACTTCAATTGAGCTTGTTAGTTCACCATTCACAAATGTTTGAATTAAAAGGGGTGTGGATTTCATATCCCAATTGTATGAACTCCGAACTTCTTCTAGTCCTAATTGTGATGTTAAATTTCCAAACGCCTCAAAATACGTATTCCAATCGATATTTAAATCATTAGTTGACCACAAATGCACTTCTCGGTTTTGCTTATTGTCATCTTTAATAATATGTTTTACAGCCGTATATCCAAGTATTTTTCGCTTCTCATTGGTTTTAGACATTGTAATATTCTGTTGGGATTTAACTTTTGGTTTTTCCCCGCCGGATAGCATATTCATCATTGATTCCAAATCCTCAAGCTTTACCTGAACAGCTGTTTTATCGTTACCCATCATAATGATATCGCGTTCATCCGTTCTCAACAACATCTTTTCACTATCTATCACACCGTTCATTTGTCCTGTAGTCGGCACTTTTCCAGTTATTGCCAATCTATCTTTTTTGATAAATAAAAGGGTTTCGTTGGTTTCTTTTTTATTCGTTGATGTTATTTCTAATGTACCTTCAAAATGCTGGGCTTGTAAGCTAACAGTCATCAATATGGTAATAGCAAAACACAAGACCAACAGAAGTGTTTTATTTGATTTGAAAGGCATCATAGATTTCTCCCATAGTTAGGTATAATGGTTTTTTGGAGTGAAGATAGTTTAATGAATTTTCGAACAAAATGTCACAATCACCTGTTTCTGATTTATCAAGTGTATGATGATGAAAATTCCATACAACTATACCACCGTATTTTTCTGCAAGATCAACTTGCTTTTTTGCGCACATGACAGCTTCTGAAATGTTCATATCCATATATTGGAAAACCTGCATATCCATGAGTGTCATGGGCACTTCTACTAACGATGTAACCCGGTTGTTTCGGATATCAAAAATAAAATGGGGGAAAATAAATGATGTCCGGTAACCCGACTGCTCTGCCCACCCTACTGAACTATCTGTTTTTATTTCGTTTTCTTCAAGTAATTGAAGTCCGTAACAGGGTTCATATCTGAGATAATGAAACCGATGTGAATGAATATCTCGGTTTAATCGCTTTTTTAATTGACATAATTCTTGCTCAAGTAGCTGTTTATCATACCCGGCACAGTAACTTGCATGATAACCAATTTCACCATTGAGCTCGGTTATTTTCGCGATGATTTCATCCAGGAACGGATAGTCCAGATAATCACGGGCATCTCTCGCATGTTTTTTGATGATAGATTTCAATAAAACCGTTGGACGAATACCTTTCTCTTTTTCAAATTGAAACTGATTCTTTATGGATTTCTCATAACCATCTTCAGCTGCAAGCATATCTTCAATAGCGAGTCTCAAGCGTTGCATTCGCTTTTTAAGCGGCATATTAAGGGCATTGAAAAATGGAATCTCAACAAACTCACGGGCATACGTTCCGATATACCTTTTTTTAATACGGTCAAAATCATGCGTAATTAGAGCGGCGAAGTTATGGCCACTCCATTTTTTCCGTTCAGCCGAAAGACCTGTTTCCGTAGAAATAAGCTCCATTAACCAATCGGTGTATTCATTTACAAGTGGACGCATAGCTGCATTCAGATAATATTGAACCGATTTTGAATACTGTGAGCGCCCATGTTCATCTTTTTCATTAATCATTTTCTGCCAATCACTGAGAAAGAAAAAAGCGGAGGCAAAAATATCGGAGTGGTAGCAATTCTGATGATAATGTCTGTTTCCAAACAAAACAGCAAATGCATGCTCACCTTGTTCTACTTGATGAATACCGCTCAACTCATAAGGAGTAAATTGCTCAAAATAGAGTATAGTTTCTAGTGTAGCCTGAAAACAAATATGAGATTTATTTAGAAATTTATCCGCATTACAACCGTAATAGATTGTTGTTTTTTCTTTTGATGGGTTGATGTCGCTGTTTTTATAAAAACACACATCAACAAAAAAGGCCGAAAACATGGTTTGAATAGCAAACTCAGCTTTCGGCCTGAATAAATCGGGGACATCGAGAATGACTGAAATCAGCATACTCAGTGGATATCCATTTTAACTTTGTGAATCCATCCACCGCCAATCACATCATCACCTTCGTAACAAACCAGCGCTTGTCCGGGGGTAATGGCACTTCTCGCATCCGGAAAACGGATGGTGAGCTCATCGTCACCTGTTTGGGTAAGAAAACCGGGTGCACCATCGTCGTTGTAACGGATGGCCGCGGTAACCGGCATTTCTTCCTCCGGGACGCGATTGTATTTCACCATATTGATTTGTTTGGCTGTGCAATATGTACTTTCCAAATCTTCGGCATCGCCAATGGTAATGGTATTGGTATCGGGATCGATATGAGTTACATACACCGGTTTCCCCATCGGGAGATGAAGTCCACGACGCTGACCAATAGTATAAAATGGATAGCCTTTATGTGTACCCACAATGTTTCCATCTTTATCGATAAATGAACCACCGGCCACTTTCTCCTCCAAACCTTTAACCCGGTCTTTCAGAAAACGACGGTAATCATTATCGGGAACAAAACAGATTTCGTATGAATCTTTTTTATTGGCTACATTCAGCAGATCAAAATCGTGGGCTAACTGACGGATTTCCGTTTTATGATATTTCCCAAGAGGGAAAATAGTACGGGAAAGATTTTTTTGGGATACTCCCCAAAGAGCATAGGATTGATCTTTGTTGAAATCTTTTCCTCGCGATATGACATATCGGTCATTTTCCTGGCGAATATTCGCATAATGACCAGTTGCTATAAAATCACATCCGAGGTTATTTGCACGCCGCATCAAGGCTTCCCATTTAATGTGTGTATTGCACAAAACACACGGGTTTGGTGTGCGGCCAACCATGTATTCATCTACAAACCGATCGATAACCCAATCACCGAATTCCTCACGAATATCTACAATAAAGTGCGTAAAACCATATTTTAACGCAATCATCCGCGCATCATTCATAGATTCGAGAGAACAGCAACCGGTTTCCTTTTTAGAGTTACCACCACTCGTGCTGTAATCCCAAGTTTTCATGGTAATTCCAATAACATCGTAGCCTTGTTCTTTCAGCATAACTGCAGCAACGGATGAATCAACACCGCCACTCATAGCTACTAAAACTTTTCCTTGTGAACTCATTCTATTTCGGGAGTGAATCCCATTTTAAATATTCGTTTTTTACCAATCTCTAATATAAGCAGATTTTATGATGATAATATGAATCAGCGTATTATCTGACGTTTAATCAAATAGTTAACACCACTGAAGCTTTTTATGCTTCTCCGGCACGTTTTTTCAAATTGGCGAGTAGAGCATCATATCCACGGCGGCGTATAATATTTTGAAAGGAACGGCGGTATGAATCGGCTGTAGATACATTATCAATAGACATATCTATCACAAACCATTCCTCTCCCCTTTTTTCAAGCTCATAGATAACCGGTGTTCGAACATTTTCGAGTGTGGCTACCGTATGTGCCGTTACAATTTCATTTTCAACCTCAAACTCTTCGTACATTACATCGGCACGATAAATATCAAGGCTGTTAAGTGATTGATCACGAACTATTGTGGAAAACACGTTTACGAATTCTTCTTGTTGTTCCGCATCCAATTCATTCCATGTATCCTGAAGAGCATGTTTGGCCATAGCGCTGTAATCTATAACTCCATTAATGATATCTTTGATTTTTTTGCGTTGTTCATCAGAATATTCGGTTCCTTTAGGTCCCAAAAGTGTCTTTATTTCGGCATCCCGCTCTATGAGCATGTCTTTTGCCATTTTACGATAATCCTGTGAAAATCCCACAAAAGGCAGTGTAAACAGAATACTGATGAAAAGTGCAGTTGTAATAATTGATTTCATAAAAAGTTTTTTCAGTTGTTATAAAGTTGGCTGATTGGAATTCCCGAAACATTCAGCAATTTACCCACATTAACGTTAAAATCATGAATACGTTGTTTATTGGTTGCTTCCATTTCTAAATTCGTTCGCACAGCATCTACTAAGTTAAGTACATCACCAAAACCGATGTCATAATCCAATTGTTCCTGACGCAACCACTGTCGGCTTACATCAAGTGCTTCACCGGTATTGATAAAACGAGAACGTGCAACCATGTAGTTTTTGTATGTATCGGCTACTTCTAAACGTATTCCATCGCTTACAGCGTTTAGCGCGTAATCCGCTTGCTGTAACTGAACGACAGAACGCTCTGTTTTACTTTTCATTTGGCCAAAATTCAGAGATTGACGGAAACCAAAACCGAATGTTAAACTTGAAGTGTTTGTAACGTTTGTTATAAATGGATTTAATTGACGGGGGCGATTTGGTGCAAATGTATATTTTGCTGAAATACCAACAAACAGTGTAGGATAATTCTGACCCTTCGCGGCATTTAACCCAAACCGGGCGGCTTGCCTGACCGATTCCATCCGAAGCCTTTCTGGACGTGATGCTATTGCTATTTCCTGATAAAACGATAGGTCTTCATGTTCGAATTCAACCGGATCTAAAAAATTACTTTCCGGTAAAAACACTTTCTCAGCATGTGAATCACCAAGTGCAAGTTTCCAGGCTCTGTCAACAAATGCCGTATTTTCATTTACTTCATCAACTTGTTCATTGAATTGAAATTTAAAAATCTCAAATTGATATAAATCAGCTTCTTCTAAATCATCGGTTCCTTCATCCAGCATTTTGTTAAGTTCACGTTCAGCTCTTTCAATTGTTGAACGTGCTTCATCAGTTAAACGCTCTAATTCCATTGCCAGTAATTTGGCCTGAAACAATTGGAATAATTGAAGTTCAAATTTATTTTTTTGTGTTTTAACATCGTAGGTAGCAATTTCTACACCTTCTTTTGCAGCGGCAATCGCATTACTTAATGCTCCCCATGTATATATAGGTTGCAGGGCATTTATCTCTACTTGATTAAAGAGTGCCCAATCTTCCCAATCGTTTCTTAAGCCCGGATCTAAATAGAGTTGACCCCGTGGTATTGAGGGATCAGAGGCTTTGACACCCGGTAATAAACCATGAGCTGTAGTTAAAGTAGCATTGGGAAGAAAACGTGAAGCACTCGCTTCATTAGCTCTTGTTTGAGCAACATCCACCTGACGTTGCCGGGCTTTTAATTCATTAGAGGCATTTGTAGCTAATTCTAAAAAATCGGTAAATGCAATCCGTACGGTATCTTGTGATTGAGCATTAACCTGTGTTTCAGGAATTATACAAAACCACATTGAAATAATTATAATGGAAATCAGAAGTAAGAATTGTTTTCGCATAAGCTAAACAGAATAAACACTTTAATAAAAAATACATTGCTATGTAAGCTCTTTCATAAGATTTGTTGAAACCTATACAGTGAGCTTAACATTCTAAATTATGTCATTTCATGATCATTGAAGTACAATACGCTTTCAATATAGTTTTTCAATGTATTTTCAGAATGCATACAAAGTAAGAATAAATTTGTGGAATTATTTTCAATTCAATTCATCCTGGTTTAATCCAGAATAAGACGTTAAGGTTTCAACGAAAAATAATCCCTTTATTATACAAAAAAAGCCTCAATTGAGGCTTTTTTTGTTTTTATTGAGCGGAGGGAGAGGGATTCGAACCCCCGGAGACTTGCGCCTCAACGGTTTTCAAGACCGCCGCATTCGACCGCTCTGCCATCCCTCCGTGCAAGCTTTAAATATACAAAAATTATCCGTTCAATGCTTCAGCACCAGAAACTATTTCTGACAATTCTGTAGTAATTGCAGCCTGACGCGCTTGGTTATATTCCAGATTCAATGCTCTAATAATTTCTTTGGCGTTTTCTGTCGCATTATCCATTGCCGCCATTCTCGCGCCTTGTTCAGATGCGTTTGATTCGAGTACAGCCCGCCATAATTGCATGTTCAAATGCAGTGGAATAATATCACTCAAAATCTTACCTGGTCCGGGCTCAAAAATATAATCAATATCAGAGCTAACAGATTCATCTTCATCTGATGAATTGAAATTTACCGGCATAATCTGCTTAAAGATTCTGTTTTGAGACAACACTGTTTTAAACTCATTATATCCAATATAAACAGCATCATATTCATTAGATGTAAACCGTTTAACAGCTTGTTCCATAATTTTACTGGTATTGCTGTAGTTTACATTATCGAAGAAACCATTGTGTTTATCAATGACTTTGAAACCGCGCTTTCTAAAATAATCGTTTGCTTTTCGACCAATAGTTATCAGTGATAACTTTCCTGATTCTTTATAACCGGGAAAGTTTTTTTCCAAACTATCGGCAAGAAAACGGAAAAGATTACTGTTAAAACCACCGCATAATCCTCTGTCTGAACCAATAATAATAAACAGGATTTTCTCCGGTGTATCAACCTGATTCATAAAGCGATTCGATGTTTCTTCTGATTGAGTAAGCTTAGAGATAACGCCTTCAAGGCCATTCACGAACGGCCTTGTTGACATGATACGTTCCTGAGCTTTACGCAAACGAGCAGCTGCCACCATTTTCATGGCTTTAGTTATCTGTTGTGTACTCTTAACAGAACCTATTCGGTCTCTAATATCGCGCAGATTAGCCATAATTACGCTTTAATTGCATTCAGGATATCGGTTCTTACAGAATCAGCGGCTCCGAGTAACTTCTCCTTAAACTCATCAGTAAGTACTCCTTTTTGATTCAACTCATTTAATTCATCTGCAAATTTGAGTTCAATCATTTCAAGGAATGCAATCTGGAATTCATTTACTTTTTCTACCGGTATGTCATTCAGATAGCCTTCATTATTCATCAAAAGAACCGCAATTTGTTGGTCAACGCGAAGTGGTGAATATTGAGGTTGCTTAAGGAGTTCAACAGAACGGGCACCTTTTGAAAGCTGACGCTGAGTTGAGGCATCTAAATCAGAACCAAATTTTGCAAAAGCTTCCAATTCGCGATACTGAGCCAAATCAAGTTTTAGGGTACCTGAAAGTTTTTTCATCCCTTTAACCTGAGCGTTACCACCCACACGAGATACGGAAATACCAACATCAATAGCTGGTCGAACACCGGAGTTAAATAAATTAGTCTGAAGAAAAATCTGACCATCCGTAATAGAAATTACGTTTGTCGGGATATAAGCGGAAACATCGCCGGCTTGTGTTTCAATAATCGGTAGCGCGGTAAGTGAACCACCACCTTTAATAAGAGGGCGAAGTTCTTCCGGAACATCATTCATTTTACTGGCTACAGATTGGTTTTTGTTTATCTTGGCAGCACGTTCCAATAGACGACTATGCAGATAAAAAACGTCACCAGGATAGGCTTCACGTCCCGGTGGGCGACGCAACAGCAAGGATACTTCACGGTAAGCTACAGCTTGTTTTGAAAGATCATCAAAAATAATAAGCGCGTGGCGACCGGTATCGCGGAAATACTCACCAATAGCGGCACCAGCGTAAGCCGAGATAAACTGTAAGGGAGCCGGTGAAGTTGCCGGAGCCGATACAATGACGGTGTAATCTTTTGCACCATACTTTTCGAGTATCTGATTTACCTGTGCAATCGTTGAGTTTTTCTGACCGATAGCTACATAAATACAGAATGCTCCATTGCCTTTTTCATGGGCCGTTTTCTGATTCAGGATGGTATCGATAGCGATAGCGGTTTTACCCGTTTGGCGGTCACCAATGATTAACTCACGCTGACCACGGCCAATAGGAATCATGGCATCGATAGCCTGAATACCTGTTTGAAGCGGTTCTGTAACAGGTTCACGATAAATAACTCCGGGAGCTTTACGCTCCAAAGGCATGGTAATTGTTTTTCCCTCAATCGGACCTTTACCGTCGAGTGGGTTTCCGAGAGGGTCTAAAACCCGTCCAAGAACCCCTTCACCTACCTGAATAGATGCAATATTTTTTGTACGGCGCACTTTATGTCCTTCTTCTACTGCAACAGAAGACCCAAAAAGTACAATACCAACATTGTCTTCTTCGAGGTTTAGAACCATACCCATGATGGCGTTACCACTAGCATCTTTGGAATCAGGAAGTTCTACAAGCTCACCGGCTTGTACCTTGCTGAGACCATAAATACGTGCGATACCATCACCTACTTCTAATACGGTACCTTCATCATAAATTTCAGCCTCTGACTGAAATCCCGCGAGTTGTTTTCTCAGGATTGCAGAAACTTCATCTGGCTTGACGTGACTCATAATAATGTTTTGATTAAACGCTTAATATCTAATTAGATGGCGGCTTTATAGAACATGTTTTCAAGCTGTTGTAATTTGTTCTTTACCGAGCCATCCACAACGGTATCATCCAACTTGATTACCAAACCACCAATAAGGTCGGAATTATGTTTTACTATCAGCTTAACAGTTTTTCCTGTTTTCGCTTCAAGAGCCGATTTAATGGTCGATAATTGTTTTTCATCGGGTGTTTCAGCGTACAATACTTCTATTTCAATGATACCTGCATGTTTGTTGTAGGCTTCAATAAAAGCAAATGTAATAGCTGGAAGAAGTTCAAGTCTTGACTTCTCAGAAAGTAACTCAAAGAATTTCCATGTTTCTGTACTTACCTGTTTTTTAAATACTTCAGACAAAACACTTTTCTTTTTGTCATCGCGTATTACAGGGCTTTTTAGAAAAATAGATAGTTCTTTGGACTCTTGAACCGTTTTCCTGATGAATTCAATATCCTTAAGAACAGTTTTCAGATTTTGAGTTTCAATTGCGAAACCCAAAAGAGCAGAAGCATATCGTCTGGCAGCTTTGGATGACATCATAGACAATTAATTTTTAGAAAGGTCTTTGATGAAATCATCAACAAGTTTTTTGTTTTTCTTTTCATCGAGTTCCGCTCTGAGGATAATTTCAGCGGCCTGAATAGAAAGCTCGGCAACAAGGTTGCGTAATTCTAATTTGGCTTTTTTCTTTTCCTGCTCAATGGTGCTGAGTGTTTGTTCTTTAACACGTTCAGCTTCCACTCGGGATTTATCGATGATATCTGCCCGGATTTGCTCTGCTTCTTCTTTCGCTTCCTTACGGATGCGCTGAGCGGTCATTTCGGCTTCACGAATCACTTCATCATTTTTCTTAGAAATATCTTCCGCCCGTTTCATGGCCTTTTCGGCTGAATCGAGGGATTCCTGAATACTTTTTTCGCGTTCATCGAGCGCACTTAAAAGTGGACCCCATGCGAATTTTTTCAGGATTAAAAGAAAAATCACGAATGATATCGCAATCCAGATAATAAGACCTGGCTCGAAATTTATCAGTGCGTTAGCAAAAACCGGATTCATACGAATATGTTGATTTAAATACCGATGTGGTATTCAGGTGAATTATTTAAAACCTAACAGAATACAGATTACAAGGCCGAAGAAGGCAGCACCTTCAATAAGACCGGCTGAAATCAACATAGATGTACGAATGTCACCGGAAGCTTCAGGTTGGCGAGCGGTAGCGTCCATAGCGCCTTTACCGATCATACCAATACCGAAACCGGCTCCAATAATACATAAACCTGCACCGATACCGGAAGCAAGATGTGCAAAGTCAGCGAATACAGATGGATCCATAATAATTGAACTCCTAATAATTATTTTTTAATGATATGTTAGTGTGTTGCAGTGTGTGCCTCAGCATGGTGATGGTCATGTTCTTCAACCGCCATACCTATGAATAATGCTGAAAACATAGTGAAAATGTATGCTTGCAAAAAGGCAGCGAAGACCTTTAATGCATATATGAATATCGTGAAACTGACCCAAAGGACAGAAGAGCCAAGCCCGACTGCAGTCCCGAACATGGCCGCAAATATAAAAATCATACCCAACATCGCTATAATAAGTAGCTTTCCGGCTATCATATTTGCAAACAGACGAATGGCAAGGGCAAATGGTTTTGTAAATAAACCAAGAATTTCAACTACAATAATAAGAGGTAACATTAATACCGGAACACCAGGCATGGCAAAAATATGCTTCCAGTAGTCTTTTGATCCATTCAAATTTGTGATTATGAATGTTGAAATAGCCAAAACTGCAGTTACTGATATATCAGCGGTAGGCGTTACGCCCCAGGGTGCTAAACCAAATAGATTCATAAATAGAATCATGAAAAAGCAGGTCAACAAGTAAGGTGTGAATTTGCGGTATTTTTTTTCGCCGATATTTGTTTTTATAACCTCGTCACGAAGATAGATAATAAGAACTTCCGCAAAATTTTGTCCGGCACCCTTAGGAGCTGTTGTTCGGCCTACACCCTTTTTATATTTATTACTCAGACGGCCAAAAATAATCAAGGTTAAAAATCCTGAGAAGACAAACCAAACAAGGTGTTTGGTAATTGACAAATCAAGAGTAACCGGATCACCATTATCCAAAGCCAATTTATACGTTACCGGTTTTACCGGGCCTGTGCCCAATTCATCCGGATTTTGGATATAATGAACATCCATGAACGGGCCTTTATTGATGGCATTGTAGGTAGAGCTAAAAAAATATACATTGCCATTGGCAAAAATAATTCGCGGAAGATAGATAGTACCAATTGGCTTGAAGTCCAGATAATAAGAATCACCTAACTTACTTGTAAGGTCTATATTTCCGGATTCTGATGTGTCTTTTTCAGCTGCGGCATACGCATTAACGTCTGTTAATAAAACGAATGCCGATAATAAAAATAGGAAGCGAAGAGCCCTGCTCATTTACCTAATAATTGTGATTGATTTCGAAGATTGAGTATAGAAATAATTTCGAGTACAGATTTGCAAATATAAGAAATAAAGAGACTAAAAATAAAACTAAAATGAGGAATATTTGTAAATGCTATCAATAAAATGATGATCATCAGAAGGATGCCTAATCGCAGCCCCATTCCTCCCATTGCTTTTAGCATGAAATCATTCATAGTTCCCTTTAAACCCTTAGCAGAAAAGTAAAAAGCGCCAAGTGCATTTAAAGTTGTAATGATTAAAGCGAACAACATACCCGGAAAATGATTCCAACCCAGCCAATAATGAGCGGATGTAATTGCAATAATGATAAAAATGGCATCCATTACCAATAATTTAATCAGAAGAGGACGAATTTTTTCTTTCACGATCTAACTTTTTTTGTTTGTCTTTCATATTGGTTTCAATCGATAACTTCAGAATAGTCCATATAGATGAAAACACACCCAGGAATATTCCAAGTAGTAAGAACCAGGGCTCTGAATTTAATTTCCCATCTAACCAAAATCCGCCAATAATTGGTAGCGCCATGGAAAGCCCTAATTGACTTCCAAATTGAATGTAACTACCGTATTCTTTAAGCCCGCTTTTGGTCAAGAGAGAAACCCGGTTTATACGGTTCTTCTTTTCCGTTTACAGCAGTAGTTTTGGGGGGATGTTCCACATTAGATTTACCCGCTGATTTGTTTTTAATATTTAAAGGGTCACTGCTCATGTGGCAGACTCCTTCAAATATGGCGCCTTCTTCAATTAGTAGTGTTTTTGTATGAATATCACCGGTTACGTGTGCCGATTGCCGTAAGAATAACTTATTTCCTATAATAAGATTTCCTTCCGTTTTTCCTGAAATATCGGCATCATTGGCTCTTAATTCTCCACTAATTTTACCGGATTGAGTAACAATACATTTACCTTTTACCTCAAGTTCTCCATCAATTTTACCGGAAACACGAAAATCATTTTCAGTTGAAATGTGTCCTTTAATTTCTGTACCATCACTAATTATATTAATGACCGGCTGATTACCATAAGATTCGTGTGCCATTTTCTTTTCAGTCCCTTTGTCTTTTGAAGTGTTAAACATTCTATTTACTAATTATAGATTTACAAAATAATCTGATGGATCCAAAGCCCTGGCATTCTTCCATAATTCAAAATGAAGATGTGGTCCGCTACTAAATAGTCCCGTTGATCCTACAGTTCCCAGAATATCATTTACATTCACAAAATCACCCTTTCTGCGCATAAGGCTCAGGCAATGCTTGTATATGCTAATGTATCCATGAGAATGCTGAATTGCAATAACATAACCATAGTTTATAGTATAACCGGCAAAAAAGACTACTCCTTGTGCAAATGATTGAATGTAAGTACCCTCTGAAGCTGCAATATCAAGGCCGTAGTGACCCGGAATTGGTTCGAAGCGACGCGTAATGGTTCCATCTAAAGGAAATTGAATAGGAAATGTTAGCCCGCTACCATATAAATCGTCGGTTGTATGTATTATATCAACAGGGCTGAATTCCAGACTCAATTCATCAGATTCGTAATCCTGTGCTTCTAACCAACTTTGCCTGAACTCATCAATCCAATCGTAATCAAGACTTGAAAGATTGGTTTGAAACGTAGTATCGACACCTTCAGCCAGTGCTTTTTTAAAATTTTGAAGCTGGATTTCACGTGTATCCAAAGAATCTCTGAGTGCTAGTACACGATCATGAATTTCAATCATTTGCTCTCGCATTCGCTGATCTTCTTTGCTGAAAAAAGAGGAGCCCAAAGGTGTTAGGTAAAAAAATAAGAACACGATAAAGAGCACAACTACATGCGATAATACTAAAATACCAAACAGCTTACCCGGTCTTACAATAAAATTATCTGTCTCGTCTGGTGTGGACTCTTCCCAAATCAGAATGGTGAGTTTCTGATTGCTTAGTGATAATATTTTTTTTATGAACTCAAACATGAATGTGACACAGCTTGTGTTGATTAGATTACCTTAGTGAGTAATTTGGAGATTCTTTTGTTATCTGAACGGAATGCGGATGACTTTCGCGTACGCTTGCCGGAGATACTTGCACAAATTCCGCTTTCATTAGCTCTGATATATTCTTGGCACCGCAATACCCCATTGCTGCCCGTAATCCACCAACCATTTGATAGACCACTTCTCCTAAATTACCTTTAAAGGGAACTCGGCCCTCAATACCTTCCGGAACCAGTTTTTTCAAATCATCTTCCACATCCTGAAAGTAGCGGTCTTTACTACCCTGCGACATAGCTCCGAGGCTTCCCATTCCTCTGTAAGATTTAAACTTTCTTCCTTCATATATGATGGTTTCTCCAGGGCTTTCATCTACGCCGGCAAACATGGAACCCAGCATTACAGCTTGAGCGCCGCCTGATATGGCCTTGGGAATATCACCCGTTTGTTTGATTCCACCGTCCGCAATCAAACCAATTCCGGCTTTGTGTGTATAGGTGGCCACTTCCATGACCGCGCTTAATTGAGGCACTCCCACACCGGTTACTATTCGGGTAGTGCAAATCGACCCGGGTCCAACTCCAACTTTCACCACATCAGCACCGGCTTTATGAAGGGCCTCGGCAGCTTCTTTAGTCGCTATATTACCACCGATTACTACTAAATCCTTATAATTATTTCGGATATGTGAAACCATTGAAAGTACACCCTGAGAATGACCATGCGCCGTATCTACCACTACGCAATCCACTCCTGCTTCAACCAATGCACTCACTCTTTCAGCTGTATCAGCAGCAATTCCAACAGCAGCACCAACCCTTAATCTACCTATACTATCCTTACAGGCATTCGGAAAATTCTTTTTCTTTTCGATATCTTTAAATGTAATTAAACCAACTAAAATATTATTGTTATCAACAATAGGTAGTTTTTCAACTTTGTAGTTTTGAAGCAATTTTTCTGCTTCTTCCAAAGTTGTCCCCTGCCGTGCTGTTACCAGGTTACCACTTGTCATTATTTCGACCAGCCTCTTGGTCATGTCGGTTTCAAACCGTAAATCCCGGTTCGTAACAATACCCATCAAACGATTTCCGGAATCAACAATGGGAATTCCTCCAATTTTATGATGCCGCATAATTTCACGGGCATCGGAAACTCTGGCGTCCTGTCCCAGTGTAACCGGATCTACAATCATCCCACTTTCACTTCTCTTAACCAGGCGCACATGTTCAGCCTGATCTTTGATGCTCATGTTTTTATGCAAAATAGCCATTCCACCTTCCCGAGCCAAAGCAATGGCTAACCGGTATTCTGAAACGGTATCCATAGCAGCGCTTAAAATAGGGACATTCAAACGAAGCCCTCTGGCCAGCTCCACGGATGTATCCGCATCCCGGGGAAGAATATTGGAATGATTGGGAACAAGAAGGACATCATCGTAAGTAAGTCCTTGTCGGGTAATTTTTGAGAATGCATTATGAGTATTCATAAAAAATGGCGAACCTGTATTCGATTATGTTATTAAGGGATAAATTGATTTTTTCGCTGCGAGAAGAGTGTTTTTCATCAACATGGCAACCGTCATTGGACCCACACCTCCTGGAACCGGCGTTATCCAGCTGGCTTTTTCTGATACGGAATCGAAATCGCAATCACCGGTTAGTCGATATCCTTTTTCTGTGGTATGGTCCGCAACACGATTAATACCAACGTCAACCACAACAACTCCTTCTTTTACCATTTGGGCGGTTATAAGCCCCGGTTGACCAACAGCTACGATGAGTATATCAGCATCAATGGTGTATTTTGTTAATTCTTTGGTAAACTTATGGCAGATAGTCGTGGTGGCTTTACCAGACGCATTTTCACGTGATAACATGATGGCCATGGGTGAGCCCACAATATTACTTGCACCTACCACAACCGCATGTTTTCCTTTTGTTTGAATGCTATAATAATGAAATAACTCAAATATACCAGTTGGTGTACAAGGCCGGAAAGAGGGTTGTCCGATCGTCATACGTCCTACATTCATAGGATGAAATCCATCCACATCTTTACGAGGATCAATTGCCTCGATTATAGACAGTTGGGAAATATGGTCAGGCATAGGTAATTGCACTAAAATGCCATCGGTTGCATCATCCTCATTAAAATCTTTTATAGTAGCTTCTAATTGCCTCGCTGAAATAGTATCAGGTAAAACCAGAGTATCAGATTGTATTCCAACTTCTTTACATGCTTTTGTTTTGGCATTCACATAGGAATGAGAGGCCGGATTTTCACCCACAATGATGACTTGTAATTTGGGTGCCCTGTTTCCCTGGCTAACCCAATTATTTACGTCGTCCGCTACAGAAGACCTAACCAAACCGGCTACTTTTTTTCCATCTAAAATACTTGCACTCATACTTATCGTTTAATGTCGTATTTCTTAATTTTGTTATATAAATGACTGCGCTGAATACCAATCTGATCAGCAGTTTGCGAAATATTCCAACCATTTTTCTCCAATTGATACCGAATGAACTTATCCTCCGCCGCTTCTTTAAAACTCTGAAAATTCTCAAACGATGCCAAAAAATCGCTGATGTTATCATCCGTACCGGATGAGGCATTGTTGACCAGTAAACGTACTGTTTCAGCATCAATTTCATGATCATTGGATAGAATGCCAACACGCTCCACAACATTATGAAGCTCGCGAACATTTCCACTCCAATCCAATGATTTGAGCAGATTAAGCGCCTCTTTACTAAAATATTTTCCTTCGAAAATAATATCCTGACCGGCCATTTCTGACATAAAATGATTGGCTAAGAGCGGTATATCTTCCCGTCGTTCCCTCAGTGGAGCTACATGGATGGGAATAACACTTAAACGGTGATACAAATCTTCACGAAATCTGTTTTCTTTAATTTCCGCCTGTAAATCTTTATTTGTAGCAGCCAAAATTCGGACATCAACCGTAATATTCTCAGCACCACCAACCCTTGTGATTTTATTTTCCTGTAAGGCTCTGAGTACTTTAGCCTGCGCATTTGAGCTCATATCTCCTATTTCATCCAGAAATAACGTTCCTTTATTCGCTTGCTCAAACTTCCCTATTCTGCGCCTGCTGGCTCCTGTAAACGCACCTTCTTCATGCCCAAACAATTCACTTTCTAACAACTCACCAGGTATTGCGGCACAGTTTACTTCCACAAACGTCCCTTCACTCCTTCGGCTGTATTCATGCAACCAACGGGCCACCAACTCCTTTCCGGTACCATTTTCGCCGGTTATTAAAACCCGTGCATCCGTCGGCGCAACTTTACTTATCTTTTCCTTAATAGAAGTAATGGCTTTGCTCTCCCCCACAATCTCACTTACCTTACCAAGACTGCGCCTCATTACTTTATTTTGCTCTTTTAAAGAGCCTTGTTGTAAAGCATTCCTCATAGTGATGAGCAGGCGATTTAAATCAGGGGGTTTTTGCAAAAAATCGAAGGCACCAAGCCGGGTTGCCTGTACTGCGGTCTCTATCGTTCCGTGACCGGTTAGCATGATTACAGGTGTCTGATACCCCTTCTCGTGGATACTTGACAAAACCTCAAAACCATCCATTCCCTTCATTTTAATATCCAGGAAAATTACACCGTAGGTTTTGTTTTCCAGAAGTTTAAGTGCTGTGTTGCCATTTTCAGCTTCATCAACGGTGTAGCCTTCAAATTCCAGAATTTCGCGTAATGCACTCCTGATACTGGATTCATCATCGGTTACTAATATGTGATGCTTGTCGGAAGATTGCATGTGATATTGGATAATCTTATTTCTGTGGAACAACCACGTGTGAGCATAAGTCAAATTTAAAGCTGTATAGCTTCGTAAAATACGCCTGAATCAGGAGAAATCAAGATTAAGCCTGCAATGATTTTTTGTGTGGATATTTTCCTCTGCAATATGAATGCTTAAATAACTATTTTTATGATATATATAGACTTTAAAGTCTGTTGGTGCGAGAATTATTAAATTATTCCCAATCAATACATTGAACCCAGAGAAAGCCGATAACGCAATGTTTTTTTATGGCCCTTTTTTTACGCAAAGGTGTAGTGACTCAAAGTTTTTTTTATTCCTTCAATGCCATTCTTTGCGTCATTGCGACTTCGTATGTAGCTCATTTATCGGTAAGACGAAAAGTCATTGCAGAATAATTGTAGCTTAACACAATCTATTTATTATTTCAAAATCGGAATATTTTACACGATAAATAATTGATATGTATTATGTTATAAAAATTGATAACATAAACATGTAAGCAGTAAATTTTTTTGATGAGATATTTTATACAGCGCTTGCGTAATCATGCATTTTCATAACTGATTTCTCAAATTCGTTATCCAGGATGCCGAAAATAATTTTATCGCAATACTGATTATTTTTCTTAACATGGTTTCGCAGCCTGCCCTCTTCTACAAAACCGAAACTCTCTACAAGATTCATCCATGTTTCGTTAAAATCGAAAGATACCGTACAAACTTTGTGCATTCCCAGCTCATTAAAACAATAATTCAATGTTTTCATCAAAGCAGCTTTTCCATACCCTTTATTTCGGTACTCTTTATTTCCTATCGTAATTTCAACACAACACCGGTTATTCATGTAATCAATTCCCAATATATCAACCACACCAATTAATTCATTTGATTTCAAACTAATGATTTCAAGGATACGCGATTGTTTGTTTCCAATGCTGTTGAGCTCTCGCAATCGGGTTACAAATGAATCGAATGTTTCATTTCTGTGAGGATAATCCGATTCGTAATAGGTTAACTCGGCGTCATTATTCCAGTTGAAATGTGTTTCAACGTTTCCCCAATTGAAAGGTTTTAATTCAACCATAACAGTACAGATTTAATTGATAGTGATTTTATATTTTTGAAACTGAAGCAAAACTACAACAAACAAGTAGCTCAACCTTTATTATTTCGACAGAAAAGCGCTTTTCTAAGACGAATTGAAACCAAAAATAAAAAAGAAGATTTGAATTAACTACAAAAAAATGGTCTCTGAAGCTATATTTGGTCTACTTATCTAAACAATCATTTTATTTACGATTTTTTTAATTATTCTCTGATTTCATTTCCGTTTTATCAGCGAAAATCACATATTTGAGTAGATGAATAAACTCACACAAAAATACCTTAATTACCTTAAATTCGAGCGAAACGCTTCCCCTCATACCATTATATCTTATGAGAGGGATTTACATGATTTCCAGCTTTTTTTACAAGATTATGACGCTGAGGCACTCACAAATCCGGACAGAATAACGCGATTTACCATCAGAGCATGGCTCGGTGAGCTTTCAGAAAATGGATTAAAAAAATCGAGTATAGCCAGAAAAATTTCTGCCTTACGATCTCTGTTTAAATTTGCTTTCAAACGTGGGCATACTAAGGAAAATCCTGTTGTTTTTATAAAAAGACCCCGATTAGATAAAATATTACCGAAATCTATCCTGAAAGACGATATGATTGAGCTTTTTGATGCCATGCCCTGTGAAACCGTTCATGACATCAGAGATAAGGCTATTTTGGAATTGTTTTACGCAACAGGGATTCGTCTATCCGAACTTACAGGGTTAAATCTATCTGATATCAATACACAACTATCTCAAATAAGAGTGATGGGAAAGGGTTCAAAAGAACGCATTATTCCCGTAAGCAAAACAGCCATAAACGCTGTTTTGGCCTGGCTTGATGTTCGCCATGAATTATTGCCGAAGTCTGTTGCCAAGAAAGACTATGGCGCTGTTTTTCTCACCAACTCCGGGAAACGTATGTATCCCGTAGCCGTGCAGCGTTTAGTTAAAAGAAGCATTGAGCGTGTGAGTGAAGCAAATACAACAAATCCACATGTTTTACGGCACTCATTTGCGACGCATCTATTGAACAATGGCGCGGATATACGTGTTATAAAAGAACTGATGGGTCATGCAAATCTTTCATCCACACAAGTTTATACATCAACAAGCGTTGAACGACTAAAAAACATACATGAACACTCGCATCCGCGAGGTAAATCATAAATCTGACGAAAAAAAAGAGGTACCAATGAATACCACATTCACTGCAAGACATTTTGAAGCAAGCAAACGACTACATGATCATTCCCTTGAAGCCGTTAAAAAGCTTACTAAATTTTATGACGGGATTTTAGACTGCGATATAATATTACAACCCACTCAAGACCATGATGAGCCTCAGTCTGCTGAAATTACTGTAAAAGTAGCTAAAGATTTACTACAGGCCACCGAGAAAGCGCCTACTTATGAGCAAGCTCTTGGTAAATCTATCGACAATATAGTAAGACAACTTAAGCGATATAAAAATAAACGTTTCGCCAAATAATTAATTCATTATTATGCCATTCGAAGCACATCCGCCAACGCGTAAAAAAGAAAGTATTAACGTTCAGTATCTGGTTGATCAGTTACAGGACAATATTCATCTTGATGTGAAGGCTTGTGCCGCGGGTGGAGAATGTTTAAAGCGCATGATAACCGAGGCGGATCTCCACCGCCCCGGTCTTGCGCTTGCTGGATATACCAATTTGTTTACCTGGCACCGGGTTCAAATATTGGGGAATACGGAATGCGAATATCTCAGCCATTTATCTACTCAGGAACAAAAAGACTCTTTCGCAAAGCTCATTCAGTTCGATATTCCGGTTATATTTGTCACACACGGTAATGTACTTCCTCCTTTTTTATTAAAAATGGCTGAAGAACGTTTAATCCCGGTTTTCAATACTGACACTGAAACCATTAAATTTATGTATTTGATGCGTGATTTTTTGGAGGATCAATTCGCCCTTCAAACAATTGTGCATGGTGCTATGGTTGATGTGTATGGAATTGGTCTGCTAATTTCAGGTAAAGCCGGAATCGGTAAAAGTGAAATTGCACTCGATTTGGTAGAAAGAGGCCATCGCTTGGTAGCGGATGATGTTGTGTCGTTAACTAAAAAAAATAATGTCCTTATTTCAGCTGCTACGGAAATGAATAAGCATTTTATGGAAATTCGCGGCCTCGGGATAATCGATATAATGAGTATGTTTGGTATCAGAGCTATACGCTATCAGAAAAGGCTTGAAGTCGTCGTTGATTTATATCACTGGGATGAAATCTCTTCTGTAAACCGTACAGGCCTTGAAAAAGAATCAACAAGTATTCTCGGTGTAGATATACCGATTATCCGGCTTCCAATAACTCCTGGTAAAAATATTACGGTAATTGCTGAAGTTATTGCCATGAATCATTTACTCAATCATTATGGATATGATGCCGCAAAGGCTTTTCAGGAACGTGTGAAAACGCGAATTGCTCAAAAAAGCATAACCGGTGACAAAGAAACCCGCAGAGCTATCAACTATTTTGAGGGGGATTTTGAATAGCAGATGGCTTTATTTTGAGATGCAGATGGTTTAGGCTGTAAACGAGTAATGGGGCTGTTGTTTGAGCAACTGAGGTAATCGTGCATGAGTATAAGCAACAATGGCTTACACGATAGTAGTATCCGCTAATTATCGGTCAACGATTCATTATTCAATGTTCGTCTGCAGATTCAAGTCCTGCGTTCATCCGCGGGAGAACAACCCGGTACGATTACGGGTGAGATGCGTTGTAAACACCACAAAGATTTGCATGCAAAAGACGTCAAGTTGCTGAACGTACGTGCTGGTTTTATTACTCACAAATAATCTATGTGAAAAGCACATAAAAAGTCCCATTTATCTTCTCAAAACTATATCAAGTGCGTTTGTCATACCGGTCAAACGATAGCGATTCGTTCCCGTACGTACAATCCCCGGTTCCACATCTTCAGTGTATTCTGCAGTGATGTTAATATCTTCAGAGTGCAATATGGTTCTTGCATTCAAATCAACAACCCGGACAGCTTCCATATTCATCGTCATATTCTGATAACTGCGCCTGCCGGTTAATGTAACCACTACATTATCATCCGGATTATACGTTGCGAAAATAATATTTTGATTGCGTAAAAAAGCATTAGCCAACCGCTCGCCTGAATTCAAATCATACACTTGCGCAGCATTCCCTGAAAACCAAGTTATAGTATTATGCTCCGGTTGCACATAAAATCCGGCATTCTCCATTGGAGCTTCCATTTCTGAAATCACTTCAGCTTCCGTGCTAATAATTCTCATCAGTGCTTGATCATCTTTTTTAAAAACAGCAATTAATCGATCTCCACTTTCTGATACAGAAATATGCACAATTTCGCGAGCATCATCATAGAAAAAAGGCTCAATTGTACCATCTTCTGAAATTTTACTGATACGGGAACTGAAACCTGAATTTGATATTATCCGTGGATTATATGCAAATAGATGACGTCCGTCAGGTGAAGTTGCCAATCTTGACATGGCTTCACCCTGAGTGTTTCCTGAACTGTTTGATATTCGCCCTACATACAAATCTTTTAAATTAAATAAGGCAAAAGAAACAATGTTATCCCGAAGTACCACAGCTCCTCCACCTAACAGATATAATTTCAATGAGGGATCAGTAAGGTCAACATCACGAATATCGGAATACTGCGCGATGAGATATCCTTCCGAGTTGAAAATTTGAACATGATGCTCATCCCCTTCTTTCAATAAAACACCCAAATGACGCCGATCGGGGGAAAAATCAAAACTCAACACATCATCAACTGATAGTAACCCATCATTGACCTGTAGGTTTGCCCCTTGAATTTGAATATTCCAGGTAAAATCAGCGGTGGGTCCTGCATACGTAAAGACTGAACTTGAATTCTGTGGATGTACATTCGATACACGAACATCCTGTGCTTGTATAGTTGAAAGTAGAAAAAATGAGAAAAGTACCGTTTGAAAAACTAAGGATTTCATTAAAGATTGATTTGTGTGTACATTATTGATGAGCTGAAATGTAAATCAACTCAATTAAGCAAAATAAATGAATGATTCAGGTATCATGCAGTCAACATATTGCTGAACGAATCAAGTTCTCTGTTATGATACAGATTAATAGAAGTTGAGCGCTGAATATACGTAACTAATTAAAACTTCGTGACAAAATGGCCATATTTTCATGATTGAAAAACAAAGAATAGTTTTTTCAGTAGTCATACCAATATATAATCGACCGGAAGAACTCTCCTTACTATTAAATAGTATTCGATCTCAATATTTAGATAATATTGAACTTATAATTGTTGAAGATGGCTCGGCGAGTTCATCAGAACATATAGTTGATGCATTCAAAACCTCCTTAAACATCTCTTACATTACCCAAGAAAATAAAGGGCCTGCTGAAGCACGTAATACAGGTGCCGGTTATGCAAAAGGTGAATGGTTGATATTTTTTGATTCCGATTGTGAACTTCCCCCGGATTGGTTTAAAACTGTTTCCAGAGAAATATCGAACCAACCAGAAATGGCGTTATTTGGCGGACCCGACCAAGCGATGTCTGATTTTACTTCATTTCAAAAAGGAATCAATTATGCCATGACATCCATCCTTACTACCGGTGGTATTCGTGGAAGTAAGAAAAAGATGGATATGTTTTATCCACGGACATTCAACATGGGTGTAAAACGATCTGTTTTTAATGCCGTTGGCGGCTTTTCGAACTTGCGATTTGGAGAGGATTTAGATTTTAGTATGAATGTTATCGAAAAAGGATTTGAATGCAGGCTATTAACTAATGCATGGGTTTATCACCGAAGACGAACATCCATTAAAGCTTTTTATAAACAGGTTTTTAATTCAGGAATGGCACGATTAGTTTTGGAAGAACTTCATCCCGGAACCTTACGGCTGGTTCACACACTCCCCACATTTTTCTCCGTTTTTGTCTTATTTTCAATGATTTTCAGCTTCTATAATCCCATTTGTATAGTGCCAGTTGCTTTCATTGCTCTCCTTTGGTTTGTTCATGCCCTTTTTCAAACCTCATCGGTAAGAACAAGTTTCTGGGCAGCAATTTGCTCATTTGTTCAACTTGTTGGTTATGGCACGGGTTTTTTATGGGCTTGGACACTCAAAGTCACGGGAACAAAATCATTGTCAAATCAATACGCGTTTAGAAAAACGTTTTATGAAAAGTAATCTGAATCGAAAAGGAATTGAACCACAAAAAGACTCGAGGACTCGAAGGTTTATGAAGTAAATATCCGCGCAAATCAGTTCAATCCGCCCTATCAGCGTTCTATCCTCAATTTTGTCCAAACAAAATACACGTAGTGTCTTTGAGTCCTCGTGGTTCAAACGGCGGCGAGACGCCGCAAGAAAGACCGTTCGCGCCAGAGGCACTGAACGTACACAATCGGTGCTTGTTTACGACGCTCGGTTTACCCACAATTCTAAATTCTTAATTATCACCCATCCGCGCAAATCAGTTCAATCAGCCCCACCTGCGTTCCATCCTCAATTTTGTCCAAACAAAATACACGTAGTGTCTTTGAGTCCTCGTGGTTCAAACGGCGGCGAGACGCCGCAAGAAAGACCGTTCGCGCCGGAGGCACTGAACGTACACAATCGGTGCTTGTTTACGACGTTCGGTTTACCCACAATTCTGAATTTTTGAATTCTGAATTATCCCACCCCATCCGCGCAAATCAGTTCAATCAGCCCCACCTGCGTTCTATCCAAAATTCTGAAATTACTTCACCAACACCATCTTCCTGCTAAACACCTGCTCTCCCGCTACCAAACGGGCAATATAGACGCCTGAAGACAAACTCCCGGCTTCAAACACAGCGGTGTGACGTCCGGCTTGGCGGGTTTCGTTTACCAACAACGCCACTCGCCGGCCAAGCATGTCATACACTTCTAACCGGACATCTGCGCTTTGATTTAACTCAAACGGAATTGTGGTTGACGGATTGAAAGGATAACAATGTCGCTCGTTGCGGAATTTCGGTTTGGGTTGGCGTACTAACATCAAACGCTTCGCCGAATTCGTTGCCCTCATGGTCGCGGAAGTAGCTAAGTTCTATTAAATAACTACCACTCACAATATGTGCTAATCCATAATCTTTAGCTAATCCATATCTTAAAGTACCAAGGCTTAATGCTTCATAATACATGAGGATAACAGTTTCTCCAAATAATTCCATTTGACTTTGAAAATCAGGCCACCTTTGAACGCCGTCAGTAATATAAGGCCACCTACTTGCTGAAATAAAGTTGTATTGTTCGGTCATTAAACTATCGATTAATACTTCATTATATTCATCATTCGATGTAGGTTTCCATTGATAAACATTTGCTGTTGTGTTACAGTTACGTTCTAAATAATGAGCAACTCTTAGCCCTTGCGTTGTAGTCTCTATATCAAATTCATAATGGACTATTAACCATCCAGGAAAATTTATACTTTTTAGTTTTTTATACACCTGTCCATTTCCTAACGTCGTATCAGAAACTACTTCAATACTAAAATAGTTGGCATCTATATTTTTTTTGAATTCAGAATTAGTTACTAATTGATATTCCCAATAATTGCCCACCTCCAACGGATAGTATTTCAAAGCCTCATCAATTTCTTCCTGGGTTTGGGCGTGAGTGGTCAGCGTTGTGACCACCATTATACTAATAAATAAAAAGATTGATTTCATAATGGGCTCCTATTTAACGAGTAACATAGTATTGGTAATACTTGGCCTGCCGTTTACAGACATGCGGTAGATGTACATGCCGGTGGCCATGCGAGTGGCATCGAATGAGGACTGCTGGGTACTGGCTAGTGTAGCAGTTGCAAAAACGGATTCAAATGGAGCAACGCAAATAATGTCACTATCTAAGCACTGCGGCTTTACCCCCCCAATAAAACACACCTTTATCATTAATTATCAAGTATATAGAATTATTTTTTATCATCGTTTTTCCTGTAATTTAGTGCCATTCAATTTCTGGCACATTACCAAAATTATTACAACATTGCAAATTAACTTTTTACAAAATGTAAAGAGAATTGATATGCAGGATATTATCATGAACAACTAAAAGCCTAAAGAGTAGTGCCGAGAGAAGTCGAAGGCACTGCCCTGAGCGGAGTCGAAGGGGTACGGTTAGAAGGCAGGAATCGTGCTAAAGCAACTAGCGTTTCGGCTTGTTTCGACACGGCTCAACACAAGCCGCTCAGCGACCAAATAAAAAAGCAGCACTATAAATTAAATACCACCCGCTAATGACGAGATTAAAACTAATCATAAATCATCCAAATCTGCGGCATCTGCATTCTATCTTATTCCCACATACTTTGTTATAACAGCTTCAGTTAAGTACTCATTTACAGAAAATAGTGGAATTTTTACAAAAAAACCCTTTATGTTAAATATTGCCCCCCCCCCCCCCCCAGTAACTACTTGCTATTTTGACCTGAATGTTGTTTATTTATTTAGACTTCTATTACACGGCATTAAAAATTGTTTTTTTACTTAACCCCGGCGCTTATGGTTGTAAGGCTTTATTAAAAAACACCCCAACGCTACTGAAGGCTCGTCTGATAAATAGGGGAAATATTACAAATCATTGAAAATGTTCAAACTGTGGCAAAGTGATTCCAGTACAATAAAAACACCAAAATAAAATTATGAAACATAAACATCTCTTCCATTTTTGCATAATTGCATATTTGATAATAGGTTGTAATACTACCAATTCTAACGATGAACCCGACAATATTTTCGGCTATTGGAAACTGGATCGGATTGTCTATGAATCCGGCGAAGTCCTGCGCCCCGGAGATGGTGACATCACTCCCCCTGAGCCGGAAGAAGAACTCTATTGGCTAGGATTTCGGGATATCGATGTTGAGGCTGAAGGGGAGTTTCACAAAAAACTGACCGGTGGAGCCTATTGTAACTGGGCCGATGGCTGGTTTACTGAAAAATCAGAGCGTGAACTGGATGTGACGCTGATATGCTCTCGTTTGATATGTGGTATTGCAACCGAATTCTGTCGTGCAGTTACAACATCAACTGGCTACACATTCAGTAATAGAAAATTAGTATTAAAATTCAATTCGCAAATAGATGGTTCAGGTTACATTCAATTAAACTCTTTTAATCCAACAAACGGAGACTCATTATGAAACACATACTCATTTTCTAACTATAATTCTTCTATCGGGCAATATAACATTGCCTGCCCAACCGGCAAATCAGGACGAAGGCTTCCTGATCATGTTCGAACCAGATGTAAAAGCTGAAGATGTATTATCTAAAAATCTGTTTTTACAAGACGGTGAACTCATTATTGTTGAGCATTTTGAATATGTTAACATCTGGTGGGTACAGCATCGTTCGCAAAAAATAACCAGAGAGGCGGCACTACAGCGATTAAAGTCTGAACCGGGAATACGATATGCAGAACCGATCAGAAATCAAGTTACGTTGCGGGGAAGTATCCCAAATGATCCATTGTTCTCAGACCAATGGGGTATGAATAATACTGGACAATCCGGTGGTACTTCTGGTGCAGATATTTCCGCAGCACGTGCATGGCAGATCACACGTGGTGACAGCTGGGGTACGCATGTACCTGTAGTAGCTGTAATCGATGATGGCTTTCAGCAAAACCATCCCGATCTTGCATTCCTGTCAGGCGGCTACAATGCGTATGCTGACAATTATAATGTACCTGTAGCCAATCATGGCACACATGTGACAGGGATACTTGGCGCAACCTCAAATAACAACACAGGGGTAGCCGGGGTAATGTGGGGAACGGAAGTATTTCCTGTTGCTGGGTCATCCTCAAGTGAAACAGTGGTAGTGCGAGCATATAACCACATTCTTGGTCTGCGTCAGCAGTACAATACCTCCGGTGGTTCAAGCGGGAGGTTTATTGTGGCAACCAATTCGTCTTTTGGAGTTGATGAAGCGGATCCCGAAGATTACCCCTATTGGTGTGCCATGTATGATGCCATGGGAGCAGCAGGTATTATAAGTGTTGCTGCAACTATAAATGCCAACGTAGATGTTGATCAAGTTGGCGACGTCCCTACGGCATGTGATTCGGACTACCTCATCACGGTAACAAACACCGATCACAATGATAACAGAAATACCGGTGCGGGCTACGGCGCCGAAACAATCAATTTAGGCGCACCAGGAACCAATATAAAGTCAACATTTTTGACATCTTTGGGTACTTACGGCAGCTTATCAGGCACCTCTATGGCTACGCCCCATGTTACCGGAACAATCGGCCTAATGTACTCAGCTTTATCAGCAAGCCAAATTAGCAGTAGTATTTCAAACCCGGGTTCACTAGCTCTGGAACTAAAAGATATAATCTTAAATTCTGTTGATCCCAATTCAAGCTTAAATGGTATTACTACGACTGGAGGCCGCCTCAACGCCTATGAAGCCGTTAAATACGCTTTACCCAACCAGCTCACAAACTTTAATTTTGGTCTGTTTACGGGTAAATTAGCAGCGGGTGGTATTCATTTGTATGGAAATAATACCATTTCATCGGGTTACACATGGACAATTACCTCTGATCGGCCTGTGGTCATAGACGGTACGGTTTCCACAACTGGCAACCCTTCAACTATTAAAGTAGAAGGCACATTAATCATTGAAGCTAATTCTGTACTTGACAATGTTACGTTACAAATTGAGGATGGAGCCAATCTGATTGTACGCTCCGGCGTAGAAATTGACACCGGAGAAAGCCCTGTTGTAATTGATGGCAAAGCTACATTTGGTTCGGGTTTATCACTTTTAAACGCAACAGATGTTACGGTAAGCTCCACAGCTGAGGTTCATTTTGAGGGTAGTGCGGTTCTGGAATTTATGGCAGAGCCTATCATGCCACCTTTCCTTTATACCAGTCCTGATTTTTACAGTGCGGGTAAAACTACAGCTGCTTCAACAGGAACGTTAACCATGCGTGCAGCATCGGCTTCCCCAGCGGAATGGGCTGGAATAACATTAGCCTCTTCCTCAGCAAATGATTCATTCCTGCGCAATCTGGTTATTGAAGATGCAAGTATTGGAGTGTATCTCAGCTCGGTAAGTGATGTTACTCTGGATGATATAACTATTGTAAACCCAACTGGCATTTGAGTGGATGACTGCTCAGGACACCCCTGCCATTTCAAGAGAAACCTCATCATCTACAGTAATACAACAGTGGGCACAGCGCTACCGCGAGCGTCCACAGGCCGCGGTTGACTGGCTAAGTGGTCAGCTGGGAGAGCTTTCTCCAGAAGATTATACCCAAGCGGTCATTCTGCTGTCTGATTACTACCTCAGTCGGGGAGCCTACGACCAGGTCATAAACCTAACAGGGTCTTTAAGGGGTGATGTCAGCGAACCCGAAGCAGGAGCACTGGCACTGCGACGGTTACAATTGGCGTTGTTTGGTCTCAGGGACGCTCAAATGGCTTGGTCTGAATTGGCGCAATTGGAAGCCGCAGAGTTCGACAGTTATCACACTGAACGCTTTATTTAATTCAGAATTCAGAATTCTGAGTTCAGAATGAAAGATTATTGGCCGTTATAGCAATTTAAGTTTTTCAACAACTGTGAATACTTCAAATCAGATGGTAGCACAATCCCGACAAAATTCTGAATTCTGAATTGATCCTCTCAACTACGAATATCGAATACGCACTACCCGAAGCGTCTGAAGTGCGACTGGAAGTGTATAATATTCAGGGTCAGCGCGTGGCAACGCTGGCCAATGGTCATCAGAACGCGGGTCAACACACCGTCAGCTTTGATGCCACCAGATTGGCATCCGGGCTCTACATCTACCGCCTGACTGCTGGCAATTTTGTAGAAACAAGGAAGATGATGTTGGTGAAATAATTTCAGAATTTTGGATAGAACGCTGATGGGACAGATTGGACTGATTTGCACGGATGGGGGATAATTCAGAATTCAAAAATTCAGATTCGGAGCGAAGCGGAGAACCACGAAGTGCTTTCAGAATTGTACGGAGGCAGTACAATGTTTTAAAACGTTGAAATGCAAAAAACCCGTCAGGATTCAAAAATCCTGACGGGTTTTATTTTGTAAAGCAATTTTTTGCATCCTGCGAAAATCAGCCCAATCTGCGTAATCAGCGTTCCAAATTCCAAATTCTGAATTCCTAAACACTTTCCTCTTCCGTTTCCCACATTTCTATCGGTGGACAAGAACACATCAAATTGCGGTCACCATAGGCATCATCAATTCGACTGACAGTCGGCCATATTTTTGTGGCATCCAGATAATCCAGTGGATAGGCCGCAATTTTACGGGAATACGGTTTGTTCCAGTTGTCATCCATCACCAACATGGCCGGATGCGGTGCGTTTTTAATGGGATTATCTTCCTTATCAAATGTGCCATCCATAACGTCCTGGATTTCTTTCCGGATGGAAATTAACGCATCACAAAAACGATCGAGTTCTTCTTTGTTTTCACTTTCGGTTGGCTCAATCATCATGGTTCCGGCAACAGGAAACGAAACGGTCGGTGCGTGGTAACCATAATCCATTAAACGCTTGGCAATATCAGTGGCATCAATACCGCATTCTTGTTTAAATGTTCTCAATTCAATAATCATTTCATGCGCTGCTCTGCCCTTCGTACCCGTGTAAAGCACCTCGAAGTGGCCTTTAAGACGAGCTTTTATATAGTTGGCATTCAATATGGCCAACTTTGTAGCATTTGTTAGTCCCTCAGCGCCCATCATCCGGATGTAGGCATACGATATCGCCAAAATACTAGCGCTGCCATACGGAGCCGCCGAAACGGCTGTCATTCTGTTGTCATCCGTTTGCTCTGAAAAGTGACCGGCAAGAAATGGCGCAAGATGCTTCGCAACTCCAATCGGACCCATTCCGGGGCCGCCGCCGCCATGCGGAATACAGAACGTTTTATGCAAATTGAGGTGACATACATCAGCCCCGATCAACGCTGGCGAAGTCAATCCAACCTGTGCGTTCATATTTGCACCATCCATGTAAACCTGTCCACCGTGCGCATGAATCAACTCGCAAATTTCACGTATGCTTTCCTCAAATACACCATGCGTGGATGGATAGGTGACCATAAGCGAAGACAAATTTTCGCTGTGTTTTTCAACTTTTTCACGAAGATCGTCCAAATCGATATTTCCACGTTCGTCGCATTTGGTGATTACAACATTCATTCCCGCCATGACCGCGCTCGCAGGATTTGTACCATGCGCCGATGATGGAATGATGGCGACATTCCGGTGGTGATCTCCTCTGGATTTATGATATTCACGGATAGTCATCAATCCGGCATATTCACCCTGTGCACCGGAATTTGGCTGAAGAGAAACCGCATGAAAACCGGTGATTTCGCACAACCAATCGTGTAGTTGCTGCATCATTTCGGAATATCCTAAAGCCTGATTTTTTGGTACAAATGGATGAATCCCTCCAAGCTCAGGCCATGTAACCGGAATCATTTCCGTGGTAGCATTTAGTTTCATGGTGCATGAACCCAATGAAATCATGGAATGAACCAAGGAAATATCTTTATTTTCGAGACGCTTCATGTAGCGAAGCATTTCGTGTTCGCTGTGGTATTTATTGAACACAGGATGATTCAAAAATGAACTTGTCCGGCTAAGCTCTCTCGGAAAATCAACCGAAATATCTGCGGATAACGTAATCGCATCCGGTGCTTGCTTACCGGCAATTTTCGCAAAAATCTCAAATACAACTTGCACATCTTCCGGTTCCTTTACCTGATCAAACGCAATGCCGATATGGTTATCATCAAAATAACGGAAATTGATTTCTCTGGATTCAGCTTCTGATCGGATGGCTTCCTTAAACGCCTGTGATTCCACTTCCATTTTCAGCGTATCAAAATAGACGTTATTAATTTGATTGAAGTCTAAGCTGCGCAGGCCTTTTTCGGTCAGTTTAGCCATCGCGTGAATACGGGAAGCAATTCGTTTCAGGCCATCGGGTCCGTGATAAACGCCATACATACCGGCCATTACCGCCAACAGAACCTGAGCAGTACAAATATTCGACGTAGCTTTCTCCCGACGAATGTGTTGCTCACGGGTTTGGAGTGCCATTCTGTAGGCTGGTTTGCCTTCACGATCGAGAGAGACCCCGATAATTCTACCCGGAACCTGTCGTTTATAAGCATCTTTGGTTGCAAAAAAGGCCGCATGTGGTCCGCCATACCCCATCGGGACACCAAACCGCTGCGAACTTCCCACTACTACATCAGCACCCATTTCACCGGGAGCTTTCAGAAGTGTCAGGCTCAGTAAATCAGTCGCCACTGCTACTGCAACCTGTGCTTCTTTTGCCTGAGCAATCAATGTGCTATAATCCCGAACGGCACCATCATTCTCAGGATATTGAAGCAGAATACCGTAAAGTGATTCATCATTAACATCCAACTCCTCGATAGGCGCAATTTTCAGTTTAATTCCAACGGGCTCAGAGCGTGTTTTCAGGATATCGATGGTTTGGGGATAACAACTATCGGCCACAAAAAAGGTATCAGCTTTCTTCTTGGCACCTTTGCGAACTTCGAAAAGCATACTCATCGCTTCCGCTGCCGCAGTTCCCTCATCCAGCAAAGAAGCATTGGCAATCTCCATTCCGGTGAGTTCAATCACCATAGTTTGAAAATTGATGAGCGCCTCAAGTCGTCCCTGTGCAATTTCAGCCTGATACGGCGTGTACGCGGTGTACCAACCCGGATTCTCCATGATATTCCGAAGTATAACCGTTGGCGTGATGGTATCGTAATAGCCCATCCCGATGTAGGAATTAAAGACTTTGTTTTTTGATGCGATTTTCCTGAATTCCTTTAAAAAATGATGCTCACTCAGCGGCTCCGGGATGTTCAGTGGCTTGTTCATGCGGATGGCCGAAGGAACGGTCTCATCAATTAATTGATCGAGTGATGAAACTCCAATCAGGCTAAGCATTTCTGCGACTTGTTCTTGCGTTGGTGAATTATGGCGGAATTCAAACTTTTCGCGATCAAAAAGTGGGTTCATGTAAGCGGTTATGGTTTAAAAATAATGGATTTGAGCAATACGTATCCAACAGAATTCAGGTCGAATGCGTTTCATAAAAATGCGAGTTGTTTTTCAAAACAGAGTGCAAAAATAAGGTTTTTTTTTGAGCTTTTGATGATCAATTGAGTAGGGATTCTGAGAATGTCATCCCGCAAAACTTGTCCCGGTTTACCGTGTACCCATGCAATATAGGTCAATCTTGGACAAAAAGATTGTGGGTTGTGCGGGATGACTGATCAAAACAAAAGCCTAACCAAATTTTTTTTACAAATTCGCTTTATAAAACACCTTACCTACCGAATCTATATGTTCAATCAAATCCGGATTGGATATTTTATCAAATATAGAAATATCAATCTTGTAGGGTAAAAGCAAGTCATCCAATTCAGTTTCTATTTCATGGAGTGTACTAAGTGATACATTGCCCATTATGGTGAGATCAATATCAGAATACGGTTTAAAATTTCCCATTGCTCTTGAACCGTAAACCACAACTTTTTTTATAACAGGATAGGTTGCAAATACTTCCTGCATCCGGCTGATATCTTCATAGTCGAGGCCGAAAGATTCCTTAAGTTCAAAAGAGTTTACTTTGATTCCCACTTTTTTTCTCCTCCATTACATTTTTAAACTCAACAAATGCTGGATAATAATCATTGACAATTTTCTCGTAGATTTCTTCCGCCGTTTCCTGATTATACGTATGTGAGGTTTTATTACGGCTTCCAATCATATCCATCCAGATTTTCCCATCGGTTATCAGCTTTAATTGGAAAGCTGACCTTGTTGCATCCCTACTGCCACCAACAGAATCATCACCCTGAAAATGAGCATAATCTTTCATCACATTCCAAGCCAATTCGTGTGTGTATTCAAACCGCTGAATCAATCCTTCTTTAAACATTTCACTTAAAAATTGACTTTGAGCTTCCAAACCCGGTGGCAATCCTCCATCCAATTTATTCTGTGAAATACTGTCAACAGCTTCCTTCAACTTTGAAAAAGCTTTTAGATAATTCTTAAAACGTTGTTTCCACCTTGTATCCGGTTTCATTTTAAAAACCTGAGATTTTTTTTAGTGAGTAATTTCTTATTCTATTATTCCAATGTAATACTTTAGCACATTTCGATTAAACAATCAATCCATTATTCCTGATCCAAAGTCAAATTATTTAAAAACTATAATTTATCTTAGTGAACCTCCTCGGTAAACCGGGACTACGTTCGTGTCATCGTGCCTTTGTGTAACATTTCAGACTTTTAGGTTCAGATTTAAGACTTGGTTTCTTAAACAACAATATCAGGTTAATGCAGCTGCCTACCATCAATCTACAACAACCGAAACGACTCATCTGCCGCCAAACTCAAAACGGTTTCCACCATGATATCCACTACTGATTGCACATCGTTTAAAGAAACCATTTCAACTGGAGAGTGCATGTAGCGCATCGGGGTTGATATGAGGGCTGAAGCAATACCGCTTTTGGCATAAAAAATGCTATCGGTGTCGGTTCCTGTTCGGATGCTCGATGCTTCATGTTGGACAGGAATGTCATTACCGGCGGCGGCGGCCATGATTTTTTGCACTAACTTTACCTGATTCGCAGAACCATGCGAAATAGATGCGCCTTTACCCAATTTCACTTCCCCGTGTTCCCTGCTGTCAATACCCGGGGTATCGGTTGCATGGGTTACATCGGTGACAATAGCTGCATCCGGATGCAATCGGTAGCTCATCATTCGAGCACCGTATCCCCCGATTTCCTCCTGCACCGAATTAACAGCAAACACATTCACCTTTAACTCATGTTTTCGTTTTGCCAACTGATGAAAGGCCTGCGCTATGATAAATCCCCCTATACGGTTATCCAATGCGCGCCCAACGACTAAATCATCCGTAAGGAATTCAAGGTCATCGGTGTAGGTAATCGGGTCACCAATCTGAACCAATTCGAGCGCTTCTTCTTTACTTGCAGCTCCGATATCAATAAATAAATCCTTCCAGGCCGGTATTTTTTGATTTCCTTTATCCTGCAAATGTATGGCCGTGTTACCAACCACACCACTTACAATTCCTTTTTGGGTGTGGATAAACACTTTTTTGGCACGGACAATAGTTGGGTCGGAACCACCAATCCGGTTGATATACACAAACCCGTTGCTATCCACATATTGAACCACCATCCCGATTTCGTCGCAGTGGGCTTCTAACATTACAGTGATTGCTTCGGGGTTCACATCCAAATGTGCCGCTGCTGATCCATATACATCTGTAATGATGCCATCGGCAACCGGTTTCAGATAATCAATCCAAACCCGCTGACCGGCCGTTTCGTAGCCTACCGGACTCGGAGTAGTGAGTAAATCCTGTAAAAAAGTTAGTTCCTTTTTCTCAAACATTTGTTTTAATTACATTTAAATTTTATTGATTTATTTCCCGAAAGATTGAATCATTTGAACTGAAATCCAAGTCAATTGAGCTGAAATTTTATCTAAAAATCTTAAAGAATACTCTGACAATGAACAGGGATTTTATTCACCTTTAATGCCCTATCAAAATGATGTGCTAACAACGCTTATCTTAGACAGACTTAGTGCTGATAACCCTTTGTGCTTCATTTAAGCGTTTTGTGGGAGTACTTGCTGGTACATTCTTATTGATTACAGGCACCTTTTTGCGTTTCTCTATTGATGCGCAGACATCAGCTATTCGCTTCACAGCGGTTTCGATCATGAACTCCGGTCGGGCATAACATAACCGGAAAAACCCCGGTTCTTTACTATTAAAAACCAAACCCGGCGACAGGTTCACTTTGCCGGTTTCCAGCATTTTTTGATACAGTTTCATCTCCCCTGCTTCATCATTTGTTTCCAACCATTCACGTAAATCCAACCATGCAAAAAAACCGGCTGTTGCGGTTTCATGAGGGATTTCAGCTTGTTTCAGTTCTCTATGGCACACGTACCATGCTTGTTTTAAACGCCTGGCATTTTCTGAAAACAGATGGTCAAGAAAGGCCTCTTGTTGCAGTAGTTTTGTCAGAATCTGTTGGGTGGCATTCGATACCGGTGCGAAATAAGCCAATTCACGCATAACAGCCAACACTTTTTCGTTGGTGGAAAAAAGCATTCCGGTTTTAAAACCTGACAACCCGAAATCCTTAGCAAAACTATATACTACATGGATATCCTTTTTTTCCTCGTGCGCCAGTTTCCACATAGAGATATATGCTGCATCACCAAAAACAGAACGCGCATACAGCTCATCGGCAATAATTTCCAGTTTTTGCTCCTTTGCAAACCGAATAATCATGTGCAACATATCTTCCGGGTATGTTCGTCCGATGGGGTTGTTGGGCGAAGTAATCAAAATCGCTTTCACTTTTATCTGCCGTTTACTGGCCTGCATTAGCGATTCCTGCAAGGCTTCAATCGTAATATCATATTGATTCTCTTCATTCAGATACACAGGAATCGGTTCTACGTTTGCGCGACCTTTCAAATCATGATCAAAACCCGCATAATAAGGAGCCGGAATAATGACACCCTCTCCAGCATCGCAGAGTGCAACCATCAACATATCAATGATGGCGGAGCTTCCTGAAGCGGCTACAATCTGATTCTCTAGAACCGGTGCGCCCGTCATATCTGAAAGATATTGAGCCAACGCTTCACGGAATGCAGGCATCCCATGCAACATGCTGTAATGCGTGTGTTCTTCCCTGAATTCCGGTGGTTGATTTAAGATTGGTTCAAGAATATCAAAAAGTAAGTGATTTTCTGCCGTTCCGAGATTGATATATCCATCTGGATTCGTCTGTGGATTCCACGGACTTTCAGCACATTTAAAATGAGCTTTTACAAGTGGTTGCGAACCTTCTGTTAATTTGGTTCCTCTTTTGGATAGCTGCATAAATGATTATTTTTTTATTTTTGAAGTAAGCCGGGGTTTACACCCAGCCCGAGGGAGGCATCCAAAACGGTTCCCCTCAAAACCTGAGCGGCATCTGTACATAAAAACAAGGCGATAGATGCAATTTCATCGGGTGAAATTAAGCGCCCGCCCGGTAATTTAGCAAGTAATTCTGAACGTTTTTCGGGAGATAAATGGTCTAAAGTGGAAGCTCCGAACATGGGTGTTTCAGTAGCGCCGGGACAAATAGCAAATACATGAACCGGATCGTGAGATAATTCCGCAGCAAGATGACGGGTCAGATATGAAACGGCTGCTTTGCTCATGCCATCGGCAATATTGAAGCCGGGAAATTGATTTATCCCACCGCCTACCGAACTGATATTAATTATGGTTCCGCCTTTTTCTTTTAGACGAGGCAAGTATCCTCTGATAAGCCAAAGTGGCGCGATGGCATTCACCTGTAGTAATAATCTATCCTGTTCGAATACATCATCCGATACATTTTTTACCGTTGCACTGCCGAGGCCGGCATTGTTTATAATGATATCAGGCTCAGGAAATGCCTCTATAAGTTGTAGTGAGCTCTGTTTATCATCGGCATCCCATTTAAGAGCCTTTACATTCCGTTCAGGAAGCTCAGCTATAATCGTTTCAGCTTTTTGTTTACCAGAACGAAAGGTAAAAGTAACATTATAACCGGCTTTCGAAAAGGCCGATACCATTGCTTGTCCTATGCCACTGGACCCACCGGTAATCAATATATTTTTTGTCTGCAAATTGAAATAGCGTATGTGAGTAATTAATGAGGACTGTCCGTCTCGAAGCGAAGTAAAGAAGAAAGTAAACCCTTCAAATCACCAAATTTATTTTGGTAATCATCCTGACTATACCTGATAACTTGCAGGGCTTCATCGCGGTCGTAGGTATGTGTAATTTCACACTTAGATTTACCATCTCCCGGCAGTTGTTTGTAGGTTAAAAAATAATGACGTAACCGTTCAATTACCAGGGAAGGAACATCATCAATAGAGCGGTAATCGCCATAGACTAAATCACCTTTCATCACAGCAATGATTTTATCATCGGCTTCATCCCCATCTATCATCCGAAACCCACCAACCGGAATGCATTGAATCAGAATATTTCCATGTGTAATCGGTTTTTCTGAGAGCACACAAATATCGAGAGGGTCGCCATCACCAACGACGTTCATCCCCGTTTTTTCATTACAAAAAGCGGCCACTTTGGCATCGCAATACGTTTGAGGTAAAAATCCATACAAAGCCGGGCAAATATTTGAGAATCGTTGCGGACGATCAACTTTCAGGAAACCTGTGCCTTTGTCAATTTCATATTTCACCGTATCACTTGGCACAATTTCCACAAACGAGGTAACTAATTCCGGTGCTTTGTCGCCAAGCGGCACACCATGCCAGGGGTGGGATTTAAGTAGCAAGCCAAGTAATTGCCATAACTTATCTGATGATTCTAAACTCATAACATTCCTTTTTATCAGGTAGTAAAAAATAAACGGACATTGAATTCCGACATCTCTAAAATAGTTAATTCTGCATTGAATAGGGCTATTCTGAATCGAGCAATAGCCTTGTTTTCATAGTTAAAGTCTAATATAAGCTCAATTCGCATTAAAATGATAGTAAATTGAAAAAATCATGATTTGATGTAAATAGTGTTCTTTGTTGAGTGCTGATAAAAAACCTTTCCGTCTTTCGCGCCTCCGCGTGAGATTTTTCTATTTGACTTTGATTTCCATCATTTTATTGTCCACGAACGCGCAAAGAATTCAATACTCTTACTTCATATAAATCAAATGATGCACTTTCAGCATTTGGAGGCTGTAGTCCATGGAATCGAATAATCCAAGCATTTGGTCGGGACCGTATTTAGCCATAAAGTAGAGCCAAGATAAAACACGCTCCTGCGGGTTGCCCGAGGGATAAAATCCCTGTTGTACTTTGCCTATGCGCTTCAACTGAGTGGCTTCCTGATTCTTAATGGATCGATTCAGTTTTTGCTGTAATTTGTCTATTTCTTTTTCAAATCTCGCTTTTACGCTGTGGGATGCGCCTTTAAGGGAAGCATCTCGTTCGGTGAGATAGGGCGTTTTATCATCAAAAAGCTGCGCCATTTCTTGCTTCCATTGATTGAAAAACGGAGTAGTATCTTCGTGGGCGCTTTGTTCAATAAATGCCTTTTCAAGATCTTCAATCCGGTTTTTATACTCCGGCATAGAAAATGACAATTCCTTAAACAATCGCTCGATAGCCGGTTCCGCAATAGTTGCACTTAACCGGGGTAATAAAATGGGCATAGACGTTCCCAAAGTAGTGAACATATCGCTCATTTGAGCATGATATGCCACCTCAGCCGGTCCGCCCACATACGCCAGATTGGGCAATAGATATTCCTGTAATACCGGACGCAAAAACACGTTTGGCGAAAAAAGCACCGGGTTTTCCTGAATCTTGTTTACTAATTCAGCGATTGTAAACCCTTCATCATCTATCATCCAAAGATTATCTTCTACCTGAATTTTCAATCTGCCTTTTTGGGGATGATGATAAAACAGATTGCTCTCACTAACTGCAGCCTGTGGATGATATGTATGGGTAAGTTCATCTGAAGTTTTTATCAGTGATGAGTGCACTTCCTGATGATGTTCTACGGCTCCCGTCAAAACAGATACGCCTATTCTTTTCATCTGCTCATCGTCACTGCCAGCCAGAACCAATCCGTATCTCCCAAAATAATGAGTCATCATTTTCCCAAAAGCCGTTCGCCAGGATGCCCCCCTTTTCCAACATCGCTTCAACATGTCTTTTATTTCAGGTGTAAACTCTGTATCCGGTAGTTGATTGGTGAAGTCATTCAACAGTTGTTCAATAGAATCCGGGAGGCTCATTTTTCCTGCTGCGAAAGCTTCTTCCGAAAATGGATTCAATGTAAACGTCTTCAGTTCATCATAAACCGGAATAGAAACGGTGGACATTTCCTCAAAATCGTGGTCTTCATCCGCCAGCCAAAAAACAGGTATTACATCAATATTCAGTTTTTCAGATAAATACGTTGCAGATTTAATGGCTGTTATCGTTTTTAAAAACGTATATAACGGGCCACCAAAAATGGTGAGCTGTTGTCCTGTTACAACAGTAAAAGCCGTTTTAGATCGCAGTTTTTCAATATTTTGGAGCGTTTTTTCCGTTGGTTCAAAGTCAGCATTAAACTTTACCAAAGCATCCGCAATCGCATCCCTTTTTGGGAAATCACTCAGCATGGTTGCTCTTTTTTGCCATGAATGAAGATCATCAAAAGGGCCTGCGGAAAAAAAAGGCCGGATGGAATCTTCATCGGACAGATAATCCAAAAAAAGTTTTGTAGCCCCTGTTTGTTTAAAATCGATGGAATCTGATCGCAACGATTATCCTTTCAGTTTATTTAACTCATCTCGGAGTCGGGCTGCCTTTTCGTAATTTTCCTCTTTTATAGCCGCTTGAAGTTTTTTCTCCAGGTCTTTCACTTTATCGCCCGGCGTTTTGGGCTCGCTTCCACCTTTCACTTCAATGGTAGCTTTACTTCGGGCTGGGGATGATTTTTCCTGTTCATCTGAGTAAATCCCGGCTTCGCTAAGCACTTCATTTGAAACATAAATTGGAGCATTAAACCGAATAGCAAGCGCGATGGCGTCACTGGGACGCGAATCGATTTCTTTATCGTTCCCTTCATGTTCAAATACAATTTGAGCAAAAAACGTACCTTCTTTCAGCTCATTTATAAAAACATACTTAACAAATGTGCCGAGGTTTTGAATAATATTTCTCAATAAATCATGGGTCATAGGTCGTGGCGGTTTGATGCGCTCTAACTCTAACGCAATAGCCTGCGCCTCGAATGTGCCTATTATTATTGGCAATCTACGATTTCCCTCGTTTTCATTTAATATCAGAGCGTAAGCGCCCCCACTGCTGGGACTCGTAGAAAGCCCCAAAATGTCCATTTGAATTTTCTCCACTGATTACCTTGTGTGTTAATTCGTCTTTGTATGTGATAAAGTTAATAAATTATTGTGTGCGCTTAAACATGAAATATCGGTAATTGGTTCGGATTCAGGCTTATTAAGGCATCGGTTCCGTATTGTTATAATTTAGATGCATTATTAATTGATATTTCACCCCAATGGACTTAAATTTCCGGCTTATATTACATTTTGTATTAATCGACACCTAACGTATGTTTGAAGCGTATTTACCAATTATTGTTCTGATTGCCATTTCCATAGTTTTGGCATTTGTGTTAATGGTCTTATCACGGATTCTTGGTCCGCACAGGCCAAATGCTCCAAAACTTCGCCCTTATGAAAGTGGAATGGATCCTATAGGTGACGCCAAAGAGCGTTATTCTGTGAGTTTTTATATGATTGCAATGGAATTTATCGTGTTCGATTTAGAAATTGTATTCATTTATCCCTGGGCTGTTCGGTATCAGGAACTCGGTTTCGGAACGTTTTGGGCAGTGATGGTATTTATTAGTGTGTTAACACTCGGCTTGTTTTATACTCTTAAAAAAGAGTCTAAGAATTTCGAGCTAAGTAATATTAAATAATCGTATTTAAAAACAGAATGAGCTTAGAAAAATCATTAGATAATCAGGGATTCCTAACTACTTCTCTCGATTTTGTAACCAATTGGGCGCGAGCAAATGCTGTTTGGCCTATGCCAATGGGCCTGGCCTGTTGTGCAATTGAAATGATGGCATTTGCGGGGCCAAAATATGACGCTTCCCGCTTTGGTTCAGAAGTTATGAGGTTCTCACCTCGCCAAAGTGACGTCATGATTGTAGCCGGCTGGTGTTCATATAAAATGTCGCATGCTATTCGTAGAATTTGGGATCAGATGCCCGACCCTAAATGGTGTATAGCTATGGGAGCCTGTGCTTCTACCGGTGGTATGCACCGCTGTTATGGCGTAGTGCAAGGAGTCGATAATTTTCTCCCTGTAGATGTGTACGTTTCCGGCTGCCCTCCACGCCCTGATGCTCTGCTGAATGCACTTATGCAAATTCAGGAAAAAATTAAACAAGAGCACTCTACAACTCTGGATTCATAGCATTATATCATGAATAGAACGGAAAAAGCTCAAAAAACGGTAGAAGCGCTCAAAACTAAATTTGGGGACGCTATTCTTGAAACAGGTGGATATGCCGGCGATACGTGTGTTCGTGTTTCTCTTGATAAGATTCATGAAATTTGCGCGTGGCTTAAGGAAGATCAGCACTTTGTATATCTCGTTGATTTATTCGGAGCCGACAGATTTACTTCTGAAGATCGGTTCGAAGTGATTTATAACATCATCAGCCTGAAAACGGGAACACGCATTTATTTGAAAGTATGGTGTCCTGAAGAAGAACCTGTAGTTGCATCGGTAACGGATATTTGGCCGGCTGCAAATTGGAACGAGCGGGAAGCCTGGGACATGTTCGGAATAAAATTTGATGGACATCCCGATTTAAGACGTATGTTTATGCCCGAAGATTTTCAGTATCATCCCCTTCGGAAAGAATTTCCACTGCTTGGAATTCCCGGATCCATTCCGCTGCCAACTACAACCCCGGACACCGAATAATTAGCCGGTAACTGAACTTTATGGAAGATAAAATCTCAATATTAGACAAATCACATCCTACTTTTTTCAAAAAGCATCAAGATGCTATTCTGAAAAGCTTAGAGGATAAACATACCACTATCGAGCTTGATGAAACGGATCCACTTGGAACCCGCATGATACTAAATATGGGTCCACAGCACCCGGCAACGCACGGTGTGTTACGGTTACTGTTAGAACTCAACGGCGAAACTATCATGCGAAATCGACTGGATATAGGGTATTTGCATCGCGGGGTTGAAAAAATTGCTGAGAACAAAACCTATCAGGAGTTCATGCCTTATACCGATCGCATGGATTACCTCTCTCCTTACAGTAACAATGTGGCACTCTGCACAGCTGTTGAAAAAATAGCCGGAATTGAAGTACCCGAACGGGCCCATTATATACGAATGATTGGGTGCGAATTGGCTCGTATCTCATCCCACCTGCTCTATATGGGGGCGATGGTAATGGATACCGGTGCCATCTCTTTTTTCATCTGGACTTTCCGAGAGCGTGAGCGTCTCTACGACATATTTGATAATTTCGGAGGACACCGCTTTACCATCTCTCATTCACGTATTGGTGGAGTTCACAACGATTTCACTCCGGAAGCTATCGCTATGATTCGTGAATTTATTGACACCTTCCCAAAAGAAGTAGCCGATTGGAAAAAACTTTTGAATAAAAATCGCATTTTCTTCGACCGAAATGTGAATACCGGCGCTATTTCGTATGATGATGCCATTGCCTACGGCCTTACCGGACCCAACATACGTGCCGTTGGCGTCCCTTACGACATTCGGAAATTTGAACCGTATGCTCGATATAATGAAGTAGAATTTGAAGTGCCCACACGCCTTGAGGGTGATAATATGGCACGATATTTCATCCGGGTTGAAGAGATTTTAGAAAGCGTTAAAATTATCCGTCAGTGTCTCGATAAATTGCCAAAAGGCCCTATCAGAACGGACAATGCTAAACAAGCGTATCCATCGAAAGATGAAGTTTATTATTCAATGGAAGGCATGATTCACGATTTTATGATGACCGACACCGGAATTTGTCCGCCGGAAGGTGTGGAGTGTTATCATGCTATTGAAGCCCCAAAAGGTGAACTTGGCTTTTACATCCAAAGTGATGGAACAGGACATCCCTGGAGAATGAAGATAAAATCACCATCATTCACAAACCTTCAGGGACTTGAAAAGATTTTAGACGGAGAAATGATTGCCGATACCGTTGTAATTATCGGTGGCGTTGATCCGGTAATGGGTGAATCAGATAAATAATACAGAATGAGCGAAACATACGAATTTACTAAAGAAGAACTGGCAGAGATTGACAAAATCAAAGCCAAATATCCGGATAAAAAATCTCCGGTAATGCCTGTACTATGGCTGGCACAAAAGAAATTCGGGCATGTAGAGCCTGAAGTTCAAAAACTGGTTGCCAAAACACTTGACCTGCCTGCTGCTCATGTGTATGGCGTGGTTTCTTTTTATACCCAATATTATGGTGAAAGAAAAGGGACGTTTGTACTCGATGTCTGTACAACCTTAACCTGTCAGGTATGTGGCGGATACGATATCCTTCACTATCTGGAAGAAAAGTTGGGTATTAAAGCCGGCGAAACGACTGAGGACGGAATGTTCAGTATTCAATCTGTCGAATGTCTCGGAGCCTGTGGATATGCGCCCATGATGCAAATTACCAACGGAGTGTATTGTAATTTTTTGACGAAGGAAAAAGTTGATAAAATTATTGATGACTTACGCGCCGGTAAAATGCCGGAATACGAGCAAATTCCATTTTCTCAACATCAATCTTAATCACTGAAAGCTGAAAGACCAACGCATGACCCAAGATTGGAAATCGTACAAACCTCTTCTAATTCCCAATATCCCAAACATCAAAAATATTGATGTGTATGAGAAAAATGGTGGATATGAACAGTTAAAAAAGGTTTTAACGGACAAAGAGTTTACTCCGGAAAAATTAGTTGATATCGTAAAAGCCGCTAATATTCGCGGACGTGGCGGAGCCGGTTTTAACGCCGGTTTGAAATGGTCATTCATGCCAAAACCCGATGGTGGCCCCCGTTACATCGCCGCCAACGGTGATGAATCTGAACCCGGTACTTTCAAAGATCGGGTTATATTTGAACTGAATCCGCACTTGTTCATCGAAGGCGCCATTTTAGCCGCTTACGCCATGACTATCACAGCGGTTTATGTGTATATCAGAGGTGAATATGCCGACCAGATTAATATGATGCAGAAAGCCATTGATGATGCCTACAAAAAAGGCTGGCTGGGCAAAAATATTTGTAAATCCGGATTTGACCTTGATATGTATGTGCATTCCGGAGCCGGAGCGTATATATGTGGTGAAGAGTCCTCACTCATGGAGTCTCTTGAAGGTAAACGTGGTTATCCACGGGTGAAACCCCCTTTCCCTGCTCAAAAAGGATTATGGGGAAGACCAACAACCATCAACAATATAGAAACTCTGGCAAATGTGCCATTGGTTGTGAAAAACGGCGCTGACTGGTACACATCTATCGGTGCCCAATCGCATCCCGGACCGGTATTGTATGGAATTTCCGGTCATATTAACAAACCGGGTGTATATGAATATCCTACAGGTATGCTCATCACCGACCTCATTGATGAAGTGTGCGGTGGCATGCGTGGTGGAAAAAAAGTTAAGGCGATTATTCCGGGCGGGTCATCAACTCCTCCCCTGCGCGGCGATGCACTTGAAGGAGTGCGGATGGATGCCGATAGCCTGCGCACTGCCGGTTCCATGATGGGAACAGCCGGAATGATTGTAATGGATGAGGATACAGATATTGTAGATGTGGTTTGCAGAATTTCACACTTCTACCATCACGAATCATGTGGTCAGTGTACTCCTTGCCGCGATGGTACAGGATTTCTGGAAAAAACCCTGATTAAAATCCGTGATGGTCATGGAGAAATGCGTGACCTGGATTTATTACTCGACTTATGTACACAAATGGAAGGACGCACCATTTGCGCGTTGGCCGATGCAGCAGCCTGGCCGGTGAGGTATGCGGTTGAGCGCTTCAGAGAAGATTTTGAAAAACGCGTCAAGAATACAGTTTACGCTTTGGTGTAAGCTGATAAACGGAAAATATAGAATCAGCATAATTCAACTTATCAGAAATGTCTGAAATTTTTATTGATAATGTTCGCTACGAATTTGAAGGTCAACCAAAAGTCCTGCAATTTTTGCTGGATAATGGGTTAGATCATCCATTCTTTTGCTATCATCCATCCTTATCCATTCCCGCAAATTGCCGTCAGTGCTATGTAGAAGCCGGTACGCCCGTCAAAAACAGAGATACAGGAAAATGGGAATTAGATGAAAACGGGGAGCGCGTTATACGTTTCTTCCCCAAGCTCATGACATCCTGTAGTTTAGAAGCTACCGACGGGATGGTGATTAAAACACACAGAACCAGCGAACTTGTAAAACGCGGACATAAGGATGTTCTGGAATTTATACTGATGAACCATCCACTCGATTGCCCTATTTGCGATCAGGCGGGTGAATGTCCTCTTCAAATTCAAACGTACAAGTTTGGTCCTGAGGGAAGCCGTTTCGAACATAAAAAAGTCCACAAGCCAAAACGTATTAAACTTGGACCACGTGTTATCCTTGATGCAGAACGGTGCATAAACTGTACACGATGTGTTCGATTTACGGAAGAAATCAGCAAGACCTATCAGCTCACTATTATTTCAAGGGGTGATAAAAACTATCCGGCTGTAGCTCCTGGAACCGAATTTGATGACCCGTATTCGCTAAACACCGTAGATATTTGTCCGGTAGGCGCGCTTACGTCCTCCGATTTCCGCTTCAAAGCACGAGTATGGGAAATGAACCAAACGCCCGGTGTGGATGTAACCAACGGTAAGGCGTGCAGCATTGACGTTTGGACACGTGATAACCTGATTATGCGCATCACTCCAAGATTCAACCCGAACATCAATGAACATTGGATGCCCGATGCCGGTCGCATGGATGTCAGCCGACTGAATGAAAACCGCATTTCTCGTCCCGATATCAAATTAGATGACAATCAGGTTAAATCATCCTGGAATAATGCTGAAATGACCTTCGCGGAATCACTTGCAAACACAAAACCGGAAGAAGTACTTGTATTGGGAAGCGCATTTTCTTCAATAGAAGACAACTTTGTCCTTCAAAAATATTTCAAAGCATTTGGTGTAACTGAAGTGTTTTTTGTACCTAATATTGAAAAAGGGTTTGGCGATGGTTTTTTGATTGATGATGACCACTACCCCAACACCAACGGTTGCCGTAACCTTGGATTTACGGAATTGGATGCAACCGGACTTGCCAATAAAGTGAAAAAAGGCGGTTTCAAAGCCATCATCTCTCTTGAAGACGATTTAATTGGCCGTGGAATTTTATCAGCAAATGACTTTGATGGTTTATTTTTTGCCTATTTTGGTTCAAATTATAATGAAACGGCAAAAGCAGCCGACCTTGTCATTCCGATAGCCAACAGTGTGGAAACCTCTTCAACTTATGTAAATGTTGACGGGCGCGCACAGCGAACTATTCCGGCAAAAGAAACTATGTACACCAATCGCAAACTGAATCTTGAAATGTCGATGGGGCGTTTAGACCGGTATGGCACCAAATTTGACAACTGGGTGAGTGATAAAAACCGCATAGATTGTATCCCAGCGTGGGAATTCCTTGAACGAGTATCCGCTTTGGAAAACAATCAATCGGGATATGAAACCCCCGCTGAAATTATCCATGAGCTTTCAAACACAAATACCGCTTTTGCAGGTCTGAGTTATGAGCGCATGGATGATGAACTGGGTGTATCACTTGTAGAATCAACAAAATCAAAAGAAACGACTGCTTAATTTAGATTCATGGAAGCTCCAATTGTATCCTCTTATATTGTAATGGCCGGCGCACTCGGAGTGCTCCTGCAATCAGCTGCTGTCGTCGTTTATGTGGAACGCAGAGTTGCAGCCTTCATCCAAAACCGCGTCGGGCCAAACCGTGTTGGTCCATTTGGTTTATTACAACCGCTCGCCGATGTTATAAAGCTGATTTTCAAGGAAGATGTTACGCCCATTTACGGAAATAAAACGCTGCACACGCTTGCGCCTATGTTTCCGGTTATTACTGCACTGGTAACCGTTGCTGTCATTCCATTTGGGGACGGACTTTTTATTACCGATATAAATGTTGGCGTGTTGTTTTTACTTGCGGTAACCTCTCTTGGGGTTTACGGTGTAACCATGGCCGGATGGGCTTCAAACAGTAAATACTCTCTGCTTGGCGGACTCCGCGCCGCCGCTCAAATGTTGAGTTATGAACTACCCATGGGAATGGCCGTTGCCTCCGTAGTTTTATTCGCGTCCTCATTGAGTATGGTGGATATTGTTAATTCACAACTTTATTGGTGGGGACTTTTCGTAAACCCGATTGGCGCCATCATCTTTATTGTAGCAGCATTTGCAGAAGCAAACCGCACTCCGTTTGACCTCGTTGAAGCCGAGCAGGAACTCGTTGGTGGTTTCCACACTGAATACAGCTCCATGAAATTCGGGATGTTCTTCCTCGCCGAATACATGCACGTGGTAATAGGAAGTATGCTCATAACCACATTTTTCCTTGGTGGCTACCACCTGCCGTTTGCCGGCTATTACGCGCACATCCTACCGGAAGCCGGAACCCTATGGAAAGCCATTCTGGATATAAACGTCTTCCTTGCAAAAACCTCCTTCATGGTATTCGTATTTATTTGGGTTCGCTGGACCATCCCAAGATTCAAATACAATCAGCTTATGAGCCTCGGATGGTCAAAACTACTCCCACTCTCCATCCTGAATTTTGTAGTTTTGGCATTTATTCTGATGCTGATTAATGGGTAAATGACGGTACAAGACCTGTCAGTTTGAAATCCTGTCAGGTCGCCTTAATCAAGCAGTGAAGCCATTTATTAAGAAAGATTGCTTCTAAAAAGGCAGATCAATATGAATCAAATACCATTTTCATCAACGGGACGATGTAATGTCTTTATGCACCTGACATGTCTTTGGTGGAAGTCTTTGAAGTATTACATTTTACAGGCCTCAAATCCAGAAACCTCCAAGGTTTTCAAAACCTTGGAGGTTTGAGGTTGGTTCTTGAATAAAGAGTATTCACTCTACAACAGTTTTTTGGTTTGGAGCTGATACGCTCAAACACGAAATGGCATCATTACAAAGAATACTGCTTCTAAAAAGGCAGATCAGTATGAATCTATAACCCATCTCATCAACGAGAAGACATGTCAGGTCTCCCAGCACCTGACATGTCTTTGGTGGAAGTCTTTGAAGTATAACATTTTACAGGCCTCAAATCCAGAAACCTCCAAGGTTTTCAAAACCTTGGAGGTTTGAGGTTGGTTCTTGAATGAAGAGTATTCACTCTACAAACAGTTTTTTGGTTTGGAGCTGATACGCTCAAACACGAAATGGCATCATTACAAAGAATACTGCTTCTATAAAAGGCAAAGAAGTTTGTTTCAATAACCCACCTCATCATCGGGAAGACATGTCAGGTCTCCCAGCACCTCACATGTCTTTGGTGGAAGTCTTTGAAGTATAACATTTTACAGGCCTCAAATCCAGAAACCTCCAAGGTTTTCAAAACCTTGGAGGTTTGAGGTTGGTTCTTGAATGAAGAGTATTCACTCTACAAACAGTTTTTTGGTTTGGAGCTGATACACTCAAACACGAAATGGCATCATTACAAAGAACACTGCTTCTATAAAAGGCAGATCAATATGAATCAAATACCATATTCATCAACGGGATGACATGTCAGGTCTCCCAGCACCTGACATGAATTTGATAAAAGTAATTGAATAATAACGTTTTACAGGCCTCATATCCAGAAACCTCCAAGTTTTAATAACCTTGGAGGTTTGAGGTTGGTTCTTGAATGAAGAGTATTCACTCTACAAACAGTTTTTTGGTTTGGAGCTGATACACTCAAACACGAAATGGCATCATTACAAAGAATACTGCTTCTACGAAAAGGTAGAGTAGTATGAATCAAATACCATTTTCATCAACGGGACGAATTGATGTGGATTTGAATTCTATTTCTTACCATCGAATTGTCACCGATCTTTCCAGATTTATAATCGAACTCAGGTAATTTTCTTTTTCTTTGCAACTGTCCAAGTCCAACCATTAAATAATCGGCACTTCAGTAAAAGGAAAGTAAACCTTGAATAAACTATGAGTAGACTGTGAAGTAATACAATTTCGATGATTCAATTTATTAACTGTCAATCGTGAGTCCGCACCGTAAAATCTATTTTTGAATGCTTGTGAAATTCCGGACGACCTCGATATTGGGCACCTCTAAAACTTAATCCCATCATTTATTTCGTAACGTTACGAACCGTTACCTGTGGAAATCCCTCCACAAGATTCTGCTATTTTGGGGCATCAACATGTACTGAAAAACTACTTTTTTAAAAAAAATTAAAGGCTACTATTGCATTATCAAAATAATAATGGTATTTACGTAAAGACGCTACTAATACACCTTATACTATGAAGATTAGAATATACTTAACGGCAAATAATGAGGGAATTCCGTTCAACTATACACATCAATTATGTGGCATTTTTCATCAATGGATTGGTCCGAATGACCTGCATAATATGATGAGTTTGTATAGTTTAGGCTGGCTGAATAAGGCTAAGGCCAAAGATGGAAAACTGTGGTTTGATGAAGGGACGCACTGGGATATTGGCATTTTTAATGATTCTATTGCCGAACAACTCGTTAGAGGGCTTCTTCTTAAAGAGTTCTATTTCTATGGAATGCAGATTCGGAAAGTAGCTCGTTTGGAACCCCCTGAATTTGACAACGGAAGACACCGTTTCCTTGCAAACAGCCCTGTTGTTTTGCGAAGAATAGAAGATGATCAATCACGTACGTTTCTGCTGTACTCTGATGGCTATGAAAGCAATCACGCATTGACACGCTTGTTACGCCATAAATTAGATAAAGCGGGAAAGAAGGATTTGTCAGATAAAGTGTATGTACGCTTTGATGATACATTCCGTAATCCGAAAACAAAACTGATAGATATCAAAGGAATCAAAAACAAAGGCAGCGTCTGCCCTGTCATAGCCGAAGGCCCGCCCGAAGCCCTGGAATTTTTATGGACCGTCGGCGCCGGTGAAATGACCGGGGTTGGTTTTGGGAGCTTGGATCATACGGCAACGATTCGTAACGGAAGGTAACGGTACGGGGTGAGTTTAGCGACATATTTAATTTTAGTTTAACAGTACAATTTAATTAAAAAATTATGAGCCGAATATTAAAAGTTACATTTGACTGCGAAGTTTTGACCCCGATGTTTTTGGGCGGTGCGGATGGTAATGTTCCTGAACTTCGAGTACCGACTATAAGAGGTGGTATGCGATACTGGTATCGGTCTTTACTTGGTGGCAGGGGCATACTTAACAGCGGAACGCTGGCGAAAGAAGAGGAAAAGGTTTTCGGTAACTCAGAAAAAGGCAGCTCTGTGTCGATTACGCTTGATTCAAAAAGTCTTAAACCTGAAACTGTACAGGGCACTCAATATGTAAAAAGAAATGAGCCCTTAGGAACTGCTTATTTATGGTATAGCTTAACCTTTGATAATAAAAAAGCGGGTATAAAACCTGGCGGAAAGTTCACTGTTTCTTTAAGAGGAAGAAGCAGGGATGCACTCTTAGAGGCAGTTGACTCATTTAAACTTCTTGCTGCATTTGGCGGGCTTGGATCGCGTGCACGGCGAGCAGCAGGTTCTTTTAAGATTCAGGCTATCCAAAGTAGCTTTGAATTAACAGATGAAGCTGCCGATGCAGAATTTTATCCGCAAATGCTAAATGGTCACCTGCCTGCACAACCTGACTTTAATGTGTATAATCAGAACTATTGCGAGGAACATCGGCTACCAGTGAATTTCAAAAGCTGGGAGGAAGCCGTTGAGTTTTTGGGAAGCCGAATGAAGACATATAGGTCAAGATATGGCTCAAAAAATAACGGTGATTATCACAAAGTAAGAGAATTTATTAAGGGTAAAAATGCACCTGACAAAATTGATAGAATAAACTTTGGGTTGCCGCTTACTTTTCGATCATCCACGATACCTAAAAGGGAACAGGTAAACAGAGCTAACATTGATTTAAGAGGCAGAAACGGTGAAAATCGTAAAGCTTCCCCGATTTTGTTTTCCGTAGGGAAGTCTGATCAGGGCTATTACATAAACGTAATTTACTTCAAATCAAAGTTCCTGCCGGATGGGGGACAAATTAAGATCGGAAGCAATACAACCCGACTTGGTGACCCAAGTATCATTACCAACTTTATTGCTGATTTGAAAATTAAGGATTTATGAAACAGACTTTCTTCAAACAAAAAATTAAAGCTTTTCTGCACGATCCACCTGAGAAACCACTCATTTTAGGTTTGGAAGGGCACGAAAACCGTGCTTTTCATTATCTTCAAAAGCTGTTAGGCGAGGACGCGAAATTTGATAAGGATGAGTGGGCATTTGCTGATCATGTAGCTTCTGCCGCCGACCGTGCTTCCTTTCCGATGCGTGAAACCCATGAGTTTCAGGTTAATTTCAGAAAACCTGAGCATTCTAAAATTGTACACCCGAATTCCGGTAGTAGATTTAAGCTGAATGGCTTTCAGGATATAGATACAAAACAGCTACAGCAGCATGTAGATGCTGCAATGGGGAAAATTGCAGCTGTTTCGGAGGGTGACTATGAGAGGATGTTTTTGTACTTGTGGCGCTGCCTGCCAGAGATGATTAGTTATGGAGAAGAAGGGAATGATACACTTGGTAAACTCTGGCGTTATCTGCCGGCAGATACCCGTATCCCTGATCACTCGGTGCATGACCACGCACGAGTTGTTTCAGCCTTTGCCGGTGCTGGGGTACATAAAGACAAAGTCTCAGCTTCACTGCTATTGTTCACGATTGGCCCGGTTCAGGAATTCATAGCTGCTGCCAGAAAAACATCTGACCTTTGGAGTGGCAGCTATATGCTTTCCTGGCTGAGCTGGCAGGCAATGAAGGTGTTTTGTGAGGAACTGGGCCCCGACTGTATCCTTTTTCCGGATTTGATGGGACAGCCATTGGTGGACTATTGGCTTGAAAAAGAAAAAGGGCTAAATCTTGATGCGGTGAGAAAAGCAGACCCGGAGTCATATCAGGATAAACTGAGTGCACCTACTCTGCCAAACCGTTTCTTTGCTGTGGTGCCTGCAGATAAAGCAGAAGAACTCGCAACACGGGCAGAAAAAGCCGTCGAAGCTGCGCTGCAGGATGCAGGGAAAGAGGCGTTCAAAATCATTCAGGCAGCTTTACCGCCTAATGCGCCTTCCGATGAACAATGGTTGAAACAACTCGATAATTTCACCGAATGTTACTGGGCCTGCACCGATCTGCCTGACTGGAAGAAAGGAACCGAACACATTGACACCCTTTATGCGGAAACTTACGAAGCCCTTTTTGCTACCAAGACAGAGGGACAAGGAGCCAAGTGGGAATATCGTAATAAAATCTTTAAAGCCTACAGAGAAGGTGGTTTCCACCCCAATATCGGCACGTTCTACGGTCGTTTTTATGAAATAACTGAAAAAGCGGTAGGTGCCCGAAAAAGCCTGCGGAATTTTGTGCAAACGAAAGAATCTGGTTATAGATGTTCGCTCATACCAGGCAGACCTGCATTGGGACCAGCCGGGGAAGAGGTAAAGCCAGGCGAATATGATAACTTTTGGTCTGAGCTGTACAAAAATGTTCAGGATGAACGTCTGAATATCCTCGGTAAGAATGAGCGGATTTCGGTTCTTGCCTTTACCAAAAGGCTGTTCCCAAAATTTTTAAAGAAAAAAATCGGGCGGGACTTTCCTGCTAATACGTTCATTTCAACGCACTCCCTCGCAGTAGCGGATTTTAAACTTAAACTGGCGGAGGTACTATCCGCAACAGATTCAAAGGATGTATCGGAAGCCTTATCTGAATTCATCGATACAGCCGGGCGGTTTATGAAAGTGCTCGCACTTGAAGAGGAATACTGGCTCCCTAAAATCAAACACTCTGCAAAAGAGGCAAAGCTGGAATGTAAGCTTAATGTAATCAACCTGTGCACCATCCCCGGTGAGCTTCTTCAGAATGATTACTACGACGGATCATTCAAAGATGATGTCAAAGATGCAGCCCGCTACAAGAGCGATGTTAATGGATTTCAGCGGGATGTGAACGAAATGGCAGCGGAAACAAAAGCTTGCTTGAAAACACTTATTAGACGTTCCTGTCTTCCCGCCCCCTCCAAATACTACGCTATCCTATATCTCGATGGGGATAATATGGGCAAGTGGCTCTCTGGCGATAATGCGCCTATGTTTTCGGAAGTGCTGCATCCCAAAGCTGTTGAAAGCCTGGTCAATGGTATTGAAGACCCGAAGGAACGAACCGGCAAACTGTACAAAGGTTGGGCACAGGTATTTGAAGTAGATAAAGAAACAGGAATAGTTAAGCGTGATGATAAAGGCAGATACAAGTCACTCAAACGTCCGCAAGCACCAACGCAGCACATGGCCATCAGTCGGGCGCTCAACAACTTCTCGCTCGATCTGGTTCGGCGCATCGTGGAAGAGCGCTTCCTCGGTAAGCTGATTTATGCCGGTGGTGATGATGTGGTTGCAATGGTAAGTATCGGTGAAGCTTTGGAATGCGCAGAAACCCTCCGGGCAGCTTTTTCCGGTCACCTGAAGTACGAAAAGGGGCAAAACCTCCATGATATCACTGTTTCATTAGATGATGATACATCATCTAATGGATTTATTGTACATAACTGGGCTGGTAAAGAAATCATATCGACAACACTTGGTTCAAGGGCATCAGCAAGTTGCGGAATCGCCATCGCGCACTACATGTATCCACTCAAGCAGGCAATGGCCGATGCACGTAAGGCGGAGAAGTATGCCAAGAACAAGCTGGGCAGGGATGCCTTTGCAGTGAACGTTGTAAAGAGAAGCGGTGAATCTTTTGTAACCGGTGCCAAGTGGTTTGTTAAGGATGATGATAATGCTGAAAAACGCACGCTCATAACCCGTGCCCTTCGCAAATTTCATGAGACTATTCACAAAAACTGGCTAAGTCCCAAGTTCATTGTCGATCTCGAAGAACACCTCGATGTACTTGTTGCTCTAGATGAAAAGGCGGTCGAAAATGAAGCGCGAAGACTTTTTAATCAGCACAATGAAGGCTTTAAAAAGATGGAACGGGAAGAAGGTGAAACTGGTGAAGCTTTTGATGAGCGTGTAAGGCTCGAGAAGCAGACCTTTTTCCGCCATACTATTTCTTTCTTAATCCAAAATTCAGATACGATTATGCTCAAAGAGAATCAAAACAAAAAAACAGAACCCATAGAGGGGAAACCAGCTGACTGGCCTGCCCTGCGCAATGTTATTCAACTCATGGATATGGCCTACTATATAGGCAAAGGAGGCGGAAGATGAGTACCTATTTTATTGATATTGCCGATGTGGTTTTTTTTAAAGATGGTCGTGAGATAGCACCCGGTTCTGAATACTCCGCATCCAGTATTTTTCCGCCCAATCCGGTTACGGTTTATGGAGCGCTCAGGTCAGCGATTCTTGCTTCTGATCCAGATGTGGACTTCACATCTGATGGTTTTGGTGGAATATCTGCCATTACGCGTACATTGGCAGGCACCATCATAAGATCCGGGGAAAAAATTGATGAAGTTAGTTTCGGTACCCTCCAGATCACGGGTTTCGGTCTTGCCTGTAAAAAGGAAGGTAAAACGGAACTATTGTACCCGCTGCCGGGAGATGTGCTAGCAAGCAAAAAAGCAGACGCGGGCAAAGAGACGGCACAAAACGCTAAGCCTATTGACTTCAGTAGCTTTGGCATCCGCACTAACTTACCCAAAGCGGCGCATGATCATAGCTGGGTTCGCTATCAGGAAGGCAGTTTCTTTGAGTATCAGCACATATACCTCACCGAAAAACTTTGGCGAGAATACCTGTTGGGAAAAAGTGGGAGTGATAGTGATATAGCCGGAATCGTAAAAAATGAAGCGAAGCGGGAAAAGTTTAAGCCCGACAATTACTTCAAAAAAGAGCCCCGAATGGGTATTGTGATTGACTCGAATACCGGAACGGTTGAAGAAGGTAAGCTCTTTACTACACCCTTTATTCGTCCCAATCCGAAAAATAATACAGGTTTTTGGGTAAAATTGAATGAGGATGTTTCTAAAATACTGGATGGTAGCCTACTCCGACTGGGTGGTGACGGTAAGCTTTCTTCCATTTCAGTAATACAAGCAACAGATGATAACTTATTTATGGCAGACCTAAAAAAAGGTGCTGAAAATACCGGTAAGCTCAAGCTTGTATTGCTAACTCCGGCCATATTTGAAAATGGCTGGTTACCTGATGGGATTGATCCCGAAACAGGGGTTGGTGAAATTAATGATATCAGTGTTAAACTTGTAAGTGCCAACAACGGTCGCTATCAACCTATGGGAGGCTGGGATGTTGCGAGAAATCGCCCTAAACCAACTAAACGTGCTGTACCTGCGGGTTCGGTGTACTGGATTGAATGTAAAAAAGGAAGTGAAGCAGCTCTAATCGATGCCCTTCACGGTAAAAGTATTTGTAACAATAAGGAATTTATGAAACAAGGATTAGGAATCATACACACAGGAGTTGTCTAAATTATGTATAAACAAGCAGACATTATGTTTATGTACGCTGAAACAAGCGTACACGTAGGCGGCGGCGAGTCCGTCGGAGCTATTGACCTTGCCATCGCAAGGGAAAAGTACACCGATTTTCCGTTTATCCCATCGAGCGGGGTAAAGGGAGCGATAAGGGATTGGTTTGAGAACCACACCCTTGACAATAATAACACATATAGCAAAGAAGAAGTAAAAGTGATTTTTGGAGGTGAAGATGGCTCAGACGGAGCTGGATCAGCCATATTTACTGATGCCCGGCTTTTGTTGTTTCCTGTAAAGTCACTAAAGGGTGTTTTTGCGTGGATTACTTGCCCTTTTGCTCTCGATAGGTTTTCGAGGGACTTAGCAATGGGATTACAGGGTATAGCCGATTTTAAAGCTCCAAATGTCGATGATGGAAAGGCAAAAGTTAATAATGGGAACAAAACCCTAATAGTTGAAGATAACAAGATCATTCTTGAAGAATACATACTTGAAGCAGAGGACAATGATCCATCGTTGCCGAAAATTATTTCGAGTATTGTAAACTATTTTCCATCCGGAGATGAGTACGCAGAGTGGCGTAAGCGTATCAAAAACCATCTTATTATTCTATCTGATAATGATTTCACTGACTTTGTGAAATCTTCAACTGAAGTGCAGACCCGAATAAAATTAGGTGAAGGTAAAAGTTCTGACACAAGTAAAGGTGGAAATCTGTTTTATCAGGAGAACCTCCCCGCAGACTCATTACTATACTCTGTTGTTGCTGCAAATAAACCATACATTAAAAATGGTGCAATTTTGAATGCAGACAGTGATGTTTTGGCTGCATTAAAAAAGCTCGATACTCAAAGAGTTCAGTTTGGTGGTAATGAGTCTGTTGGCAAGGGAATCTTCTGTATTGCCTTTGATAAAAAAAATCAATCTTTGGAGGCTAACTTATGAGTGCAAGAAAAACTCTGAAACAACAAACAGCGATTTTTGCATGGGATAAAGTTTCTGAAGCAAACCAAGATACTAGGATAAAGTTTTCTGAGTACACACAGGTTTTACAGGGTACCGGAGCAATGATTTTAAGTTGTGGACTTGGGCAGACAGTGGCATTCTATTATAGTCAATCAGGGAGTCATTATAAACTTATACTTGAACAATGGGCTAAATTCCTAGAATTAAACTCTATAGAAGATCTAATTAAGAGGTTAATGGTAAGCAGTAGCACATATCGCCTAGATACCAACAGGATAATGTCCTTATTGGAGTGGCAAAAGCGATATACAAAGGGTATGGGAGGGTAAGTTTATGATACAGCAGATACCTGGTCCGGTTTCAATACTGCAGGATTTAATTCTCAAAGAGTTTGTTGAAAAAAAAAGAGATAAACAGGGTCGTGAAAAAGATAGCTTAGAATCATACAGTCTTGAAATCTTAAAAGAAGCAGAAAATATGAACATCTGCTTCAACAGGCTTTATCCGGCAGTACAGTTTGGACAAGAACATCAAACTATTTTAAAGCAGATAAAAGATTTTAAGAAAAAAGCTTTTCTTGATGCCATTGTAAAGCGTTTTTCTCTCGATAAAGGCTCTTTTGAGTCGGCACTTTTCTATGAAACTAAACGATTGGAAATGCTTGTTGAATCTCTACGAAGCCAAGGATACCATGCTAATTTAGTTCAAGTAAAAACTGTATCAAGGATTATAGTTGGTTTAGGAGAACAAACACCTTTTGAAACAGGGATTAAACTCCATCATATTTATGGATATCCGATTATTCCATCAACTGCGCTCAAAGGTGTTACCAGGGCTTGGTTAGAACAAGCAGAGAGTTTTGATGAAAGTGAGGGCATTGAGCTATCTGCAAAAATTTACAACGAGGCACATAGAGTATTTGGCTCAGCATCAAAAGATGAAAAATGGAAAAAAAACTTTGATATCATGGCTTCTGGTTTAAAACATGTTGCTGATTCAAAACTCGGTGATGTCATGTTTTTTGATGCATTCCCGGCTTCGGCTCCTAAACTGGAAGTTGAGATAATGAATCCTCATTATTCTGATTATTACAGCAAGCCGGATGAATTTCCACCCGGAGATTGGTATAGTCCTAAACCAATTTTCTTTTTGGTAGTTGCTTCGGGAACACAATTCACCACAGCACTGGCGTCTCGTAGCAAACAGTCTTTTCAAAAAGCTAAAGAATGGCTTCATAATGGCCTTTCTGAGATGGGCATTGGTTCAAAAACCAGCAGTGGTTATGGATATTTTGAGCATCCAGATGAAGCCAAAAGACTAGAGGAACTCGAAATGGCCAAAGTAGAGGAAAGACTTGCAAAAGAAGAGGCTGAGCGCCCCGACTGGGCGAAAGAACTGGAACGACAAGCAGAATCGGAACAAGAAGTTAACACTATTGAATCTGGTTCAGATGATCAGCAAAAGATTTTAGATTTACTTGATCAGGATCCAACCCAGTTTGTTAATAAAGCTTATGAGATATGGCAAAGCTTGAATGATGATATGATCAAAATAAAAATGGCTAAAGCTTTTTTTGAAAAACAATCAAATTACATGAAGAAAAAAATTAAGCAAGAGAAAAAGTATGCAATTACTTTACAAAATTGGAGTGAGAAGACGTAGGTATTTTGGCCAGCTTATAAACTAAAATTGACTATCAAGTTTTGAAATCCTATATTTGTGTATAAAAACCAACATTCATACACATCAAACATTATGCGTACTAACATCGATATCGACGATAAACTTATGGAAAAAGCTATTATGCACGGTGGTTTTTCAACAAAGAAAGAGGCCGTGCATGAGGGTTTAAAGTTGTTAGTTGATCGTGAAAAACAGCGCCGAATCCGATCATACCGTGGCAAATTAAAGTGGGAAGGTGACCTCGAAAAAATGAGGGCTAATTTGTGACTGTTTGTGATACATCTATATGGATCGATTATTTCAACGGTGTGGAGTCAGCTCTAACTGATAAACTCGATGAACTACTTCATTTCGGGCAAGTTGTTATTCTTGACATTATTCTTTTGGAAATATTGCAAGGGTTCAGAAGCGATAAAGAGTATAAAATCGCAAGAGAACTATTGTCTGCTTTGCCAATTGAGCAAGCATTAGACTCAAACGCTGCACTAGATGCCGCTGAAAATTACAGAATACTCAGAAAAAAAGGCATCAGCATTCGAACATCGGTCGATTTAATCATTGCTACATGGTGTATTAAAAATAACGTGCCCATTCTTCATAATGATCGCGATTATAATCTGATAGGAACAGAATTACCACTTATGAATTCACTGTATTAATGCCCCTAATCACCCTCATTTCCGGTCAACTGATGCCAAATCTGTTTTCGGTTATTCTGCTAAAACCGGAAGAGGTGATTCTTGTACATACCATTGATTCTAAAGAGGAGGCGCAGTTTTTTTCTGAATTTGTTAAGAAACAGAAATACGGGGTTTCCAAAACGACACTTCTTGAGGTAAAGCCTTTCAATCCGGCAGAAATCAGAAAATCGGCTTTAGAGCTTCTATGCAGTTTTTCAGATGATGGCAAAGATTTAAATGAATTTACCCTGAATTACACCGGCGGTACCAAACCGATGTCGATTGAGTTCGTGACTGTGTTTAAAGAAGCCGGCTCAAAGCTGTTATACATAGACACGCAGCAGGAAACGTGTTGGTGGACTATCGGTGGAGAAATTGAGGAAAAACCATTACAGGTCAAATTGAATGTTCCTGAAGTTTTTTCTCTTAGTCGAGGCGCTATTCTTGGTCAGGAGCAGGAATCACTGATTGAAACTCTTTCCGAATTAACGGACTACCTTTTTGAAATAAGAGCGGATAAAAAATTTAAGTCAACCACATTAGGAAAGTGGATTTCGGGGTGTGTTAAACTGCAACTTGAAATCACCAGTCGAAATAAATCGGAAAAACTGAATACATGGAAACCGAATTTCAGTGATAAAAGGCTAAGAGTAGGTTTCGACGCCATAAAGACATCTCACGTTAAAGTGAGTTTCGATGGTGTAGAGTTTACGTTTAAAAAAAAGGAATTCTGGCTGACCTATTTCACGGGCGGATGGTTTGAGCACTACGTCTTTAACACGCTTAAAAAAACGGCAGTTTATGATGATGTCAGGTGTAATATCAGATTAAAAACCAATGATCCAGATGACCCTCAGCTAAAAAATGAAATGGATGTAGTGGCTGTAAAAAACGGCATCCCTGTATTTATAGAATGCAAAACAGGTCTTGTCAATCAAAAAAGTGTTACAAACCTGAAAACAGCCTCTGAATTTTATGGAGGGAAATATGGCGAAGCCGTATTGGTTGCACTCAATCCAGATATCGCATCGGCAATTCTTGAAAAAATTTCAGAAAACGGAATACAGCTCATAAGCGGGCACGAACAAATTACAAGTGAACTACAAACAATTCACGAATACATGGTCATAAAAAAATGAACTAATCATGAAAATAGCACTTTCTTTTCTCGGCACGAGTAAATACGAAATGACAACGTATCAGTTTGAAGGTAAAACCTATCAAACTAAATTTGTTCAAACTGCAATACGTGATCATTTTAAAGTTGATGGTCATTATATATTCGTTACAGAAGCTTCAATGGCTATACACGGACAAAGTTTGTTGGATTTGGGTTATAAAAAAAGTCATCTCATAAATGTTCCGGATGGCAAATCAGAACAAGAGCTCTGGGAGTTGTTTACCATTATTTCTGAAATTGTTCCGGAAGATTCTGACGTTGTTTTTGATGTCACTCATGGATTTCGTATTCAACCGATGCTGGCATTAGCAGTGCTAGTTTATCTGAGATTTTATAAAAAAGTAAGGGTCAATCGGGTCTGCTATGGATTATTCGAAAAAAGTACTGATGTTAATAATATACTTGATGTCACACCTTTTCTTGAAATTATTGATTGGTCACTTGCTGTTCGACGGTTTACTGAAAAAGGAGATGCTAGTGATCTGGCTGATGTAATGAGAAAATATCATGTCGCTACATATCAAAAAAATCTAGACTATAAAGCTGTAAGCCTTTCTAGTACAGGTAACGCTTTAAAATCTTTGATGGAGAGTCTCTCAATGGTCAGACCGGAGGAAGTGGCTTTAAAATCAAAGGATGTAAGCCATTGCAGTACGGAGATACAGACTGACATGGATCATATTTATCAGACTAAACCTTTAGCACATATACTGGAAACTATCAAGCAAAAGGTTTCGGATTTTGAGATGAATCTTGATAGTAAAGATAAACCTGAGTTGTTTTCATCACAAGGAATTCAGGCTCAACTTAACATGTGTGGTCATTATTTAAAAGTTGGTATGTATCAACAATGTCTTACACTTGCAACGGAACTCATCTTTAGCGTTTCATTAGTACTACACAATGAAGATCCTTTAGATGAGAAAAAAAGAAATAGCGTCTCATTCCGACTACAATCCATCTGTAGAAATGAACATATTGGCCCTATCGAACTTTGGGAGCAGGATGCGGGAGAACTTTTGCGCTTTGCTTCTGATATACGAAATGATGTGAACCACGCCGGTATGCGGAAAGACCCCAAACCTGCAAAAAGTCACATAATTAATACAAAAAAACTATTTGACAAATTAACGCTGTTTCTTTTCAAGAATAAGCTGATTAATAAATAATAGTACGCTAAATTGAACAATAAATAATCTTAATATACTTTCAAATTGAAAATACCTTATGAAAGGAAAATTAACCCTGAGTATCGATAAAGGTATCATTTCTAAGACCAAACAGTACGCAAAAGTACACAACAAAAGTGTATCAACTTTGGTGGAAGATTACCTGAAGTCACTACCTAATGATTCCAATAATTTTGTGCCTAAAAAAGGATCTGTCATTGAAGAATTGCTGGGTGTTATATCTGAATTCGATGATAATAGTAAAAGTTACAAAGAGATTCTGGAAGAAGAACTTTCAAAGAAATATGGATTATAAAAAAGTATTAATTGACTCTGATGTGAGAGTGTAAAATAAACTCTGTCGAGCACATTATTTAAATCATTTTCTCTCTTAGCCATTTTTTTAAATACTCTCAGACGAACATTTTTTGCGAGGTATATTAGGAAGGCAACAATTTGAGTAATAAGTATACAATTCGAGCAATCACAGTACCCTTCAGAGCCTATCTCTGCTTGTCGGTAACAGACCGTAACGTTTCCAAAGCAAGATTAAAAAACATAGTACCCTATTTTTGATTTGTTATAAACAAAGCTTTCAACCAAAGCGGGATAATCCCGAAAAGGAGCGAAGCACAAATCAAATAATACTATGACT